>ODAJ014728953.1_pt1 | contig 28141 bp, 28 predicted proteins | sample 1539241 | NCBI WGS metagenome assembly ODAJ01 (sample SAMN02144231, study PRJEB22623) | gut metagenome | biome: sheep rumen | host: Ovis aries | place: New Zealand
TCAAAAGAAAAAGTTGCAAAAGAGATAATCAATGAATCAATCGGAATATATAAAACTGTTAAGACTCGTTAGAACCTCAATAGAAGAATACAAAAATTGGGGAGAAGAAGAACTTGTGTTGGATAAAACTCTGTTATCGAAAAAAACAAAACAGGAAGAATCGATAAAAGAAGCTAAAACGGTCGTTAAAGCGGACGAACAAAAAACTATAAAGCAAGAAAATGCCCAAATGAAAAGAACAATAAAACAAGAACAACCCGTTCAGAAAAAAAACATACAAACAAAAAATGCCGAACAAAAATTGGAAGATTTAAAAGGTGAAATATGTGCTTGTAAAAAATGTGAGTTGGGAAAGCACAGATTGAATGCCGTTTGCGGCAGCGGAGATCCTTATGCAAATATTATGTTTGTAGGTGAAGGTCCGGGATTTCAAGAAGATCATGAAGGACAACCTTTCATCGGAAGGGCGGGGGATTTGTTAACTAAAATTATAGAAGCTATGGGATATAAAAGAGAAACCGTTTATATTGCCAATATAGTAAAATGTCATCCCATGAAAAACCCCGAAAATCCGGAACTTAAAGGAAACGACAGACCTCCTACACCGGAAGAAATGCAAACATGTCAACCTTATCTTGATGAACAAATAAAGATAATTTCCCCGAAAGTTATTATAACATTGGGAGCATCTTCTACGAGAGCATTATTAAAGAGCGATGATGTTATAAGTAATTTAAGAGGGAAATTTACCGAATATATGGGAATACCTTTAATGCCTACATATCATCCTGCAGCATTATTAAGAAATCCTAAATTAAAAAAAGATGTTTGGCACGATATGCAAAAAGTAATGGCATTGGTTAACAAAAAGGGTTAAAAATGAAAGTTGCAGAAGTTGTTTTACCCGTTCCGCTGAATAAATCTTTTTATTATACAATTCCCGAAGAATTAAAAGATAAACAATTAAAATACAGAAGAGTTACCGTGCCTTTCGGAACAAGAACTCTCGACGGTTATGTTATATCCGTAATTGAAAATTATGAAAAAAAAGATATAAAGCTGAAAAACATAACAAAAGTTATAGATGATATGGAAATTTTAACCGATGAAGCGGTAGAACTTGCCAAATGGCTTTCGGAAACATATTTGTGTTCGATAGGTGAAGCTTTGGCAACAATCGTTCCCATATCGTTAAAAGTTCCGAAAAGGAAATCAAAAGTCAAAAAAAACAAAACGAAAATCTTCAATCCTGATTTTGATATGACACAATATCAAAAAAATGCTATAGAACAAATAGAACAATCAATTAAAGACGGAAAAAATGAAAGTTTTTTGATACACGGTGTTACCGGTTCGGGAAAAACGGAAGTTTATTTAAGAAGTATTCAAACTGCAATCGACAACAATAAATCCGCAATATTTTTGTTGCCGGAAATATCGTTAACTCCGCAATTTATTTCCATATTAAACAAAAGGTTCGGCAATATTGTTGCTTTATGGCACAGCGAAGTAACGACAATACAAAAATATAAAATTTTCGATGCTATACAAAACGGAGAAATAAAAATTGTTGTCGGTGCAAGGTCTGCAATATTTTTACCTTTTACAAATTTAGGACTTATCATAATAGACGAAGAACACGAAAACACATATAAACAGAATAACAAACCTTCTTATGATACAAAAGAAATTGCATTATGGAGAGCAAAATATAATAATGCCGTTACGGTTTTCGGTTCTGCGACACCGTCTGTAGAATCGTACTATTCCGCTATAGAAAATAAATATAAATTAATAGAAATGCCTTACAGAATAGACAAAAAAGAAATGCCTCAAGTAAAAATGATTCCTTTAAACAATTTAAAAATGACTGTTTCGGTTTTTTCAAAACCTATGTTGCAAGCAATAAAAAGAGCTTTGGCAAGAAGAGAACAAGTGATAATATTTTTAAACAGAAGAGGCTTTTCACCGTCTATAATCTGTAAACATTGCGATACGGTAATTCAATGTCCCGACTGTTCCGTAGCTATGGTATATCACAAACATCCTGAACATTTGGAATGCCATTATTGCGGAAAACAAATGAAATTTCCGTTAAAATGTCCCACATGCGGTAAATACGAATACAGAATAATAGGTGTTGCTACGCAAAGAGTGGAAGAAGATTTAAAAAATTTATTTCCTCATACAAAAGTTTTCAGGTTAGACAGAGATACCGCAACATCAAAACAAGTTTATACGGATGTTTACGAGGGGATAAAAAGTGAAGAGTATTCAATACTATTAGGCACTCAAATGGTAACAAAAGGATTTGATTTTCCGAGAGTATCTTTAGTATGTGTTGTTGATGCCGACACCTCTTTATATTTGCCCGATTTCAGGTCTTCGGAAAGAACTTTTCAACTTATTACACAAGTAGCGGGAAGATGCGGAAGAGCGGAAATAAAAGGGAAAGTATTGGTGCAAACAAAACATCCGGAAAATTATGCTTTGAAATTTGCCAAAGAATATAACTATAAAGACTTTTACAATCAGGAAATAGAGTTCAGAAAAGATTTATCTTATCCGCCTTTTTGTAATATAGCTAAAATTACAGTCAGAAACAAAGATAACAAAAAATCGTTTGAGTTTACGGAAAAAGTTTATAAATTTATCGAAGAACAAATAAACAAATCAAATTATCCTGTATCGTTGCTCGGTCCCGCACAATCTTATATTTCAAAATTGAACGGAACTTACAGATGGCAAATAATATTAAAGGGTGAACGAAAACAGTTAAAAGAAGTTTTGGAATATTTACAATCTTCAATAAAGTTACCTTCCGGCACTTTTATCAATATAGAACTCGATCCGAGCGATTTATTGTAATTTATATGACAATTTTATAAAATAAGCAAAATTTAAAAGCAGGTGGTTATATGAAAAAATTTAATTTGTTACTTTTGTCTGTTTGTATGTTCTTTTTGATTGGTTGCGGTGATGAAATATCCAAGTTAAAAAAACAGGCAGATAATAATGATGTGTCCGCTCAAATAAAACTTGCCCGAATTTACTATTCAGGTAATGATAAAGTTAAGCAAGACTTTAAAGAATCTTTCAAGTACTACTCTAAAGCTGCGGAAAACAATGATATTGATGCACAACTTGAAACTGTTTGGATGTCCTTCGGCGGTAAGGGAACAGACAGAGATTATCCTAAAGCAACAGCATTGTTAACCAAATATGCGGATAACGGTAATAAAAAAGCACAAGAAGTTTTAGCTTCAATGTACTATTTCGGCATTTTTGTTAAAAAAGATTATAAAAAAGCTTTTGAGTTATTTTTAATAGCGGCTGAAGACGGAAAACTTTATGCTCAGGAAAAGCTCGGTGATATGTATTATGAAGGCGAATATGTAAAGAAAAATTATACAAAAGCTCTTGAATGGTATAAAAAAGCATCGGAACAAGGCAGCTTATACGGAAAAATAGCTGCAACAGAAATTGAACAAATGGATATTAAAGGAGAACTTTAAACAACAATGTACAATTTATAATGTACAATGTATAATAAATAAAAATTTGTGGTAAAAATAAAAAAAAGGAGGAAGTAGTAAATGAAGAAGTTGTCAGCAGTAGTATTGTCATTAATGCTTTGTGTAAGTATGTCTTTTGCTGCAAGAGGGGGAAGCAGTAGCAGTACATCTTCTTCTCAAAAGAAATCATCAAGCAGTTCAAGTTCATCAAGCGGGAGTTTCGGTATAGGTTATTCAAAAGCAAATTTTAATCAGGCTGTAAGCGGTGTAAACGGTGCACCGGATTTATCTTTTGATGAAATTGCCGGAAGATATTGGTTTGATGATAAGTTTGCCATAGATGTTCAGTTGGGTTTTGGCAGCGGAGATGCAACATCGAGATTTCTGATCGGCGGAAAGGTTGTAGGTAATGTTTTGACAATTAACAATTTGAATATTTATTTCTTCGGCGGACTTGCTTTCGGTAGTTTTACATTAAAAGGTAACGGCAGAGATCAAGATGCTTCCGTTTTTTCAATTAATGGCGGTGTAGGTGCCGAATACTATGTTCTTCCTTGTTTGTCGGTTCTTACCGAAATGGGAATTCGTTACATCAGTCTTAAACCGGATGGAGGAAACTCTTTTGACGATTTCGGAGTTTATGCAGATTGGTTACCTCAAGCAGGTGTAAGATTTTATTTCTAATCTTTAATAAATACTTAAAAACAGAATCAGCTTGTGACAAGCTTATCGTTACAAGCTGTTTTTTTATATATTCTTTACGAAAGGTTGTATTACTCTGTCTAAAGTGTTGTTTACGAAAGATATTACCATACCGTAATTTGTTATCGGTATATTTTTATTTACGGCATAATTTAATCTCGATATCATTTGTTTCTTGTTAATCATACATCCGCCGCAATGTATAATTAAAGAATAGTCTTCTAAATTTTTAGGATAATCTATTCCCGAAGACACATCAAACCTTAATTCAAAACCTAAATATTTGCTTAATAACTTAGGAATTTTTACTCTGCCGATATCGTCTTTACTTGCATGATGAGAACATGCTTCGGCAATAAGAACTTTATCTGCAGGTTTTAAATTTTTTATTGCTTTAATTCCTTCAAGCATTGTTTTAAAATCCGACTTGTTAGACGAAAAAATTATTGAAAAAGTGGTAAATGCCACATCTTCGGGGATAATATCCAAAACTTTTTTTACAACCTGACTGTCACAAATTACGATATCGGGTTTATCTTTTAACTTTTCCAATGTTTGTTTAAGTTCCGTTTCCTTTGTTATTATAACGACAGCATTTATATCAAGACATGCTCTTATCATTTGAACTTGAGGCAAAATAAGTCTGCCTTTGGGAGCTCCCAAATCCAAGGGAACAACCATTACAACCGTCTGAAAACTTTTTATTATATTTTGTGTAAGCGGTTGTAAATTTAAAGAGTCTTCGGGAATTACGGAAAGAAGATTTTGTTTTAACGATGCCAAGAATTGTTCTCTGTGGTTTTTATCTTGCAATAATTCCGTTTCAATAAATTTATAAGATGATAATTTTTTTATAAAATCTTCGTATAACGATTCTTTTTTATAATTGTTTATAACGAACAGAAACGGCGTTTTTTTATCGTTTAATTGTTTTACAATCTCATCCTCGTATTTTGTCCAAATATTCTGTTCCAAAACAATAATTGCAACATCGGTGGAATCAAAAACTTTTGCGGTTCTTTCTATTCTTTCTTTTGATAAATCGGATATATCGTCAATTCCTGCCGTGTCGATAAGAGTTATCGGTCCCAAAGGGGAAAGTTCCATGCTTTTATATACGGAATCGGTTGTTGTTCCGGCTACGGAAGAAACTATTGATGTGTCTTGGTCGGAAATATAATTTACAAGTGTGGATTTACCTACATTTGTTCTTCCGAAAACTCCAATATGTAATCTTAATGATTTCGGTGTATTTAATTCAACGGTATTTTCCATATTTTTATTCCTTAAGTTTGTGTATATTTAAATCAAAACCGGGCAGTCTTTTAATGTGTTTTAAAAGAAGTTCGTCGTTTTCTTTAATCGTGTATGCTTGTTTTGCATATTCAACGGCTTTTTCCATATTTCCTTCAAAATAGTAAATTTGACTCAAATAAAATACAGGTTCAAAAGATTCTTCTTCTTCCAATAATTTAAACAGAATTTTTTTTGCTTCATCGTATTTATCTTGTGTCATTAATATGTTGCAAGCAGTTATTTTGTATTCATATAAATCTCTTAACTTTCTTGCCTCGTTTATTAACTCCAAAGATTTATCGTACTGCCCCGCCAAATAATACTGTTTTGAAAGTCCGAAACAAGATAAATGATAATTCGGAGCATCTTTATACATATTTATCCAAAAAATATCAGAGTTTATATATTTATCTATATTTAAAAAAGATTTAAACGAAAATACAATTATTAAAACAATAACGCAAAAAGGAAAAATTTTCTTTAAAAAGGAATATTTTTTCAGTAAATTGTCGATTACTTGTATTAATATCATCGACAGAAAAAATAAAGGTAAAAACAACCTGTGATAAAAAACTTGATTCTCGGACAAAAAAACGGTTGGAAATAAAAAGGTTACAACACTGAGTAAAGAAAATATAATTAACTTCCTGTTTGCGAGTTTTTTATAAAAAATTATTATTGTTAATAAAATAAAAATTATTGCTATTGTAATATCTTTTGATGATAAATGTATATTGTAAAGTATTGTGTGTATATAGTCGGGATATAAAATTTTTGACATATATACGATAAGAATCTTTATAAAGTTGGTATATGTTGTAATATTTGTTATGAAATATAAAAAATCGGTTTGAGGAACAACCGCATTCCTGCATACAAAATAAAAAATCGTCGGTATGAGCAATATAATAAAAAGTTTAATATATTCTTTAAATGTTATTTTGTAATCAAACAAAAAAACAAATACAAAATATAAAGGGAAAAAAGTTAATGCCGATTCTTTTGTAAATAATGCAATCACATAAAACAAAACATAAAGTACTAAAAAGAATATTTTTTTTGTTTCCAAGTAGTCCGTTAACATTATAAACGAAAGAATTATAAAAATAGCTGTCAAAATTTCGGAACGAGGCGAAACATAAGCCACGGTTGAAGATATTACCGGATGAACGGCCAACAGTAACAAAATAAATTTTGATATTGCTTCGTTAAACTTAAGTTTAACCAATAATAAATACATTAAGTAGAGAGAAAAACAAAACAAATAAATGTTTCCGAAATGATATATTTTGGAATTGTATCCGAACAAAATAGTTTCTATCGCAAAGGTTAAAGTTAAAATCGGTCTGTAATACGGAATATCCGGGCTTTCTTCGTTATAACAGTTTGTGGTAAACAGAAGCGGAATTTTTTTTATATCGGATATTCTTTCAAGGTTACCGGTTATTGAAGATGTGTCATCCAAGGAAAGCAATGCAAAATTTACGGCTTTACCGTATACGAAAAAAGTAATAAATATTATTGCCGTTACAAAAAAAGCTTTTGTTGATAAAAAGTTCTTCATTTGAATATATCTTTAAATTTTTTTGTTTTAATTCTATCATTTATTTTAGTAAAAATGAAACAAATTTACATTCTTTTATAATTGACTATGTTTTATAAAATTTGATAAAATACAACAATTAAATCAATAAAATTTTATTTTATACGGGGGAAAACGATAAATGTCTAAGAGAAATATTGTTATTGCTCTGCAAACATTATGTTTGTGTTTGGCAATATTTATGGTTTCGGGTTGTTCCGGCAGCGGAAGTGCTAAAAACGAAGAAGTTATTAAAGTTTGGCATTGGATGACAGACAGACAAGAAGCTTTCGAAAAATTATCGAAAGACTATTACGATCAAACAGGTGTAAAAGTTGTATTTGAGACTTATGCTCCTACCGACGTATATAAAAACAAAATCACTGCAGCCGCAAGCGGACATTTATTACCGGATATTTATAATCCTCAAAGCGATAAGAAAGAATTGGCATCATATATTAATGCGGGATACATTGCGGATTTAACCGATGAAATGAATACCGGTTGGAAAGATGTTTTCTTCGAAAAATCTTTAATAGCAAACTCTTTTGAAGAAAATAACGAATGGGGAGTAAAACCCGGTATTTACGGAGTTCCGTTGGATGTAAGTTCTTTAATGATTTATTACAACAAGGATTTATTCAAACAGGCAGGGCTCGATCCTGAAAATCCTCCTAAAACATGGCCGGAATTTATAGAAGCAGGTAAAAAATTAAGAGAAGCCGGAATTCAACCTTTTGTCAGCGGTTTCGGTGAAGCATGGCTTATAGGTGCTTTTGCAGCTTCTTATCAGTGGTCTTTGTTCGGTAAACAGGGAATAATAGATACAATTGACGGTAAAATACCTTATAATGATGAAAGATGGTTGAAAATATTTAAGTTATTCGAAGAAATGAGAGATAATAAAATGTTTGCATCCGGAATAGTTACTATGGTAAATAAGGATGCCGAAAGAACTTTTGCTACCGGAAGAGCTGCAATGACATTTAACGGTTCTTGGGGAGTAAATGTTTACAAATCAATGAATTCAACATTGAATTACGGACTTATGTATCCGCCTTCATTGCCTGATGCAAAATATCCTTTATTGGTATTCGGCGGAGACGGTTCGTCAATGTTTGTTAATGCGGAATCTCCGAGAAAAGATAAAGCTATTGCCTTTTTAAAATGGTTCACACAAAAAGAACAACAAGCTTATTTGGCAAAAGAAACATTGAACATTCCTTCAAATAAAGAAAGTGCGGATGATTTACCGGAAATATTACAAGAATTTTCCAAGAGTATAACAAAAACATTTGATAACTTGCCTAAGTTGGAAGCTTGGCAGGTAACAAATTATATAAACATTAATTTGCAATCAGTAATTATCGGTGAAAAAGATCCTGCTAAAGCAGTAAAAGAAATTCAGGAAGAAAAATTAAGACAGACGAAGGTGTAAAAAAATGATGAACGCATCCCCAAAAGAAAAAACATTTAATATGTTGTTTATTTTGCCGGCGCTGTTGTTGTTTTTGGTTTTTAATTTATATCCTTTATTGAGAACTATTCAGTTGAGCTTTTTTCAATGGAACGGCATAGATAAAGATATGCTTTTTGTCGGGTTTGCCCAATATAAACATATCATATTCAATAATCCGGCTTATTGGAAATCGATGTTAAATGCAGGTTATGTTACCCTTTTGTGTTTAACTTTACAGAACGGTTTGGCTTTACTTCTTGCAATATTGGTTAACAGACAAATAAGAGGTGAAAATATATATAGAGTTATATTTTTCTTGCCTCCGGTTCTTTCCGGTATCGTTGTAGGTTTGATATGGAAATTTATGTATGACGGTAATTTCGGTATTTTAAACAGTTGGTTGGCTGCAATAGGTTTTGAACAATTTAAAGATTTTGCATGGCTTTCTGAAATTAAAACGGCATTATCTTCCGTAGCCGTAGTTCATATGTGGAAAGGTTTCGGATACGGTTTTATAATACTTCTTGCCGGTCTTCAAACAATACCTAACGAATTATATGAAGCCGCGGAAGTTGACGGTGCAGATACATGGCAACAGTTCAGACACATAACCGTTCCTTCAATGATACCTGTTTTTACAATGGTTACAATATTAACCGTTTTGGGTGCTATGCAGATATTCGATTTAATTTATTCTATGACTCAAGGCGGACCTGCAGGTCATACCGATGTACCTATAACTAAGATTTATCAATATATGAATAACGGAGAATTCGGGTATTCTACGGCCATGGCTGTGATATTCGGTATGGTGTTGTTGATAGCAAGTATTTGTCAGCTTTATGCAAGTAAAAAATTTAACAAGTAAGATATAAATAGGATATAAAAATGAACTCATTTAAAGTAAAAAAGAAAATTTTGGATGTTATCACACATGTTATTTTGATAGCTGTGGCAATTACTTGTGTGTTCCCTGTTTTTTGGATGTTGTCTTCTTCATTAAAAACAAATGAAGAAATTTTTAAAAGTATTTCTTTGTTTCCCGAAGCATGGCAATGGAGCAATTATACTGAAGCTTTGTTAAAAGCAAAGTTCGGTATGTACTTTTTGAACAGTCTTATTTATACGGTTGTAGGTGTTTCCGCAATTGTTCTTGTAACCTCCATGGCAGCTTATGCTTTTGCAAGACTTGAGTTCTGGGGAAAAACTGTTTTATTCTATTTGTTGATATCCACATTGTTAATTCCTATACCGGGTGCATTCGTTCCGTTATATCTTTTGCTTAAAAGTTTACACTTGTTGGATACAAGAACAGGTCTTTTGTTATGTTATATAAGCGGAGGTATCGCTTTCGGATTATTCTTATTAAAAGCATTCTTTGAAGAATTGCCGAGAGAAATAGAAGAGGCTGCTCTGATAGACGGTTGTTCAAGATTCGGCATATATTGGAGAATTGCACTTCCGCTTGCGAAACCTGCCGTTGCAACACTTGTTATTATTCAATGTTTAAATATTTGGAACGAATTTTTGTTGGCTTTGGTTGTTTTACAGGATCCTTCAAAAATGCCTATACAAAGAGGTTTAATGGTGTTCCAGGGAACTCATATGACGGATTATCCTCTTTTAATGGCCGGTCTTACAATAGCTACCGTTCCGATAGTAATAATTTATCTTCTTATGCAAAAACATATCGTTAAAGGTATTGCTGCCGGTGCCGTAAAAGGATAAACTCTTAAACCGTTTATATAAATCTTGAGGTTTTATGTCGGGCAAAGTTATTATTTTTGATTTAGGTAAAGTTGTTTTTGATTACGATTTAAACATAATATCTAAATCTCTGTCCGAATACTCACCGAAAAAAGAATTGTTCAAAGATCTTGAAACTTTCTTTTATGCCAATAAAGAATTGTTTTCCGACTACGAAAAAGGTTTAATATCTTCATCGGATTTCTATCAAAAATTCTTAAACTTGTTGGAAATAACAAATTTACCTTATGATAAATTTTGTGATATTTGGAACAATATTTTTACACCTATTCAAGATGTTATGGATTTAATAATTTCGTTATCTCACAGATATGAACTTGCCTTGTTATCCAACACAAACGAACTCCATTTTGATTATTTATATAAAAAATATCCCGATTTTTTTATGAACTTTAAAAAGTTACATTTATCTTACATTATGAACAAGAGAAAACCTGACACCGAAATATACGAAGAAGTTTTAAAATATCATAATGTTGAACCTCATAATATGTTCTTTACAGATGATAACAAAGAAAATGTTTATGCCGCAATGGCTGTGGGAATAAAAGCTTTTTCTTTTAAAAATATAATAAAATTAAGACAAGATTTGGAATGTTTCGGAATAGAAGTATGATAAATTTCGGTATAACACCATCAAAACAAAAAGAACTTGAAGACAGATTTGTTAAACTGAATATTAAAGAAAGCGATATAGTTGAAAAGTTTATTCATTCGTCGGGAAACGGCGGTCAAAATGTAAATAAAGTTTCAACATGCGTATATTTGAAATATCTTCCTTTAAGTATAGAAATAAAGTGCCAAAAGGCAAGAACACAGCTTTTAAACAGATATTATGCCAGAAAAATGTTGGCGGAAGAAGTTGAAAACAGAGTTTTGGGTGAAAAAAGTAAAAAACAAAAGGAAATCGAAAAAATCAGACGACAAAAAAGGAAAAGAAGTAAAAGAGCAAAAGAAAAAATGCTGGAACAAAAAAAGATGAACTCCGAAAAGAAAGAAAACAGAAAAAAGGTTGTTATAGAATGAAAATAGCATTAGCAAAAATAAATCAAACCGCCGGAAAAGTTACGGATAATCTTAATAAGATATCCGATTATATTGCCGATGCACAAAAAGAGAAGTGTGACTTAATAGTGTTTCCGGAATTTGCAATTTGCGGCGGATATTGCGGAGATTTACTTTTAAACAAAGATTTTATTGAAGAAAATATCAAAGCCGCAGATAAAATAATTAAAGAAAGCTCTATTCCCGTAATTTGCGGAACTGTTACAAAAGACGGTAAAAAAGGTCTTTTAAATTCAATTTCTTTGTTATATAAAGAATTATCGACGGTAGCTTCGGCAAAATACACATTAAACGATTCCGCATTTAACGACATAAAATATTTTAAAAAATACAATATTATTAATACTTTAAAAATTGCGAATAAAAATATAATGTTTGTTGTTATGGATAGTTCCGAAACAATAAAAGAAAATATTACAACTGTTTTTAAAGAAATAAAAGTAAAACCGGATACGGTTTTTATTCTCGGTTGCAGCCCTTATTATTACGGAAAAATCGAAGAGTTTAAAGAGTTAATTAAAAATCTTGCTGCAGAAAACAAAGCGGATTTTGCTTATTTAAATTTGCTCGGCGGAAACGACGGATTTATTTTTGACGGACTTGCAATATATGCAGATAAACAAGGTAACTTTAAATTAACAGAACAATCTTTCGAAGAAAAATTGATAATATTTGATACCGACGGAACAAATATTGAAAACAAGCAAAATGACAGAAATAAAGAAATGTATGATGTTTTAGTTTTGGGACTAAAAGATTATATGAAAAAGAATAAGTTTAAAAAGTGTACTTTGGGAATAAGCGGGGGAATAGATTCCGCATTGGTTGCCGCCATTGCAGCAGATGCCATAGGTTCCGAAAATGTATTGGGTGTACTTATGCCGTCGAAATATACATCTAAAGAATCCATAGATTGTGCTTTGGAACTTTGTAAAAATTTGAATATTCAAACAAAAACCGTTCCCGTTAACGATATTTATGATGTTTATATAAAAACTCTCACACCTTCTTTTGAAGGAAAAGGTAAAGATTTAACGGAAGAAAATTTACAGGCAAGAATAAGAAGTAATATTTTAATGGCATTATCAAACAAGTTCGGATATTTTGTTTTGTGCACGGGAAACAAGTCGGAAGATGCCGTAGGTTACAGCACACTTTACGGAGATGCAACCGGCGGGTATTCTCCGATATCGGATTTGTATAAAAAAGAAGTTTACGAACTTTCAAAATACAGAAATACAATTTCAAAAGTAATTCCTGAATTTATAATAACAAGACCTCCTACCGCGGAACTCAGAGAAAATCAAAAAGATTCCGATTCTTTACCGGAATACGATATTTTAGACGATATCTTAACAAAAATTTTAGATAAGCAAATGACATATTCTCAAATAATAGAAAGCGGTGTAAAAGAAGAAGTGTTAAACAAAGTTTGGAAACTTTTGTCCGTATCGGAATATAAAAGAAGACAATCTCCGACGGGAACAAAAGTTTCAAAATCCGCTTTTTTAAGAGATATAACTTTGCCCATGAGCAACGGATATATATGGAAAAAGACACAAAAATAAATTATGATTATGTAAAAGGACACAGAAAAAGAGTAAAAGAAAAATTTTTAAAAACGGGATTTGATAATTGGCAGGATTATGAAATTTTAGAGTTTGCATTGTTCTTTGTTATCCCGAGAAAAGATACAAAGAAAACAGCAAAAGAATTGTTAAAAAAATTCGGAAGTTTCAAAGAATTGGTAAATGCCGATTATAATGATTTGGTAAAAGCTTGCAAAGAAACAGAAGGTATCAGCATTAATACGGCTTTTTTCTTTTATTTTTTGAAAGCTTTTTCGACAAAATATTCGGAATTAAAAGTAAAGCCTAAAGAAAAAGTTTCTTCTCCGCAGGATGTTGTTGAATTTTTGAAAAATGAAATAGGTTTATGCTCGGAAGAAAATTTATATGCTGTATTTTTAGATGCTTCAAATAAAGTTTTAAAGTTTAAAAGAATAACCAAAGGAACGACGTCAAGATCTGCCGTATATCCTGAAGAAATTGCAAAAGAATCTTTGAATGCCGGAAAAACAAGAAGTGTTATTATTGCTCATAATCATCCCGGGGGTGTTTGCAAACCTTCACAAAATGATATAATAGCAACTGAAGCAGTGCAAAAGGCATTAAAGACAATATCTGTTGTTTTGTTGGATCATATAATTGTTACGGATACGGATTATTATAGTTTTAAAGATAATGGTCTCATATAGGAGATAAAAATGAGCGGTTTATTCGGTGTAGTTTCAAAAAAGAAGGATAGTTGTATAGATTCTTTAATTTACGGAACGGATTACCAGGCACATATGGGTTCCGAATACGGCGGATTGGCAGTATTGGGTAATAACGGTTTTGCAAGGTTCATTCACAGAATGAGCAATGCTAATTTCAGAGATAAATTTTTTGAAAGTATAAAAAATATAGAAGTGCACAGCGGTATCGGTGTAATAAGCGATTTGGAAGAACAACCTATTTACATGAAATCTAAAGTAGGGGAATTTTGTATAGTTACTTCCGGAAGAATCGTTAATATGGAAGAACTCGCAAAAGAAATGATGGATGCCGGAATATGTTTCAGTGAATTCAGTAAATCTCATGTGAATATGACGGAACTTGTAGCAAGAATAGTTTCAACCGGTCAAACAATACAAGACGGCATAAAATTGATGTTCGGTAAAATAAAAGGTTCCTGCTCTTTACTTATATTAACGAGAGAAGGAATTTATGCCGCAAGAGATTATTTCGGAAGAACGGCTCTTGTTTTAGGACAGGATTCGGAATCTTTTGCCGTTTGTTCGGAAACTTGCGGTTTCGCAAATTTAGGATACAGAACAATAAGAGACTTAAATCCGGGGGAAATTCTTTTAATAAGTGATACCGAAGTTAAGGTTTTGGAACCGGGTTATAAAGAAAAGAAAATTTGTACATTTTTGTGGATATATACGGGATTTCCGTCATCAAGTTATGAAGGATTAAATTCTGAAATCGTAAGAGAAAGAAGTGGAAAACTTCTTGCAAAAAGAGATAAGGGAATAAAGGCGGATTTGGTTGCCGGTGTTCCTGATTCGGGACTTGCACATGCAATAGGGTATTCAATGGAATCGGGTATTCCGTTCAGAAGACCGTTGGTAAAATATACTCCCACTTACGGAAGAAGTTATGCACCTCCGTCACAACATTTAAGAGATTTAACAGCAAGAATGAAACTTATAGCAATAAAGGAAGTTATAGAAGGAAACAGTCTTATTCTTTTGGAAGATTCCATAGTTAGAGGAACACAGTTAAAGAATTTCACGGTTGAAAAGATATGGAATTGCGGAGCAAAGGAAATACATGTTCGTCCGGCATGTCCTCCGTTAATGTTTCCGTGCACATATTGTAACTCTACAAGAACAAACAGCGAACTTATAACAAGACGGGCAATAAGAGAAATAGAAGGCAGTGATATAGAAGATATTTCGGAATATCTTGACCCAACAACCGAAAAATATGCTAAAATGATAGAGTGGATTAGGAAATATCTGAATATTACATCTTTGAAATATCAAACATTGGAAGATATGATAGAAGCAATCGGTTTACCGGAAGAAAATCTTTGTACGTATTGTTGGAACGGAAAAGGTGACGGTTGCAAAGGCTGTAAAAAAGGCAATGCATAATTGATAATGTAAAATGTATAATGTCAGTAAAAATGCAAAGCTTTTTTTAATAGATAGTTAGTTTTTTACGTTGTCATTAATTGTAAATTGCAGTTTGTCGTTGTTGTTAATTATAAATTATAAATTATACATTGTAGGTTTGGGGCTATAGCTCAGTTAGCAGAGCGCTTGCATCGCATACAAGAGGCCGGGGGTGCAACTCCCCCTAGCTCCATATTTTTTATTGACTTTTATGACTAATAAGTTGTAAAATTGTAGTGTTATTTTAGAAATTTAAGAAGGATTTTAGAATATGACGTTAGCACCAAGTATTTTGTTTCATATAGGCAGTTTTCCTGTTACAAACACATTATTTACAACCGTAGTTGTGGATGTTATAATAATCGCACTCGTTATAGCTTTCAATAAGACACTTTCTCTTTATCCCAAGGGTGTTCAAAATATTTTGGAAATGGTTTACGAATATTTTTATAGTGCGACGAAAGAAGTTTCAAGCAAAGTAGATATTATTTATCCTTGGGTTACAACCTTTTTCATTTTTATAGTCATTTCAAATGTATTGGGACAATTCCCGGGTTTTGAAACAATAAGATTTCATGCTGCAGGTTCCGGAGAAGAAGGAGTTCCTTTATTCAGAACGGCAACAAGTGATTTGAATGTTACACTTGCTTTTGCCGTAATTTCCATATTTATGTGTCATCTTTATTCCGTAAAATATACGGGAGTAAAAGGTTATATAGGCAGATTTTTAAATTTCAAAATGTTTCCTATTTTTTTATTTGTAGGTCTTTTGGAATTTATAGGAGAATTTACAAAAGTTATATCTTTGTCTTGCAGATTGTTTGGAAATCTTTTTGCGGGGGAAAGTGTTATGGGAACAATTTCATCAATGAGTATTTGGGGTATTCCTTTACCATTTTTTTGTGTTCCTATACCGTTTATGATGTTGGAATTAATGGTTGCCGTTATACAAGCAATAGTTTTTGCTATGCTTACAATGGCATTTATGAGCATAATGGTTGAAAAGCATTAACAAAATGCTGTGCATTTTGTTGTTGTCGTTCTGTCATCCCGCACTTGATGCGGGATCTCGTTGTTGGTTGTTAATTATAAATTGTAAATTATAAATTATAAATTATAAATTGTAGTTTTAGGGAGGATGTAAAAGATGGTTATTTCATTGACTGGCGGTATTATTATTGCAATAGGTGCTTTGGGACCTGGTCTCGGTATCGGTTTAATCGGTGCAAAAGCTGTAGAAGCAATCGGAAGAAATCCGGAAGCTTCAGGTAAAATAATGGTAAATATGCTTATAGCTATGGCATTTGCGGAATCTATCGCTATTTACTGCTTAATATTTGCATTTATGAAGTAATTATATGGATATAATAAAAGATATATTAAATTTATTTGGATTGGAAGGTAAACTTTTTATAGCACAGATAATAAACTTTGCTATATTATTGTTTATTTTAAAAAAGTTTTTGTATGAACCGATTGCAAAAATGATGGAAGAAAGAAAATCCAAAATAAAGCAAGGTCTCGATGATGCGGAAAACGCAAAGAAAGCATTGATAGAAGCAGATAACCAAAAAATATTAATTTTGAAAGAAGCAAAAGTTGATGCTGATAAAATTTTAGAAAACACAAAAAAATCTTCGGAAAGTTTAAAACAAAAATCTTCGGAAGATGCAAAAAAACAGGCTGCCGAAATTGTTGATAATGCAAAAAAACAAGCTCAAGACGAATTTGTAAAAGCAAGTAAACAAGTAGGTTCAATGTCTGTAGATTTATCTAAAAAAATAGTATCGAAAATATTATCCGAACTTTTTACGGAGCAGGATAAAACCGCAATATTGTCTAAAGCGGTGGAAAAAATAGAAAACGGCGGATATGAAAAAACAACAAATTAAACAATTAGCATTATCTATAGTTGAAACCGGAGAGATATCGGACACAGTTTCTCAGTGGATAAATAAAAATTTATCAAAAAGCGAATTAAAGCTTTTTTTGAGTTATTTATCGGCAGCATTAAAAGAAAAGTCCGTTATCGTAAAATATGCGGGAAATCCGTCGCAGATTACAAAAGAAAAAATTCAAAAAATGTTTCCCGATAAAAAGCTTGTATATATAAGAGCGGACGAAGAAGTAGGTGCGGGAATAAAATTTGAATTCGGCGATTATATTTTAGACTATACGGTAACAAATATGATTGTAAAAATAATGAAAGATTTGAGAGAGAGTCTATGAAACCAGAAGAACTTATAAAACAGATAGAAGAAAAACTTAATTCCGTAGATATTAATCCGGAACTTGTTAACTATGGTATCGTTGAAACCGTAGGAGACGGTATCGTTAAAGCGACAGGTCTTTCCGGTGTAGGTTACGGAGAAGAAGTTGAATTTGAAAACAAAGCCAAAGGTTTGGTTTTAAATTTGGATGAAGATGCTGTATATATAGTGTTGTTATCCGAAATTGAAGTTACAAGAGGAATGAAAGTTTCCACAACGGGAAAAATTCTCGGTATCAATGTTTCAGACAAATTGATAGGAAGAGTAATAGATCCTACTTGTAAACCTTTAGATGAAAAAGAATTAAAAATTACCGACGGAAAACTTTATCCGTTGGAAAAAATTGCAGCAGGTATCATTGAAAGAAGCCCTGTAGACAGACCTATAAAAACAGGTATTAAAGCTATCGATGCCATGATACCTATCGGAAGAGGTCAAAGAGAACTTATTATCGGTGACAGAAACACCGGTAAAACGGCAATTGCAATAGATACCATCATTAACCAGAAAAAATTGGATTTAGGATTAAAAAGAGTTATTTGTATATATTGTGCAATAGGTCAGAAAAGATCTAATGTTGCATCGATAGTTGCAAAACTTAAAGAAGCAGGTGCTATGGACTACACCATAGTAGTTTCGGCAACAGCTTCGGATCCTGCATCCTTACAATATATCGCACCTTTTGCAGCTTGTGCAATCGGCGAATATTTTATGGAAAAAGGCGAAGATGTTCTTGTTGTATACGACGATTTAACAAAACATGCCTGGGCATACAGACAAATATCGTTGTTACTCAAAAAACCTGCAGGTAGAGAAGCATATCCCGGAGATATTTTCTACTTACATTCAAGATTACTTGAAAGAGCCGTAAGACTTTCCGACAAAAACGGCGGAGGAACATTAACAGCTCTTCCTATAATAGAAACTCAAGGAAACGATGTTTCCGCATATATTCCTACAAATGTTATTTCTATTACCGACGGACAGATTTACCTTGAAGGAGATTTGTTTAATGCCGGTGTAAGACCTGCACTTAATGTGGGGTTGTCTGTATCCAGAGTAGGCGGTGCAGCACAAACGAAACCCATGAAACAGTTGGCGGGACCTGTAAGACTTGAACTTTCACAGTTCAGAGAATTACAAAGTTTTGCTCAATTCGGCAGCGATTTGGATGAAGATACATTGAACAAAATTAACAGAGGTAAAGTTTTAACGGAAATATTGAAACAACCTCAATATAAACCGTTCGACGAAGCTTCGGAAATTATAGCAATATATTCGGCAACATCAGGTTGCTTGGACGATGTTAAAATAGATGATATTATGTCTGCCGAAAACAAAATAATAGATTTCGTAAAATTAAATTATAAAGATTTGGTTAAAAAGTTGGGCGAAAACAAAAAGTTAGACGAACAAACATTATCGGAACTTAAAAATGCGATAATGGAATGTAAAAAAACATTTTAATGAGATAATATAATGGCGGAAAATTTACAACAGGTTAAAAAAAGAATAAAAACGGCCGACAGCATAGCTCAAATAACGAAAGCTATGGAAATGATTGCCGCATCTAAAATAAAAAAGGCACAAACTGCCGTTGAAAAGAACAAACCTTATGCCGACAGAGTAAAATTTATCGTTCAAAAGATATTGGCGGAAAACACGGATTTAGCCGCGGGTTCGTCTTTTATCGGTTTAAATAAAAACTCTAAGAAAAAATTGGTTTTTGTTATTTCAAGCGATAAAGGTTTGTGCGGCGGGTTGTTAGCCAATATATACAAACAAGTTTATACCAATGTAACAAAAGACGATTATGTTGTTACTATCGGTAAAAAAGCTCAAAACTTTTGTATAAAGAACGGTTATAATGTTAAAGCATCGTTTAATATGGGCTCTTCTTTTCCCAAATACGAAAGTATATTTCCTATGTTAAAGATAATGCAAAATTTATACGAAACAAAAGAAATATCGGCTGTAGATGTTATTTATACGAATTTTAAAAATCGTTTGGTTCAAGAAGCTGTAACAAAAGCTCTTGCCCCTATAGAAAAAGACGAACATTTTGTAAATAAAGGAGAACATGTTTTTGAACCGTCTTCAAAAGATGTGTTGAACAGTTTAATTCCTTATTATTTTGAAGCAATGTTTTATAATATGTTAATGAATGCTTATGCAAGCGAGCAGGCAGCAAGAATGTCAGCAATGAGCAACGCAAACGAAAATGCAAAAGAAATATCGGCATCGTTAACAATAGTTTATAATAAGTCCAGACAAGAAAAAATTACCAACGAAATTCTTGATTTGGCAAACGGACAGATACATTAAAAAATTAGTAATTAGAAATTAGCAATTAGTAATTAACGAGGATATAGGTATGGAAAAGATTAATAAAGGTGAAGGTTTTGTTATAAGAGTTCAAGGAGCCGTTGTTGATGTAAGATTCAACAACGAAACACCTGAAGTTTACGAAGCTCTTAACATCACAATGAAAAACGGTTCCAAACTTGTTTTGGAAACAATGTTCCAAATGGATAATTTCGAAGTAAGAACAATAGCTTTGGGTTCTACCGACGGATTAAAAAGAGGGGATAAAGTTGTAAGAACGAATGCTCCCATATCTGTTCCGGTAGGAGAAAAAACGTTGGGAAGAATTTTCAATGTTTTGGGACAAGCTGTAGACGGATTGGGTGAAATAAGTAAAAAAGAAAGCGATTTTGCTCCCATACATAAACCGTCACCGAAACTTTCGGAACAGAAAACCACACCTGAAATTCTCGAAACAGGTATAAAAGTTATAGATTTAATTTCGCCGTTCACTAAAGGCGGTAAAATCGGTATATTCGGCGGAGCCGGAGTAGGTAAAACCGTTGTTGTTAAAGAGCTCATAAGAAACATTGCTATGGAACACGACGGACATTCCGTATTTGCCGGAGTGGGAGAAAGAACAAGAGAAGGTACCGACTTATGGATGGAAATGAAAGAGTCCAATGTTTTGGATAAAACCGTTCTCGTATTCGGACAAATGAACGAACCTCCGGGAAGCAGAATGAGAGTTGCTTTAACCGGTCTTACCATGGCGGAATATTTCAGAGATCAAAAGAACGAAGATGTGCTTTTGTTCATAGATAATATTTACAGATTCGCGCAGGCAGGAAGTGAAGTTTCCGCTTTGCTCGGCAGAATGTCATCTGCCGTAGGTTATCAACCTAACTTGGCACAAGATATGGGCGAATTGCAGGAAAGAATCGCATCAACAAATAAAGGTTCCGTTACATCCGTTCAGGCTATATATGTTCCTGCCGACGACTACACGGATCCCGCACCTGTAACGATTTTCTCTCATTTGGATGCAACAATCACATTGGACAGAGCAATCGTGGAACAAGGTCTTTACCCTGCGGTTAACCCGTTAACATCATCTTCAAGATTACTCGATCCCAACACGGTTGGAAAAGATCATTACGAAGTGGCAATGAGTGTTAAAAAAATATTACAGAAATATAAAGACTTGCAGGATATTATCGCTATTTTGGGTATGGATGAATTGTCCGATGAAGATAAATTAACGGTTGCAAGAGCAAGAAAAATTCAAAAATTCCTTACACAACCTATGTTCGTTGCCGAAACATTTACCGGGTTGGAAGGAAAATATGTTAAAATTGAAGATACGGTAAAAGGATTTAAAGAAATTATCGAAGGTAAATACGACGATATTTCAGAACAGCATTTCTATATGGCGGGAACTATAGAAGATGTTTTAAAAAGGGCTAATAAATAATGGCTAATGTTTATAAATTAGATATTTTGTCTCCGGAAGGAACTACTTTCAGCGGAAATGTTAAACAAGCTACATTTCCTACCACTTCCGGTTTAATTACGATACTTGCAGGTCACACTGCTTTAATAACAACACTTGCACAAGGCGATATAGAAATAGAACCCGAAACGGGGGAAAAGAAAAGTATCGCAATATCGGGCGGTTTTTTGGAAGTGTCCGAAAATATGGTAAGTGTAGTTGCGGATTTTGCGGTAAGAAGCGAAGATATCGACGATGATTTAATAGAAAAAGCAAAGAGATATGCGGATGAGCAGAAAAAGAAAAAAGATAATGTAAATACCGAAATGGCGGAAAGAGAATTACAAAAAGCAATATTGGCATTAAAAGTTTTGGAACATAATAAACTAAAAAGAAAGAGTAAAGGAGTAAAATATTGAAAAATATCAATTTATTCTTAACAGCTTTAGTTGTTAGCAGTATATTTATATTTTCATGTTCTTCAGCGCAAAAAGAAAAAGTTTCTTCTATGGAAGCAACGGAAGAAGGCGATGAAGTAGCTCAGGAACAAGTTATATCTACAACAAAAAAAGTTACCAAATCCGATATAAAATCTACTACTTATGCTTATATTCTCGAAGGTAAAACGGTCGCAACGGAAATCGTGGATACAAAAGGCGAAGTGATATTTTTTCAGGGAGAAATTCCGAACGGACTTATTAAAGAATACGATGCAAACAACAATATAGTTTCCGAAATGAATTATAATGCCGGAAAACTCGAAGGTGTGATAAAAACTTTTTATCCCGGCGGACAAGTTTCTGCCGTAAAAAATTATAAAAACGGTGTTTTGGAAGGGAAGGTTATCGAATATTACGAAAACGGAAACAAAAAAGAAGATTCCAACTATAAGAACGGTATTTTAGACGGTACCGTAAAAAAGTATTCCATGTCGGGAACACTTGTATCTTCCGCACAATATGTTGACGGAGAGTTGGAAGGTTTGTGTAAAGAATATTTTGTTACCGGAACACCTAAAACAGAAACGGAATATTATAACGGATTGAAAGAAGGTTACAGTAAAGAATATTTTCCGGGCGGAATATTAAAAACGGAATATAATTTTTCTCAAGGTAAATTAGAGGGAGATTCCCGTATATATTACGAAGACGGCAGTATAAACAGAATAGAAAAATATCAAAACAATAAATTAAACGGTGACACAAAAATTTACAGCAACAATAACTCGGAATTTCCGTTATATATTGATACATATGTTAACGGTAAAAAAACAATGAGAAAAGCTTTCAGCGGTAAAGGCGAACAAATTTTTAAAATAAAATATTAAAAAACAGTAGAGAGGTTTTATTATGTCAGGTCATAATAAGTGGGCAAGTATTAAACACAAAAAAGCAGCTACGGATGCTAAAAGGGGCAAAATTTTCACAAAGATAATCAGAGAAATTGTTGTCGCAGCCAAGGAAGGCGGCGGAGTAATCGAAAACAATGCCAGATTAAGAAAGGCTGTTGACGATGCAAGAGAAGCAAATATGCCTCAGGATAATATAAAGAAAGCTATACAAAGAGGAACAGGTGAACTTCCCGGTGCCGTTTACGAAGAAAACACATACGAAGGTTACGGCCCTGCAGGTGTAGCTTTGATAGTAGAAACAACTACAGATAACAAAAACAGAACAGCTTCCGAAATAAGAAAAATATTTTCAAAACATTCCGGAAGTATGGGGGAATCCGGTTGTGTAGGTTGGATGTTCTCTAAAAAAGGTTTTATTTCCATAGATAAATCCGCAGGCGACGAAGATACAATTATGACTGTAGCTTTGGATGCCGGTGCGGAAGATTTTGTTGCGGAAGACGATTGTTACGAAATATATACAACAACAAACGATTTTAATTCCGTTTTAGATGCAATAAAAGCAAAAAATATTCCTGTTGCAGAATCGGAAATAACAATGATACCTCAAACATATGTTAAACTCGAAGGTGACAATGCCGAACATATGTTAAAATTGTTAGACGAATTGGAAGAACACGACGATGTTAAAGATGTTTATTCCAATTTCGATATATCTAAAGAAGATATGGAAAAATACGGAGCATAATGATAGTATTGGGAATAGACCCCGGCTTGGCGATGCCCGGCTGGGGTGTTGTTTATAAAGGACAAACAGACAAACTTACCTGTTTAGCTTACGGGTGCATGAAAACATACCCGAAAGATTCTCTGGCCGACAGACTGAAATTCATTTTCACGGAAACACAAAAAATCGTAGATACATACAAACCCGAAGTTGTTGCTATGGAAGATATCTTTTTTTTAAAAGGTTCTAAAGTCATAGCGACTATCGGTCAGGCGAGGGGAGCTTTAATATCTGCCGTAGTAACAAAAGACCTTCCTTTATTTGAATATAATCCGAGAACAATAAAAATGGCACTAACCGGTTACGGACTTGCCGATAAGTATCAAATGCAACATATGGTAAAAACGGTGTTGGGATTGAAAGAAATTCCAAAACCCGATGATGCGGCGGATGCTCTTGCGATGGCGATTTGCCATATTAATACTAACAGATTTGTTGTAAAATAAAGCAATAAACCTTATATCGAACGAATATTTTAGACTACACTTTTGCATTTTAAAATCTTATGTACCGCTTTCGCGATATGTACACCGCAATTTTAAAATGCTTCAGTTCGTCACAAACTATTCGTTCTCTAACGACCACAACATAACGACAACGACAAAAAAAAACTTTGTCATTCCGCACAACCAACAATGTCATCCCGCACTTGATGCGGGATCTCGTCGTTCGTTGCCGTTAATTATAAAATATTCGTGCCGTAGGCACCCCAAAATTGTACATTATACATTGTCTTTCGGTTGTCATCCCGCACTTGATGCGGGATCTCGTCGTTCGTTGTTATAAACTATAAGCTAAAATTTGCTTTGCAAATTTTTAATAAGCTTTAAGCTATAAGCTGTCTTTCCTATCCCTCAAACAAAAATTGTTGGTTTTTTTAACAAATTTTGGTATAATTTATTTAATAATTATGAATAGATATTTGTTGATGTATAATCAAGAAGTATTTATATATTCTAATTAAAAGCACATAGGGTGTTTCCCTTATGTGCTTTTTTTATTTCTATTTTTTGTCGGTAAATATACTATTACGGGAGGTGCAAAAAAATTTTTAAGGAGGTAGAAACAAATTTTTGCAGTAAAGTTTTGGAACCAGTTGGAAGTAAGAAGTATGCAGTAAAAAAATATTTATGGAGGTAGTTTAGTATGAAGAAAGTGTTTAGTTTATTGGCAGTATTGGCGTTAGTATGTATGGCAACAAATGTAGTTTGGGCAGTAGATCCTGTTGTTCCTGCTGTGCAAAAAGCATATGCAGTTTTTGCAGACACAACAGCTTTGGAAGTAGATTTTGATTTGTATACACATCAACCTGGTAAGACATATACTTTTACAGGTGAAGAAAATGCTAATTACACTAGTACAGTAGCTAGTATACAATTTGATCTTTCAACAGTTACTCCTGGTAAAACATATTTCAATAATGAACAACCTGATTTTGCAAAAGGAACTGTTTTTGCAAGAGTTAAAACCAATGCTGCACAAAAAAAAGCAGGAACAAACATTCTTATGTATACAAAAAACAAAATAGATTCTACTGATTATCAAGTTAAATATACAAATCCTGACCAATATCAAGGTCTTATAAGAAAAACAAATACTACAACTTTTGCTACTGGTGATAATGCTCCAATAGAAATGAAATTTTATACAAAAACAGATGCTCCAACAACTTACCCAACAACTATGAGCATAAATGCTAATGCTGGTAATGAAAAATACCTAGCTGATCAATCTCAAACTAACTATACTACAGCGGAATCTAAAATAGGACAAAGCGGTCAAGCTGGTGGTATTTGGGGTGGTAATGATAATGGCGATTGGTATGGTTCTGATATGATTATATTCTTTGGTGCATGGTTTAAGACTGTATTTGATGGTGATGAATTTGGAACAGAAACGATAAACATTGTAACATCTGCTGAATAAAATAATAATCTTTACTTGGATAGCGGTATTAAAATACCGCTATCCAAACTTGTGTTTTTGTAATTTAATTTTAATGAAAATTAAAGGTTATTTCATTACTGTTTTGGTGTGCATATTTACTTTATTATTTGCAACAAATTTTGTTTTTGCAGGTAATATTGGTAGGGCTGTTTATGGAGTTTATACTGAAACTTATAACGGAGTTGGTATAAACAATGCATCTGCAGGTAATGATAATGTTCTTGTTTATGCCGGAGGATCTATTTCGGAGCCATGGCCGGCAACCGATAAGTTTGAGGGCGAAAAATATTATCAATTTGGAAGCGGAGGTTGGGTAAGTTTTGCCTTTGCCGGTGGAGCACAAAATATGTCTGATTATACCAGAGGAAGACTATATTTTAGTGCAAATGTCGGTTCCGATATAAGCGAGAATTTGAATTTAGTTTATATAAAAATTCAAGATTCAGGTGGAGCTAAATATTTCCCTTTTAACAATTCAAATATAAAAAGAGTAGGAAGTAGTTCTACCGGAGTTTTAGCAGATGGTAATTGGCATTCTTATTATATTGATTTATCAAGTTTTGTAAGCGTATTGGGACTAAATTTGAATAATATAACTAATCCTTTTGTTTTTTCTACGGATGCGCCTGGAACTGTTTTAGTAGATTATGTGTATTGGACTAAAGCACCTGATGCAACAAGAGCTTTTAATGTTGTTGTTAAAAATATATCAGATAATCAAGTATTAACGGGTGATAATGAAAAAATCACTTGGACTCAAGCTGCTTATAGGCAAAGTTGGACTGCTGCAGAACAGTATATAGAATTGGATTTAGATAGAGAAAGTTATAACGAAATATACAACTGGTATGTAAAGATCTATTTAAACAATGGAAAAGCTTCAAGAAATGGTTTGTACTGCATAGACAGTGACGGCAGTGAAATTGTTTTACCTATGGCTTGGAGAATGAGACCGGATTTAGTATCTTCAAACAATTTTACATTGTTAATAGGAAAAAATGGCGATGACGGCTTATATGATAGAGGGTTAGATCCCGGAGGAACAGATTGGTACACATGGTCACCTATAAAAGAAATTAATGACAAAACGGTAGAAGAATATGACTATGTTACAATTTGGAACTTAAAAGGTATTCATACGGTTGTAAAATATCATGATGCTTATGATCCTCTTTCAAATTATGAAAAAAAGCCCAAAATATATTTTGCAGCGGATTGTTCTAATGCAATCGGTGGTTTAGAGTATGAAGCAAATGTTGTAACGGAGTTAGTTTACGAATAAAAAATGAAAAAGAAAATTTTAGCTTTATTATCTTTAATAGTTTTGCTTAGCGGTTCTGTATGCCTTTATGCAGAAGTATTAAAGGTATTGGGTGCATATGCAAGTTTCGGCGGAGTTATTCTTCCTAAAATAACTCACACGGCAATAGAAACGGTATCGTCGATAGATAAAATATTAAATGCAAAAATATCCGTAGATTTCGGCGATTATACCGATTCCACCGCAACCGCAAGAATAGATTATTCCGTTGACAGCGGCTCGGTTGAACAGGAACCGCCCGGTGAAGGAATAACCATTAAAAATAACGAAGAATTTTTTATACAGTTGCCGACATTTTTAGAATCTAACACAAATGTAGATTACCAAATAGTTATAGATTTCCGCGACGAGCAGGGAACAATCATTAAAACCGTCACTTTCCCTTCGGGAACACAACCTCAACATGCCGAACTTACCGATACCGTAACAAAAGATGTTACCGCATCTGCAGGCGGTGTTGTGGAATTTAATTCAGGTAACCAACAATACGAAAGTACAAAACTTGAAATTGCACCAAATGCTTTAAGCACCGATGCACAAATAATAATTAAACAGTTGCCGATAGAAGATTATATTTCTTCAACGGAACAAATGGCGGCATTGTACCGTGTTTATTCCATACCGGACAACATAGAAATATTGTCGCCGATAAAAGCAACTTTTTATTACGGTTTAAATCCGACATCCAACAAATTTGTGTTAAAGTATAAAAAGCAGGATTCGGACAATTGGAAAGATATATCAATGTCCAATACGGACTTACAAAACAAAACCGTTATGGCATACATCAGCAGTTTAGGTTATTACGGAATATTCGAAAAAGTTAAAGAAGAAGATAAGAATTACAGACCGAAAAAGAGAGTTGTTGTTAAAGGCAGAGATGTATTCAGGTTTAACGGATTACAACAGGGTGACAGTGTTAAGATTTACAATACAAGCGGTAAAAAAGTTAAGGAAATCAGTTCCGGTGATGCCGACGGATTTAAGTGGGACGGTAGAAAAGATAACGGTGATTGGGCATCTAGCGGTATTTATGTTTACCAGATAAAAGTTAAAGGTAAACTCATCAGCGGAACGATTGCGTTTGTTAAGTAAAAATTGCTTTCAGCAATTTTTACAGGTGAAAAGGTGAACACGAATTGTTTTACAATTCGTTGGTGAAAGGGTGAAAAGTTTGTCATCCCGTACTTGATGCGGGATCTCGCAGTTAAAACCTTTAAGCCATTCACCCGTTCACCCTTTAAGCTAAAAAACACGAGGTGTTTTTTTTGAAAAAAGTACTGTTAGTATTATTATTAACTATAGTTGTAACGATGAGCCAACAGGTTTATGCTGCCTTTGAAGATACCTATTGGGGAGTAAGAGCATTAGGTATGGGCGGAGCATTTACTGCTGTAGCAAACGACGCAAATGCACCTTTGTACAACATTGCAGGTATAGCAAACTGCGGACAAAGAGAAGTAACACTTATGGGTTCAAGACTTTTTGCAGGTCTTGACGGAGTAGAAATAAGTGCAAACTATTTAGGTGCGGTATATCCTATTTCGGAAGAATGGGGA
>ODAJ012097610.1_pt1 | contig 28074 bp, 19 predicted proteins | sample 1539241 | NCBI WGS metagenome assembly ODAJ01 (sample SAMN02144231, study PRJEB22623) | gut metagenome | biome: sheep rumen | host: Ovis aries | place: New Zealand
CGTAACCTCTTCGCTCTACATCAACGACTTCTATACCCCCGTCATGAACATCTACGAGGGTGCCATCTCTGATGCAGACGCACAAAATGGTGTTAACTGTCGTATCGACCCCAATGACCCAAATGCACCTCATGCAGGTGAAGCTACCGATTCCTATGAGTTCCCAACAGAATGGGGATATGTACCCGAGAAGCGTCAAGCAGTAAGCTTTGCCTTTGGCGGCGGACGTTATATCAACAAGGCATACGGTATTGTTAGCGACGGCAAGGTTCGTCTGGGTATCCGCAACACCGGTGTTCCCTACTACGACAGCGAGATGACCATGTGGGGTAAGTTCAAGCTTACTTATCTGGGCAAGAGCCAGGATGCAATAGAGGCTATGACCGAGAACTTCAACAAGCACCTCGAAAAGATTATCTATGCACAGGAAGTGGCACAGATAACGCTTAGCCTGAGCCACATCAACAACATCAAGAACCTGTTGGCACAGGTTAAGAATGCCGACAATGTTGACGCGAAGCTTGCAACCCTGAAGCAGTTGAACGACGAGTTCAATGCTGTAGAGGTTAGCCGCAACATCTACCAGAAACTGTACAACCTCTCTGAGTGGTGTATAGATGAGAGCGACAAGTATGCTGAGACAGACCCAGATTTGCAACAGATCTATTGGGATATTAACGAAGAGATTATCCAACATGTATTCGACGGTGACCTGACCGACGAGGAAGCCCTGGAGTATTATGAGAGTATTAAAGACCGTGAGGATATAGGTGGTGGTTTCTATGTTCAGGGCGACCTGCTCGATGCTGACGGCAACGAGGTAACCTATGCAGACCACACCAAGCTCTTCCACATGACAAAGAATGCCGACGGTACATATAGCGCACGCGTTAAGGTACAGAACCGCGCCAACCTGACCAACAGCAACGGCCGCGCCGGTATCTACTTCACACGTTTGGAGAGCATCTACCGCTGCAGCGAAGCTAACCGTCGCTTCATCACTCCTGCCAACAATACCTTCACCTTCGTGGAAGGCGGCAACGACTTCCAGTGCATCGGTGGTGAGTTCGATATCGTTCTCAACACCAAGACCATGACCGTTGAGTTCAAGGCAGTAGATTACAACTGGAACGACCGTGCATTCGTTGTCGGCTCTGTTATCGACAACGCAGGCGAGCAGCACCGCTGGAAGAACGACGAGATGTGCCCGCTCATGCATAAGGGCAATGGTCTGTACGAGGGCGACGTAACCTTCTTCATGGACGACAAGCATCTAGACGAGGGTGAGTTCCTCACATTCACCATCTTCACTGTACGTGGTGCTACAGGTCCCTTCGACTTAAACTACACTGCCACACGTACTGGTTGGAACGAGGGTCGTTACGGCAGCAGTCAGAATGCTATCCGCGTTCAGGACGGCGAAGTGCTGACAGACCTTATCCGCGGTGCCGACCGTCAGTGGTGGATGGTATGGGATAACGAGACAGAGACTCAGGAATATCACATCACCTTCGATATGAATGTTGGTTCTGTTAGCATCAAGAAGAAAATCGACGATCCCGATGGCATCAACGACATCGATCCTTCAACGAACTTCGATTATGCAAATAGCAACGTTTACGACCTCAGCGGTCGCCGTGTAAGAAAGCCCGTCAAAGGATTATATATTGTTAACGGAAAGAAGATTGTATTAAGGTAATCTAAGAGGGAAGCCCCCTCTTCATCCCCCACTTCCTTCAAATGGAAAGTGGGGGTTTTTCGTGTTACATGGCTCAGTACTTCTACTGGAGTACTGGAGTACTTCAACTAGAGTACTGGAGTACTTCAACCAGAGTACTATGAGAACACAGGTTTCATCCAAATTCCTTACTGCACAAAAAAAGGATGGAGGACAATCTGTCCTCCATCCTTTTTACCTTTCAGCTATACTCTTTAATAGTTATCTTGCAGGATACGTTTCAGCACCACCGTTGCAGAAATCTCGCGGTTGGCTGCCTCTGGAATCACCAGAGATGTAGGAGCCTCTATTACATCGTCCGTAACAATCATATTGCGGCGAACAGGCAGACAGTGCATGAACTTGGCGTTGTTAGTCCAACTCATATGCTCGGTATCAACAGTCCAACCAGTCATGGTGTGATAGTCGTGCAAAATCTTACCGTAATCCTCAGGACGGGTAACGCCGGGGCAGCTCCAGTTCTTGGCGTAGATAAAGTCAGCACCCTCGAAGGCCTTCTTCTGGTCGTACTCCACACGGGCATTACCTACAAACTTGGGATCCAACTCATAACCCTCAGGATGTGTAATAACGAAATCCACATCGGCAGCATTCATCCACTCAGCAAAACTGTTGGGAACAGCCTGCGGCAAAGACTTGGGATGTGGAGCCCAGGTCAGGACGACCTTTGGCCTTTTGAATGAAGAATGAAGAGTGAAGAATGAAGAATTTGCTTCCGCTGTGATCGATTTTTCACTTTTCATTTTTACCTTTTCACTTTCCATCCAAGATTCTTGGATGGTAATAAGGTCAGCGAAAGCCTGCAGGGGATGAACCGTAGCGGTCTCCATAGCGAAGACGGGTTTGCCGCTGTACTTAACAAACTGGTTATATACAGTCTCGGCATAGTCGTACTCACGGTCGGTCAGTCCTGCAAAGGAACGAATACCAATCATGTCGCAATAGCATGCCATAACTGGGATGGCCTCCAGCAGATGCTCGCTCTTGTCGCCGTCCATGATGACGCCGCGCTCGGTTTCCAGTTTCCATGCACCGGCATTCACATCCAGCACAATCACGTTCATGCCCAGATTCAGCGCAGCCTTCTGGGTAGAGAGGCGAGTACGCAAGCTGTTGTTGAAGAATACCAACAACGCCGTCTTGTTACGACCCAACTCTACATATTTATAACGGTCTTTCTTTATCTCTTGAGCCTCAGCCAATGCCTGTCTGAGATCACCTAAATCCTGTACATTTAAAAAGCTTTTCATTTCTTTTCCTCTAAACTCTAAACACTAAACTCTCAACTCTTTTTATCTTTATCCCTTATCTCCACTCTCCTTATCTTGCCGCTGATGGTCTTAGGCAGTTCATCCACAAACTCTATCACGCGGGGATACTTGTAAGGAGCGGTCTCCTGCTTCACGTGGTTCTGCAGTTCTTTAATCAGCTCAGGCCCCTCTTTACCCTTATAGGCATCGGAGAGCACAACGGTAGCCTTTACCACCATACCACGCACTTCGTCGGGAGCACCAGTGATGGCACACTCCACAATAGCGGGATGAGTCATCAATGCATTCTCCACCTCAAAGGGACCGATTCGGTAGCCGGAACTCTTGATGACATCATCAGAGCGGGACACAAACCAGAAGTAGCCTTCCTCATCATAATATACCACATCCTTTGTGAAGTAGATACCGTCATGATGACTTCTCTCCGTCAGTTCTTTCTGCAGATGGTATTCCTTGAACAGGCCCAAAGGCTTACCGGCCTCGGTATGGATGACCAGTTGTCCGTGCTCGCCCGGCTTGCAGGGATTGCCGTCGGCATCTATAACGGACACAGGGAACTGCGGATTGGGCAATCCCATAGAGCCCGGCTTGGGCTCGACAAACGGATAGGTTCCCAGCACCATGGTGGTCTCTGTCTGTCCGTATGCCTCGTATATCATAATGCCCGTCTTCTTCTTCCACTCCATAAAGACCTGGGGATTCAAGGCCTCACCTGCTGTTGTACAGTAGCGCAGGTTAGAGAGGTCGAACTTCTCGAGGTTCTTACGAATCATGAATCGGTAAACCGTAGGAGGAGCACAGAAGGAAGTTACCTTAAAGTCCTGCATCACCGTCAGCATTTTCTCTGCATCGAAGTGTCCCTCGAAATCATAGACGAATACCGTAGCACCACAAATCATCTGCCCATAGAACTTACCCCAGACAGCCTTACCCCAACCTGTGTCGGCAACAGTAAGGTGCAGGGATGTCTCGTCGACATTATGCCAGTACTTGGCCGTCATAATATGAGCCAAGGGATATGAGTAATCGTGCATTACCATCTTGGGCGCGCCACTCGTACCGCTGGTAAAATACAGCAGGAAGTCGTCGGTGGATTTGTTCAGTCCCTTTAGGCTCTTGAACTTAGGAGCCATCATAACACCCTGCCAGTAGTTGTCCCAGTTCTGCGGCACTGCAGGACCTATAGAGATACAATGCGTGAGGGACGGACAGTAGGCACGTGCACGGATAACATTCCTAAGCACGATAGTATCACCTACGGCCACAATAGCCTTGATGTCTGCCTGATGGCAGCGGTAGATGATATCCTTGTCCGTAAGCAGGTGGGTAGCAGGAATGGCTACGGCACCAATCTTGTGCAGAGCTACCATGGTAATCCACCACTCTACCCTACGCTTCAGGATAAGCATCACACAGTCGCCCTTGCCTATTCCCAATGTCTGGAAATAAGAAGCCACGCCATCTGAGAAACGCTTGTACTCGGAATAGTTGATATGTTTGACATCGCCTCTGTCGTTCGTCCACAGGATAGCTTCCTTTTCGGGGTCTGTCTCTGCGTAGGCATCCACCACATCATATCCGAAATTGAAGTCCTCAGGTACTTCTACCTTGTAGTTAGCCATAAAGTCGGCATAATCCTTGAACTTCGTTTGCTTTAGGAACTTCTCTAACATACCTTATTTTAATTCACAATTCATAATAATAACATAGCGGAAGCAAATTCTTCATTCTTCACTCTTCATTCTTCACTTTTCACTCTTCACTTCCTAGTCTGCCCATTTCCATTTATCAGCCACTTGTAGGTGGTCATTTCCTCTAGTGCCATTGGACCGCGGGGACCAAGTTTCTGCGTGCTGATACCAATCTCGGCTCCCAGTCCGAACTGAGCTCCGTCTGTAAAACTGGTGGGGGCATTCACATATACACAGGCAGCATCTACCTCACGTTGGAAGCGCATGGCAGCCTCATCATTCTCTGTAATAATGCATTCGCTATGTCCAGAACCATGCGCCTGAATATGCTGCAGAGCCTCATCTATCGAATCCACCACACGAATGCTCAGGTCGTATGACATCCACTCGCGATCCCAGTCGAAGGGCTCACCCTCCTTGGGCTGGTGCATACACACCTTATCTCGCATAGGAGCCAACAGAGCAGACAAGTCCCCTACCCTGTCCTTATGAACCAAGAGGCAGTCCAGCGCATTGCAAACGCTCACCCTGCGCGTCTTGGCATTATTGATGATGGCCTGACCTTTCTGCAGGTCGCCATCCTTATCGAAATATGCGTGCACCACGCCGGCACCCGTCTCAATAACAGGAACACGAGCATTGTCACGCACAAACTCTATCAATTTCTTACCGCCACGGGGAATGCAGAGGTCCACATACCCAACGGCATTCAGCAGTTCTGCCGTTGCCTCGTGGGTAGGCGGCATCAACGCTACCACATTCACAGGCAAACCTTCTGTCTGAAGTGTCTGATGAATCAGACTTACAATGGCCTGATTGCTATGCTGAGCATTACGGCTACCCTTCAGAATGCAGGCATTACCACTCTTGAAACAGAGCGAGAATACATCGAAGCTTACATTGGGACGTGCCTCGTATATCACACCAATCACGCCAAAGGGGACACTCACTCTACGCAGATACAATCCATTCTCCAGCGTCCTTTCCTTGGTGATAATCCCCAAGGGAGAAGGCAGAGAAGCAACATGGCGCATATCGGAAGCTATGCCTTGCAAACGCTCTGGCGTAAGCAGCAAACGATCATACAGCGGGTCTTTTGCATCCATCTGCTCAAGGTCCTGCTTATTGGCATCCAAGAGCAAACCCTGGTTAGCGAGTATGGCATCTGCCAAATGCTCCAGCAAGAGGTTGCGCTGCACATCCTCCACCAGCGCCAAAGCCCTACTGGCCTCCTTTACGTTATGAAATAGAAGCCTCACCCCATCCCTCTCCGAGAGAGAGGGCGTAATATCAGATGTACTGCACATGCTCAACTTTCAATTTTCAATTTCCAGAGAATTCCGTATGAATTGTCTCTTTTGGCTTTTCAGCCAAATCCTTTAATATATTCTCTCTGTTGCCGTTGGCAATGATGACCTTGATGCCTGCTGCTGCCACATTGCTGGCAGTCTTGTACTTAGAGGCCATACCACCACGGCCGGCACTGCTCTTCTCCGACTGGATATATCGAGACAAATCCTCGCCTGGCTTGATGACAGGTATCACCTTACTCTCAGGGTCGGCAGGATTGCCCGTATAGATGCCGTCAACATTACTGAGCAGCACCAGAGTCTGTGCATCCATCATTTGCGCAATGAGGCCAGACAACTCGTCGTTGTCCGTAAACATCAGTTCCTCTACACTTACGGTATCGTTCTCATTGACAATGGGGATTACACCATTCTCCAGCATTACCTGCATACAGGCACGCTGGTTCAGGAAGGTACGTTCCGTAGAGAAGTTCTCCTTGGTAGTAAGTACCTGTCCTATGTGTATGCCGTATTCGCGGAAGAGGTCGTAGTAGAGGTTTATCAACTTAACCTGCCCCATAGCAGAGAAAAGTTGTCGCTGCTCTACGGAGTCCAGCATATGATCCACCTGCAACTCCTTGCGTCCACAGGCAACGGCACCACTTGACACCAGTATCACCTCGTAGTTATGCCAGCGGAGCCATGCTATCTGGTCCACCAAGGCAGACATGCGGGTGATGTTCAGCTTACCCTCTGTCATGGTCAGCACATTGCTGCCTACCTTTACTACTATACGTTTCTTCATGCCAATATGCGCTTGAATTTCTCTATGAACTGCTGAGCCTCATCCATGCTAAGGCACAAGGGGGGCAACAGACGGATTACATTGGTGCCAGAGCAGCCTGTGAAGCAATGTTCCTCCTTGATAAGGCGGGTACGGGGCTCCTTGTAGGGGATATCCAACTCGATGCCAATCATCAGACCTTCGCCACGGACATCTACCACATGGCAGCTGCCAATGAGTTTCTTCAGTTCGGCAATCAGATAAGCGCCCACCTTGGCAGCATTCTCTACCAAGTGTTCCTCTTCCATAATATCCAAAACAGCCAGAGCTCCGGCACAACCCAAGTGGTTACCACCGAAGGTTGTTCCCAACTGACCATATACAGGAGTAAACTTGGGAGAAATCAATACGCCGCCCATGGGGAATCCGTTACAGATACCCTTGGCAACGGTAATCATATCGGGTTTCACGCCCAGATGCTGATGGGCAAAGAACTTTCCACTTCGACCATAGCCACACTGAATTTCGTCGCAAATCAGAACGGTATTATGCTTGTCGCACAGCTCGCGCAAAGCCTGCAGGAATTCAGCGTTGACCATACGGATACCGCCAACACCCTGAATACACTCTATGATACAGGCACAGACATCATCCTTCTCTATCTCCTTCTTCCAAGCCTCTATATCATTGAGGGGAAGATATGTCACATGTCCGTTGGCATTGATGGGGGCAATAATCTTGGGATTGTTGGTTGCCTCAACAGCCAAAGAAGTACGACCATGGAAGGCCTTCTCCAAGGAAAGCACACGGGTACGACCATTGTAGAAAGAAGAAAGCTTCAACGCATTCTCGTTAGCCTCAGCACCCGAGTTGATAAGGAACAGACTATAGTCCTCATAGCCGCAAGCCTTACCCAAGCGCTTTGCAAACTCCTTCTGCAAAGGGTTCTGTACAGAGTTGCTATAGAAGCCCAACTTAGCCACCTGGCTGCTGATAGCCTCTACATAATGTGGATGAGCGTGACCAACGCTGATTACGGCATGTCCGCCGTACAAGTCCAGATACTCCTGTCCCTCACTATCCCACACATGACACCCCTTGCCTTTTTCTATGGCTATGTCAAAGAGCGGATATACATCAAACAAATTCATAATACCTTGTTATTGAAAAATTGCTGCAAAATTACAAATAATTTCCTCTAATCCGTAATAATGCAGCATTTATTATACCTTAATTAATTGTATTTAGTTTCCCTGTTAGAAAGCAGAAGCTTTCAACTGAAGTCCGGCCCTCTCGTCGAGACCGAACATCAGATTCATATTCTGAACAGCCTGTCCCACAGCACCCTTCAGGAGATTGTCGATACAGCTGATCATCAAGAGCTGGTCCTCGTACTTCTCCACATAGACCACAGCCTTGTTGGTGTTTACCACCTGCTTCATATCAGGACTCTTGGTCACAAAATGAGTAAAGGCAGCATCCTTGTAGTAATCGGCATATATCTGCTGTACTTCCTCCAGAGACTTGTCGCACTTGGCATAAGCAGTCACGAAGATGCCTCTTGTGAAGCAGCCGCGCTGTGGGATGAACAGCACACGACCATCATAACCAGGACAAAGCTCCTGCACTGTCTGGTTAATCTCCAGCAGATGCTGATGAGTGAAGGTCTTATAGACAGAGATATTATCATTACGCCAAGAGAAGTGCGTTGTTGCCCCAGGCTTCTGACCGGCCCCTGTACTACCCGTGATACCGTTCACATGAATATCACCGCTGATGATGCCCGCCTTCAGAGCCGGCAGCATAGCCAGCTGAATACAAGTGGCAAAGCAACCGGGATTAGCCAGGTGCTGGCAATCAGCAATAGAAGACTTATGAGTTTCCGGCAATCCATATACGTAGTCGTGATTGCCTTTGATGCGGAAGTCTTGAGCCAAGTCGATGATTTTGACACTGTCAGGGATGGTATGCTCCTTGAGGAATGCCTCGCTCTTGCCATGACCAAAGCAGAAGAATACCACATCCACTTTATCAAAAGGCATCTCATCGGTAAACTTCAGATCAGTATCGCCTACCAATCCCTCATGCACATCGCTGACAGGATTGCCAGCATTACTCTCGGAGTTAGCAAAAACGATCTCTGCCTCCGGATGCCCTAATAATACCCTTATCAACTCGCCACCAGTATACCCCGCAGCACCAAGTATTCCTATCTTCATATATTTTATGATTAAACTAATTGTTCACCCCTCCCTTTGGAGGGGATGGGGGAGGCTTTTACCTTTTCTCGTCTTTATGGATACCATAATATACGCGGAGTGGCGTACTAGAGACCTTGATAAAGCCCTTGGCCTCATCGGCAGTCCAACCAGTCTGCGTCTCGCCATATTCACCGAGTTTGCTCTTCGTCAGGTCGTTGACGCTGTCGATACCAACAGTTTCGAAGCCATAAGGACGGAGCTTCAGAATGGCTGTACCGGTCACATTGCGCTGACTGCTTGTAAGCATAGCCTCAATATCGGGCATAACAGGCTCCAAGTACTGGCTCTCATGCAGGAACATGCCGTACCAGTTGGCAACCTGATCCTTCCAGTACTGCTGCCACTTGCTCAAAGTAGACTTCTCCAACAGACGGTGTGCCTCGATGATAAGTTTTGGAGCTGCAGCCTCGAAACCAACGCGGCCCTTGATACCGATGATGGTGTCGCCGACATTAGCATCACGCCCGATAGCATAAGAAGCACCAATCTCCTCAATCTTCTGAATGGCCTTGATGTGGTCATCGAACTTCTCGCCATTCACAGCTACGATCTCTCCCTTCTCGAACTGGATTTTCAGCAGAGACTCCTTCTCAGGGTTCGTTACGTGCTTCAGATAAGCCTCCTCGGGCAGACCCTGTGTGGGATCAAGCAGTTCACCGCCACAGATAGATGTGCCCCAGATGCCGACGTTATATGAGTACTTCAGCTTGGTGAAGTCTGCAAAATAGCCGTTAGCATTCAGGTAGTCAACCTCCTCCTTACGAGTCAGGTTACGGTCGCGGGTCAAGGTTATAATCTCCACACCGGGAGCCATTACCAGGAAGGTCATATCAAAACGAATCTGGTCGTTGCCAGCACCTGTTGAACCGTGCGCAATAGCATCGGCACCAATTTCCTTGGCATAACGTGCAATAGCGATAGCCTGGAAGATACGCTCACTGCTGACCGAGATGGGATAGCAGTTGTTACGCAATACGTTACCGAAGATCATGTACTTCAGTGACTTCTCGTAATACTCCTGGGTCACGTCGAGGGTAACATATTTCACAGCACCCAGTTTGTAGGCGTTCTCTTCGTTCCTCTTCAACTGTTCAGCTGAGAAACCACCCGTATTAGCACATGCGGCATATACCTCATAACCTAACTCCTTGGTTAGATACATCACGTTGTAACTGGTGTCCAAACCACCACTGAAAGCAACGACAACCTTTTTCTTTTCCATATTTATTTGTTTTATTCAATTCCACGTAATACCAATGTTCTCATCACATCCTTGATAACCTCCAGCGAGGTTGGCTCGCCATGATGCTTCTCAGGATCCCACAGCATACCGGTGCAGACACAGAACTTACGGTTCTTGGACTCCAGAATGCCATGATTTACACACCCCTGACAGCCATGCCAGAAGGCATCGTCGTCGGTCAGCTGATTGAAGCTGACAGGCACATAACCCAAGGCCGTATTCATCTTCATCACAGCATCGCCGCTGGTCAGGCTGAATATCTTGGCATGAGGCCAGCGCAGACGAGCCAGCGTAAAGGTATAGTCCTTGATACGCTTGGCAATGCCCAGTCCCTGATAATCAGGGTGAACAATCAGACCGCTGGTGGTAACATAGTGCTTGTTACCCCATGTCTCAATGTAGCTGAAACCAGCAAACTTATCACCATGCAAGGCCAAAACGGCCTTACCTTCCTTCATCTTTGTTGCCACATACTCGTGTGTACGTTCTGCTATACCCGTGCCGCGCTTTTTGGCAGCCTCGCGTATAGTATCCAAAATGGTGTCCACATAAACCTCGTGCTCAGGTGCGGCCACCAAAATCTTTATATCCTCAATCTTTATATCGCTCATCTTTCAAATACTAAAGTCTAATATCTAAAGTCTAAAGTCTTATATATACTTAATTTAATTGGGGAACTATCTCCCCTATTGCCTCTCGGGCCACTTCTCTTTCCACATCCTCCTGCAATATCACCAGCACCGTATCGTCACCAGCAACAGTTCCCAGGAAGTAAGGACTACCGGCATTATCTATGTCGTAGGCCACCATACTGGCATGCCCGGGTGGAGTATGCACCACCATCAGGTTGCCAGAGAAGACCACACGCCAACACCTTTTATCCTTCTCCTCGCGTGTCAAAACAGGCGAGAACATCCCCTCTCGGGGTAAGGCATACACGCTGTGGCCGTTTCTTACGCGTACCTTACTAATACGCAGTTGCTTCAGGTCACGACTCAACGTAGTCTGTGTGCAAGGAAAGCCGGCTTTGTCCAGTTCAATCTGCAAATCCTCCTGACTTTCAAGTGCCTGCGAACTGACAATCAGCCTGATGGCCTGCAAACGGGTCTTTTTATCCTGTCTTTTCTGCATATCCTTCTCAAATTTCGGGTGCAAAGGTACAACATATTCTTGGAATAATATCAGAAATATGCAAAGAATATGCACTCAAAACGAAGATTTATTGCATTTTTATGCAAAAACAATAACTATATGCAACAGCTTTCCATTGATATTTTTCACGGAAACTGTTTGACGAAACAATATTTTTTGTAACTTTGCGACATGAAAAGACGAGATTTTATCCGCACGGCGGCCATTGCCGTTCCTGCCATTGCAACATCTAATGTTACTGTAGCACACAACCGCAAGAGTACAGAACCCAAGAAAAGCGGGGAAGTAGAAATCCCTTCCCTACAGTTCCATAACGGGAAGTTCAAGATCCTGCAGCTTACCGACACCCACTTCATTGAGGGCGATGCACGTTCACAGAGAGCACTCGACAACGTAAATGCTGTTCTGGAAGCAGAGAAGCCAGATCTGGTAATCCACACAGGAGACATCATCTTCGGCAAAAACGTACGCGAAAGTCTGACGCACATCCTGTCGCTCATTACAGCGCGCAAGATACCCTTTGCCGTTGCATTGGGCAATCATGACGAAGAGTTCGGTCTCACACGCCAAGAAGTCATGGAACACATTCTGCAGATGCCAGGTTGTCTGAACACACCCATCAAGCCCATGCACGGAGTATCCAACGACGCCATCACCATCAACGGTACCGACGGCAAGAAGCAGTGGGCACTCTACCTGTTCGACACAGGCAATAAAGCCAAGGAGTTCCCCGAACTGAAATCGTACGACTATATTCATGCAGACCAGCTTGACTGGTACCGCCAGACAAGCAGAAAGCTGAGAGCCGGCAATCAGAGCACCCCCCTGCCTTCACTGGCCTTCATGCACATACCCATAACAGAATATCTGGAAGGTCTCTCAGACTCCAGGCGTCAGATACGCGGAAATCTGGGCGAGAACCCCTGTTCGCCCATCATCAACAGCGGTGTCTTTGTAGCCATGCGCGAAGAAGGCGACATCAAGGCCGTCAGTTGCGGACACGACCATGACAGCGACTACGTAATGAAATGGAGAGGTCTGTATATGATGTATGGCAGATACAGCGGCGGAGACACCGTCTATAACAACCTGAAGCCTAACGGAGCCCGCGTATTTGAACTCACAGAAGGTAGCACGTCCTTCAAAACATGGATACGCCTCAGCAACGGTAAAACAGAACAGGAACTGGTGCTCCCCAACGGATTTTAGAATAAAGGGAAGGGGGGGAGCGCCACAAACGAGAAAAAATGCTACAAAGGTACTATTATCTGATACTATTGGCCGTAATACTTTCCTCATGCTCGGGCGAAAGTACAAGATTCCGCATTGGTGTATCACAGTGTTCAGACGACATCTGGCGCAACAAGCAGAACGCTGAGCTGAGGATGGGAGCATACTTTCACGGAAATGTGGAATTGAAGTTCGCGGCAGCCTATGACAGCGATGAACGGCAGATACAGCAGATAGACAGTCTGGTTAACGACGGAATTGACCTGCTGATTGTGGCACCCAACCAAGTCAAGACTATATCACCGGCCATTGACCGGGCCTATGACAAGGGAATCCCCGTGATTGTATTCGAGCGGAAAACCAGCTCACAAAAATATACCGCCTTCATCAGCGCCGACAATTATGAGATGGGACACGTCATGGGCGAGTACATCACCTCGCAGATCGGCGGGAAAGGCAATGTTCTGGAAATCATGGGACTGGGAGGCTCCTCACCTGCCATCGAGCGGCACAACGGCTTCACGGATGCTATAAGAAAAGCGCCCGGCATCAACGTAGCAGGCTCCCTTCAAGGCGACTGGACGGAACAGACAGCCTATAAGATAACAAAGTCGTGGATTGCCCGTCACAAGGACGCACATATAGATCTGGTATTCGGTGCCAATGACCGCACGGCAATGGGAGCCAGGAGGGCCATACAGGAATCCTCCGGCAAAGAGTCCGGAAAGAGCCTCCCCCTGTTCTGCGGCATAGACGGCCTTCCCGGACCGAACGGCGGCATCCGCCTGGTTTGTGACTCCCTGCTGGACGCCTCGTACATCTACCCCACCCATGGCGACCAGATCATTAACCTGGCAGTCAGCATCCTGGAAGGCAAGCCCTATAAGAAGGAAACGATGATGATGTCAGCACTTGTTACCCGCGACAATGCCAAGGTAGTGCTAATGCAAAGCGAGGAACTGATGCGCCAGGCCGACCGTTTGGACCAGTTGCACCGTAAAGCCGACACCTATCTGCATAAACTGGACACCCAGCGGGTTGTGAACTGGCTTTCATTCAGCACTATTACCTTATTATTAATAATAATCATCCTCTTCTACCTCTATCACCTCCGGAACATAGCCCTTCAGCGCGAACGTGTCGTCAACACATTATGGAACATGAAGCCGGAGTATGCGCAGGAGGAACAGACTGAGACCAAAGCAGAGGACACAACCGGCGAATCCCCCGTAACAAAGAATGAACCGGCAGCCGTTTCAGTTTTCATCACCCGGTTCAAGGAAGTCATAGAGGCCCGCCTGAAGGACAGCAACGTCAGCGTTGAGGACTTGGCAGCCGACATGAACCTGAGCAGGGTACAACTTTACCGCAAGGTGAAATCCATTACAGGCTCCTCACCAATTGAGCTGCTGCGGACAGCCCGGCTGAACAGAGCCTACCAGTTGTTGCTTACCACCGACAAGAGTATCTCCGAGGTAGCATATGCCGTCGGTTTCACCGCTCCCTCTTATTTCACCAAATGCTTCAAGGAAGTTTACGGAATGTTACCCGGAGACGTCAAGAAGTGAGTAGTTGAAAGTGAATCACATGCCGCCTCGTCATAAGCGGGCGTAGAAAATATCGTTCATTTCATAGCAAAAATGTTACATTGCAACATATTTTGCATGGGATGAACGATATTTTATCAATACCTTTTTATATAGATGCGAACTTTGTGTCAGCAAAACCAAAAAAAACATCATTCACTAACAACAAAAAAAACTATGCAAAGACTTAAACGAATGTTGATGAGCTTCGCGCTCATACTTGCTGGCACAGTACTTTGGGCACAGCAGGTGAACATCAGCGGTACCGTGCTTGATGACCTCGGCGAAGGTTTGCCCGGTGCTACAGTGAAGGAGAAAGGCAATGCCAACAACGGTGCCATTACCGACCTGAACGGCAAGTTCACGCTGAAGGTTGCCGACGGTGCCACACTGGTTATTTCTTTCATCGGGTTCGAGACGCAGGAAGTAGCAGCCAAGGACGGAATGACCGTTACAATGGGCGAGTCCGTCACAGAACTGAACGAACTGGTGGTAACAGGTTATCAGGTGCAGCGCAAGGCCGACCTGACCGGTGCCGTTTCCGTAGTCAGCGTAGATGAACTGGCCAAACAGAACGAGAACAACCCCATCAAAGCCATGCAGGGCCGTGTACCAGGCATGAACATCTCTGCCGACGGATCACCCTCAGGCGCGGCAACCGTCCGCATCCGCGGTATCGGAACCCTGAACAACAATGACCCTTTGTACATCATTGACGGAGTTCCCACCAAGGCTGGTATGCACGAGTTGAACGGCAATGATATCGAGAGCATCCAAGTGCTCAAGGATGCAGCCTCAGCCTCAATATACGGTAGTCGCGCCGCCAACGGCGTCATCATCATCACTACCAAGAAAGGAAAGGAAGGAAAGGTAAAGATTGACTTCGATGCCAGCATAGCCATCCAGACCTATGCGCACAAGATGAACGTACTTAATGCCAAGCAGTTCGGCCAGGTAATGTGGCAGGGCTACGTAAATGACGGTCTGGATCCCAACCAGAACGGACTTGGCTATCGATATGACTGGGCGTACAACGCACAGGGCGTACCCGTACTGAATAGCATCATGATGAATAAGTACCTGGACCCCGCAGGCACCACACCTGCAGCAGATACCGACTGGTTCAGCCAGACCACACGCACCGGCCTGATCCAGAAGTACGATGTATCGCTGAGCAACGGCTCAGAACGCGGCATGGCATACTTCTCAGTCGGATACTACAAGAATAAGGGCCTCATCAAGCAGTCCGACTTCGACCGCTTCTCAGCCCGAATAAACTCAGACTATAAACTGCTCAAGCTGAAGGACCGTGACATCATCACAGTAGGTGAGCACTTCACCGTAAACCGCACCAGCGAAGTGCAGGCCCCCGGCGGATTCCTGGAGAACGTCCTCCAGTTCAACCCCTCACTGCCCGTCTATACCACCAGTGGCGAGTATGCCGGTCCTGTAGGCGGTTATCCCGACCGTGAGAACCCCCTGGCACGCCTGAACCGTAACAGCGACAACCGCTACACCTACTGGCGTATGTTCGGCGATGCCTTCATCAACATAAACCCCATCAAGAATCTGAATATACGCTCCACCTTCGGACTCGACTATGCCCAGAAACAGCAGCGTATCTTCCAGTACCCCGTCACCGAAGGCACAGTAGCCACCCCCACAAACGGTGTAGAAGCCAAGCAGGAACACTGGACCAAATGGATGTGGAACGCCGTGGCAAGCTACAATCTGGAGATTGGTAAGCACCGCGCCGACGCTCTCGTCGGTATGGAGCTGAACCGCGAGGATGACACCTACTTCAGCGGAAAGAAGTATGACTATTTCGTACTGAACCCCGACTATATGTGGCCCAATGCCGGCGTAGGCGAGGCAGAGGCATACGGATCAGGAGAAGGCTACACCCTTGTATCCTTCTTTGCCAAGGCCAACTACACCTATGACAACCGCTACCTGGCCAGCCTGACAGTACGTCATGACGGCAGCTCACGCTTCGGTCGCAACAACCGCTATGGTACATTCCCCTCAGTCAGCGTCGGCTGGCGCATCAGCCAGGAGAAATTCATGGAGAAAGCCACCTGGCTTGATGACCTGAAACTTCGTGTATCATGGGGTCAGACCGGTAACCAGGAAATTTCCAATATCGCCCGATATACCCTCTACGAGAGCAATTACGGTGAGGCCGGTTTCGGCGGCCAGAGCTACGGTACCAGCTACGACATAGCCGGCACCAACGGCGGCCAGACCCTTCCCTCCGGTTTCAAGCGCAACCAGCTCGGCAATGACAACCTGAAGTGGGAAACTACCACCCAGACCAACGTCGGCTTTGACTTCGAGCTCTTCCGCAATTCCCTCTATGGCTCATTCGAATGGTATGACAAGCGCACTAAGGACATCCTCGTCTATATGCCCGGCATCGGTGTAATGGGCGAAGGCAGCAGTCAGTGGATTAACGCAGGCGAGATGAAGAACCGTGGTGTTGAGTTCAACATCGGCTACCGCGGTCACTGGGGCAAACTGAAGTACGACTTCACAGGCAATATCGGAACCTATCGTAACGAAGTGACCAGACTGCCCGAGACCATTGCAGCCAAAGGCACCTTCGGCGGCAACGGTGTAGAAAGCGTTGTAGGTCATCCCATGGGGGCACAGGTAGGCTATGTCTATGACGGCATCTTCAAGAGTCAGGCCGAGATAGACAACCACGCCGTACAGAACGGAGCCGGACTGGGACGCATCCGCTGGAAAGACCTCAACGGCGACAACATCATCAACGAAAAAGACCAAAAGTGGATCTACTCACCCGTCCCCGACTTCACATGGGGTCTGAACATATACCTGCAGTACAAGGACTGGGACTTCACCATGTTCTGGCAAGGTGTGCAGGGCGTAGATGTCATCAGTGACCTGAAGAAACAGACTGACCTCTGGAGCGGCCTGAACATATCCAACCTGAACAAGGGTGACCGTCTGCTGAATGCATGGAGCCCCAACAACAACAATTCCAACATCCCCGCAGTCAGCACAATGGACAACAACAACGAGAAGCGAGTAAGCAGCTACTTTGTAGAGAACGGCTCGTTTGCCAAACTCCGCACCGTACAGCTAGGCTACAACCTGCCCGAAAAGTTGACAGAACGCATGCACATGCAGCGTCTGCGCCTATACATATCTGCCCAGAACCTCTTCACCATCAAGGCCAGGAGCTTCACCGGTGTCGATCCCGAGAATGCCAACTTCGGCTACCCCATTCCATTGAACGTCACCTTCGGCTTAAACGTTTCCTTATAAGACAAGTTACAGACCTTTAAATTCAGACAGAATATGAAAAAGAATATAACAGGATATGTATTATACATACTGTCCGCCCTCCCCATGGGAGGCGTTGCAGGAGGAATGTTCTGCAGCTGTTCCGACTTCCTCAACGAACATACCCCCCAGGGAACGCTCAGCGACGAACAGGTAAAGAGCCCCGCCAATGCAGAAAACATGGTAGTTTCAGCCTATGCCATATTTACCTCGGCAGAGGACATCAACTCATCATTCTCCATGTGGAACTTCGATGTCCGCAGCGACGATGCCTACAAGGGTGGCAGCGGCACCAGCGACGGTGACGTATTCCATCAGCTTGAAGTCCAGCAGGGAGTACTGACCACCAACTGGAACATCAATGACATGTGGGTCCGCCTCTACAACAGTATCAGCCGTGTAAACAGCGCCATCGCACTGCTGAACGAGAGCGACTACAACCTGAAGCAGCAGCGTCTGGCGGAAATGAAGTTCCTCCGCGCATACGCCCACTTCCTGCTCAAGCGTCTCTACAAGAACATCCCGTTCGTAATCAATGAGAATCTTACCTACGAGCAGTACAATTCGCTCTCCAACCGCACATACAGCAATGATCAGGGCTGGCAGCTCATCATTGACGACCTCATGGAAGCATACAACGTCCTGCCCGAGACACAGGCCGACAAGGGACGTCCCACCAAGGCCGCGGCAGCAGCCTTCCTTGCCAAAGTCTATCTCTACAAAGCCTATCACCAGGATGACGAAAAGAGTAACCGGGTAACCGGCATCAACGAGGAAGATTTGAGGAAAGTCGTAGAGTTCACAACTCCCGGCCTCTACACCAACTATGGCCTGGAGGAGGACATGCACAACAACTTCCGTCCCGAGGAACAGTACGAGAACGGCATTGAAAGCATCTGGGCCATCCAGTACTCACGCAATGACGGCAGCACATACGGCAACCTCAACTGGAGCTACGGCCTCATCCCACCCAACATTCCCGGCGCCACCGACGGCGGCTGTGACTTCTATAAGCCCTCACAGAACCTCGTCAACGCTTACCGCACAGGAGCTGACGGTCTGCCGCTGCTGGACACATTCAACCAGAAAGACTATGACAAGGCAGCCGACAATGCAGACCCGCGCCTGTTCCTGACCGTAGGCATCCCCGGACTTCCCTACATGTTCAACAAGAACTACATGATTGAGGAAAGCAGCATCTGGAGCCGCTCCAACGGCTTGTACGGCTACAACGTCACACTGAAGCAGAACGTTGATCCCGCCCTCATCGGCCAGTATCTCATCAAGGGAAGCTATTGGGCATCCAGCATGAACCGCATCGTATTCCGTTACGCCGACGTACTGCTCATGCGCGCCGAGGCACTTGCTCAGCTCAACAAGACGGACGAGGCCATCAGCCTGGTGAACCAAGTCCGCACACGTGCGGCCAAGAGCACACAGATGATAGCCAGCTACCCCACCCTCTACGGAGTGAAGTTCTACGCCACGAACTACAAAGGTAGCTACCCCAAAGACGAAGCCGTACGTATCGTGAAGATGGAGCGCCGTCTGGAACTGGGTATGGAGAGCGAACGCTTCTTCGACCTCGTGCGCTGGGGTGATGCGGCCGCCACGCTCAACAGATACTATGCCGAGGAAATCTCACACTGTGCCATCTACGCCACTGCGCACTTTACCGCCGACAAGGACGAGTACCTGCCCATCCCCTACGAGCAGATATCAGCATCCAACGGCAACTACACACAGAACATCGGCAACTGGTAATCATAAAAACGAAAAACTATTATGAAAAGGAATATCATCAATATCATCTGTGCAATCTGCATGATATGCGGTTTCACAGCCTGTAAAGAAAATACCAGCGACCTCAACCTCAGCGGCAACTGCATGATTGAGTCCATTACCCTCGACAACTATCAGGGCATCATTGACCTTGCCACTCGCACGATTACAGTCCGCCTGCCCGAGGTTTATGAGACGACAGCCATGAAAGTTACCAGCCTGAGCATCAGCCAAGGGGCAGTCTGCAACATCCGTCAGGGACAGACCATCAACCTGGATGCCGCCAAGATGATACGCGTACAGAACGGCGATGTCATTCTTGACTGGACCGTCAGAGTACTACATGACGAGGCACGCATCCGCGCCTTCATCCTCAACGACATCTATCAGGGCTCCATCAACCAGGAAGCCAAGACCATTACCGTCTATGTCCCCGCAACCGTGGACATCAGGAATCTAATCCCCACTGTCACCTATAGCGAGAATGCGGCTATCACCCCCGCCTCCGGCTCGGCACAGGACTTCACCAATCCTGTCAGTTATACCGTAAAGAATAACTCCGCAGAGACTGTCTATACCGTCACCGTCATAGCCATTGACAAGCCCAAGGCCCTCTTCGTAGGATCAGCACCCACTATGAACGAGCTTGATCCCGAGGCCAGGGAAGCATGCCTATGGATGCTCGGCAACGTAGAGGGTTCGCTCTACGCCTCCTTTGCCGACCTCCGTGCCGGAACACTTGACCTCACCGAGTGTAAAGTCATCTGGTGGCACTGGCATGTAGATGGCGGCGTAGACGGCCACGATGTCTTTGCGGCCAAGGCGACAGACGCCCTTGAGACCAAGAACGAACTCCGTGCCTTCTATGAGAACGGCGGTTCTCTCTTCCTTACACGCTATGCCACCAACCTACCCTCGTTTATCGGTGTAACCGGTGACGACGAGTGGACCACCCCCAACAACTGCTGGGGTCAGAACGAGGACGGTGCTGAGCTATGCAACAGCCCCTGGAGTTTCCGCATCTATGACGGCCAGAACGGTCATGCCCTATGGCAGAATCTCATTCCCGGCGACAATCCGCAGGAAGTATATTGCACCGATGCCGGCTATCACATCACCAACTCCACCGCACAGTACCACATCGGTACCGACTGGGGCGGCTATGACAACCACAACGCATGGAAAGAACGAACCGGCGGTGAGATTCTGGGCGTAGGCGGCGACGGCGCCGTAGTTGCCTGGGAATACCCGGCCAAAGAAGGCAAGGGACACATCATCTGCATCGGTTCCGGCTGCTACGACTGGTATTCATACACCTTAGAGGCCGGCTACGTAGAGAACTTCCACAAGAACATATCCATTATCACCAAGAACGCGTTTAACTGTTTAATGAAATAACAAGCTATGAGAAAGATGATAAATAACCTTATTGCCTGCTGCATGTGCTGCGGTCTGACCGCAGCCATGGCAAGCTGTTCCGCAGACAGCTACGCACCCGACCCAGATCGCGGCTGGGCAACAACTACCGAGTACTTCACCCCCACAGACGACGCAGGCTTCAACACCTATTACAAGCCTGCGATAGGCCGACTGGGCGACCCTATGCCCTTCTATGACCAGAAGGCAGGTGACTTCAAGGTCCTGTACCTGCAGGAATATGACAACAACGGAGCATGCTACCATCCCTTCTGGGCAGTCACCACCAAGGACGGTGCCACCTACCAGTCACTCGGTGAGATTATCCCCACCGGTTCCAGCACAGCCCAGCAGGACGCCTCCCTCGGTACAGGCTGCGCCGTCTATAATGAAGAAGACGGACTCTACTACGTATATTACACCGGCTATAACGTACTGCTGCCCAACCGCGAGGTCGTAATGCGCGCCACCTCACCCGATTTCAAGACATGGACCAAGGATAACAGCTGGGCGCTGAAAGGTGCCGACTACGGCTACTCCGCCACCGACTTCCGTGACCCACAGGTCTTTAAGGCCGATGACGGACTATGGCACATGGTCATTTCCTCAAAGCTGAAATTCGCCGAGTTCAAGTCGGAAGACCTCCGCAACTGGGAACACGTAGCCTCCTTCCCCATGATCTGGGACCGCATGTTAGAGTGCCCTGACATTTTCAAGATGGGCGACTGGTGGTATATGGTCTATAGCGAAGCATACCGGGCACCCTGGAGCCGAAAGGTAAAATACATGATGGCCCCCACCTTGGATGCGCTGAAAGCCTGCTTCAGCAACCCCGGCGCCAACTGGCCGAAGGATGGCAGGGAAGGCGTGCTTGACAGCCGTGCCTTCTATGCGGGAAAGACAGCCTCCAACAGCACAGACCGGTACATCTGGGGCTGGTGTCCCTACCGTGTAGGCTCCACTGTTGATGAACGCAACATCAATGTCGGCGCCGACAATGAACCAGCCTGGTCCGGAGCAATGGTATGCCATAAGGTCATCCAGCATGCTGACGGCACACTCTCCCTCGGCGCCGTACCCGCTATGGCCGCCAAATACAACAGGGAGCAGCCTGTAGCCGTAATGGCTCAGAAGGGCTATGACGAAGGCAGGCTCACTGGTGACAGCGCATACGTACTCTTCAGCCGCCTGGGTACATGCAACCACATCGCATTCAAGGTAACCACCTCCAACAACAGGGATAAGTTCGGTATCTCCTTCGTTCGCAGCACAGATCCCCAGTACTACTATACCATGGTCGTCAACCCTGAGGGAGAAAACACCCGCAAGGTGAACTTCGAGCAGGAAGGCTATATCCTGCAGACTGTCTGGGACGAAGAGGCCAAGCAGAACAAGGAAGTGAAAGCGTACGGCAAGGGCTTCATCGAAGGCATTGACGGCTACAGCTTCCAGCGCCCGGAGAACAATGTGTATAACATTGACATCTACACGGACAACAGCGTCCTGGTCATGTACATCAATGACCTCTGCGCCTATACACAGCGCATCTACGGCATACAGAAGAACTGCTGGAGCATAAACAACTATGGCGGTACCGTCACCATCAGCGATGTAAAGATATCACAACAATAAACCCATTAAACCAAAAGTCACCCAGGGTCTCCGGACCATGGGTGACACAAAAACAAGGCAATAATTAACTTCAAAAATATTTTTATTATGAAAAAAGTATTTTTACTCATGTGCCTTATGGTAACAACACTTATCGCAGGAGCAACTGACGTATGGAATGGCACACATGCCGTAGATTGGGGCAACACCCTGAAAATTGAGGCTGCCAAGTTTGCAGAAGCTCAGGTAGGACAGAAAATCGTCGTTGAATTCACCAACGCCACGGGAGAAGTTATCGAACTGCACAGCAACGGTGGTATGCTGCCTGGAACACGCTACGCACACTTCCTCTATGCCGACCAGCACGAAATGGAAGTATTCATCACCCCGGGCATGCTTACCTGTATGAAGGAGCACGGAATGGAGATTTGCGGCAAAGGATTCACCGCCACTAAGGTGTGGTATGGAGACGGCAAGGACAATGTCGACGGGAACACAGTCTGGACAGGATTCTTCTGGATGGACGAGTGGAGTACATTGGAGGTGGCTAAGACCTCGTTCAATGACATCAACTGGAGCGACTACAAGGCTATTCGCTTCTATTCTGAAGCTAACCGCACGGATTATGTCATCAATGTGCTCACCAAATGGGGTGATGGTGGCAAGTTGGGCGATCAAACTACCATGACCATGACCAACGAGTATGCTGAGCTCAACATTGAAGGCATTGACATGGCTACGAGACTTGACACCGACAGACTCATGATTCAGTGCAACAAGGAAGGCGGCAACCCCTTCAACTTCACAGCCATCGTGCTTGTCAAGAAAGATGCGAGTACGGGTATTGATGATGTAAGAGGTCAAAAGGAAGATGTTAGAGGTGACTTCTACAACCTCGCTGGTCAGCGTGTGGTTAATCCCAGCAAGGGTCTGTATATTGTCAATGGCAGGAAAGTGATAGTCAAATAAATACCTTTAGCATCGGATTTTTTTTAAACTATAAACTCAGCTGAAGATGAAAAAAACAATTTGGATGTTCATGGCCATGATGATAGCGCTGGCAACAGAGGCTCAGCAGCCCCCCATGGTCTTAGGCGACAATCACGCCATGCTGAAACTGCAGCAGGAGAAGCGTTACATCCTGCTGCCCGTACAGGAAACAGAGGACATAGCTGCCATTGCAGTCCTGGACGGCCAGAACAACATGGTCCAGCGTCTGAACGTAAAGCTGGCCGTTGACCGTGTGGACTATTACGTACCCTACGAGATTAAAGGCGCCTGCCTGTTTGACATCACCTTCCATGGCGACCGCCGTCAGAAGGGAGCCGTAGGCGGGTTTGCCTGTTGGCGTGAGCTCAGGTATTCCGACACGTTCGACACCGCCAATCACGAGCGGTTCCGCCCCGTCTATCACCATACGCCCCTTTACGGCTGGATGAACGACCCCAACGGCATGTTCTATAAGGACGGGGTATGGCATCTGTATTTCCAGTATAACCCCTATGGCTCACAGTGGGAGAATATGCATTGGGGGCACTCTACGTCCAAGGACCTGATACACTGGCAGTCACAGCCCGTTGCCCTGGAGCCGGACTGGCTGGGCAGCATCTTCAGCGGCTCATGTATAACTAACGGGGACGAGATCGTAGCCTTCTACACCACGGCAGGCCTGCATCAGACCCAGTCCATGGCGGTATCAAAGGATAACGGCAAGACCTTCACCAAGTATGCCGGCAATCCCGTCATCACATCCAATAAGCCCGACTTCCGTGACCCCAATGTATTCTGGCACGAGGGAACCAGCCGCTGGATAATGATTCTGGCTGTAGGACAGGAAATGCGCATCTACTCCTCAGCCGACCTGAAGGAGTGGAAGTACGAAAGCTCTTTCGGACAGGAGTACGGTAACCATGGCGGCGTATGGGAATGCCCCGATCTGTTTAAGATAGAGGACAAGTGGGTACTCATCTGCAACATCAACCCCGGCGGCCCCTTCGGCGGAAGTGCCACACAATACTTTGTGGGCAGCTTTGACGGACACCGGTTCACCTGCGAGTCCATGCCCAAGGTCACCAAATGGATGGATTACGGCAAGGACCACTATGCCACCGTATCCTTCTACAATGCACCGGAGAACCGGCACGTCGTGCTGGCATGGATGAGCAACTGGCAGTATGCCAATCAGGTACCCACCCGGCAGTTCCGCAGCGCCAACTCCATACCCCGCGACCTGGGCCTGTTCCGCTATGGCGAGGAAACCTACGTCAGCGTCGTTCCCTCCAAGGAAATGTTAGCGGCGCGCGGCGCGAAGATGAAGCAGCCCACAGAGGCCTGTGAGGTTGTGGTTGACGTGAAGGGGTCGGCTGACATCACCCTGTCGAACACCAAGGGCGAACAGGTGACCATGCGCTACGACGCCCGGCAGCAGACCTTCCGGATGGACCGCACCCAGAGCGGCAATGTCAGCTTCAGCGAAGCCTTCCCCTGCGTTACCGAGGCACCCACCTACGGCACCGTCCGCCAGCTGCGCATCTTCATAGACCGCTGCAGCATTGAAGTCTTCGATGCCGACGGGAAAATGGCCATGACCAACCTGGTATTCCCCTCCGAGCCCTATAATAATATTAAGGTAAAAGGCGGCAAGGCCACCATCTTTGAAATTGAGAGGTAAGAATTTTGAATTTTGAATTATGAATAAACAAAACAAATCCGTATATCTTGTACCCCTAATGCTCTGCTTCTTCTGCATGGGCTTCGTGGACCTGGTAGGCATCGCCTCCAACTATGTGAAGGAAGACCTTGCGCTCTCTGACAGCGTAGCCAACGTATTCCCCTCCCTTGTATTCTTCTGGTTCCTCATCTTCAGCGTTCCCACCGGTATGCTGATGAACAGGATCGGACGTAAGAAGACCGTGGTACTCTCCCTTGTAGTCACCGTCATCTCCCTGCTGCTGCCTCTGTTCGGCGAGAACTTCGGCGTGATGCTTGCAGCCTTCTCGCTCCTTGGCATCGGAAATGCCCTGATGCAGACATCGCTGAACCCGCTTGTATCGGGTGTCATCGGCGGCAAGAACCTTGCCTCCACACTCACTTTCGGACAGTTCGTAAAGGCCATAGCATCCTTCTCGGCCCCCTATCTGGCCATGTGGGGTGCCACACGCGCCATTCCCGAGTTTGACCTGAACTGGCGCATACTCTTCGGCATCTTCCTGGCGGTAGGTGTCCTTTCCACCATACTGTTGTGGCTTACCCCGATTGAGGAGGAACCGGTTGAGGGCAAACCATCAACCTTTGCCGAATGCTTCAAACTGCTGGGAACACCGATTGTCCTGCTCTCCTTCTTCGGCATCATGTGCCACGTAGGCATTGACGTGGGAACGAACACCACGGCTCCGAAGATTCTGATGGAACGCCTGGGCATGACGCTCAACGAGGCCGCCTTCGCCACCTCGCTCTACTTCATCTTCCGTACCATCGGCTGCCTGACCGGTTCCTTCTTCCTGCGTGTAATGAGCAACCGCGCCTTCTTTGTCATCAGCATCATGATGATGGCACTCTCCATGTGCGGCCTGGCCATAGGCACAGAACAGTGGATGCTGTACACAGCCATCGCCCTGGTAGGCTACGGCAACTCCAACATCTTCTCCATCTGCTTTGCCCAGGCACTCACCTCCATGCCGCAGAAGCAGAACGAGGTCAGCGGCCTCATGATCATGGGCATCTTCGGCGGAACCGTCTTCCCGCTCCTGATGGGCTTTGCCAGCGATGCCATCGGACAGCTCGGCGCAGTCCTTGTGATGGCCGTAGGCGTAGTCTATCTCTTCACCTATATACCTAAAGTAACAAAATCCTAAACAAAACGCATATGAGCAAACGCTATGTAGTAGGACTCGGAGAAGTCCTCTGGGATGTACTTCCCGAAGGTAAGAAACTGGGCGGCGCGCCCGCCAACTTTGCCTACCATGCCGGCCAGTTCCTGGGCATGGACAACACCCTGGCCATCAGCGCGCTGGGCGATGACCGCCTGGCAGAGGAAACCGTCGAGGCGTTGAATGAACACGAGTTGAACAACCTGCTTCCCCGTGTACCCTATCCCACCGGCACCGTACAGGTGCAGCTGGACGAACAGGGAATCCCCACCTATGATATCAAGGAGAATGTAGCATGGGACAATATCCCCTTCGACGGGGAAATCGCCCAGATAGCCGACAACTGCCGCGCCGTATGCTTCGGCTCGCTGGCACAGCGCAATGTCGTCAGTCGCGACACCATCCACAAGTTCCTTGACGCCACCCCCGAGGACTGCCTGAAGATCTTCGACATCAACCTGCGTCAGCAGTTCTATACCATGGAGGTTATCCGCGAATCCATGCAGCGCTGCAACATCCTTAAGATCAATGACGAGGAACTGGTACTCATCGGCCGCATGTTCGGCTATCCCGGTCTTGACATCGAGAACAAGTGCTGGCTCATCCTGGGCAAGTACAATCTGGATATGCTGGTACTCACCTGCGGCACCAACGGAAGCTACGTCTTCACACCCGGCCATATCTCCTTCCAGGAGACACCCAAGGTACAGGTAGCCGATACCGTCGGCGCAGGCGATTCCTTCACCGGCTCCTTCGTGGGCAGCATCCTCAACGGCAAGTCCGTCCCGGACGCTCACCGCACAGCCGTCCAGGTCAGCGCCTACGTCTGCACGCAGAACGGCGCCATGCCTCCCATCCCCGCTGATTTACTGAAGTAAGAGAAAAAGTCCGCCCTTCCCCCGAAAAGAGAGGAAGGGCGGACTTCTGTCGGATAGAGGAGACTCGAACTCCCGCCCCCTATGTCCCGAACGTAGTACGCTACCAACTGCACTACTATCCGAATGCAACAGAAAGAAACCGGGGCACTACACCCCCATCTCATCTGAAACGCATTGCAAAAGTTCGAAGAAATGGGCATAGTGCAAAATAATTGGGCTCTTTTTTTTCACAAGGGCAGGATATGCCCGTATCAGACGAATGAATTTAAGTTTTTTATTCAAAAAAGTGCCCAAAAATTTGGCAGGTACAGAAAAAGTCCTTACCTTTGCACCCGCTTAACAAAAGCAATGGTGCCATAGCTCAGTTGGTAGAGCAAAGGACTGAAAATCCTTGTGTCCCCGGTTCGATTCCTGGTGGCACCACTTCAGAAAAAGCAAATTAGGTTAATAAGCACAAGTTGATTCGGCATTCAGAGATGAATGCTGTTTTTGTTTATAGCCGCATCCCCAAAAAAGCACGGGCGCACCATTTGTTCTGGTTGATGGTAACGTCGGAGTTGTCAAAGACCGAATTGCTCATCACCAGGGTAGCGCGGACAAAGTAAAAGTGCTAATGCGAGGTACAAAAACACCCCCCCAATAAAACATCCCGGAACGCCAGATAAAACATTCCGATACGCCCAGATAAAACATTCTGATACGCCAAAAATAATTATTTTCAAGGCTTGAAAATATATTTTCAAAGCTTGGTTATATATTTTCAAAGTTTGATTATAAATTTTCAAAGCATGAAAATAGTTTATAACATAGGACTAAGGAACTTTTATATTAAGCTTAAGGATTTTCACAACTAATATCCCTCATTTTTTTCCTCTCCCGATTTTTCGAAACTTTGAGACCACGTCTCGAAGATACTCTCGTTCGGGAACAAAAATAAAAAGTGATTTTATTTTGTATTCCGCTC
>ODAJ012172526.1_pt1 | contig 28073 bp, 22 predicted proteins | sample 1539241 | NCBI WGS metagenome assembly ODAJ01 (sample SAMN02144231, study PRJEB22623) | gut metagenome | biome: sheep rumen | host: Ovis aries | place: New Zealand
ATATCTCCATTATTCCCTGCGGAGCCCGCCTTGTCTGGCACAATTCTGCCTCGCAAATCTTTGTCTACTTTCTATCAGATATTAGTATGAAAAAGAAATCGCATCGGGCGAATGATTCAAAGGATCATTCGCCCGATGCTCATGATAACCATATCCGCCGCTTTGGAGACGGGTACGCCGGCTCCGGCGGGCTGTTTACTCTTTCTCCAGCTTCACCCGGAAGCTGATGCGTCGGGTGGTCTTCATGGAGTCGAACTGGATCACATAGGCGCTCTTCTCCCCGTCGATCTCCAGCACGGTTCCCGTGCCCAGGATCTCATGGCGCACACGCTGCCCCACGGCAAAGGCCGCCTCCGGCTGCGCAGCGGGCAGACGCTCCTCGCTTGCGGCGATGTAATCCCTGGCGTCCCGGATCAGCCCCTCCCGCGGCGGCTCTGTGAAGGCCAGCAGCGCCGGATCGATATCCAGCAGGAAGCGGGAGGGATAGCGGGGGGAGCCGTCCAGATTCCGCCCCTCGCCCTCGGAGAGATAGAGCGCCTTTTCCGCCCGGGTCACCGCCACAAAGGCAAGGCGCCGCTCCTCCTCCATTCCGGGAAGCGTGTTGGTGCGTCCGCTGGGGAACACGCCCTCGTTCATACCGCAGAGGAAAACATGGGGAAACTCCAGTCCCTTGGCGGCGTGGACGGTCATCAGCTTCACCTTGTCGCCACCGTCCTCCGCGTCGGCATTGGTAAACAGAGCCACGTGGCTGAGATAATGCTCCAGGGTGGCCTCCTCGCCGCAGCTCGTCTCGTATTCATACACCGACTGCTTCAGCTCCGCCAGATTGTCCAGCCGTTCCTGGCTGCCCTCGGTGCGCAGCATCTGCTCATAGCCGCTCTGATCCAGCAGATCGCTCAGCAGCTCTGAGATGGGGCGGCCGCTGTAATCCCGGGCAAAGCTCTCGATCAGGGAGACAAAGCTCGCCGCTTTGGTGCCCTTGAAGATTTCGTCCTCCAGATTCCGGCGCAGCGCTTCATAGAGAGAGCAGCCCTCCTCCGCCGCCCGGTCCCGCAGGAACTGCATCCGCCGCTGGCCCAGATTCCGCTTCGGCACGTTGGCGATCCGGGCGAAGGACAGGTCGTCTTTGTACGCCGTCATCCGCAGATAGGACAGGGCGTCCTTGATCTCCCGACGACCGAAAAAGGGCACGCCGCTATAAATGGTGTAAGGGACCTTCCGTTTGCGGAAGACCTCCTCCAGCTTGTTGGTGAGATAGTGCGCCCGGTAGAGCACCGTCATATCCCTGTAGGCCGCGCCCCGGTCGTGGAGCTCCTGGATCTGAAAGGCGATCCACTCCGCCTCCGCCTCCCCGTTGGGGGCATGGTGGCAGAGAGGCAGGGGTCCCTCCGGCATGGTGGGGATCAGCGCCTTGGGAATGCGGGTGCGGTTTTTCCCGATCAGGGAGTTGGCCGCGGCCAGGATCTGGGGCGTGGATCGGTAGTTCTCCATCATCATGATGGTTTTGGTGCCGGGGAAGCGCTTGTCAAATTCCAGCAGGAAGCGCACGTCGGCTCCCCGCCAGGTGTAGATGGTCTGGTCCGGATCGCCTACGATGAAGAGATTTTTGTGGTAGCCGCAGAGGGCCTGCATCAGCCGATACTGGGGCGGGTCGATATCCTGGAACTCATCGATCATGATGTATTCCAGCCGCTGCTGCCACTTGAGCCGGATCTCCTCATTCTGCTCGAAGATATAGAGGGTCACGAAAATCAGATCGTTGTAGTCCAGCCCGAAGCATTTTTTCTCCTGGTAGAGGTAGCCGTAGAAAATGATATCGTCCACCGCCGTTGCCCGCAGGTATTTCTCCCGCAGCGCCTCCAGGCTCATGCCGATCAGGTCCAGGTAATAGTCGGGGCGCTTGATTCCCTTCTGGATTTCGATCATGTCTCGGGCCTGGGAAAAGGTCTTGTCCCGCAGGCTCAGCCCCCGCTCCTCATAGATGATCTGCAGCATGGCGTCGATATCGGAATTGTCCAGCACCAGAAAGCTGCGTGGGTACTGGACCGCGTAGCTGTCCTCCTGCAGGACCGAGACGCAGAAGCCGTGGAAGGTGTTGATGTAGCCGGTGTCGTTGTCCCCGGTCAGATTGTGGATGCGCTGGCGCATCTCATTGGCGGCCTTGTTGGTAAAGGTGACGCAGAGGATGTTTCCCGGAAGGATGCCCATGTCGTTGACGAGATAGGCAAAGCGGTGGCTCAGCGCCCGCGTCTTGCCGGAGCCGGCTCCGGCAATGACGCGCACGAAGCCCTCCGTGGTCGTCACGGCCTCCCGCTGCGCGGCATTCAGCTTGCTCAAATCCATGTTCGTCCCCTCACAAACCATTTTCTGCGTTACAGGATACCACAAACGCCCCTCCTCCGCAAGGGAGAAGGGGCGTCGATCATCTGTACTCTGGCGTTTATTCTTCTTCGCTGAAGCCGCCGGCCAGGAGCTTGGCGGCCATTTTTCTGGTTCCCAAAACCCAAACCAGATCGTCTGTCTGAATGGTCATGTTCACATCCGGCTGCAGGATGGGCAGGCGGTTGCGCTGCAGCCCCAGGACCATGCAGTCGTACTTCTCCCGAAGGCCGCTGCTGCGGATGCTCTTCCCCTGCAGCTCCGAGGCTTTTTCCACGGGGATAACGGTTGCGTAGAGATGGGCGGCTTCCCCTTCCTGGCTCTCCGCAAAAGACCGCAGCGTAGGCGGATCGGAATCCTCCGGCAGGCCGAGGCTCAGGCGCAATGTGCGCAGATCCTCCCGCCGTCCGATCACCAGCAGCTTGTCGTCCGCCCGAAGCTCCACATTGCCCGAGGGCATGTTCAGATGCTTCTTGCCCCGCAGCACCCGGATCACGTTCACGTTGAAGCGGCGTCCCCAATCCAGCTGTTTGAGCGTTTTTCCCGCAAACTCTCCGCTCCCTTCCAGGGAGTCCACGAACAGCTTTTCATCCAGCCATTCGGTGGTCTCATCGTCCCGCTGGAGGTTGCGCTCATTGAAGTTTGCCATGAACTGGGCCTCGGCGGAGATATAGGCGGAAGAGAGCCAGCCCGAGCGGGAGATCAGCGCGACGGCCGCCGCGATGATCGGCAAAAGCCACACGCCGTTTACGCCCAGCAGCGTCTGCAGCGGGAAGAAGGCGATCAGCACGATGAGCAGATAACGCAGCGCCGTGAGGGTGATCAGCGGCAGGCGGAAGTAGCGGTTCTTGACCCAGAGGGTGGTGTATTCGGTAGAGCGCAGGTCCAGCATGGGCCGCACGAAGAGCGCAATGCCCAGCACGCAGAAGGCCACGCACACCGGCCGGACAAAGCCCTGGCCGGGGAAGGCGCGGTCCAGCAGCGGGTAGAGCACGAACTGGCCCAGCAGGGTCACGCCCATCATCAGCACGCCATAGAGCGCCGTGACCTTCACATAGCGGCGCATGAACCGGCCCCAGTCGCTGTCCTCCCGAACCCTGTCGTCCTCATGGGTGTAGCGCTCCAGCTTGTCCGAGAGCTTTTTCGGCAGCGCCTTGCTCACGGCGCCGTAGATCTTGTCGGCACTCTTGATGAAGAAGGGCGTGGTCAGGGTGGTGATAATGGAGACCGCCACCACGATGGGATAGACCTTCGCTTCGATGACGCCCAGGCTCATGCCAAGCGAGGCGATGATAAAGGCAAACTCGCCGATCTGGGCCAGGGAGCAGCCGCAGTGGATGGCCTTCGACAGGCTCTGCCCCGAGAGCAGTACACCGAGAGAGGAGATCACCAGCTTGCCCACGATGGTGACCAGGGTAATGATCAGGATCGGCACGATATACTTCACGATCATGGACGGGTCCAGCATCATGCCCACGGACAGGAAAAAGACAGAGCCAAACAGGTCCTTGACGCCGCTGGAAAGATGCTCCACCCGCTCGGCATGGACGGTGCCAGCCAGAAGCGAGCCTGCCAGGAAAGCGCCCAGCGCCGAGGAGAAGCCCAGCTTCTCCGCCAGCAGCACCATGCCGAAGCAGATGCCCAGAGAGGCCAGCAGCAGCGTCTCATCGTTCATGAACTTCTCCGCCTTGCGCAGAAGCGTGGGGAGAATGTAGATGCCCAGGATCAGCCACAGCGCCAGATACAGCACCAGCATCCCCAGCTGCAGCGCAAGCTCCGTGCCGGAAATGCTCTTGCTCACCGACACGGTGGACAGGATGATCATCATGAAGATCCCGGCGATATCCTCGATCACCAGGGTGCCGAAGACCAGCTGCGCAAAGGGCTTCTGGCGCACGCCCAGCTCGTCGAAGGCCTTGATGATGATGGTGGTGGAGCTCATGGAGAGCATACCGCCGAGGAACACGCTGTCCATCATTCCCCAGCCCATGGCCTGACCAACCAGATAACCCAGCACCAGCATGCCGAAAACCTCGGTCAAGGCAGTGATGATGGCCGTTCCGCCCACGGAGGCCAGTTTATGGAGATTGAATTCCAGGCCCAGGCCGAACATCAGCACGATGATACCGATCTCGCTCCAGGTTTCGATGGAGCTCTGATCCGCCACCGTGAAAAACCAGGGCATATACGGTCCCACCAGGAAGCCCGCCAAGATGTAGCCCAAGACCAGCGGAAGCTTGAAGCGTTTGAACAGTACCGCTACCACGCCGGCCGTCAGCAGCATAATGGCAAGATCCGATATGATTTTCGGCACGACTTTCGCCTCCATCAGCGTTCAATCTTTTATTTATCATATCAGCTTTTGCATCGTTTGGAAAGAGGGTCGGCCCCATATTCACGCAAAGTTTTCAAATCTGCCGAACCCGGCGGAAGCGGTTTACAAAAAGCCGAAGGCCGCGTATAATCTGGCTGAACGGAGGAATTGCCATGCAGAAACATCTATTTCTTACCGGACCGTCCGGCTGCGGAAAAAGCGAGGCCATCCGCAGCGCGCTGGGCGGGGCCATGCTGGGCGCCGGGGGCTTTGTCACGCTGACCGAGAGGGACAAGGCCGGCGCCATCCGGCGCTGTTCCCTGCTCCCCGCCGCGGCCGCGGGAGGGGCTGAGGGCTTCCAGCCTCTGCCCTATCTGGATCTGACCCAGACGCCGCCCCGCCATGACAACGAGGTTTTTCGCGTCGAGGGCGTACGGCTTTTGCAGGAGGCTATCTGGTATCCCTTCACCGTGCTGGACGGCTGCGGCGGCTTTGAACTGCTGGTGCCCCAATTTCGCCAGGCGCTGGCGGAGACGATATCCTCAGAGCAGCCTCTGATTGGGGTGTTATACAGCCGCCGCGAGGCGGAGGCGCTGTGCAGCCGCCTCGGTCTCACTGAACGGGTCCGGCTGAACATCCGGCGACTCTGGGAGGTGCTGCAGGCGGACCCCGACACGCTGATCGTGGAGGCCGCGGGCCTCTCCCGCCGGAAGGCCATGCGCTGCCTGGAGCAGTGGGCGCAGGAGTATGCGCGATGAGATATGAGGGGATTCGGGAGGCCCGCTTTCTCCGCCGTCCCAACCGCTTTATCGCCGTGGCGGAGCTGGACGGTGCCGAAACGGTCTGCCATGTGAAGAACACCGGGCGCTGCCGGGAACTGCTGATCCCCGGAGCCCGCATCTACCTCCAGCAGGCGACAAATCCGGCAAGAAAAACCGCCTGGGATCTGATCGCGGTGGAGAAGGGCGCGCGACTGATCAACATGGACGCCGCAGCGCCAAACGCCGTCTTTGCCGAGTGGCTGCGCGGAGGCGGCGCAGGTTTTCAGCCGGATCTGGTCCGCCCGGAATGTGTCCACGGGGACTCCCGTTTTGACTTCTACTTTGAAGTCGGGGATCGGAAGCTTTTCGCGGAGGTCAAGGGCGTGACGCTGGAGGCCGATGGGATCGTGCGTTTTCCCGACGCGCCCACCGCCCGGGGCGTCAAGCACCTGCGGGGCCTGCGCCGCTGCGTGGAGGAAGGCTTCGAAGCCTGGGCGGTCTTTGTGATCCAGATGCGCGGCGTGGATCATTTTGAGCCCAATCGCGCAGCCGACCCGGCCTTTGCCGCAGCTCTGGAAGAGGCGCAGCGCGCAGGCGTCCGCCTTCTGGCGCTGGACTGTGCGGTCAGCCCGGATCAGCTTTGCATCCGGGACGAGGTCCCCATCGTCTTGTGAGGTCGTTATACGTCTCTTTCTTCCCTTTCGGTTCATTTCCCTCTATCCCCCCGGGGGGCTTGCAAAATGGGGAAAAAGCGAGTATATTTTTGCAAAAGGTCTCAGGAAAGTGTGAACGCCATGCATGAGCACGAAACAGAAGAAGTTTATTATCACGACCACGGCGACGGACATGTGCACAGTCACCCCGCGGAGCACAGTCACGACCACGACCACGACCACGATCACAGTCACGACCACGGCCACGTCCACACCCAGACGAAGGCGGTGCTGAACCGCCTCTCCCGGGCGATCGGCCACCTGGAATCCGTCAAGCGGATGGTGGAGGACGGGCGGGACTGCACGGAGGTGCTGGTCCAGCTGGCCGCCGTGCGCTCCGCGCTGAGCAGCACCGCCAAGGTGATCCTCAAGGACCACCTGGAGCACTGCGTCTCCGATGCTCATGACGCGGATCTCCAGGCCCTCAACGAGGCGATCGACAAGTTCATGTGATCCATCTGCGCAAAAACACCGCCGGCCATGCCTTCCGCATGACCGGCGGTGTTTTTGCGGTTTATGATTCCTCTGCCTTGTGGACCACAACCTGCGGGAAGGGGATCTCCACTCCATTGTCATCGAAGAGGATTTTCAGATCCCGCGCCAGCATCCTCTGGCCGGCGAACACATTGGTCTCCGTCACATCCACAGCGAATTTCAGGTTCACGCCGCTGTCGGCAAGCTCGTCCACACCAAGGTATCGGGGCGCCGTCAGATAGAGCTCGGGGTGCTCCTCCTTCAGTCCGGGGAGCTTCTCCGAAAGCAGCTTTTCCAGCTTGCGCAAGTCGGTGCTGTAAGACACGCCCACCAGCACCAGAGCCACAGAGTTGTTGCGGGAGCGGTTCTGGAAATTGCGGATATCAGAGTTGTTGACCACCTTGAGGTTGCCGCCGGCGTCCTCAATGACAGTGGTGCGCACCCCGATGTTGCGCACAGTGCCGCGGAAATCATCCAGAATGATGATGTCCCCAACGCTGTACTGGTTCTCAAAGATGATGAAGGCGCCGGTGATGATATCCTCGATCAAGCTCTGTGCGCCGAAGCCCAGGATCAAGCCCACGATGCCCACGCCCGCCAGAACGGCGGTGGCGTTGACGCCCAGAATGCTCAGCCCCCAGACCACGGCCGCGATCACCGCCACATATTTGAGGAGGCCGGAGATCAGATTGATCACCGTTTGGGTTCTGCCGCCCCGCTTCGACAGCGCGCCGAGGAGGAGTTTGATGATCTGATAGGCCAGCCAAACCAGGGCCAGTGCCAGAACCAGCGTGATCAGCTGGGCGATGGTGGTGTGAGCGTCGCTCTGGAACAGAAGATTGTTCTTCTCCGTTTCGGTCACTGCGGCCTTCAACCCCTCCGGCAGGGGCAGCCAGCCTGGATTTGCCAGCAGCAGGGCCAGGATCGCCACGATCGCAATGCCGATGTAGGTCTTGGTGTTTTTCTTCTTCATATTGCTTCCTCCTTCAAGTCAGCCATCGTCTCAACTGAGATTGCAGATGACAAAGAGTTCGACCTCCCACTCGGGACCTGTACCGTTATAATATCGCAGTCCAATGTCGCACCAGTACTCGCCCGGGGTCAGCGTCTCCAGCGGAAGTGCAAAGACCATCCGGTAGCTGCCGTCTCCGGCGTAGTAGGCTGAGCGCAGCGTCGGCGCGGTGAGAGAAGTCCAGCAGTCGTACTCTGCGCTGGTTTTGATGACGCTGATCCGCTCCGGCTCCGCCAGAGAGAGATCCACAATGATCTCGGCGATCAGAAGCTGCTGCTCCGGATCATAGCGCAGCTCCGGAACACTGGCGTAGCGGGCGAAGCTGCCGCCGTACTGCTCAAAGACCGGACTCTCCAGCGTTCCTGTCGTCCCGTCGGAGTAGGTATAATCCACCACGAATTTTGCCTTGTACCGGCGTCCTTCCGTCTCAACGCCCCAAAGCGCATCCAGCTCCATGTCATAATAACCGAAGTAGAATACGCCGTACTCATCTTCGTCTCCGGGTGCGTATTCCACGGTACCGAATTCCGTGACAGGCTCCCAGCCGCCGGGTCCGAGTTTATACATGGTGATAACGGCATGTCCGCCCAGCAGGTCGTTAAGCTTAAGCTCAGCCCAGACACCAAAACCGGGCTCGTAGCCGCCGGGCTCCACCAGGTCGCCTAACCGCAGCCCGATTGTCGGAGCGACGTGGGCGTCAAATTCAGCCGACGCCGCAGACTGCCAGTCAATGGCGCCGTCCTGATCCTGGTACCTCAGAGACAGGCGCAGCGCATTCTTCTTTGCCGGGTCCAGTGCCTCCCCGTTCAGCGTGTAGGACACCGTATAATACCCCTCCGAATCGGGCCCGGAGATGGCCGCCTTGTCCCGGATCTCCCAGTTCTCCTCCCCGGAAGACAGCGTGCAGCCGGAAACCGTCAGCTTTTCCAGATCCAGGACCAGATTCTTGTCCGCCTGATACCTGGCGGTGACGGTCCCGTCTTTCAGTTCTGCGGAGATGGCACGGACATACTCGCCCTTGTAGGAATAGAGCTTGCCGCAGTCGGTGGAATAGATCGTGCCGCTGCTGCCGTCCTTCAAGGTATAGGAGCAGGTCAGGCGCATTTCTCGCAGAATGCCGATGGCGCCGTCCAGCGATACGGGGTACACATCGTATGGGATCTGGCCCGTCCACTCGCCGCCGGAGCCGCTGTAGCTCAAGCTGTGCCCGCTGAGATCCGTCCAGTTGCCGCCCCCCGCGTCTCCAGCCTGGAGCTGCAGGGTAATGGGCTTTTCCGGATCCGCGTCGTGAAGGGCAATCTGAAAGGAATAGCGAAACAGATCATAGGGGTCTCCCGGACCGGGATCGGCCGTATGGTCGGTGTGAAGCTGCGTAAACTCCGGTTCGGTCAGGGGCACCGGCGGGGTCGGAGTCGGGATCGGACTGGGGCTGGGCTTCGGGGTCGGTGTAGGTCCGGGTCCAGGCTTCGGCGTGGGCGTCGGGCTGGGAGACGGACTCGGACTGGGGGCCGGGCTTGGACTCAGCGTTGGCGTCGGCACGCTGGGCTCAAGCGATGGCGCCGGCGTGCCGCTGGGCGGCAATGGGCTGGGTTCGGGGCTGGGGGACGGGCTTGGCAGCACCAGCGGCGTCGGGGCAGGCGGGCTATCCGGCGGAGTGCCGGGCGTCTCCGGAAGGAGCAGCAGGATCACAATGGCAATCAACGTTGCTGCCCCGGTGGTGAAATACTTGCGCAGCATATTGGTACGCAGCGATCTCCGCAGCTGCTGCCTGGCGCGCTCCCGCTGCAGAAGAGTGGCCTCGTTCCCGGTCAAGCGCCCATAATGACGTCCGCGGCGAACTGGCGCATAAGGACGTGCATACTCCGGATAGCGATCATCAATTTCACGCATCTTCGCAGTCCTCCTCTTCAGCATTCGCCGCGGACGGGTTCCTAATGTCTTTATTCCTTTGTTGTTTCATTATATCCCGGCATTCTCGGTTTTTCAACTGATATTGCCGATCGTTCTATATACAGCATGAGCATTGCTCAAACGTTTCCAGATCCCTCCGATTGTTCCGGACCATGTCCCCTTTTCACGCTGCCGATGACCTTCCAAACCGCGATATTAAAGGCGGCGCCCACATAGATCATCTGGCAGCACAGAAACAGCCAGAACATCAGCAGGATCAGGGAGGCCAGGGAACTGTAGACCAGCGAATAGCGGGCGGAAACGGCAATGAATTCAGAAAAGACCCAGCACATCAGCACCACCGCCAGGGTTCCCACGATGGCGCCGGGCCAGGTGCGATAGGGCAGGTCCCTGCGGCGCATCACCTCAAACATCGCCCAGAGGACCACAAGCTCGATCCCGCCTAAAAGCAGAAAGCGCATCCAGCCCCAGGCCCGGCTGATGTGGATAAAGGGCAGCTTGCTCTCGATCAGCTCCAAGAACTCATGCCCCGTCAGCATGACGACGATGGCAAAATACATGGCAGCCACGAAAGCAACTGAGAATACCAGGCTGAACAGAATGTCCCAGAGGCCCTGATAGCGTCTGCCTCCCTGCATTTCCGCGATGCTGAGGTGCATGGCCCTGGTCGCCGCGGAGGCCGAGGTCAGCAGCAGAAGAAGTCCGGCAAGAAGCATGGCGGGATTGCGGTTCTGGGCCACATAGACCAGGAAGCTCTTGATATACCGGGTCGTCTCCGGCGCGAGGAATTGATCCAGGAACTCCAGCACCTGGACCATTTTGCCGTAGCTGCTTCCCAGCAGCGTATAGAGACAGATCACCAGCGGGAAGACCGACATGGTGAGATAATAGGACAGCGCCGCCGCAGAGCGGGGGATTTGCCGCGTCATATAGATATTGGCGGTTTCCCGCAGCAAGCGGATAACTTTGTGGATCACGATCATACCTCAGCAGCAAAAAGCTCCCCAAATTGGGGAGCTTTTTGCGTCTCTCAGCTCTTATTTGGTGTTGAAGATCTTGAAAATGGTGTCAAAGGGATCTTCGACGGAAGCGGACTCGCTTTCCTCCTCCAGCGGAGGCGGGACAGCGGCGGCCGCAGCGGCCTTCTCAGCAGCGCCGGTGAAGAGTCCGGCGGGCTTGGCCGCGGGACGCACCGGGGTGATGGGGGCAACGGGAGCGGGCTTCTTCTCCTCGGCAGGCTTCTCGCCCTCGGCGGGCTTTTCCTCGAAGCCGGTGGCGATGACCGTCACGCGGATCTCATCCTGCATGCTGGGATCGAAGGTGGCGCCGAAGATGATATTGGCATCGGGGTGGGCGGCCTCCTGTACCAGGTTGGCGGCAGCCTCCACATCCTCCAGGCCCATATCCTCGGACCCGGTGATGTTGATGAGCACACCACGGGCGCCGTTGATGGAGGTCTCCATCAGGGGGCTGGCCACGGCCATGCGGGCGGCGTCCTCCGCCTTGCCCTTGCCGGCGGCATGGCCCACGCCCATGTGGGCAAAGCCGGCGTTCTTCATGATGCAGGTCACATCGGCGAAGTCCAGGTTGATGAAGCCGGTGTTCTTGATGAGGTCAGAGATACTGGTGACAGCCTGCTTGAGCACGTCGTCCGCGATCTCAAAGGCGTTGGCCAGGGTGACCTTCTGGTCGGTGGCGTATTTCAGGCGGTCGTTGGGGATGATCAGCAGGGAGTCCACCCGGCCGAGCAGTTCCTTGATGCCGGCGTTGGCCTGGTCCATGCGGCGCTTGCCCTCGAACTTGAAGGGCTTGGTCACCACGCCGACGGTGAGCACACCCGCTTCCCGGGCGATCTCCGCCACAGTGGGAGCAGCGCCGGTGCCGGTGCCGCCGCCCATACCGGCGGTAATGAAGACCATATCGGCATCCTCGATGCACTTGGCGATATTGTTGCGGCTCTCCTCCGCGGAGCGCTTGCCGACCTCGGGATCGGAACCGGCGCCCTGGCCGTGGGTCATCTTCTCACCGATCTGCAGCTTCTGGTCAGCATTGGAGACCGCGAGGGCCTGTTTATCCGTATTGATGGCGATGAACTCAACACCCTGGGTGCCGGCCTTCACCATGCGATTGACGACATTATTGCCGGCGCCGCCGACGCCAACGACCTTCAAGGTCACAACATTTTCGGGACCTGCTTCGGCTCTGAAATCCATAACTCTTGCCTCCTGTATATTCCATATCTATTATTCTGATTGATGCAAACAATGGTTCTCGATAATATTAAACCATTTTTTCTCTATGGTCAATAGATTTTTTTATTTTTTGTAAGCATTTTGTCATTATGCTGCTTTAGTTGGGGCTGAAATGGGCTGTTGAGCCGCTGGAAACGTCAATAACGCCCACGTCGCCCTCTTTCAGCATCCCCAGGACCGTGACAAACATACCGAATTTGTATTCCACTTTTTCATGTTTTCCCAAAACCACGGTGTATTTTCCGCCGTAATCAAACTCCGGGCTGTTGGTTTTGGTAAAATCAATACGGGTGACCTCCCCGGTCATGCCGCGCCCTTCGATCTGGTCCAGGATCTCCGCCAGATAATTCACCGTATCCGCGCTCTGATCCTCGGTCTGCATGATCTCTCCGATCATCAGCGTGCCGGGGCGCATCCCCACGATGGGCAGCAGGCTTTCCTCTTCTCCCTCTGCCGCCTTGCCCAGGACCTTGCAGTTGTGGTCCAGGGTCCACTTCTCTTCGCCCAGCTGCAGATAGGCCAGGGCCGTGGTCTCCTCCACGGTGATGATGACCTTGTTCGGCAGCTGCCGCTCCACGGTGACCGCCTCGATATAGGGGAGCTTGGAGAAGGCGCGGCCCACGGCGGCGAAACGGTCGAAGAAGAACAAATTGTCCCCTTCCTCGATGTCCACCGCGCGGATGATCTCCTCCTGCGTGTAATGGTTGTTGCCCACCACCTGGATATCCTCCACGCGGAAGAACACGCTCATCACAAAGATGGCCGCCACAACCACCACAACGAACATCAGCGGACCGCTGAAAGCCCGGCGCCGGGCCTGCATGTAGCCGCTCTGCTCTTCCTCAGACAGATTCCGTCTCTTGAATGGTAATGCCATTGTCTTCTCCTTCGTGCGTCAAAGCGATTTCCGCTCCCAGGCTGCGCAGGCAGCCGTCAAAATTCTCATATCCCCGGTTGACGTGGCCCTGGTCCAGCACCAGGGTTTCCCCCTCCGCGCTCAGCCCCGCCAGGATCATGGCGGCTCCGCCCCGCAGATCCGTCGCCCTTAGGACGGCGCCGTGGAGGCGATCCACCCCCCGAACTCTGGCTTCCCGCCCCTGCAGTTCGATCCGGGCGCCAAGCTTCCGCAGCTCCGGGACCTGCCGGTATCGATTCTCAAAGATGTTCTCCACAAACTGGCTCTCCCCTCTCGCCCGCAGCAGCGCAGCCATCAAAACCGGCTGGGCGTCGGTGGGAAACCCAGGATAGGGCGCGGTGACGATCCGCCCAGCGCCGCGCAATTTGCCTTCGGCGCGCAGGATTACCCGCCCATTTTGATTGATTATATCACAGCCCGCTTGATTTAGGAAGTAGAGAACGGCAGAAAATTGTCCGGCGTCCACGCCCCGCAGGCATATTTTTCCCCCGGTCCCGGCACAGGCGCAGGCCAGGGTAGCGGCGCAGATCCGATCCGCCGGGATCTGAAAGCGCAGGCTTCGCCGGGGCCGGAAGCCGGAGATGCGCAGACTGTCCGTCCCCGCGCCGCAGATTTCCGCGCCCATGGCGCGCAGCATTTCCTGAAGCGAGACGATCTCCGGCTCCCGGGCGGCGCCGCGGATCAAGGTTTCTCCCCGGGCGGCGCAGGCTGCCAGCATGGCGTTCTCCGTAGCGCCCACGCTGGGAAAGGGCAGAAGAATCTCCGCGCCTTTGAGCTTTGCCGGGCGGCAGAGGATCTCTCCCTCGGTCTCTTCGATTTCCGCGCCCAGACGGCGCAGGGCTGCAAGATGCAGGTCGATGGGGCGGCGGCCCAGGCGGCAGCCGCCGGGCAGGCTCAGCCGCGCCTCCCCGCAGCGGGCCAGCAGCGCCCCCATAAACAGCACAGAGGAGCGCATCCGCTCCATCAGTACCGGCGGAATGCTGCAGCAGGAGAGCCCCGAGGCGTCTATGTATACGTTCCCCTCCCGCTGCTCGGCACTGCAGCCCAGATGCCGCAGGATCGCCAGGGCCGCGTCCACGTCCCGCAGGCGGGGCACATGATGCAGCTCCACCCGACCGGGGCTGAGGAGAGCGGCGGCCAGAATCGGCAGCGAAGCGTTTTTGGAGCCCTGTACCACGCACTCCCCTTCCAGTCTATTGCCGCCCCGGATTCGCCATCGTTCCATAAACAAAGCCCCCCGTGCATAGAATCAGGCCATTCTATGCCGGGAGGCAAGGCTGTGTTCCCGTATCCCTCACGCCTTCTTTGCCAGGCTCAGGATCTTATCCACGATCTTATCCGTTGCATCGGGGACGGAGAGACTGAACATGGCTTTGGACATGGTCTCCAGCTCCGAGGGGCTGGCCAGCAGGCGCTCGATCTCCGCCAGAAGGGAGTTTTCATCGAACTGGCCTTCCAGAAAGACCTTGGCCCCGCCGGCCTTCTCCAGCACCCGGGCGTTTTTCTCCTGGTGATTGTCCGTCACGTTCGGGGACGGGACGATCACGACTGGCTTCCCCATATAGGTCAGCTCCGCCAGCGTGGAGGCGCCGGCCCGGCAGAGGATCAGATCCGCCGCCGCCATCACCCGGGGCATATCGAAGATATACTCCCGCGCGTCCACATTGCAGGCCGCGGGGTCCAACTGCCGCTCCTTCAGGGTGCGGCAAAAGTCCTCGTGGTCCCGACTGCCCACGGAGTGAATCATGCGAAAGCGCCTCTGCCCCTGCAGCCGCGGCAGCATTTGGGTGATGATCTCGTTCATATGCCCGGAACCCAGAGAGCCCCACACAGACACCACCAGCGGCTCGCCGGGCGTCAGGCCCAGCTCCGCCTTGGCGGTATCTTTGGTGAAGCGGCCGAACTCGCCGCGCACCGGGGTGCCGGTGACCGTCACCTTCTCCGGATTGGGGTAGTGCTGCCTGCTCTCCTCAAAGCCTACCAGAATGGCATCCACCTTTCCGGCCAGCATCCGTGTGGTGAGCCCGGGCAGGGCGTTGCTCTCATGCACCAGGGTAGGAATACCCAGCCTGGCCGCTGCCGAGAGCACCGGATAGCACACGTAGCCCCCGGTTCCGATCACCGCATCGGGCCGGAAGTCTTTTAAAATCTTCCGCGCCTCATGCTCGGAGGCCAGGACGTTCTTCACCGTGTCCAGGTTGTGGAGCACGGCCTCCAGGGAGTGGCCGCGGCTGATGTTGGTGATGGTCAATCCCCGGATGGGAAAGCCCGCTCGGGGAACCAGGTCCATCTCCATCTTTCCTTCGGCGCCCAGGAAGAGGAACTCGCTGTCCGGCATCAGTTCCCTGAGCCGACCGGCCACCGCCAGAGCGGGATTGATATGTCCGGCGGTACCGCCGCAGGTCAAAACAAATTTCATATCTCTCTACTTCCTTCCAGATTGTCGCGCGATGCGCTGAGGACGATGCCCATCTCCCCCAGCTGGATCAGCAGCGCCGTGCCGCCATAGCTGAAAAACGGCAGCGAAATGCCGGTGCAGGGCAGCAGATTCGTGACTACGGCCACATTCAGAAACACCTGAATGGCCAGCAGCGTGGTGATGCCCGCGCATACCAGAAACGCGAAGCGGCTGCGGCAGTGCAGGGCGATCCAGTAGCCCCGCAGGATCAGCAGCGCGAAGAGACACAGGATCAGCGCCGCGCCGATGAAGCCCAGCTCCTCGCAGGCCACGGAAAAAATAAAGTCATTGTGCTCCTCCGGCAGATACAGATACTTCTGTCTGCTGCTGCCAAGGCCCAGCCCGCTCAGACCGCCGGAACCGATGGTATAAAGGGACTGGACGATCTGATAGCCCTCATCCGAGGAGCTGGAAAAGGGATCGCGCCAGGTGTTGATGCGGGAGGAGGCGTAGGGGAAAAAGGTCAGCAGCACGGCAAGTCCCGCGCCCAGGCCTCCCAGCGCGGCGCCAAACCAGCCAAGGCCCACCCCGCCCAGGAACATCATGCAGCCGCCCAGGGCAAGGATGATGATGGAAGCGGATAAGTGGGGCTCCAGGATCAGCAGGCCCACGATCGCCCCCAGGATTCCCAGGAAGGGCAGAATGCCCCAGCGGACAGTCCGCATCCGGGGACCGAAGCGGCAGATCATGGCGGAAAAGCTCAGGATCACCGCGAGCTTGGCCAGCTCCGAGGGCTGCACCGTGAGGCTCCCCACCCCCAGCCAGCGGCGGGAGCCGTTGGCCCGCACGCCGATCAAGGGAACCAGGGCCAGCAAAACCAGCGTCAGCCCCAGGAACGGAAAGGCCCAGCGGCGATAGAAGCTCAGCGGGAAGCGGGAGGCCAGCCACATCAGGCCAACGCCGGCCGCGGCAAACACAAGCTGCCGCACGAAGAAGTAGACCGCGTTTCCCCCGGTCACGCCGCCGGGATCGTAGTAGGCCCGGGGGAAGCTGGCAGAGAGCACCATGACCACCCCCATGGTGAGCAGCAGCAACACCAAAAGAAAAAAGCTGCCGTCAAAGCTGCCCCTGCGCTGCGCGGCAAGAGAAGAGCCGGCGAGGCGGGCGCTGTCACTACGCATGCATCCACCTCCCCGGCTCCGTCAGACTTTACAGGGCGCGATGATACACCCCTATAAAGGATATGATCGCGAAGAGCAGGGATATGCCGGAAAAAAGCACAAAAATCTCGACTTCTTTCCACTTTTTGCCCGTCCAGCCGCCCATCTCCAGGTGATGGTGGAAGGGCGCCATCCGGAAAACCCGCTTGCCGTGGCTGAGCTTAAAGTAGCCGACCTGGATGATATCCGACAGGGTCTCGATGATGTAGACGATCCCCAGCGTGACCAGGATCAGCGGCATGTCATAGGCAAAGGCCAGCGCAGCAATGGCGCCGCCCAGGAAGAGGGAGCCCGTGTCCCCCATGAAGACCTTGGCGGGATGAAAGTTGTAGACCAAAAAGCCCAGAAGGCCGCCGGCAAGGCCGGAGGCAAAGAGCCCCAGCTCCAGGAATTTCTCGCCCCACGCAAAGGTCACCGACGCGAAAAAGAGGCAAACCGGAAGTGAGGTGCCGGAGGCAAGCCCATCCAGCCCGTCCGTCAGGTTCACGGCATTGACCGTGCCCACGATCACGAAGGCGGCAAAGATGAAATACAGCCAGTCCGGAATCAGCACCGTTTTCTGCACAAAGGGAATGTACAGATGGGTGTTCAGATAACCGATCTGCCGCATGAGCAGCACGAAGGCCAGCGCAGCCGCCAGCTGCAGCAAAAACTTCATCCTTGCGCTCAGACCCAGGTTTTGCTTCTTGTGGATTTTTTCCCAGTCGTCCAGGAAGCCGATGGCGCCGAAGACCAGCGCGAAGAGCAGCACGAAGATATGCACATAGTTGCCGTGGAGCATGCCCTCGAAGCCCAGGGTCAGGCACACGAAGACCAGGGCGAGAATGAACATCACGCCGCCCATGGTGGGGGTACCGCTCTTGTTCATGTGCCAGTTTGGCCCGTTTTCTTTAATGCTTTGCCCTGCCTTCAGCCGCTGCAGCCAGGGAATGTAGAACTTGCCAAAGGCCGTAGCGAACAAAAAGGCCAGCACAAAGGCCAGGATCAGCTTTATCGTCATCATGGGTCTCCCCTTAACTCTCTATTTCCCGCGCGCCGCCGTTCATTTCCGCCGCGCCGCCAGAACAGAGGCCACAATCTCGCGCTCATCCATATGGCGCTTCTCTTTGCCCACCACCTGGTAGTCCTCGTGGCCTTTGCCGGCAAGCAATACTACATCACCGGGGCCTGCCTTGTCAAGTGCCCAGGCGATGGCCTTTTCCCGATCCGGGATCACCTGAACGGCAGTTCCGGCATTTTTCATTCCACTCAGGATATCGTCGATGATGGCCTGAGGGTCCTCGGTGCGGGGATTGTCGCTGGTCACCACGCAGATGTCCGCCAGCTCCGCCGCGATTTTGCCCATGATGGGCCGCTTGAGGTGGTCCCGGTCCCCGCCGCAGCCGAAGAGGGCGATCAGCCGTCCCCGGGTCACCGGGCGCAGGGTACGCAGCACCTTCTCCAGGGCGTCCGGCTTATGGGCATAGTCGATGAGAACGGCATAGTCCCCATCCGTGGGAACCAGCTCCATTCTGCCCTTTACGCCCTTTGCGCTGCTCATGGCGTCGGCGCATTCCTCCAGCGGAATCCCCAGAGAAAGGCCGGCCGCCATAACGGCCAGAGCGTTATAGACCGAGAACAGTCCGGGGATTCCCAGCCTGGTGATGGCAAGTCTGCCCTCGTAAAGCGCAGCAAAGCGCACCCCGGCGGCGCTGAGCCGAACGTCCTTGGCCACCAGGTCCGCGTCGTTCCGCTCCACAGAATAGCTGCGGCAGGGGCAGACGGCGCCCTCGCGCATGAACCCGGCCCAGGCGTCGTCCGCGTTCAGCCAGCCGGTCCGGCACTGGGAAAAGAGCTTCCGCTTGGCCGCGGCATAGTCCTCCATGTCCTTGTGGAAATCCAGATGGTCCTGGCTCAGATTCGTATAGACGCCCACGTCAAAGGTGATGCCCGCCACCCGCTCCAAAGTCAGCGAATGGGAGGACACCTCCATGACCACATGGGTGCAGCCGGCGTCCGCCATGCGGCGGAAGAGCCGGTGGAGCTCATAGCTCTCCGGGGTAGTATGCTCCGTATGGAGATACTCGTCTCCGATCCAGTTGCCGTTGGTGCCGATCAGCCCCACCTTGGCGTCCAGCTTGCTCTCCAGCAAATGCTTGAGCAGATAGGAGGAGGTGGTCTTTCCGCTGGTGCCGGTAATGCCGATGAGGGTCATCTCCCCGGCGGGATTGCCGAAGAAGTCGCGGCTGGCCAGAGCAAGCCCCAGGCGCGTATCCCCCGTCTGCACAAAGGGCGTCCCGTCCTCCGGCGGCGTTTCACACAGTACCGCCGCGGCGCCCCGCTCCATTGCCTTCGGAATAAAGCGGTGTCCGTCCGCTTCAAAGCCGCGGACCGCGACGAACAGATCCCCCGGCTGGGTCTGCCGGGAGTCATAGCTGACGCCGGTTATCTCTGTCTCCGGGTCGGCGCTCATGCGCTGCACCGGGATATCTCGAATGATCTCTTTCAGTTTCATATTCTTTCCTCAGTAGCGTCCCAAAATTGAATCGTCTGTACAGATCAGGGTGACCGTGATGACCTCCCCGGGGGAAAGGATCGTCCCAGGCGAAACGCTCTGGCAGCCGATGGTCTGCACCGCATCCTCCATCAAGGGGCTCAGTGTCCGCAGAAACAGTCCGCGGGAGGCCAAAAGCTCCCTGGCCTGCTGCAGGCTCAAGCCGCTCAGATCCGGCGCCGGCGTGCCTTCGGTGGGCGCCTCGGGGCCAAGGTACAGGATCACCTGGCTGTCACTGGAAAGGCGCCGTCCCTCCCGGGGCAGTTGGGCCGTCACATGCTCGCCCTCGCCAACGGTCCGCATCCGCAGTCCCGCTTCCTTCAGCTTTGCCGCGGCCTCTGTCAGCTCCAGGCCCTCCAGCGCGGGCATCACCGCGCTGCGGCTCTCCTCCGTCTCCGGCGCGAAGCCCAGATACGGCAGGATATCCGCCAGCATGCTCCCCACCACCGGGGCGGCCATCTGGCCGCCGCTGATGTAGATGCCGGATTTGTTGGAGGGCGTGTCCAAAAACACCAGAAGCGCGATCTTCGGATCGTCCGCCGGGGCGAAGCCGATGAAGGATACGATATACTCCTTCGTGCCGGTCTGGGCCTCCAGGCTGACTTTCTCGCTGGTGCCGGTCTTGCCGCCGATGCGGTAGCCGGCCACGGCGGCATTGCGCCCGGTCCCCTCCCGGGGATCACCCACCACCTGCTCCAGAATGCCGCGCACCTTTGCACTGGTTTCGGGGCTGATTACCTGCCGCTTTACCACAGGCTCGTGTTCATACACAGGGGTGCCGTTCCGATCCAGGATGCGGTTCACCACATAGGGCTGCATCAGCCGCCCTCCGTTCACGCAGGCGGAGACGGCGGAAACCAGCTGCAGCGGGGTGATGGTAAAGGTCTGCCCGAAGGAGGCCGCCGCCAGCTGGGACTGATTTCGCTCCGAGCAGAACACGTTTTCGCTCCACCAGATACTGCCGCTCTCCCCTGCCAGGTCAATGCCGGTGACGGCGCTCAGGTTATCATCGGGGTTTTCCGTCCGCTGCAGGAAGCCGAAGGCCTCGCAATAGTCATAGAAGCGCTTTGCCCCCACGCGCAGACCGATGTTGACAAAGGCGGCGTTGCAGGAGTGCTGCACCGCCTGGGTCAGGTTCTGGGAGCCGTGACCGCCGTCCTTCCAGCAGCGGATCGGCGTGCTGCGGCCCTTCACCGTAACGCTCCCGCCGCAGTAAAAGCTGCTGGACGGGTCCACTACGCCTTCCTCCAGGGCCATGGAGAGGGTCATGATTTTAAAGGTCGAGCCCGGCTCATAGGTATCGGAGAGGGCCTTGTTGCGCCACTGTCTGGCGCGGGCAGCATCCAGAAGTTTCTGGGCTTCCTCCTCCGTCTCCGCCCCGTCGATCATCGCCCGTGCCTCCTCGCTTACGTCCAGGAAGTGGTTCAGATCGTATCCGTCCAGGGAGGCCATGGCCAGGATCGCGCCGGTGTTTACGTCCATGCAGATGGCGCCGGCGCCGTTTTGAATGTCGTAATCCGCCACTGCCTGGCGGAGCCGGTTTTCGATGAAATACTGGACCGCGGCGTCGATGGTGGTCTCCACATCGCAGCCCTCTTCTCCGGGCTGAAACTCCTCAAAGCCGGAGAACAGCAGCTCCGTACCGTAGGCGTTGGTGGCCCGCACAGTCCGTCCGGCGCTGCCAGTCAGCACGCTGTCATAGCGGGCCTCGATCCCCTCCAGGCCGGTGTTGTCCATCCCCACGAAGCCGATCAGATGGCAGGCCAGGCTGTCGTTGGGGTAGTAGCGCTTGGTATCGGTCTCCAGGCGCACGCCTCGAATGCCATACTGGTTTTTGAACGCACGCACCTGGTCGGCAGTCTCCCGCTCCACCTTGCGCGCCACGGTCACATACCAGGAGCCGGTCCGCCCGGTCTTGTCCAGCAGATCCTGATAGTCCAGGTCCAGGATCCGGCTCAGCTCCCGGGCGATCAGTTCCCGGTCCTCGCCGTACTGCTGGATCTCCGCCGGGCTCAGATAGACGTTGTCCACCGAGGCACTGACGGCCAGCACCCGCCCCCTGCAGTCGGTGATGGAGCCTCTGGCCGGGGCGGTGGGGGCCTCCCGCAGCTGCTGGGCAATGGCCCGCTGCTCATAGAAGCTGTGGTCCACCAGCTGCAGCCGGGCAAGCCTTGCCAGAAGGACCCCAAACGCGGCGACGCCGCACACTGCCATGATGAGCAAGGCGCGGCGGAGCATTTGACGGTTCGGCCCCTGTTCCATCGGGGCGCTGTTGTTTGCTGATTTCATGTGAATCACCCGCATCATGAGATACAGAAGTATATTCTGCGGCTGATCCAAGGATTCCTCTTCCGGAAGGGGCTCTTTTTATCCCACAGGTTTCTCGACTCTGATGATCTGCTCTCCCGCGAGGCGCTGCATGCCCAGCTTCTCCACGGCGTATCGCTCGATTTCTTCCAGGCTCAGGCTGCTCTCGCAGCGGGCCAGGAGCCATGCGTTTTCCTGCCGAAGCGTTTCAACGCTCCGGCGCATCTGCGCCGCCCGGTCGTTGCGCCGGGCGGTAGCGACGCCCAGCAACAGGCTTCCCACCAGCAAAAGCAGCGAGCAGCAGACGGCCACCGCGCAAAACAGGAGTTCTCCCCTTCGGTTCATACACTCACACTCTCTCCGCCACGCGAAGCTTCGCGCTGCGGGAGCGCGGATTTCTCTCGATCTCGTCCTCGCTCGGTAAAATCGGTTTGCGGCTTACACTCCTGAGCGTCTGCACAAAGCCGCAGGTGCAGACGGGGGCCTCCCGGGGACAGGTGCAGCCGTTTTCCCGGCGGGCGATCCCGGTCTTGACGATTCTGTCCTCCAGGGAGTGGAAGCTGATGACGCACAGCCTTCCGCCCACGTTCAGCTTGTCCGGTGCGGTGGCCATCATGCGCTCTACCTCGCCCAGCTCATCGTTCACCGCGATGCGGATGGCCTGGAAGCTGCGCTTGGCAGGGTGCTGTTTTTCCCGCAGGGCCGCCGCGGGCATGGCGCTTTTGATGATCTCCACCAGCTCCTGGGTCGTCTCGATGGGCTTCTTCCCCCGGGCGCCAAGAATGGCAGCGGTGATCCGCCGGGCGTAGCGCTCCTCCCCGTAATCCCAAAAGATTCGGTTCAGCCGCTCCTCGTTCCAGCCGTTCACCACGTCATAGGCGCTGAGGGCCGCGGTGCCGTCCATGCGCATATCCAGGGGCGCGTCCTGCATATAGGAAAAGCCCCGCTCCGCCTCATCCAGCTGTGGGGAGGAGACGCCCAAATCGAAGAGCATCCCGTCCACGCCGGAAATCTGCAGCGAATCCAGGATCTGGGCCGCATCGCTGAAATTGCCGTGCACCAGGGTGACCCGGTCGGCAAAGGGCGAAAGCCGGGCCCTCGAGCGCTCGATGGCGCTGGGGTCCCGGTCGATGCCGATCAGCCGTCCCGTGGTGAGCCGGGAGGCGATCTCGTAGGAATGCCCGCCCAGGCCCAGGGTGCCGTCCAGGTAGACGCCGTCCGGCCGAATCTTCAGATTGTCGATACATTCGCGCAGCAGCACGGAAACGTGCTTGGGCTGATCCATCAGAATTCCAGCTCCTCCATCACGGCGGCAATGTTCTCCGGGGTGGTTTCCGCCTCATACACGGCGTTCCACGCCTCGCTGTCCCAAAGCTCCGCATGATTGTTGCAGCCAACCACCGTCACATTTTTGCCAAAACCCGCATATTCCCGCAGATTCTGCGGGATCAGCACCCGCCCCTGGCCGTCCAGCTCGCAGCGGGCCGCATGGGCAAACAGCGGCCGCATTTTGCGCTGCTTCACATAGGGCATGGCGGCAACCTTATCGGAAAAATTCTGCCACGCCTCGCTGCTGTAGGCGCTCAGGCAGCGGTCCATCGAGAGGGTAATGAAAAAAATCTCGCCCAGCTCTTCCCGGAGCTTGGCAGGAATAAATAGCCTTCCTTTATTGTCAAGAGAGTGTTGATATTCGCCTGTCACGCAAATCGCTCCTTCTATTTCTCAGGGAGTGGTGCTCCACTTTACACCACTTCAAACCACTTTGCACCTCCATTATAGGGGAGCGATTTTCAAATTGCAAGAGCAAATCGATGTAATTTTTTGTCTTTTTTTCGGCCTCTCCAGACGTTCCGAATCGTGGAAAGGAAGGCACGAAGACGGGCGCGTTGCAAAACACGTCGTCATTGCGAGACCAGTTCGCAAACTGGTCGTGGCAATCCGTTTTCCTCAATGAAAAAAGCGGATTCGCACACCAGTGACATCGGTCACTGGTTCGGAATGACGGATTCGAGTATTTTACAACACGCCCGTCAGAATGCTTGTTTTCTCCGGATCAGGCCAGCTCCAGCGTGAGACTGCTCCCGCGCTCGCCGCTGCGGACCCGGATCTTTTGGGGAATGCTCTCGTCCAGCTTGTCCACATGGGATATGATCCCCACCAGCCTGTTGCCCTCGGTAAGCTGATTGAGCACGTCCAGCGCCTTGTCCAGCACGTCGTCGCTGAGGGTCCCGAAGCCCTCGTCGATGAACAGCGCGTCCATCCGCTTGCCGCCGGCGTGATTCTGCACCACGTCCGAAAGTCCCAGCGCCAGGGCGAGGGAGGTAAAGAAGCTCTCGCCGCCGGAGAGGCTGCCGGAGGGCCGCTGCAGACCGGTATTGTTGTCCAGCACCTCGATCTCCAGGCCCGCCTTGGCGTTGCGGCGGTCCGCGCCGGCCTTGTGCACCAGTACGTAGCGTCCCCCGCTCATCAGCTCCATACGCCGGTTGGCCATCTCCAGGATCTCCCGGAAGACCGCGCCCATCACGTAGCGGTCAAAGCTCAGCTTGCCCCCCTCGCTGCTGACGCCCCCGGCCAGCGCCGCCAGATTCTCCAGTCTGCGCCAGGCGCCGTCGCTTTCGGACAGGGTCTGCCGCAGCTCCCGCACCTGACGGAGGATCTCCCGATGGTTTTTCAGCAGAGCTTCCTGCCCGGCCGCCTCCTCGTTGAGCGCACCGTAGCGCTCGTTCAGCTCCAGGAGGCTGCTTTCCAGCTCTGTCAGATCGGTCAGCTGCCGGTCCGCCGTCTGGCCGCGCAGACGCTGCAGCTGCTCGGCAGCCTGTTTCTTCCCAAAGGCATACTCCGAGAGCGCTGCCCGCTCCCGGGCCAGCCACTCGTCAGCGTTCTGCCCGGTCAGCGGCACCAGCGCCAGCTCCGCCTCCGCGGGACTGGCAAAGCCCGTCTCAGCCAGGCAGCGGTCCAGCTCCGCCAAGGCTGTCGCCTGCTCGGCTGCGGCCTGCTCCAGGGCGGTCCGAACAGCCTCCAGGCTTCCCTGGCAGGTGTCCCGCCGGCGCTGGGCCTCATCCCGCCGGTTCCGATGCTCCCGGATCTGCCGGTCCAGCATTCCAAAGCGAGCCTCCATTTTCGTCTTCTCGGCAAGAGCGCATGTTTCGTCCTGCTGGGACAGGCTGCGCAGCAGCTCGCCGATGGCGGCCTCCGCCTGCTGGGCCTGGTGCCGTTTCTCTCCTTCCAGCTCCTTCAGGTGCTCGCAGCTCTCCCGGAGCCGCTGCAGCTCCGCCTCCAGCTCCGGAAGCCGTTTTTTGTCCTGCTCCCGCTGGCGCAGCTGCTCCCGTGCCCGGGAAAGGGCAGCCTCCGCCTCTTCCAGGCGAAGAGCAGCCCGGGACACGGCTGCATCCAGATAGCCTTCGCCGCTCAGCTGTTCCCAGCTCCGGCAGTCCGGCAGGGGGCCAGCTGCCTGCTCCAGCGCAGCCTGCTTCTGGGCAGTCAGGGAGGCGGCAAGGGCTTCTGCCGCGCTCTGTTGATCGGCTCGGCTGCGCTCCAGACGCTTGGCACGCTGCTCGGCGGCTTTGACGGCGTCCTCGTCCGGGGTGTTCTCCGGCAGGGGTGCGAGCTGATGCTCCTGTCCCCGGCAAAGTCTGCTGCCGCAGACCGGGCAGCAGCCCTCTCCCCGGGCTTCCAGCGTCACGCGCAGATTCCGGGCAAGCCAGCCTGCCTGCCCGGCCAGAAACTGCTGATACAGGCTGGCGTGGGCAGCGGCGGCTTCCGCCGCCTCCCCGGTGAGCCGCAGCAGCTGTTCCCTCTCCTCGGTCAGCTTCCGCTCCTGCCGCCGGATCGCGCCGAGCACCGTGCGCAGGCCCTTGGCTCCATCCAGCCCCTCCAGGGTCTGGCGGGCCGCCTGCGCCTCCGCTTCCCGGAGCGGAACCGCCCCTTCCAAAGCCGTACCCGCGTCCAGGCGTTCCCGCAGCGTCCGGAGTCCTTCCGCCGCGGCGTCCAGCAGCTCTTGCTGCCGCTCCAGCTCCGCCCGGGTATCGGCGGCTGCCCGGGCGGCTGCGGCCTTTTCCTCCCGCTTCTGCCGCAGATCCCGGTAGCGGGGCAGTTCCCGGTTCAGCGCGTCGATACCGGACTGCAGCGTCTGCAGCTCCCGGTCCGTCTCGGTGTCCTCGTCCGCCTGCTGCCGGGCGTTTTTCAATTCCTGCTCCAGGCGGTCCAGCTCTTCCGCCAGGCGCTCACTCTCCGCCTGGGTCCGGTTCATCTTGTCATAGGCGCGCTCCTGGCGCTCCATCGCGGGCCGCACCCGGCGATACGCCAGTTCCGCCCGGGCGAGGGCGCTCTCCCGGGCCTCCATGGCAGGGGCCTGGGCTTCCAGGGCAGCGAGCTTTGCCCGTTCGCTCTCCATGTCCAGAATCAGCTTGTTCACCGTCGCCGCGGCGCCCTTGCGCTGGATCAGGTCCTCGATCCGGCGGTCCACCAGATCCCGGCTTTCACGCAGCTGCTCCAGGCGCCGACTCTCCGTTTCCGCGAGCTCCGCCAGATTCTCCGCAAGCTCCGGGTGTCCGGGAAGATAGCGTTCCCTTTCCTCCGCGCTCAGTTGAGGCGGAGTCTGAAAGGCCGTCAGCATCAGTGTGCGCAGTCGCTCCTCCTGCCCCGTCCGGCGTTGCCGAAGCTCGTCTCTGGCGCCGATCAGAAGGTTTTGATAGTAGAGATAGCTGGAATTGTCAAAGAGCTTTCCCAGGATCTCGTTTTTCTTGTCGCTGTCCGCCTTCAGGAATTCCTTGAATTCTCCCTGGGCCAGCATGATGATTTTCCGGAACTGCTCTGCATTCAGGCCCAGCAGCTCCTCGCAGCGTTCTGTGACCTTGGTGCTGCCCACAGTGGGCGCCCGCTCCGGTTCCTCCAGCTGGGCGTTCAGCTGGCCGTCGCCGTACTGCTCTCCTCCGCCGCGCTTCTTGCTGAAATGCAGGGTGCGTGTGACGGTGTATTCCCTGCCGCTCTGGTCAAAGCGGAGCTTGACCACCGTGTCCGTCGATTTGGGGACATGGTCGCAGTGGAGCATGTCCCCCTTGCGGTCGCTGCCGCTGGCCAGACCGTAGAGGGCGAACACAATGGCGTCGAAAATGGTGGTCTTGCCGGCGCCGGTCTCGCCGGTGACCAGATAGAGGCCATGGCGAAGCTCCTCGAAGGGGAGCACGGTCTTCTCCGCATAAGAACCGAAGGCCGTCATTTCCAGATACAGCGGCTTCATCCCTTCGCCTCCTGTCTCGTCAAGTAGTCCAGCAGCTTTTCGATCTCCGTCTGGGTGGGCTGGCTGTGGACGTCCGCCTGCTCCAGCAGCTCTCCGGCATAGTGCAGCAGCGCCGCGTCCGCATCGGAGGGCGCCGTGCCGCCGCTGCGCTGGGTGTAGAAATCGCTGAACAGCTCCGCTGTGCTCTTCTGCCGCACGGTGCTGACGCTGATGGCGGCGTTTTCCCCTTGGAAGGGGTTATAGAGGGAGCAGCGCTCCATCAGAACGCTGCCGCGGGACCGGAACAGATCCTCGAAAAAGGCGGAGATCTCCGGGCTCAGGCGGCAGTCCGTCAAAACCAGGCGCAGGTACTCCCCTGTTCTCGGGAAGGCCAACTCCCGTTCCCGCAGCTCTTCAAAGCCTCCCTGCAGCTCCCGCATGGGGTGCAGGGGCGGGATCTCCAGCAGCTGCGTCCGAACAGGCTCGCCCTTGGCCCCCAGCTCCACCAGAAGCGGGCCTTTGGGGGCCTGCCGCAGCTCGTCGAAGTGATAGCAGAGCGGGGAGCCCGCATAACGGACCGAATCTCTCCCCACCGCATAAGCGGCGTGGATATGTCCCAGCGCCACATAATCAAAGCCGTCGAAGGCGCTGTAATCGATCTGCCCGACGCCGCCCACCATGGACTCCGATCCGCCGCGAATGCCCTCCACGCCGTTTGCGGTCACATTCTGATGGGCGATGAGCACATTGCGCTCCGAGAAGTCCACCTGCTCCCGCTGCAGCAGCGCGCGCACCGCGCTGTCGTGGTCCCGCAGGCTGTCGTCTCCCAGGGTCTGGGCGATCAGCGCCGGGTACACATAGGGCATCAGCCAGAAGGTCACGGGGCCGTTTTCGTCCCGCAGGGTGACATGCTCCAGCTTCCCGGTCTCATAGAGAGGGCGGGAGATGTGCAGGCCCTGGCGGGCCAGCATGGAGCTTAAAAAGGAAAGGCGCTGGACCGAATCGTGGTTTCCCGCCACCATCAGCACCGGGATCTCCAGCTCCGAAAGAGCGGTAAGCATCCGACTCAGCAGCTGGACCGCGTCCCCCGAGGGGGCGCTGCGGTCATACACGTCCCCGGCGATCACGACGGCGTCCGGCCGGCGGCGGGCCGCAAGCTCCAAAAATCGATCGACCCAGTAGCCCTGGTCTCCGTTTTCCAGCAGGGAAACCCCGTGGATCGTCTTTCCGAAATGCAGGTCCGAAAGATGAATGAATCGCATGTTATCTCCTTTTTCTTGCGTAAAAGAAAGCCTTGGCGCACTCCAGGCTCAGGTAAGCTCGTTGAGCTTTCGCTGGAGCTGGTTCAGATCGTTCTGCGTGAAGGAATCCGGGTCCACGCCGCAGCGATAGCAGGCGCTGCGGAATTCCGCCGTGTCGATCACGCTGTTGGGGCTTTTGGCCAGGTCCCGGGCCACGCGGTTGATGAGCCCGGTATTGGTGTCCATCAGGCCGTAATCCTCCATCATGGCAAGCTGCCAATCCTGAAACATGTCTGGTCCCTCCTGTATTTCCAAGTAAACGATGATTAAATCAGCAAGAGCGAATCCCGAGAGAATTTGTGTTCTGATGAAGGCAGTTTTTCGCAGGAATACTTTGTGTATTGCAAGAAAAAGTGACGAAATC
>ODAJ014733584.1_pt1 | contig 28069 bp, 21 predicted proteins | sample 1539241 | NCBI WGS metagenome assembly ODAJ01 (sample SAMN02144231, study PRJEB22623) | gut metagenome | biome: sheep rumen | host: Ovis aries | place: New Zealand
GCCGTGCTGCCCGACGACGAGCCGGTGTTCGAGGACGCGCAATGGCTCGACCCCGAGGAGACGCTCTACTGGCACCCCAACATCAAAGAGTTCCTGCGCCTCAACCGCCGCTGCATGGAGCTCTGCAAGAAGAAGCCGCAGTTCTGGCCGGTATACGAAGAGAGCTGGGTAGGCCGCAGCTACCGTAAGTACTTGGAGGACTTGAATGTCTACCTGCACAGTTAGCCGTGTCAGTCATGGCAATAGGTACGCCGTAGGCGTTCCCGTTTAATTGGCCCACGACATGTTCCGTTAAATACCAAATCCGATACGTTAACCTGACATGTTGGTTACTTTTTTTTGTCGGTCGGAAAATTATTCTTATCTTTGCAGCACGTAATTCATAGCACATTTACCATAAACACCTAAACGAGATGAAGCTTGGAGAACTGATAAACACCCCACTCCCTGCTGCCTGCGGCCGTATAGCCACCGGCATGAGAGACCTCGACGCCCTCGTCGGGGGCTTGCCTGTAGGGCATGTGAGCACCATCGCTGCCTATCCCTGCATGGGCACCACGGCTTTCGCCGTCTCGCTGGTGCGCAATGTCGCCGTCTTCGGCGGCGTGCCAGCGGTATATTTCACTAACGACAAGAGCGAGATGGATATCGCCCAGCGGTTCGTCAAGGCCGGCGGAGGACGGCTGCGCGTCACAGACGCGATGGTGTCCGACGCCGGTTTGGTGGAGGCGGCACAGAGGCTGGAGAGGGTAGGCTTCGAGCTCGACGACGGTGGGCTTAAGGATGAGTCGTACCGCCAGCTCCTCAGCGAGGCGCCGGTATGGATAGAGGGCGACGGCCTGCTGACCGTGGAGGATATCATAGCCCGTATGGAGCAGATGAAGAGGGAGCACGACATCAAGGTTGTGGTTGTCGACAAGCTGAAGTGGATAGTCAGCACCATTGGTGGCGGGAAGCATGGCGTGATGATACAGTTGGAGGATGCCGCCAAGCGGCTGGATGTCGTCGTGCTTGTCGTCGCCGAGATAAAGGACGTCGCCGATCGGAATGGGTCTTACTGGCCGCAGCTCAGCGATCTGCGTGACGGGTTTGGCGCCGACACGTTTTCTTCGATGGTGCTGCTGCTGTATAGGCCTGAGTATTTCTGCATCTTTGAGGATGAGCAGGGCTCCACCATAGACAAGGCCGACGTTATCGTTGCCAAGAACAGATACGGCGCTATCGGCGAGGTGCGTCTTGACTTCCGCAACCATTGCAGCTTCGAGGACTGCAACAGCAAACAGATGTATTCATTACCGTGGCAGGTACGGGACAGAACCGGGAGATGACCGAAACTCAACCGAAACTATAGTATCGTTACCTCTTATGTATTATAGACTTACCTATGTGGAGCTTTAAGTCTGACGGCTCGTCGGCCGGAAGCTGGGAGGTGATGACAGTTAATGGTTAAAAATCAATATCATGGCACGTGTAAAAGGCGTTCTGGAAAATATTGAAGGGCATCTGGATGTGCTCACTTTCTATCGGCGTGACGGGGCGACATTTGTGCGCCCGAGGCATATCTATCAGCCGCGGCGTCTGTCGCGCGGCCAGCTCCTTGTACGCGAAAGGCAGAGCCACAACAACGCCCTCTGGCGTGCGTTGAAACGGACGGGGCACCTGTTTTTCGAAGGGGGGAGGGCTCCGTATTATCGTTTCATGTCGCTCAATATGTTCTCGCCGGTACCTTATCTGGAAAAAGGGCACATCGGGTCGGGGTGTTCCCTGCTGCTGCCGGAGATGGTGCTCAGCGACGGGCCGTTGCCGGCGATAAACTACCAGATAGGGAATGTGGAGGGTCGGCCGGCGCTCCTGACAGACCTCACCAAGGCGGATGCCCGCAAGGGCACGCTGATGCTCTATGTGCTGAAGCAGAACGTCGCCCCTTGTGGGGCTGCCGATGAGCATTTCTGGCTGAGCATCACGGTGGAGACGGTCGCGGCGGACGCTTTCGTCGTCGTGCCGTCGACGCTCATGTCGCCATACAAGGACGTCCGCGGCACCCTCGCCCTCGTCGGCGACCGTTACGGCGACCCGATGCTGGGCTTCGGCCTGGTGCGCGTCAAGGACGGCCTCGCCTCGTACCAGCGTGTCATCACCCGCTGCACCTACTACGAGAAGTATACAACGGAGGAAGCCCTCCAAGCCGCCGCCAAAAGCTACGGCGGCTTGACATGACGGACATGCAGGAGTCTCCCATAAATTGCCTCGAGGAGGCAAACTCCCCTCCCCCCAAAAAACTCCCAAACTCCCAACCCCAAACTCCCAACTCCAAACTCCCAACTCCCAACTCCTAACTCCTAACCAAGTGTCACCCCCCGGAAATGGTGTGTATATACGGCATAGCCACAAAGGGGCGAACCTCGCTCTCTGTCGCCATCATTCTTGCAAAAAAACATTATTATTTTTTTATTTGCACGGATGAAAAAGTATTTGTAACTTTGCACTCGATTTATGGTGCGTGTTGTAAAATGTATTTATTAACGTCGGTTTAAACCAGATATGAGAGCGTTGGCTGATGCGGAACCAGAATCTAGACCTAACATCAAGTGCTGGCTTCATGCCATGTATCAAACTATAATATAATGATAAAATAACAAAAAGATGAATAACGTAACACTTCTGTCCCTGGCCATTGCCATCACCCCTATTCTGGCATCAATCGGTGTATACGTAATACAAAATGCTACCAAAAAGCGCACCTTCTTCAACGAATGCGCGAAATCGCTTAACTCAAGTAACGAGATAGAACAGATAACAGCGGCTATATTGTTGCGCTCTTTTATCAAAAAACGTTCCTACAGCAAGGAGACGAAGCATACGATAGTGGCGCTGTTGAGGAATCCCAGTTTGTCGGTCTCTTTGCAGAAGACTCTTGCCGACGGATTCTCGTACGCAGACACCCTTAAGGGGCAGGACTTCCAGGATACCAATATGCTTAATGCGTTGATCAAGCCGGAATCGAGGGTGAAATATGAGCTGTCTGGCAAAGTGAAATACAAGCATGACAGGCTCTCCATGCGTCAGGCGGATTGCTATCGTGCCATCATGCAAGAGTGCAATATCAGTAACGTGGATGCCACCAAGGCGGTGTTTTATTGCACCAATTTAATCGGTACGTCGTTTAGGAATTGTTTGTTCGAGGGAGCGAATTTCAAATGCGCTAATCTGAAAAATGTGGTGTTCGACGAGGATTGTGTGCTTGAGAACGCATCCTTTGAACATGCTGTGGGGCTGAGTCAGGCCTTCGTCAAAGAGAGAGGTGGGAAGGATAAGGACGGCAAAGCATCGGTCGAGAAAAAACCTCTGATTGATTATCTTGATAAGAACGGTGTTTTTCATCACAAGGGGGAAGGTGGTCAGTATGAAAACAAAAACTCGGAGATAAAGCTATTTGTCAGCAAGCTTGGCGCGATGGATTCAAAACAGATGCGGCATTACGACAGTATTATCAGTATGCTCAAAGACTGCTTTGATAAGGTTGAGTTAGAACATATCGACAGGGATAAATACCATACGGCTGCGCAACTCTCGGATGTGATGTCTCACATGGACGGATGCGACGGTTGTGTGATTTTCGCCTTCGAGTATCTGTCGGTCGAGAGAGGGTGCCTACATAAAGACATGATCAGCGATGACCGGAAGCAGATGGATAATATGGTCCTGCCGTCACCTTGGCTGCATATAGAAGCGGCTATTGCAAATGGGAAAGAAATCCCATGCCTGATTATTTATGACCAAGACTTGTATCGTGACGGCATGTTTGATGACAAAATTATTGACCCGGACATAAATCTCTATGCATTAGAGTATTCAGATACTATAAGACCCACTGATACTATTATTGAGCGTTGGCGAAGTCGCGTACAAGAATATTTCCATAGTAGGAAACGTCGCTGTTGACGTGTTATGCCCTATGAAGGTTGTGATGGAATAATTTTTATTTGCACGGATGAAAAAGTATTTGTAACTTTGCACTCGATTTCTTTCCGTTGAACGAATCGGAATGACACTATGCAGACAATAAATATAACCACAATTCGCTTTGCAAATAGCTTGAAGACAGAGGAGTTGGAGTTCTTCCGCGGAGCTATGATAGAGACTGCCTCCATGCATGACGCCTCGCTGTTCCATAACCACACCGAGGATGGTTATCGCTATGGTTATCCGCTTATCCAGTATAAGTTGTTGCAGGGGCGAGTCGCACTTGTTGGGGTCAATCAAGGGGCCAATGAGTTACTATGGCTGCGACCCTACCTCAGTCGCGAACTACATATTGGATACAAGGAAATACCTTTCGAGGTATTGTCGATTGAGAATGCAGAGGTACAGATTGGCGTCAGTACGCGCACTATGCGCTACCGGCTCAGCAACTGGCTGCCGCTCAACCAGAAGAATGACAAACTCTTCCATTCTACCAAGGATGAAGGTGAGCGTCTGATGCTGCTCGAGGGCATCCTTACCAATAATATCGTCGCCTTCTTCCAGGCTTTCGACTATAACCCTTCCGAACAGATCCGTTGCCGCATTGAGCGGCGCGGCCCCATCGAGAAGGTGATGTACAAAGACGTCCAGATGCGTGCCGTCGACATCGACTTCATCACCAATGCCCTCCTCCCACCGAACATAGGCATCGGCAAAGGCAGCAGCTTGGGGCATGGAATAGTTGAAACAAGATAATCAGCTGCACTATGATATTCCTGCTTGGTGGACACGATTTGGAGATGCTCGAGATAAAAAAACTTCTCGAACGCGAAGGAAAGCAATACTTTGACGCCGACCTGCGTTGGGACAACGCTGACTTGCAGGCTTATCATGATATTATCGTGCAGAACCTTGAAGAACTTTTTGTGGGCGTTGAACTGCGTGACGCCAATGGAATCGCTCCGGAACACTACACCCTCGTTGACCACCACAACGAATATAGTAGCCGTCCGGCGTCCATACTTCAGGTGGCGGAACTGCTTGGGGTGGAGCCTGATGAGCGGATGCGTCAGGTTGCCGCCAACGACAGCGGGTATATTCCAGCTATGAGAGCGCTGGGAGCAAGTGATGAGACTATTGCTGCTATACGGCGAGAAGACCGCCTGGCACAAGGTGTCACCGAGGAGGATGAATCTCTGGCCGAGCGCTCGATAAAAAAACATCTGTCGCGGGCTGGCAATATGTTGATTGTCTATGCTCTTACCTCGCGTTTCTCTGCCATCTGCGACCGACTTTTCCCATACCGCAGCTTGCTAATTTACAACGATGAAGAATGGGTGTTCTATGGCGAAGGCAAAAGCGCTATCGCATGTCGGATGGATGAGCACATTGCAGCCAAACGAGTCTACCAAGGTGGAGGCGACAACGGATATATCGGTTCCGTCAAAAAAGCATTCTCTCCACAGGAAATCAAACATTTTGTATCCTCTCTAACTCAATAACACTCTAACGCAATATATAAATATGGACGCCTATAGTTTTCATACATTCATGTTCCCCTTCCGCTGGAAGATAAAAGACCTGACTGACAGGCCGTTTTCAGAACAGATAGACCTGAACAACATACGCTACGCGATGACGCCTAACTGGGAACGGCTGACTATGCCCACAGTAGATAAGGAATCGGACGACTTGTACAATGAACGCAATTATTTCTATGAGTTTGTCCATTCGGCGTTGTATGATGACAACACAGAGCATACCATCATACGCCATTATGAGCGTCGAGAGCCTAAACACGGTGCCGTGACGTATAGTATTGTGTGTGGAAACGACAGTCGAGAGTTTGTACTGAATGTACAATCAGTAAACCTTAACCTATATTCCACGGGTGTCGGCGTGTTGTCATTCTACCTTTACAACACGCGCTATGCTGATGCCAACGATGTGTTGCTCATAAATCAGTATGGTCGCAGAGTCTTTCCTCCATTTATAAACGATGTCAACATACGTTCGGAGATAGCGCATCGTATATCTGTTGAGGGACTCAACGGGGTATATGAAGAAGACTTCAAGAGCTATAATAATGGAGTGAAGAGTAACACCCCGGCTTCGTTTATCAAGAAGATGGTACATGAAGTGGCCGAGAATATCGAGATGCAGCCTGTCATCGATGACCGTATGTTTGTGTTGTGCTGGTACAAGAACGACGAGTATGCTGCCAGATACCAGAAGAGCAATGAAGAGTATAAGAAGTTCATAGATGATGAGTGGTGGTACAAGTATGTGTATGTGGATGGTGGATATAAGACCTGCCCGAACGACGAGATGTCGCTTCGGCTGATTGAGGGGGCGACTTATCCGCGTTGGCAGCAATGGGGCACACTCTATGGAGTATCGCGCTATTCGATGGTTATGCTCACCAGTAGCGGTTGCCCAGATTACCTCACCACTTATTTTGAGACCGAGTATGCGCGGATGGCCGAGCTGGCTTTCATGCAGCGCGCCACCGTGCTGCGTTTCTCTTCGGAGATTACCCTTATCAGCAATATGGAAGACCGCAAAGGCTTTGGTGCACGTGTCAGCTCACTCTACAAGGAGTACATCCGCTTCGAGAATCAGATCTATTTCCGTGAGGTATCGGCACAGGATCAAGGCATCGAGATGTACCAACTCCTCTTCAGAGCCGTGAACCTTGAAGACCAGGTGAAGAAGCTTGATGAAGAAATCGAGGAGCTCTACAACTATGTCACCCTGCGCGAGGACCGCCGCACCAACCGCACAATGTCACTCCTCACTTGGATAACGACAATCTTCCTGCCCGTCACCGTTGTCGCGGGGTTCTTCAGCATGAATGACGTGCATCACAATATGCCATTCCAGTCGTTGGTGATGCTATGTTTTGCAATAACAGTAATCTCAATAGTATTGATAATAAATAAAAAACGAGTAAAATGAAAACATTGTTCATCTTGCTGTGCCAAGCCACCTCGCCCTGGGACATCGTCATCAGATCTATTCCCAGTCTCTGCTGGGCAATCATCGTCATTGTAATCCTTTACCTCGGACTTCGATACGTGGTAAACCCGCTTATCGCCAACTGCCACGAGAAGGCAATAAAAGAACAATCATATCAACACGAGAAACAATGGGCTGCCTTCAATGAAACAAAAGCCAGTACCGACGAAAACCTGAAAAAAGAGAAAAAAGAGCTGGAAATCCAAATCAAGAACTTCCAGACGGATAATCAGGTAATGAAAAAACAATTGGAGACATATAAAATCTTCTTTGACAATCTATCATTAGAAATAAACGCGAAAAAGGCTGAAGAATCCCCAACCAAGCCATAAGAAACACCATCTAACGATAACTATGGTAGCAAGGAGTCAAAGAGAACATCCAAACAAATAAACGAAAATAAAAAAATGCATACATTAACAATTAAACTCAACCAGCACACCCCGCTGATTCATTTCCAACATGATCAAATCGGTGCTACACTCCGCGCATCGGAAGTAAAACCCAAACTTGACAAATACATCATTAGCCGATTAGGTGACGAACATTACTACACGCTTCCCGATGAAGAGTATGAGGCTCTTATTGCAGAGTATGAAGATAAGCAAAAAAAATCTTTTGACGACTTGAGAACAGAAGAGCAAGTTATTGAAGTTGGAAAATATATAGCGGCAAAAAAAGGCTGGCTGGTCGGCAAGGGAGATTTCCCAGCCCTAGATTACAAAATCAGTATTTCCTCCCCCGAAACGGAAGTTTGGGAATTCTCAATAACAAACGGAAACCTCCGAAACGGAAAACCCATAAAGGAGAACATTCCCATGTTCTTTGGCAACATGAAAAACGACGATGGTACCGAATATAAACCCAAGAAACTGGTAATGTGCCCCAAAAACGACACCGTGTCATTAACCTTCTTTTCCTTCCATTCTGAACTGTTATCTATCCTCAAGGAACAATACATTTCCCCTTTCTTTCTAACCACCAATTTTGGCACAAGACAATCCAAAGGATTTGGTAGCTTCTATTTGAAAGAGAACCGTATTTCCAAAGAAGACTTCAAAAACTACTATTATTTTATTATCAAACCCAACGGGAATGACATGTGGCACACCTATAGAAATCTATTTACCCAAATCGACTTTTTCTACAAAACTCTTCGTAGCGGAATCAATCAAGGCGGATGCTACTTCAAATCCCTTATGTTCCATTACGCATTATACAAAAGAGAATACTACGACAAAAGGAGCATTCGACACTTTTATGAACATTTCAACCCAAACAAAATGGAAGATGCAGGAGAAAAGGATGAGGTAAGACAGCATCGCCCCTGGGATGATAATTGGGAGTCAAAATCCAGACTTTATCGTGACATGCTCGGTCTGTCCTCCTCACAAGAATGGAACCATTACAATGCCACCATCACAAAAGTACATACTTCTATTGCCAGATTCAAATCCCCAATTACATTCAAACCGATAATGCTTCCCGACAATTCGTTTATCGTGCTCATTCTTCCCTCTGAGATTCCCAGTGGCATATTGAACCAAACTTTCTCAATATATTCCAAAAGCAATCGCAGGGGACCATTCCTTGGCAACAACGAAGGAGTGACTCACAGAATGAGGACTCCCGAAAATTTCGATATTGAAGACTTTATCCATTATTCCCTATGCGGAGAAGGGAGAAAAAAAGCCCTGGAACAACTCCAAAACGGGAAAAACGCCAATATTGATATTGCGAGAAGGCTAAAATCAATATATGAAAGCATCCATTATCCAACAACTCTGTAATAATATTTATCATGAGCAGATATATAGCAATTACATTCGGACCCATCACAAGGGTAATTTCCATGGCACAAACCACAAGGGGCATGTGGGCGGCGAGTTATCTTTTTTCTTATCTTGCCAAAGAATCAATCCGCCCGTTTGCAAAACGGAAATTCCTCTTGCCTTTTATCAACGAAGAAATGTTTAACAAAACATTCAGAGGAGCAGGCGTCTTCCCCGATCGTTACATCTTCGAATCCGAAAACGGCGACTTTGAACTCATTAAGAGCCATATCGACGAGGTTTTTTCCTCTATTGCAGGTAACCTCAAGAAAAACGATAATGAAAACATTGATGATATTAAAAAATATCTTCTTCAACGATTCAAAGTTTACTTCATTGAGCAAGAACGAGACAATCTAGACGAGAGAACTTTTATCAGCCACTGTGAACAAACGCTTAGTCTACTCGAAGAGCAGGATAGCTATATCCCCAGTGTCGTCGACGGTCACGACTATATCATTAGATTACTCAATGGCGGTATCTCCGGCATGCAATTCTTGATGGACGATGCCGGTATCGGCAAATTCAAGAGCATTGTCGAAATATCGTCTGAGAATGGCACTCCTGTCTCCTATAAAGATGACGACCCGGCAAAAAAGAAAGTCTACGAACGATATATAGCCATTGTATACGCTGATGGTGACTCTATGAGCGAGGCCTTATCCAAGGTGCCCACTTCTCAACTAAGCAACGCTCTTTTCGAATTCAACAAAGTTGCAATCAAGGCCATCAATGATTTCGATGGGCAGCCTGTGTATATTGGAGGAGACGACCTGTTTTTCTTCGCTCCCATTTTTCACGAAGGAAAATCCATCTTTTCCCTATTGCAAACGCTCGATGAGGCATTCCACAAATCCCTTCAAGATAAAAATATAAGCGGTCCCACAATCTCCTTTGGGGTCTCTATTACATACTATAAATATCCCATGTCCGAGGCTGTAGCCTGCTCCGACAAATTGCTCAAGGGGGCCAAAGGATACAACATTCCGGACCACGGAAATTTCAAAGAGATGCACTATAGGATGAAAAACAATATCCTCTTCTCGATACAAAAACACAGTGGACAAACTCGGGCCGCACTGCTCCACAAAGGATTCTCGTCAACCGTCACACTTTTCAACAAAATGGACAATGACTATTCGGGCGTGTCCGATTCCGACTCTGGCGAAGGCAACAAAATGCTTAGTTCCATTATGCATAACCTACGCGAACATGAACCCATCCTTGTCAATGCCATCCATGATAAAGAATTACTTGTAAACTACTTTGACAACTACTACAACGAGAGTCCTCATGAGTCTTACAAGAACTTCTTCAATGAACTATCTAACTTGATTCATTCTGCGTGCGAAGAATACGGCGACCCCAAGGCCGCACTCGACCTCACCTATGCTCTTCTTCAATTCATTCACCTTGTAAACCTTAAAAGAGATGAGTAAATATAAAATCACCTTGACACCAAACGATTGGTTTTTCTTTGGCGGTGAGCAGACCTTCGACAACGGCTCTAGCCAGTCTTTCATTGCCCACTCCAACCGTTATCCACAACAGACAGCCTTGCTGGGTATGGTTCGCTACCAACTATTGAAACAAGCCCAACTGCTTACAATCCCTGGCAAATCACAGAGCATTGAAGAAACAGACAAAGCCAAGTCTTTGATTGGCAATTCCAGCTTTTCGCTCGACAATACCGAGGAACAGAAATACGGAGTCATCAACAATATCTCGCCGGTATTCATTCAGTTTAATGACCAACAACTGCTTCCCATGCCCTTCACTCATGGAGCCACGATATCCTTCTCCGCCCTCGACGACGGATTGAAAATGTGTATGAATGGCGCGGTCAAAGAGTGCGTTCCCTATATTTCCTCCTTGGACCCCAAAAATTATAGTAATCCCGATAAACTTGTTGATGCCAATGGGAAAGAATACTTGCTTGAGGACATATTTCTTTCCAGCATGAAAATTGGCATCACCAAAGCCCAAGACGGCGACAACAACGAAGATGGCTTTTTCACTCAGGAAACACTTCGTTTCTCCCATAACCAGACCTCATTCGTATTCTTCATCGACCTGAAAGACGGTTATACCATAAAAAGCGATGTCGTCTTCATTGGTGCCCAACGCTCATGCTTCCAAATGGATGTCTCTATATGCGACAGCCCCCTGTTTGTACCGACACACCCAGAACATACCATTCTCATCTGTAGCCCAACCTATATAGATGATATCGATGCTTTGAATAATTGCTGCTTCTTCCAATGGACCCGAAGCATGCCTTTCCGCAACATCATCCAGGCTGAGAATGGACGACTCAAGTCTGGTGTAGTCTCTTACCGCCGTTACTCCGCCGTGAGTACATTCCTCACGCCCGGATCGGTTCTATTTTTCAAACCAGAAGAACGCGGTGCATTGGAAAAAATGTTGGCCAACAAAAATCTAGACACCATCGGTTATAACAAATATCATATTAATGAATAAAAAAACAAACAATAAATGATATGGAAACAAAACTCTTTTTTATCAATGCCCTGAGTAACCTGCATGTGGGCAGTGGCGAAATCAATTATGGCCTTGTCGACAATCTCATCCAAAGAGACCCTGTTTCTGGCTTGCCCACGATTAACTCCTCGAGTCTCAAAGGTGCCCTACGCGAGCACTTCTCTAATTTGACAGACACCAAAGTCGATGTCAAAACCATCTTCGGCAGCGACCCCAAAGAGACCAAAAGTCGCCAACAAGGTTCTGTCCGTTTTTTCGATGCCGACCTCGTCAGCATACCCATACGCGCCACAGGTGCCACGTTCTCCTTTGCCCACGCCACCTCGTCAGCCACACTCAAGCGTATTGCCCTCCGCAATCAACAAATGAACGTTGACGACTCCCATGTATTCCTGTCCATCGACAAACTGCCAACAACTCAAGGGAGCAGCACAGTCTCCGTCAAACTGGAAGACCTCATTAATGACGTCCCTGTATATACCACTAACCAATTCGCCCCAATCGTCGGCGAACATCTTGCCATAGTTTCCGAAAACCAACTTAACCAACTCTGCAACAACGAACACCTGCCCATCATCTCCCGCAACTGTCTCGACAACGGTCAAAGTACGAACCTCTTCTACGAACAGGTCCTCCCTCGCTACTCCAGATTGGTCACCATTGTCATGGGCGAAGGCGAGAAATTCGAGGCCTTCTGTAAAGCCTTGAACAACCAGATAATTCAAATTGGAGCCCACGCCACCATTGGCTACGGTTTCTGCCAGTTCTCCATCTTCCCGTTAACCAACAACACCCTGCAAAAATGAAGATTACATCCAATGAAATAGCTAAAGCCCAGGATGCTTTGACAGAACAAGGAATAGTATCTCCCGATGGCAAATTCGATTCTGTCTTCAATGGATATATTTCCAGTTTTGGTGCTTCGCTGGTACAGGCAGGCCTTCTTCCCACTATCATCTTCTTTGAAAATGAGGATTCTGCCGCCCAAGAACGGTACCGTATAATCCGTGCCTTGAAACAGGTGCTAGACATCGAAACTCAGGCCACTCTGGCTGAATATATAATCCAGGAAGAACTTGCCAACGACCAACCTTTTATCAACCAGGTGGCACGCGCAATGACAGCCATGAAGCTGGCCTTGCGCATGTACAAAAAAACAACAAGCCATGCCTGAAAACAGACCACAACACAACAACCGCGACAATATGCGCAACCGTACACAAAACTCTTTTGCCGGTTCGCAGAACAACCGTCGTCCTGATCATAGTCAATCTGAGCCGCAATACACCGAGACGGGCAACCTTGGCCTTCTCTACACACGTCGCTACTATGATGGACTGACATCCGACATGCTTATATTACCATCAACCAACGAAAGAGAGAAAAAAGACATCCGGAAGCGCCAAAACATATACTACAGATTCCGTAACCGCAACCTCATTGAGCAGTCAAAAAGAACAGATATGTTTAATAATCTGCCTCTTCCGCCATTCAATGCAACCTTCCTTCTTGCCACCTCCTATCCCGGCCTCATCACCGGCATTGGGATCAGTCACAGCAGCGGACATGAAAACGAGGCCAAACTAGGCCTTGCCTTCGACCACACCACAGGACTGCCGTTTATTCCTGGCAGTTCGGTCAAGGGGCTGCTCCGCTCCGTATTCCCCGGACCGCGCAAAACCGACGAGACAGAACGATGCAACTTTATCCGAGAAAAACTGGGGATGCCGACATTAAGTAATGCTGACATCATACGACTGGGCGAAATCATCTTTGGATCCGACAACAAAGACAGTCAAAACCACACCCAAGGCTGCGACATATTCCACGATGCCTTTCCGGTTGAAGCTATATCGGGCCTATTGGATCTTGACTACATTACCCCGCATACGAAAGGCGAGTTTTCCGACCCAAATCCCATCCAATTTATGCGCATCAAACCAGGTGTCACATTCCGTTTCTCATTCATCCTCCATCCGACCCGCTTGTCCGACTCCGCTACCATTAGTCCATCCGATAAGGAAAAACTTTTCAAACACATACTTACCACCGTCGGCATCGGTGCTAAAACCAACGTCGGCTATGGACAATTGAAATAGCAATAAAGAACCTTGGGGTTCTATATCAAAAGAGTTCTTTGACATACGATATTTAATTGGTCCTGGGAATTCCATATTTTTGCGAAAAATTTCAGGGTGATTCCCAACCCCATTCAGGGAGAGCGGCTTGACACAGATATCGGCCTAATCCGGTTCCAGACCTTGATAATAAGCAAATGATTATCAAACTGGAATCACCCTTTCCTTTATGACTAGGATTAAGACACCCCATAGTTGTGGGTGAAAACGACTGATGCGGGGAATCACCCTTTCCTTTATGACTAGGATTAAGTGAAGAAGTAAATGGCTTTGTCGAGAGGACAGACAGGCCATTTGTTTCACGGCGAGTGAGGGACTCGCCTACAAATGTCCGCTCGAAGCCAAATCGTTGGCTTTTTGCCACTTTCCTTTATGACTAGGATTAAGACTTCATAAAATAAAAAAAATTAAAATCAAAAATGAGCGGAATCATCCTTTCCTTTATGACTAGGATTAAGACGATGATGGTGAGAAGGATATTCTTCTTCATTTTGGAATCACCCTTTCCTTTATGACTAGGATTAAGACGCTTCCAGCACTTCTCCCGCCCACCAATAATGATGGAATCACCCTTTCCTTTATGACTAGGATTAAGACATTTCAAAACTTCCCATATTCTTATAGACCACGGAATCACCCTTTCCTTTATGACTAGGATTAAGACAAAGCAAATATGATGGAGACGAGGGTTTTAGTTGGAATCACCCTTTCCTTTATGACTAGGATTAAGACGTTGTTCTAAGAACAACTTTAATTTAGTTGAGACGGAATCACCCTTTCCTTTATGACTAGGATTAAGTGAAGAAGTAAATGGCTTTGTCGTGGGTACAGACAGGCCATTTGCTTCACGGCGAGTGAGGGACACGCCTACAAATGTCCGCTCGAAGCCAAATCGTTGGCTTCTCGCCACTTTCCTTTATGACCCGGATTAAGTGAAGAAGTAAATGACATTGTCGAGAGAACAGACAGGCCATTTGCTTAACGGCGAGTGAAGGACTCGCCTACAAATGTCCGCTCGAAGCCAAATCGTTGGCTTTTCGCCACTTTCCTTTATGACTAGGATTAAGACAACTCAGCAAGCAGGTCGCTGATGCCCAACTCCGGAATCACCCTTTCCTTTATGACTAGGATTAAGTGAAGAAGTAAATGGCTTTGTCGTGGGTACAGACAGGCCATTTGCTTAACGGCGAGTGTGGGACTCGCCTACAAATGTCCGCTCGAAGCCAAATCGTTGGCTTTTCGCCACTTTCCTTTATGACTAGGATTAAGACTCAGAAGATTTTACAATCACCCCTTCTCTCCAGGGAATCACCCTTTCCTTTATGACTAGGATTAAGACATTTCAAAACTTCCCATATTCTTATAGACCACGGAATCGCCCTTTCCTTTATGACTAGGATTAAGACATTATTGCCTCAAAGTAGTATTCGTAATTTTTGGAATCACCCTTTCCTTTATGACTAGGATTAAGACTTCTCGTCTCCTTTGCAGCTGGTGAGTGTGAGTGGAATCACCCTTTCCTTTATGACTAGGATTAAGACAAATTATAAAGAATTAATAGTCTACAAGCATAATAGGAATCACCCTTTCCTTTATGACTAGGATTAAGACACCACCGAACTGTCGGGCTCGTAGTTGCGATAAGGAATCACCCTTTCCTTTATGACTAGGATTAAGACAGAACATGCCAAACCAGTTATTGGCATAACGGGGAATCACCCTTTCCTTTATGACCCGGATTAAGTGAAGAAGTAAATGGCTTTGTCGAGAGAACAGACAGGCCATTTGCTTAACGGCGAGTGAGGTACTCGCTTACAAATGGTTGCTGTCGGCATATCCGACAGCACACCATGAGGCTATATCGGTTGACTTTCCTTTGGGATTATGACAAATTAATGATTATAAATAAAAAGAGAAACTGAAATCTTATGAGTTACCGTACGACAAACGTGGGGAGCGCCAGGAGGCTTGAGGGGAAGGTGTATGTCATCACTTTCTTTGTGACGGAGACACCCTGGGAGCAGAAGGAGAAGCTGGAGCTGTTCAGGTGCGTGAGGGATGCCGAATCATGGCTGGAATGGAAGGCGAGCGAATACGGCAAGAACATACGCTTCGTGAATGGCGTACACGGTCTCTTCGAACCTTTCGAGGTGGATATCGTGCCGGATTATGACTCAGGCAACGCCCAGTCGGACATCGCAAAGAGATACCTGCAGAAAGCAGGCCTCCCGGCCGACAGTAGCTATGCGGAGTGGGTGAAGAGGAACAGCGGCTGCGACCAATCCCTGGTGTTCGTCATAGCCAACAAAGAGGGGAGGGGGTATGCCAACCCTCTCGGATGGAGCTCGGACAGGCCGGAAGGTACCGTCCTCTTCCATTCCTCGCGCCGTCCGTTGTATGCAGGGGACATCATACATGAGTTCCTGCATCTCTTCGGGGCCATAGACCTGTATGAGACCGACGTGCAAAGCAAGGAGAATGCACAGCGGATGGAGTCGATGTACCCCAAGGAGGTGATGCACGCCTGCCACTATCCCCTCACGGAGCTGATGATATGTCCGCTGACAGCGTGGCTGGTGGGATTGAGCGACAGGGAGGAACCTTGGTTTGAGTCTTTCCTTGCGAGAAGGTGAACGTTCTGATTGACAGCAGGTTGTTGATATTGCTGTAAAAAAAGTAGAAAAAAGCTTGTAATATTGGTGGAATAGTTGTAATTTTGCACCCAAATTTACAACCGTTACTGCCTAATGAAGAAAGCTATACTATTCGCCGTCCTGCTCTTGGGAAACCTGGTGCTTGCTGCCCAGCAGACGAGCATGGACGCCCTGAAGGCCGACTACCCGCAGCTGATGAAGAAGTTCGGCAAAGAACTCGAGGGTCAGCGAGCCGACTATATCTTCGCCATCGACGTCTCGGGGACGATGAACAAATACCGCGAGACGGTGGTCCCCGCCCTCGGCGAGTTCTTCAAGTCGTTGCAGGAGGGCGACTATGTGTCTATCATCAAGTTCGGCGGCGAGGCCACCAACGAGGTGGGCAGCGCCGGCAAGGTGAGCTCGGAGACTGTCACCAACCTGATAAACTACGCCGGACATGTCTACGACAAGCCTACGACGGCCTACGAGAAAGAGAAATACTACCACTGGACGGACCTGGACAACATGCTACACTACCTGGCTGACGACATGAAGCAGATAGACCGCAGCCGTCTGAAGTTCGTCTTCATCATCACCGACTTCCTGCACGACCCCTCGCCCGCCCGTCGCGGACATGAGGACTGGGCGGGTGTGGCCCGTCGCTTCGCCACCGAGCAGGAAGGCAACGACGTGTATGTCTTCTGCCTCCAGCTGCCCGGCAGCGGACGCGACCTGGAGAAGGTGCGCAGCGTGTTCCCCAAGCGCTTCAACTTCAACCACGTGCCCATCACCAGCGGCAGCGCTCTGTCGGACTGGTTCACCCAGCGCAAGAACGCCATCATGCTCGACAAGTTCTATGCGCTGATAGCCCACAAGATAACACCTGCCGAGCTGGCCGTAAGTCCGTCGCTCGACATCGACGGTAACCTGAAGCTGGGTGTCAGCTGGCACGCCAACCCCGTGTACGACAAGCTGAGGGTGGACACCGTGAACACGGCAGCCACAGGCTTCACCTTGCGCAGCCGGCTACCCAAGAGCACCACCGAAGAGGAGGCTACGCTGACGGCCGGCAAGCTGCGGTACCACGACATCCACATCCTCAAGCCGCGCTTCAAGCGGGCCAAGAGCGACATCGTGGTCACCGCCGGCTTCGAGGAGCTTTATGCCGCCGAGTTGGCGAAGCTGGGCTTCGAGGCCCCGCGGATGCAGGCCAGCGGTACGGTGAGCCGTGCGGTCTTCTGCTACCCGCTGCCGTTCTGGATCTTCTGTCTCATCATAGCTCTCATCGTCCTTTACATAGTGTTGGTGATAAGGGCCTTCTCACGCAACGCGTCGGACTTCTACCGCATAGGCGGCAAGTTCGAGGTGCAGAACGCGGGCCTTGCGATGACCGAGAAGAAGAAAGCCGGCAACGTGGACAAGGTGGACTTCGGCAAGGGGGCCTCCTTCCTGCCGGTGCCTGATGCCAGCTGGGCGTTGCAGATAGAGGTGAAGCGTTATAACCCGTTTTTTAAGCCACTGAAGCATCCTGAATATGTGGTGAGCCTCACCAAGGGGTCGGCCTTCAAGATCGGCGCGAAATACGGTCCGCACCAGCATCCGTCGATACCGCGCTACACGCATATCACGGTGGGTGACTATAGGGTGAGGTGGATGCAGTGATAGTTATGAGTTATGAATTATGAGTTATGAGTTTTTTAGGTGGGGGGTATATGAGGGTTAGGACGGGTTTAGGACGGGTGAAGGTTGATAGGTTTTAAGTTTAAGGTTGATTTGGAATTAAGTATTTGAATTTTAAAATTTGAAATAACAAATATCATAAAATATATGGCGGAAAAACATATTTTTATCGGTTTGGGTGGTTCCGGCGTGAACACCGTCTCTCTTATCAAGTACAAGGTCTACGAGCGCACCAAGGGCACCGAGATGAAATCGCGGCTGCAGGTGATGAACGACACCTACCGCTTCATCTTCGTCGATACCGACAGCAGGGATGTCGCTGCTGCCAACGACAAGTATCGCAACGTCTATGAGAATGGTAAGATAGACTTTATCAATAAAGAAAGTGAGTTGCTGGACCTGGGCGACATCAACCCCTATATCAGCTACAACGAAGCCAAGCTGCACCCCGAGCTGCGCATAAACCGCCGCATCACGGAGGCATGTCCGACGATGGTGGCCGAGAGTATGGACAACCGCGACCTCTCCTTCGGCGCCGGCGCCCTGCGTCACAAGTCGCGCATAGCCTTCGGCCGTAAGGAGGACAAGTTCAAAGACAGGCTGCAGACCTGCATCAACGAGCTGAACCAAGACGAGATTGACAGCCAGAAGAACGTCATCCACTACTGGGTGGTGTCCAGCTGCAACGGCGGTACCGGCAGCGGCACCGTGCTGGATGTGCTGTACTATGTCAACATGGTGCACCGCACCCATGTAGACAAAGGCAACCCCAAGGTCGGTCTGGTGTTGTATATGCCACGCATCTTCATGAATCTCAATCCGGACAACGAGAAATATCCGCGTAACGCCTACGCCGTCTTCAAGGAGATCGAGGCCTTCCAGAAATGGGCCAAAGAGTCGCCGAAGAACCTGCTTTTCCACCGTATGGCCTTGCTGGACGACTTCCCGTTCTTCGACGAGACGTTGCCCTACAGGCCATTCGAGTTCTGCATCCCCGTCGACTTCCATACCGAGCGCAACAGCAATATGGGCGAGATAGAGAAGATGTTCTCCAACACCGCCGAGCTGTTGTTCTACATCCACAGCGGCGAGGGGGCCGGTGGCTTCAAGTCGTTCCTCGACAACTACGAAGACGGAGAGGTTGCCAATGAAGCCGGCAACTTCCTGATACCTATGGGTTATATGGCACTACGCAAACCTGACGAGCAGTTCGAGAACTATGCCGCCCTACGTGCGAAATACGAGATGCTCCGCTATGGTATTCTGGGTTCACCTGTAGAGACCGCCGACGAGCGTAAAAAGATCATGCGCTCCCTCTTCGACTCGGTCATAAAGAACACCCTCTTCGAGGCCGGTGCAGGCCAGGAGTCGTACTTCCGCACCATCAATGCTATGGCCATCGAGATGTGCGACGAGGATATGCCGGACAACGCCATACGCGACAGCGACAACAAGGTCGTCACGAAACTCCCCACCAATGTCTCCATCGAAGAAGCCCGCAGCGTGATAGCATCCATAGAGACCGCCATCAGACGTCATGGTGAGGAGAAGAACAAGACGCGGAAAGCCATAGAGCAAGCCCTGTGGACCTGGACGGAAGAGAACTGCCGCAAGTATGGTCTGCAATATGTCAAAGACATCATGCAGGAACTCGATGCCTACTGCACAGACCTGTATATGGCCTATACCACCAACATGAACACCGGCATACTGGAAGGCGTAGGCTTCAGTCAGAAAGACCTTGTGGAGAACCGCGACAGCATAGAAGGCGAGCTGGACGACCTGTACCAGAATGCCATAAATATATCCTTCAAAGAGAAGGTGACCGGCAAGAATGCCAACGACATCGCCATTTTCTACAGTCGCTTGAAAGACTGGGTTGAGGCCAGCGTCAAAGTGATGCTCGCCGAAGAGGCCTTCGGCATGATACGCGAGCTCTCCTATGGCGACCGCGGCATCATTGACCGCATCATCACCCATGTGCGCAAGCTTATAGCCGAAGCCACCGCCGTATTGAACGGTGACAAGGGCGCCGCGCAGGCCTATCGCGACTTGGCCAAGTCGTTCTATGACATCAAGCTCGACGTCACCTCCGTCTATGTGCCCGACATCACCGAGTATGCCGACGGCTATGGCTGGCGCGAGGATGGCAACCTCTTCTCAGAATGGTACGGGATGATCATAGGTCACACCACCGATTTCGTCCCTGGCGAGGGCTATGCTCCGCTGCGCAACGGAGACCCGGCTGTCTCGCTGGAGGCCATCTTCAGCCAGATGATAAGCTTCTTCGGCGAGAAGATGATACAGGAGAAATATATCGTCGACGAGCAGAGCCACCTCTTCACCAACACCAGCAAGGTGGATTTCAAACGTGTCGTCGAAGACCTGCTTGACTTCACCGTCGACACGGTGAAGAACCTGCTGCACCAGAACGAGACTGTCAGCAAGCAGTGGTACGAGAAGACTCTGGCCACCTTCTTCGCCGAGCTTAACAACGAAGCCCGTCACGACATACAGCAGAAGACGCAGCCCGCTGTCTTCTTCCCCTACAGCAAGTCCATGCGTGCGAGCCGCATCGTGGAGCGCAGCTTCTGTGTCGGACCTTCCGGCGTGCTGAAGGATGTGTTCCTCGAAGCCTCGACGGCCGGCAAAACCAAGATGATCAACAGCGACAATCCCTCGGTGATGTACAAGATCATCACCAAGATGGGGCTCTCGTTCGAGTACTACGACATGTATCAGAACGTGAAGAACGAGTATGACGCCTGCACCAACAAAGTGTTCTACCATTTCCATCAGGCTTTCGCCAACTCGGGCGGCAACCCAGACAATATAGTGCTGCCGAGGGAGATAAAGCCCGAGATGGTTGTCTTCGCCAAGTATCTCGTCCTAAACCAGCTCAGGGAAGTATTCTCGCACATCATGCGTAAAGGTACGGAGACCTACAACGCCAACTCCTTCACAGACACACCCGTCATCTTCGACGGCAACATCGCCAAGTTCGCCACCTCGGATGCTGTGCGTCTTGTCGACAACGAGAAGGTGGAGCTGAAGATCACCGATGGCGACAGGGTGTTCTACCACACTGTGACCATCGACAACCCGGAACACCGCATGACAGAACTTGTTGCCGGTTTCTCGGAGTATTACAAGATAGGCCGTTTCAGCTCGCTGGTTGCCGAGCTGGTGAAGGATGTCAACTTCCTGGAGTCCGACCTCCTGCGCCAGCACTACCAGGACGCCCACCGTGCACTCAAGGAAAGCCTGAACGCCCAATGGGAGACTGCCGGCAGGAAAGAGAGAGAGACCGTCGGCGACATACTGCGCGTGCTGAACGAGCGTCTCGACACCGTTGCCAAGTTCCTCTCCAACAAGTACCAGGTATAAAGCTATGCTGCCTATTTGGATTATAGACCTTGGAAGCTCCGCAGCCTCCACCGAGAAGTTGCGGAGCCTTCTCGGCGCCACAGGCGACGCGTTGAAGCCCTACTGGCACTACCATCATGTCGACGCTGAGGCTGTGGCCGACATGGATGCCTGCAACAGGTTGATGGATGAACTGGTGGTTGACGGCCGTGAATGCTACAACACATTCAGTAAGGCCGGCTACCGTGTGGGCAACTTCCAGATAGTCATCCTGGGAGCCGCCGACGAGGCGCTGACGCAGACATTCTTCGCGCCTCTGCCGGGTCTCCTTCGCGACAACCTGCCACGCATCATCTCCGACCACGCCAACCGCGGTGTGGAAATCACAGGCATTCTGTTTATACCAAGCACCATCAACCAGTCGGATGACCTGCAGCAGCGTATCGCTGCGGCGATGATGCTGGAGGACTTGAATATGCTCTGCGAGCGTCTGGGGAAAAGACATTACAACCGTGTTGTAGCCTATCAGGATGTCCAGTACAAGGGTGACCTCTTCTACCCCCGCCTCGATACCGAACAGCGTACCGAACTGCTCTACCAGATTATTGCCCATATCTTCTTCGCCAGTGCCGACAGCGAACGGCTGTTCGACAAGATAGGCGACGACTGCGGCATCTATTCCTTGGGTGCTGCCTCGATCTATTACAACAACGAGCAGCACCAAAGCAGGGAACTGAAAAGTCTGCTTGAGAAGCTCCTTGCTGAATTCAAGGATGCGGAAAACAGCGATGTAGAGTTTGCGAAAAAGGCCGTGCGTCGCACCCTCGAAGAGGAAGCCATCGACGCCGATGCCGTCTCGGCCCGTCTGAGACAGGACTGCGGCAGTCTGGATGTAGACCTTCGGAAGATGGATGGCGAAGCCGACCCTCACCCAGTGTGGGACCTCTTCCGCTCCGACCTCTTCCCCAAGTACTACAGGAAGTATCTCAAATACATGCCCGCGCGCCTCATGCGCTTCATGCAGAGCCTCTCATACGTGCTGCTGACCAAGTTCGCCGCCGTAATACGCAAAAACCGCGAGCAGACAGTTGCGCACATAAAAGCTTTGTTGTTGAGCTTCTACAAGAAAGTGCTTATAGACACGGCGACACCTTACACCACAATAGCGCAGTTGGAGGCGTCCTTCGCCGCCGCCCGCGACTATCTGCTCAAGAAACGTTCGGAGGTGGAGCTGACGCTGCTGGAGATTGTCCCCGTACCCAAATACTTGAAAAACGACTACGACAAATGCCTGGCCGACGAGGAAGATAACAAGCCCTCCAAGATTATGGAGCGGCTCAAGAAAAACCTCAAGAAAGAGCCTGTGGTGTTGAGCCTGCTCGTGAGATGTTTCCTGCTCGGCATCCTGCTGGTCTTCACCGTCATCCCCCTCCTGCGTGTCGTCTCGCCCGTCGTCGTCAACCTGGGCGAAATAGCCACCATAGAGTGGCTGTGGATTCCCGTGCTCTTCCTCTTGCCGCTCGTCATAGAGTTCTTTATTAAGCTGCGCCGTCATTTTGCACGCATCAAGCGTCTGAAATACCGTCTGCTGGCGACCACTCTGCTGGCTGTCAACCGCCGCCTCTCGCAGTTCCTGATGGACGAGCAAGGGGCTTTCTACGACGCCCTCGTCAAAGAGTGCGAGTCGCAGCTTTCGTTGCTGGCCGAGTTCAGAGAAAAGCTATCGGTGCCCGACGGCGAGGACGCCCGACGTCTGCTGGCGGAGACTATCTTCAGCCAGCCCCTTCTTGGCGGCGCCTTCTGCGGCGAGAAGCTGATAGCAGACGATATCATGATGGAAGCGTCAATCATGGTCAATGACGGTTCGCGCCACCTGTCGGAACTGGAAAAAGAAGATCTGCTACTCTTGCTGAGGAACTCCTTCAAGCAGGCGGAGACCATCGAAGCCGCCGACCTCTCGGACCGTGAGTCCGCCGAGAAGCACGCCGCCGACTTTGTGGCCCGACAGCAGTTGTGGTTTACGCCGATGCTCGACATACATACCGCCGAGAATGTAGGCCTCATGCTGACCCGGCTCGGCAAGGACGTCGACCTCGCGCCGATGCAGAAGATGGCCGCCCTCAACGGCATGCTCTTCTCTGTCCCGTCGGGCAATGTGCCGGTGCTTCAGATAACCAACGCCCCGCAGCAGTTCGGCCATGCGAACCTGCTCACCGACAAGGCCACCGCCGACTATGCTCTGCTCACCTGCTGGCAGAAACTCTCCGCCGGCATACAGTCGCAGCTCGTATGCAACTGTCAGCTGCAACCCCTACAGCCCCTGTCATTTGCCGACAAGCTGTGCCTCTACTATGCCTTCTATCAGCAGCGTGACCTGGCCTATTCGCTCGCCGGCACACCCCTTCACATCGCCAAAGAAGAGATGGAAGACATCCGCAAGGGGATGTCAATGTACAACCAAACGAAAGGAGAATAAGCGTATGGTATTCTTGAAAATAGTCCTCCTTCTGGCCGTACTTCTCATCGTGTTTGCCATATATGAGATTATTGGATTGCTGAAAAAGAAAGCTCTGACATACTATCTCGGCGATGACGGCCGCTTCCATTGTTTCGGCGACAGTGTCTTCAATGTCAGCGCCGACAGCTATCTCTTCCACGACAACACCCAGCCTGCCGCCAACCGCTATCAGGGCAACTCCAATGTCGACGACGGCCTGGCCCTCGTCAACCTCCGCAACGACCCCTCGTCTGACGACTTGACGGCCGCTGTCCATAAGGAAGGATGGGTGGATCTTGCCGGCAATATCTATGGTGCCTCCGGTCTCAGGCTCGGCTATATCACCGACCTCAAGGGACGTCCGGGAATCAATGGCTCCGGACGATGGTATGAACTATGGCTCCGTAAACATTCATACGTCCTCTCATGCCCACCGCTGGCCAGCGAAGATGGCGACAGCGAGGCCGCTAAGGACAATATCATAGGCAAGGTCGTAGAGACAGGACGCATAGGAAAAGCCAAACCGAACAGATACACCGTCACCGCCCGTGCCGGCGGCTTCCTGCTGCTCTACAAGGACCGCCAGCCCAAGCCCCGTAGCGAAGACGCGATGACTGAGAAGACTACATGGAAAGACACCGCCCTCCCTGCCGCGTTGCTTTTCTCCTTCGTCTACTTCCTCTTCTTCCTCTTGGGGGTGGGCAAGACCTCGCTCCCCGCCCTCGGCGAGCAGATAGGCTTTACGGCAGCCCTGTTGGCGGTTTATTTCGCTATCTGGGCTATCCTGCGGCAGGTGAAGATAGAAGCCTCTCTGCAAGGAAAAGCCTTCGACCAGTTCCTTATGCTCATTGACCGCAATACCGGCGTCGGAGGTTTGAACAACTGGCTCATCCTACTCTCTGCTGCCTCACTCCTGGTCTCCATCTTCATCTACGGTAGCGACTTCATACCGCTGCAGGCCGCCATACTCATCGGCGCTTGGGTCAATCGCAAATACATCACCCGTGAACCTTGGGAACTCTCGGACGCCGACGACGAGGAATCGACGCACCTGCCCGACTGGACGGACGACGATGATGCCGACGGGAGCGGTGGCGCTGATGACGGGGATATACCCATTCCCGATGACACCGAGCCATCGGCCGACGAGACCGTCGAGCGCACCTTCAGCTGGAAGCTCGATTCATGGTACCATCAGCTCTCTGGAGAACTCACACTCGCCTTCAATCCCGACAAGATAGGGGCCATTCGCATGGCCAACCCATTCAGGCTCAATCCAAACGGCACCTTCAAAGCCAACGTCTCGCAGCTCCTCGAATCTTGCAAGACAAACAAAGTGCACCAGGTGCTCCGCTACATAGACAGTCAGGCTCGCAAAGCAGGACTCGGTGAGTTGGATACTATGCAGTTCATCCTCGACTTCGTCCAGAAACCCAACATAGAATATGAGTTCGACGACAAATGTGAAGAGATAGGCTGTCCGCGCGAGTATGCCCGCTATCCGGACGAAACTATGTACGACGGCAGAGGCGACTGCGACTGCAAGGCCGTCCTCGCTGCCGTCCTCTTCCGCGAGGCTGGTTACAAGACCGCCTACCTCACCACCAGCAACCATGCCGCCATCGCTGTGGCCATGAAGAGCAAATCGGCGGCGGAACTCGTCTCCATGGCCGACCAGTCGCTCGTCACCAACGACGGCTACATGTACTTCTTCTGCGAAACCACGGGAGACGGCTTTAAAATCGGCGACCTCGGCGACACAACCAAAGAAGCCGTCACAGATATAATATTCCTCAATTAAGTAATTCTCAACTCTCAATTCTCAATTTACATGAAGCGTCTCTTACCTATATCCTGCGTCATACTGCTGTTTTTCGCCACAGCCTTCCTGATGGTGAAAATTTACGACAAGGGCAAAGACCAGAAACCCATCAGTAGCGCCGACGTGCCGCAGGCAACCATCGACTGGTTCGACAGCATCATCGACAAAGGTATCGATATCTTCGGCAAATTCCGTCCGGAAGGAATAGACTCGTCGGAGTGGGCCCGTTATGAGAATATTGACAGCATGCTCCGCATCGAGGATGACTACTTCGTCATCTACTACTCCCGCAAAGACTCTGCCGACGAGCACAACAAAGCGTTGGTATGTCAGCGATATGCCCATGAAGCTATACCGCAGGGTGAACGGCTCATGAAGAACTACCCCTATCCCAACCAGCTCAACGGACGAAAACTCCCCATCTACTTGGCAAATAGCGACAAAAGCTTCCAGAACATCTGTCTCCAACTCAATCATGGTACCCCCAGCAGCCTGGCGATAGGCCTCTACTGCTTCCGCTACGGTAGCGGCAAAGTCTTCACCGACGGCATCATCATCTCCCCCAAGGCTTGGACCGTCAGGGAAAAGAAAATCCGTGCAAACACCCTCGACGATGACTTCCGACAGGTCCTATGGCACGAGATGAACCACTTCATGTACTTTACCAACTGGGACTTCTCACAGACCTCCACACCCTGTCTATGGTTCACCGAAGGGTTGGCCGAGTATTTCGCCGGCAACTACGACCGTCTCCGCGAAGTCGGCAACTACAGCAGGCTTGACCTCAGAGACGACTTCCGGGGTGGTGGCAACACCGAATACTGGGCAGGCCTCTCGGCATACCTCTCCTTGGAAGAGGCCTTCTCCTCTGCCGCAGTCTCCGATGTTGTAGTAAACTCCTACACCAGCTCCATAGACAAGTCGCTCAAGACCGCTATCCCCAGTTATGGCGGCCTCAGCCAGTGGAACAAAGAGTGGCATCAGTTCATGGATGCTAAAGAGTACATAAAATACAAGGAGAATAAGCGATGAAGTATAAGAGGTTTAGGCTGGTAGTGCCCATATTGCTCGTAGTGGGCATCATCGTCGCTTGTAGTTCAAAACCTTCGGTCGAAGATCCCGAATTCGATGATTGGGTCGATTACAGGGAGCAGCCTGACAGCACGTCGCCTGAAGTGGCGGAGTGGTTCACGCGTGTGACCCTCGACTCTGCCGAGAGGGTCCTCAGCCGGCACGACGGATGGGTGCACATGGGTGATACCACCGTCATGATGTGGTTCAGCGACATCCTGCGCTGCAGGACAGCCGATGCTATGAACTATCCCTTCGAGGAACTCGTCGATTCGTTGGATATGACCATCCTCAGCACCGACGACGGTCGTCTGCGTTTCTTCTATTGGAATACCGGCATGGGTGGCACCTGTCCGGACATAGCACGCTACACTCTGCTCAAGGCTGACGACGGCACCGTTCACCTGTTGAAAGGCGGTCATGGAAGTCCGCAGCTCATCGACATCTACCAGCTGAAGACCACGCGTGGCGACAGGGTATACTTGTTGCACGAGTACTTCAGGGAGTGGAGCACCTATGGAGCTGCGTGGGTATGGTGTTGCCGGATAAAAGACAACACGCTTGACACGTTGGCACCCTTCCCCCGTGGTGATACAGCTATAGGAGTGGAATATGGTATCCCTGGCTGGTATTTCGACGCCAACGACGGCGAAGGGTGGGGGTGGCTCTTCGAACTTCATGGCGACGACCTCTATGTTCCTGTTGTGATAGACAATGGCATCACCGACCGCTACGACCTATACCATTGGAACGGCACCACTTTTGACTCGGTGGGCAATGTTGGCAACCGCCGCCTGCATCAAAGTCTGCAGCAATACTACGAGTTGTGTACTTATTTTGTCACCAAGGGCTTCCGCGTGCGGATAGACCGGATGGCTGATGACAGCTACCGCTATGCTTCGTGGCCACGCAGCAAGGAAACCTCCGTAAGGCCAGACCTCGTCATAGAGGGCGGTCGATACGACGAACAGAAAGATTGTTATACCTTCGAGAATGAAGGCTACACCTACTATGTGGGCAGCTTCATGGTCAACGACGAAAACAGCCGAGGGCTCGTCGTGTCGAAAGATGGCAAGGTGCTCCTGAAACAGGAGAAAGAATACGAAGACAAATAACCCCAAGACACTCCACTTAACAATTAATAATTAATAATTAACACTTATCACTTACCACTTATCACTAACCACTAACCACTTATCACTTACCACATATCACTAACCACTTACCACTTACCACTTATCACTTATCACTAACCACTAACCACTTATCACTTATCACTTACCACTTCCCATGATACCACGACACCTTAGGATATTACTCGTGATTGCATTGCTGGCGCTGGTCGGCGTGTGTGACGCTTGGGCGGCGGAGCGGTATCCGGCGCGGTGCCGTGTGACGACGGAGCTCAACGTGCGGAGCGGGCCCGGGAAGGATTACGGCAAGATAGGTCTGCTGAATGCCAATGATGTGGTCACCGTGAACAGCACCACGCGCTCCCGCAGCGGCGACGAATGGGGCGTCATCGACTACGGCACTCGACGGGG
>ODAJ012180665.1_pt1 | contig 28062 bp, 21 predicted proteins | sample 1539241 | NCBI WGS metagenome assembly ODAJ01 (sample SAMN02144231, study PRJEB22623) | gut metagenome | biome: sheep rumen | host: Ovis aries | place: New Zealand
GGGAGACCCCAGCGGCCGTTGTCGCTGCGCCGCTGGAGCAGGATCTTTCCGTCTCTTACGATCACCGCTCCCGCGGAATTGAGCAGGATCTTCTGATGCCCCAGCCTGGGGCGAATGCTCTTGATATAGTCCATGAAATCCTCCCTGCCCTCAGTGCTCCGTGTGCGCCAGGATCAGCCGCAGAGTTTCCTCCCGCTGCTCCTCGGCGCTGATCCGGGCCTCGCCGTCGCCCCGTTGGGGACCGTAGCTTCCGAATTGGGCGTGGTTCCCGCCGGGAAGGACCAGCTCCGCCAGGTCCTCCGGCGCGTAAGCGCGGCTCTCCCGGATCTTTTCCTGGTCCACCACCCGATCCTCCGAGCCGTAGATCAGAAGCTCCCGCAGATGGCTGTCCAGCGGCCGGATGGGGTAGGCCGCCAGCAGGATCACACCGTCCAGGGCGTCTCCGTTTTTCGCGGCCCAGGAGGCGGCGATGACGCCGCCCAGGGAGTGCCCGCCGATGTACCAGTGGGGGTAATCATAGTCCGCCATCACGGCGGCCGCCCGCCCCTCGCCGAAGACGGCCAGGCGGAGGGGCATCCGCACCAGGCAGGCGTCCATGCCCTTCTCCGCCAGACGGCGCAGCAGCGGGGCATAGGCCTCCGCTTCCACCTTGCCCCCGGGGTAGAAGATGAGGGCGGCCTCCTGGCCCGGCCCGTCGAACAGCCAGCCGAAGTCCGTCTCGGAAACGGTGACGGCTTCGTCCGAGTCCAGCGCGGCCAGGGCCGCGTCGTCGGCGCGATAGTAGTCCGATACATAGAGGAAAAATGCGGCCAGGAGAAGCAAGAGCGCCGCCGCCAGCGCCTTGCGCCAGATTCGTTTTTTCATTTCAGCACCATGCAGGCGTCAAGGCCCTGCTCCGTCTGGCGCAGAGGCTTATACAGCCTGGCGTTCCAGAAATCCATGCCCAGCTCATCGATATAAAAATGGAGGATCGCCCGCCAGTTTTTCGTGGCGGTGCTGAGGAGGATGAAATCCGCCTCCGCCCTTAGCTGCTCCTCCGCGTGGCGAAACAGCTCTCCGCCGATCCCCTGGGAGCGGCGAGCGGGCAGCACATACAGCTCCTCCACCTCAAAATAGGGCGTGCCCTCGGGCATAATGGAGCTCGTGCGCTCCGCCCGGCAGAGCTTTCCGAAGAGATAGCCCACAGGGGCGCCGTCCTCCTCCGCCAGGAAGATCCGCATTCCCTCCAGGTCTGCCCGTTCGTTGGCCCGATAGCCCCGGCAGCTGTCCTCCGCCTCCCAGTCCCGGGAAAGGCGCAGCAGCTCCGCCAGCACACCATCGTTCAGATCCGTCTCATAAAACCGCATGACAGTACTCCTTTGTTCCCATCCAAAAGCCGCCGTCTCCTTGCCTGTATATCGGGAATCTTTCTGCTCATGAGATACCGGAACGAAATCCCTCTTTCAGCGGCACATGAGACATACCGTCTCCACATGCTCCGTCCAGGGGAACATGTCCACCGGCTGAAGCTTCTCCACCCGGTAGCCGCCGGCGGTGAGGAGCTTCAGATCCCGGGCCAGGCTCTTGGGGTCGCAGGAGATGTAGACCACCCGGGAGGGGGCGCACTTGAGCAGGGAGCGGAGGAAGCGCTCGTCGCTGCCGGCGCGGGGCGGGTCCAGGAATACCACGTCCGGACGCAGGCCGCTGCGGGCGGTCTGCTCCATGTACTCCCCGGCGTCCCCGGCGGTGAACCAGCAGTTTTTCAGCCCGTTGAGCCTGGCGTTGACGATGGCGTCGTGCACCGCGTCCCGGTTCAGCTCCACGCCGATGACCTGCTTGGCCCTGTCGGAGGCGGTGATGCCGATGGTGCCGATGCCGCAGTAGGCGTCCAGCACCGTCTCCTTCCCCGTAAGAGCGGCGAAGTCCACCGCCGTGCGGTAGAGCTTCTCGGTCTGGATGGGGTTTACCTGGTAGAAGGAGCGGGGGGAAATGCGGAATCGATGGCCGCAGAGGACGTCCTCGATGGTCCCGGGGCCGTAGAGCACCTTCTCCCGGGCGCCCAGCACCACCGGACCGAAGCGGTCGTTCAGATTCAGCACGATGCTGGTGATCTCCGGGTGCTTCTCCGTCAGCGCCTTGACGAAATGCTTCTGCAGCGGGAAGATGGGGGACACCGCCACCAGAACCACCAGCAGCTCTCCCGTGGCAAAGCCCCGGCGGATCAGCACATGCCGCAGCCACCCGGTCCCGCTGCGCTCGTCATAGACCTTGATCTTGAAGGCGGGGAGCATGTCCCGGATGTCCCGGATCACCGCGTCCGCCAGACGGTCCTCGATCATGCAGTCCTCCACCGGGACGATGGCGTGGCTCCCCGGCTGGTAGATGCCGGAGACCACCCGGCGCTTGACGTCCAGGGCGAAGGCGGCGTGGACCTTGTTGCGGTAGCGGCTGGGCTCCTCCATGGGCAGGATCGGCTCCACATGGCCGAACTCGCCCAGCAGAGCGATGCAGCGGCCCATCTTGCGCCGCAGCTGATCCGGGTAGGGGAGGGTCTGCAGCTGGCAGCCGCCGCACTTTTTGTAATAGGGGCAGGGGGGTGTAAAACCGGTTTCCATGGTGCACCTCCGAAAGAGTCGTTCTTACTATTATTTTTACTATAACACAGTTTTTGCCGTTTGCAAAGGGAGCAGACTGTGGTATGATCGCAGAGAGGTGAGAATGTTGGAGATTCTGTTTCGGGATGAATCGGTCCTGGTCTGCGTCAAGCCCGCGGGGGTCCTGTCCACGGACGAACCCGGGGGCTTGCCGGAGCTGCTGCGCCGGGAGCTGGGGGAGGCCGGGGCGCAGCTGCGCACCGTGCACCGGCTGGACCGGGCGGTGAGCGGGCTGATGGTGCTGGCCTGCTCTGCCCCGGCGGCCTCGGAGCTGTCCCGCCAGGTGCGGGAGGGGGACTTCGGCAAGGAGTACCTGGCCGCGGTCCACGGCGAGACGCCGCCCTCCGGCAGCCTCCGGGACCTGCTTTGGCGGGACAAGAAAAGGAAAATGACCTTCGTGGTCCGGGAGCCGGGCAAGGGGGTCCAGGAGGCGCTGCTGGATTATGCGACCCTGGCTTGCCGGGACGGGCTCAGCCTGGTGCGCATCCGGCTGCACACCGGCCGGACCCACCAGATCCGCTGTCAGTTTGCCGCCCGGGGCTGGCCCCTGGCCGGGGAGCGGAAATACGACACCCGGGAGGACCCCTGGCCTCTGGCCCTCTGGTCCGAGAGCCTGCGCTTCCGCCACCCGGAAACGGGGGAGGAGCTGCGCTTTCGTCTCCCGCCGCCGGCAAGTCCGCCCTGGGATCGATTTGACGCTTTTGAATAATCTGAAAACAGATCGCTTCTTCCCTTGCAATCCGGCGCGACAAGGCGTATAATCCAAATCAATTTGCAGCTTCTTCAAATTTTTGAATGGTTTGCGAGGTTTATCATGGACGCATGGAAATATTGCGCGGTTGCCGTTGCGGGCTATCTGCTGGGCTCGCTCAGCGCCTCGATCCTCCTGTCCCGCTCCGCCCTGGGCGGGGATGTTCGCGGGAAGGGGAGCGGCAACGCCGGGGCCACCAACATGGCCCGGGTCTACGGCCTGGGCGCCGGTTTTCTGACCCTGGGCTGCGACATGCTCAAGGCCATCGCGGCCTGCTGGTTCGGCAGCTTTCTCCTGGGAGATCTGGGCCTGGCCTTGGGCGGCGTGTTTTCGATGATCGGCCACTGCTTCCCGGTTTTCCACCATTTCAAGGGCGGCAAGGGCATCTCCGTGGGCGCTGCCCTGGGACTGATGATCGACTGGCGCGTCTTTGTGTGCATCATCGCCACCTTCCTGGTCGTGGCGTTTCTGAGCAAGAAGGTCTCCCTCGGCTCGATCTGCGCGGCCCTGGGCATCACGGTTTCCTCTCTGGTGTTCCATGTGAGCACGCCGCGGCTGATCCTCGCGATCTGCGCGATGTGCCTTGCGATCTTCCAGCACCGGGGCAACATCGCCCGCTTGATCCGGGGAACGGAACCGGACTTCAAGGCTGCCAGGCCAAAGAAAGAAAAATAACAAAAACAGCTCTGTGGTCAAACGGCCACAGAGCTGTTTTATGTAGCTTCGTTACTGCTGGGGAACGGCGGGCTTCACCATCATCGCGGGGATAGACTGCGCGACTCCGGCTGCGGCCGTGCTTGCTCCGGCAGCGGTAAAGATGGCTGGGGTAAGGGACTTGGCGATCTCGGAGAAGGTGGACCCGGCGCCCAGGGAAACCAGCACGCCTGCCGCGGCGGCGACAGCGCCGGCCAGGGCCAGGATACCGGAGACCTTGGTCTTCTTGCCGACCAGGCCCAGCACGCCGCCCACGGCGGCAACAGCGGAGCCCAGCAGGGCCAGAATGGCGCCGACGGACTTGGAGAGGACCTCCTTGGTCACGGCCCTGGTGGTGTCGCCGGCAAAGGCGCGGGCCGCGGCAACGACTTCCAGACCCTTGTCCAGATCCAGATCGGTCTCATTCTTCATGAAGCTGAAGCCCTCGCCCAGACGCTGGGCAATGCTCTCAATGCCGGGGTAGCTCTCCGTGGCGATGGCCTGGTTCAGTCCGTCGATGACCTGATCCCGGCCGGCCTCGTACTGGGCGAGCTGGGCCTCGCCGTCAGCCAGCTGCTGGGCCGCGGCCTCCAGTTGGGCCTTGCCGTCTTCCAGGGCCTTCACGCCGGCCTCGTACTCGGCGGTCTTCTCCTCCAGGAGCTTCACGCCATCTTCGTACTCGGCGGTCTTTTCCTCCAGCATTCTCACGCCGTCGTCGTACTGCTTCTGGCCGGCAGCCAGCTGTGCCCGTCCGGCCTCCAGCTGCTTGGCGGCCTCCTCCAGCTTCTTCTTGCCGGCTTCATATTCTTCCAGACCCTTGTTGTACTCTTCCCAACCGGCGTCCAGCTGCTCCCGCGCCTCCTTCAGCTGCTTCTCGCCCTCAGCGATCTGGCCGGAGAGGCTGGAAGCAAGGGCGCTGGCCTTGCTGAGCAGGGTCGTCATGGTACCGTCAAACTGGGCATAGGGCATGGAGGGCAGAGCCGCCACTGTGGCCTGGAGCTGCGCGGCGCTCATCCCGGTGGCGGCGGCCAGCTTCTCGGCCAGGTCGGGGTTGCTGAGAATCCCGTCCACCGCGCTCTTGGTGCCGGCTGCCAGATCCTTCTGCCCCTGGGCAACGGCCTGGGGCACGCCGGTGATCTGATTGAGCGAGCCCATCAGCTGATTCAGCGCATCCCGGTTCTGCCCGCTCAGCGCGGCCTCCAGCTGGGCGATGCCGGCGTTGACCTGGGCCAGCGTGGCCTCCAGCTCGGTGGTGTCCTCGCCGGCCTCCTTGCCCTGGGCAATGGCGGCCTCCAGCTGGGCCTTCTGGGCGTTCAGCTGATCCAGCTGATTAAAGGCGTCCAGACCCTGCTGCGCCTGCTGTTTCATCTGGGCGATGGCGGCGTCATAGGCGCCGGCATTGTCCGCGGCGGGCTCCGGCAGGGAAACGCCCTGGGCGGAGGCGGCCTGCTGGAAGCTCTTCAGGGCGTTGTAGCCCTGCTCCCAGGTACCCAGACCGCTCTGCAGCTGACCGAGACCGGAAATCAGAGACTTGGCCTGGTTGAGCTGCTCCTCGGCGGCCTTGTACTCCTCCTCCCCCTCGTCCAGGGTCTTCTTGCCTTCCTCCAGCTGCTTGGCAGCCTCTTCCAGCTGCTTCTTGCCGGCCTTGTACTCCTTCTCGCCGGCGGCAAGCTTTGCCCGGCCGTCCTGCAGCTGCTGGGCCGCGGCGGCAAGCTTTGCCTTGCCGTCCTCCAGCTGCTTTGCGCCGTCTTCCAGCTTGGCCTTGCCGTCTTCCAGCTGCTTTGCGCCGTCCTCCAGCTTGGCCTGGCCTTCCGCCAGCTCCTTTTCACCTTCGGCATAGGCGAGCTTGCCCTCTTCCAGAGCGACCTGCCCGTCCAGATATGCCTGCTCGTTGTCTTTGAGCTGGTTCAGACCGTCTTCCAACATCCCGATGCTGTCGCCTCCGGCGGAGGCGGCTTCCCAGTATGCCTTGCTCCCCAGCGCAGCCTTCAGGGCGGAGCCGCCGCCCACCAGGCCGAACACGGAAGCCGCGATCAGAATCACGCTCAGCACTTTTACCGCTTTCTTCATCTTTTGCCTCCTGATACCTGTAATATCTTTGCACGATTCCCTCAAGGTATCATTTTAAATATACACTTATTTCCATTGTAATGCAATTGTCACCTTGAGCGCGTTTGTATAAAATGCGCAATTATCACGGAGCGGGAAAAAGCAATTGTGTATAAGATCACGGGCGGCGCTTCCCTCTTGCAAAAGATCCGGCCAGGCCGTATAATGAACCCGGGATCACCCGATCCGGGAAAGGAGCGATAGTATGAACGATGCCCTGCGCCGCGATTTGGAGCGGTTTGTGGAGGAAAACGAGGGCGCCATCTTCCGGGACATTGCCCGCCTGGTGGCTGTCAACAGCGTGGAAGGGGAGGCTGCCCCCGGCGCGCCCTTCGGCGAAGGACCCAAGGCCGCCCTGGAGCTCGGGCTGGAGATTGCCCGGGAGCTGGGTCTGCAGGCTGTCAACTGCGCGGATAAGATCGGCTACGCCCAGCTGGGCGAGGGAGCCGAGGACCGCTATCTTGCCACCATCACCCATCTGGACGTGGTGCCCACCGGCGAGGGCTGGGAGCACGACCCCTTCGTGATGCGGGAGCGGGAGGGCTGGATCATCGGCCGCGGCGTCATGGACGACAAGGGACCCAGCGTCCTGTGCCTCTATGCGCTGAAATATTTAAAGGAAAGAAACATCCCCCTGAAATACCCGGTCCGCGCCCTGCTGGGCGCCAACGAGGAGACGGGCATGGGTGATGTGGAGTACTACCTGGCGAACTACCCCGCGCCGCTCTTCTGCTTCAGCCCGGACGCCAACTTTCCCCTCTGCAACGGCGAGAAAGGCATCTATCACGGCCGCATCCTGTTTCAGCGTCCCCTGGAGAACATCGTGGAGATCCGGGGCGGAATCGTCTCCAACGCCATCCCCGACAAGGCGGAAGCCACCGTGCGCGCCGCGCATCTGGCCCCGGCGGAGCGGGTGAGCGTGGAGGAAACGGAGCCGGGCCTCTGGCATGTGAGCACCAGCGGCGTTGGCGGCCACGCCTCGCTGCCCCAGGGCACGGTGAACGCCATCGGCGTGCTGGTGGACTATCTGCTGGCAAACGGCGTCTGCCAGGGCGACGAGCGGCGCATGCTGGAGCTGCTGCAGCGCCTGCACAGCGCCTGGGACGGCAGCGGTCTCGGCGTCCAGGCGGACGATGGGCTCTTTGAGCCGCTGACCATCATCGGCGGCGTCATCGGCGTGGAGGATGGACGCATGGTCCAGACCCTGGACAGCCGCTACCCCACCAATACCAGCGGTGAGAAGATCGCCGCGGCGATCCGCGCCCTGGCCGGCGATCTGGCGGAGATCACCGTGGATCGGGACGCCGAGCCCTTCTACATGAGTCTGGACAACCCTGCGGTCCAGGTCTGCATCAACGCCTACAACGACGTGACCGGCGAAAACGCCCGGCCCTACACCATCGGCGGCGGCACCTACGCCCGGGATTTCCCCAATGCCGTTTCCTTCGGACCGGAGCACCCGGAGCGCCCCGCCCCCGATTTTGCCGGCCCCATCCACGGCGTGGACGAGGCGGCCAGCAAGCACGACCTGCTGGAGGCGCTGCAGGTCTATATCCTGGCGCTGATCGAGCTGGAAAAGCTGGATTTTTAACCTTCCTTCAAAGTGCTTTTTTCGGCGAAATAGGTCGAAAAATTTACTGGTTTTTCCAGTTTTGCCAACATATTGTCCAAGAATCCCGGATCTGACGGTCCGGGATTCTCTTTTTGGGAGAGAGGAATTGCGTTGACAAACGAAAAGAAAACAGATATACTCTCTATATGCATCGTTCTGTATTGTGGGGGGATTCTCCCCAAAAATCGAGAGAGAGGGGGGACGGCGATGAGAGAGAGCAGACGGCTTCGTTCTCTTCTTGCGCTGACGCTGGCCCTCGCCCTGCTTCTCGCCCTTCCTGCTCCCGCCGCTCTGGCCGCGCCTGAAAGGAGCCCCGTCGGGGATATCCTCATTCTTCCCTCGGAGGAGCAGGAGGAAAACATGCGCATCATCACCGCGTACCTGCGGGATGAGATGCAGCTGCCCGACGCCGCAGTGGCCGCGATCCTGGCCAACATGTTCCGGGAAAGCGCCTTCGATCCCCGGGCGGTGGACCCCAGCGGCTGCTTTTTCGGCCTCTGCCAGTGGTGCTGGACCCGCTGGCTGAGCTGCTATCGCTTTTGCCTGAAAAACGAGCTGGACCGCTTTTCGGTGGAGGGCCAGCTGGCCTTTCTCCGCTTCGAGCTGGAAGGGGAGTTCGACTGGCTGCTGCGGGATTTCCTGCTGGACGTTGAGGACAGCGAGGACGGCGCCCAGGATGCGCAGTACTCTTTCTGCGAATATTTTGAGGCCCCGCTGGACACGGAATGGGAGCATGTGATCCGCTCCAAATACGTGGCGAATTTCTTTTGGCCGCTGCTGACGGAGGGGGAGCTTGCCCGCCCGGAGGAAGAAGATGAAGCCTGAGCTGAGGCGGGTCAGCCTGGCGCTGGAGCCGGATGCACAGGAGGCTGCGCTTCTCGCCGCGCTGGAGCAGGCGCTGGGCCATGCGCCGGAGCTGGTCTGGAGGCTGCGCGGCGCCCGGGTCCTCTCCTGTCGGATGACGGCGGAGGAGATGGAGATCGCCAGGCGCGTTCCGGGAATCCGCAGCGTTCGGGAGGAGCAGCGCGCAGAGCTGATCCCACGCCCCTTCCCGCCGCGAAAAACGGAGTAGTGTATATACTTTAACCATTTACCGTATATAAAGTGGAGACACCTTATATAAATTTTTTTGAAGGAGGAAAGAAGAATGAGAAGGACTTGGAAAACATTCCTGTCCTTGCTGCTGGTCTTCGCGATGGTCCTTTCCCTCGGCGTAAGCGGCTTTGCTCTCGACAATGAGACGGAAGTCACTGAGCCGGCGGAAGAGCCCGCCGTGGGGGCGAGCGGCACCGGTGCCGAGCTCTCTTTTGAGAAGGTCGACAACGACATCATCTCCGAGCGGCTCCCCTTTGCCAACCAGAGCGTGGAAGAGGATGAGCCTACCTACGCTGACGACGAATACGTTCGCGTCTCCATCGTGCTGAACGGTGCTTCCGCCATCGACGCGGGCTACGCGCCGGCCAGCGCTGGCAGCTACCGTGCCGGCCTGAAGGCCGAGCAGGAAGCGATGGCCAGAAGGATCTCCACTGAGGTCCTCGGCGGCGAGGAACTGGACGTCGTCTGGAACCTGACCCTGGCGGGCAACCTGATTTCTGCCTATGTTCCTTACGGCAGCATTGAGGACATCCGCAATGTCGTCGGTGTCAAGGACGTTGTTCTGGAGCTCCGGTACTTCCCCAACGAGGGCGAGACCGTTGATCCCGAGAACATCACCGCCACCGAGATGACCGGCGCCACCGAGGCCTGGAACCTGGGCTACACCGGTGCCGGCAGCACCATCGCCGTCGTGGATACCGGTCTGGATACCGACCACCAGTCCTTCGATGCGGGCGCCTTCGAGTACGCCATTGATGAGCTGAACGAGACCCGCGACGTTCCCGTGAAGCTGATGACCGAGGACGATGTGGCCGCGGTTTGGGATCAGCTGAACGCCGCCGCCTTCCTGGATCTGGACGGCGTGTACCGCGATGCCAAGGTTCCCTACGGCGTCAACTACGTTGACAAGGACTACGACATCACCCATGACAATGACACCCAGGGCGAGCACGGCTCCCACGTGGCCGGCATCGCCGCCGCCAACAAGTACATCCCCAGCGGCAGCGGCTATGACAAGGCTCTTGAGACCGTGAAGACCCAGGGCGAAGCTCCCGATGCCCAGCTGCTGATCATGAAGGTCTTCGGCAAGGGCGGCGGCGCCTACGACTCTGACTACATGTCCGCCATTGAGGACGCGATGACTCTTGGCTGCGATGCGGTCAACCTGTCTCTGGGCTCCTCCGTTGCGGGCTATGTGGAGAACGCCACCTATGCTGAGCTGCTGAACAAGCTGACGCAGTTCGGTCTGGTCTGGGCCAACTCTGCCGGCAACAACTACAGCTGGACCAATGACAATACCGGCGCCAACAATCTGTATGCCGACGACGTGAACTACCACACCGGCGGCTCTCCCGCGACTTACCACAACTCTCTGTCCGTGGCCTCTGTGGACAACAAGGGCTCCGTCGGCTACTCCTTCAAGGCCAGCGACGGCACAGAGGTGTTCTACACCGAGACCAACGGCTACGGCAACGAGCCGATGCACACCATCCCCGGCGAGTACACCTACATCATGATCCTCACGGCCGGCAACGAAGAGGCGGACTTCGGCGCCCTGGGCTCTGAGATCCTGAGCGGCAATGTAGCGGTCGCATGGCGCGGCGGCTCCTCCTTCTATGTGAAGGCCAACGCGGCTGCCGCCAACGGCGCTGTGGCTACCATCGTTGCCAACAACACTGCCGGCTCCATCAATATGAACCTGACCGGCTATACGTATTCCGCTCCCGCGGTCTCCATCACCCAGAATGAGGGCTATCTGCTCTACGATCTGGGCGAGGTCAAGGAAGCCAACGGCGTGACCTATGTGGAAGGCACGCTGACCATCAGCGACCAGCTGGGCGCGTCCAACGTGGGCACTCCCACCAGCGAGTATCAGACCATGAGCGACTTCAGCTCCTGGGGCGGCAACGGCGCCCTGACCATGAAGCCTGAGATCACCGCCCCCGGCGGCAACATCTGGTCTGTCAACGGCGCTATCCCCGGCGGCAAGGACTATGAGATCATGTCCGGTACCTCCATGGCTTCTCCCCAGATCGCCGGTCTTGTGGCTGTGCTGAAGCAGTACATCCGCGAGACGAATCTGATGGAGAAGTTCCCGGGCCTGACCGAGCGTGCTGTCGCCCAGTCCCTGCTGATGTCCACCGCTATTCCTCTGCGTGAGGAAGCCACCGGCGGCTTCTGGTCCATCCTGAAGCAGGGCGCCGGCCTTGCCGACGTGAACAAGGCCATCACCGCCCGCTCCCTCATCCAGGTGACCGGCCTGCCCGCCACCGCTCCCGAGTCCGCCGCCAACTCCATCGCCGACGGCAAGGTCAAGGTTGAGGTCGGCGAAGTGGACAACGGCTTCTACACCAGCTTCAATGTGACCAACTTCTCCGACGAGGATATGTCCCTGTACCTCAACGGTGAGTTCTTCACCCAGTATGCCAACGAATACTTCCGCACCCAGTACACCACCCCCGTCTTTGCCAACATCTCCTGGACCGTGAACGGCGAGAAGTACGTTCCCGCCGACCTGGCCCTCGACTTCAACAACGACGGCGTGTCCAACGCTCTGGACGCTCAGCTCCTGCTGGATTGGTGCGCTGACGATACCGTTGAGATCTATAACCTGGATCATGCTGATCTGGACGGCGACGGCAACGTGGACACCCACGACGCCAAGCTCGCCTTCGAGCAGCTCAACGGCGCCGCCGTGAATCTGGCCGCCGGCGAGACTGCCGTTGTCGAAGCCGTTGTGGGCTACGACATGAGCGAGTACAATGAAATCAACGGCAACTACATCGAGGGCTTCCTGTTCGTCCGCGAGGGCGAGACCAACGACGGCGCCCTGGGTGTGCAGCACTCCATCCCCGTGTATGGCTTCAACGGCAACTTCACCGATGCCACCATGTTCGACCGCGGCTCCCGTCTGGAGTACACCTACGGCTTCGGCGACGGCGATGAGGAAACCGGCTGGTATCCGTACATGTACTACACCAACGAAGTGGGCGAGGACGCCCTGAACATGGAGACCTTCCTGGTTCAGTATGCCGGCGACAGCGGCGCCTACTACTTCGGCGGCAACCCGATGATCGACGACGAGAGCTATCTGCCCGAGCGCAACGCTCTCAACGCCAACGACGTGCTGGCGGGTGTGCGCTTCTCCCAGATCCGCAACGCCGGTGCTTCCCGCTTCTACGTCACCGATAAGTATGACCGCGTGGTGAAGGGCACCGAGCTGATCGGCGGTCCCTCCTACGCCGCTTACTACTACCGCAACCAGGCTACCTGGCAGCAGACTTCCACCACTGTCGGCTTCAACTACGTTCCCAGGAACGTGAAGGAAGGCGACGCGCTGACCGCTCACTACCAGCTGGCTCCCGAGTACTATGTGAATTCTGACGGCTCCGTCCGTTGGGACGAGCTGGGTACCGGCACCGAGCTGAGCATCCCCTTCGTCATTGATAACACCGCGCCTGACATCGTGAAGGTTTACCGCGAGACGCTGGGCGAGCCCGGTGGAGACGACTATGAGCTGCCTGTCAACGATGTTGCGCAGCCCAATGAGGACGAGGTCCCCATCTCTGACGACGATCCCACTCCCGAGGAGCCGGGCGACGAGGAAGCTGCTTCCGATACCCTGGAGATCATCACCCATGATAACCAGTTCATCGCTGCCGTGGCTCTCTTCACCGACGAGGGCGAGCTCCTGGACGCCAAGGGCGCTGTGCAGGACACCATCCGCGGCAAGGAAGTGTACTACAGCTTCGATCTGAAGGAAATCTTCGGCGAGGACGTGTATCCTTACCTGCTGGTTCAGGTTTACGACTACGCCGCCAACCTCTCCACCTACAAGGTCAACTTTGTTGATGATCTGGAGAACGCTGAGGTCGAGTCCGTTACCCTGAATCGCAACGAGGCCACCATCATCGGCACCGGCAGCATCCTCCTGACGGCTGACGTGCGGCCTTGGGGCATTGACGACGCTGTTACCTGGACCTCCGACAACGAAGATGTTGCCGTCGTGGACGACAACGGCCTCGTGACCGGCGTGGCCGAGGGCACCGCCGTCATCACCGCCGCCTCCGCTCTGGATCCCACCAAGTCCGATAGCTGCGAAGTCACCGTCAAGTTCATTGACAAGCCGCTGAGCGGCATCGTGTGGGACGAGAACGGCGAGGTCTGGTTCGCTGACTTCAACCTGAACTCCCTGCCTGACTACCAGCCGCTGAACGCCTCCAACCTGCGCCTGCAGCTGAGCTCCGCGGCCTACGACGAGAACGGCACCCTGTACGCGGCCGACCTGGATTCCAGCGATCTGGTCTCCACGCTGTACACCGTGAATACCGACGATTGGTCCGTTGAGCCCATCGGTCCCTCCGAGATCGGCTACATGGATCTGTGCCAGGCTCCCAGCCTTGGCGACAACCACCTGCTGGCGGTCTACGGCACCTATGTCATCATCGTCGACAAGGAGACCGGCGACTATGAGGGCGCCTTCAATGTCGGCAGCTACACCGGCAACAGCCCGCTGGTCGGCATTGCCTACGAGGAGCAGTACAATCATCCCTCTTACGGCAACACCGACTGGGTCTTCCTGCTTGACAAGAACGGCAACATCTACAGCACCGGCTTCCTGCCTTACGGCGGCAGCTACAGCCGCTTCGGCGTGAGCAAGATCGGCGCGATCGGCGCCGGCGTGGACCAGAACTACTGGCAGTCCCTGTACTATGACGGCGAGAGCCTGTTCTGGAGCCGCTTCAACATGGCGGACAACAAGGTTGAGATCGTCATGGTCGACCACCTGTACACCGACGGCTCCATCTACACGGTCGGCAGCTTTGAGGACGGCGTGTGGCCCGTGGGCGGCATCTTCGAGAACGGCGTCAACCCGTTCTTCGGCGAGGTCTCCAGCGTGGATCACAGTGACGCCGTGATCGATCCCACCGCTGAGTTTGTGGAGCGCATCCCCGGCACCGAGCCCGCCGCCGAGGCGGAAGAGGAGACCGTGGAGCCCGAGGAGACCGTGGAGCCCGAGCTCACCGGCGGCCTGGACTTTGCCCGCGTCGCTCCTCCCGCCGATGCGGGTCAGGAGAAGGTCTCCACCGAGGTCGTTGTTTACATCACCGCTGACGAGCTGACCTACAACGGCAAGATCGTCATCGATTACGACCCCACCACCATTACCCTGCTGGAAGCCATTCCCGCTACCCAGTACACCGGTATCCTGGACCAGACCGAGCAGCTTGGCCACTATGTGCTGGCCTGGGTTGATCTGAACGGCATCGATACCGACGGCACGATCCTGACTCTGAAGTTCAGCACCGACAGTGTCGGCACGGTGACCATCACCACCCTGGAGGAGAACTTCAAGGACGCTGATCTCGAGGAGTCCGGTCTGCCTCGCGAGGAGCTGGTATTCCTCGGCTCCACGCAGATCCCCGAGGATCACGAGCATACCTTCGAGCTGGCCCACTGGAACTGGACCGAGGACTTCAGCGCTGCCGCTGCCGTCTTCGCCTGCCCGCAGGACGGCGCCTCCAAGAGCTATGAGGCTGTCGTGACCAGCGAAACCGTTGAGCCCAGCTGCGAGGAAGCCGGCAAGATCATCTACACCGCCACTGTTGAGGTCGACGGCGAGATCTACACCGACACCAAGGAAGTGGAAATCGAGGCCCTGGGCCACGAGTTCGGCGAGCCCACCTGGACTTGGACCGAGGACTTCACCGCCACCGCCACCTTCGCCTGCATCCGCGGCGATCTGGAGCTGACGGAGGAAGCCACCGTCACCAGCGAGACCACCGAGCCCACCTGCGAGGAGGCCGGCAAGATCGTTTACACCGCGACCGTGGAGTTCGAGGGCGAGACCTTCACCGACACCAAGGAAGCGGAGATCGAGGCCCTTGGCCACGAGTGGGGCGAGCCCACCTGGACTTGGGAAGGCTTCACCGCCGCGTCCGCTGAGTTCGTCTGCACCCGCAACGAGGAGCACACCACGATCGTCGATGCGGAGATCACCTCCGTTGCCAACGACGACGGCACCGTGACTCTCACCGCCACCGTGGAGCTGGACGGCGAGACCTACACCGACGAGAAGACCGTTCCCGTGGGCGCCACCGTTTACGGCAACACCCTGGTCATCGGCGAGAAGTTCGCTGCCAAGGCTTACCTGTTCCTGTCCGCTGATATCCTGGCCGACGCCAAGGCCTACGTCACCGTCAACGGCGTCAAGGTCCCGGTGAAGGGCGCTGCCAAGACGAAGGTCAACGGCCAGTACGCCTACAGCTTCGACTTCAACCTCGGCCCCAAGATGTTCAACGATGAGATCAACGTCAAGCTCTTCACCGGCGCTGACGAAGAAGTCATCATCCTTGACAAGAAGGGCGACGCCCTGCTCGAGGGCTACAGCTTCTTCGCCCAGACCTACATCGACAGAGGCATTGCCAAGAACGCCGATGAGAAGCTGGTTGCCACGCTGATCGCGCTGAACGATTTCGGCCACTACGCTCAGGTGTACTTCAAGTACAACACTGAGGTCATGGCGGATCTGCTGGGCGATATCAGCACGGTGAACGCCGAGGATCTGGCTGCCTACGAGGGCAAGGTTGTGAAGAGCAACGAAGACGTGATCAGCTATGTCGGCTCCTCCATGCTGCTGGAGAACGAGATCAAGATCCGTCAGTACTTCACCCTGGCCGAGGGTGTGGAGCTTGATACCCTGACCTTCAAGATCAACGGCACCAAGTTCCAGCCTGTGGAGAGCAACGGCAGGGTCTATGTCGAGTCCAAGAACATCCCCGCCAAGAGCTTCGACGTGGCCTATAAGTTCGTTGTCACCGACGCGGACGGCAATGTGGTCTACAGCGGCCAGTACAGTGCGTTCAGCTACATCCTCAATGTCCTGAACAAGAGCACCGACGCTGACCTGATCAATCTGGTCAAGTCCATGGTCGTATACAACCAGGCTGCCAAGGCCTACTTTACCAAGTAAGTGAGGTAATCCCGCAATGAAGCACAAAAAACTCTGGATCATTCTTGGGGTCCTGGCGCTGGCCTGCATTCTCGTGCTCGCCGTGCTGAACTTCCGGAACGGGGATGGGGAGAGCAAGGCCAAGGAGACCGAACAGGCCGCCGAGCCCACGCCCGAGCCCACTCCGGTCGATCCCGAGCTGCCCCTTGACGATACGCCGCTGACGCCGGTCTCACCCGATGAGGAAGACGAGACTGCGGATCAGACCGACGGAGGCGACGGCGCCGCGGGCGACGCGACCAACGAGCAGGATGCTCCGGCTGACGATGGTTCTTCCGACGAGCCCATCGAAGATGGCCTTGATGAGGACGAACTGCCCATCATGCCCTGAGCCTCCCTGCCCCCAAGCAACAACACGGAGATCCCCCCGGCTTGCCGGGGGGATCTTTGCGTCTCGGAACCGGAGAGAAAGGATCGAAATAATTGAACCGCAATCCTGCGCGGAAAGTTCCGCCAGCGTTCTTGCACAGGAGACTGTTTTGTGTTAAAGTGATAAAAAAGGATTCGGGTGAGAGCTAATGGAAGAATATGAACGTCATCGCCGAATCTGGAAGGCCCTCTATGCGCTGAGCCACCGCTGGATCTGCCGGAAGTTCCGGCTGCAGCCCCGGGAGCTGGAGCTGGATGGGCCTTGCCTGCTGATCTCCAATCACGTCACCGCCTGGGACCCGCTTCTGGTGGCCATGAGCCTGCGGAACAAACAGGTTTACTATGTAGCCAGCGAGCACATCTTCCGCTTGGGCGCGGTCACAAGGCTGCTGGAGTACCTGGTCGCGCCGATCCCCCGGCGCAAGGCCGCCGCCGGCAGCGACACCGCCCGCGCTTGCCTGCGCCATCTGAAGGCGGAACACTCGGTCTGCATTTTCGCGGAGGGGGAGCAGAGCTGGGACGGGAAAACCGCGCCCATCTTCGCCTCCACCGGGAAGCTGGCCCGCGTGAGCGGCGCAAGCCTTGTGACCTTCCGGTTGGAGGGCGGCTATCTGAGCCTGCCCCGTTGGGGCAAGGGCGTGCGGCGGGGGCGTATGCGGGGCGGCCCTGTGCGCGTCTATTCTCCTGAAGAGCTGAAAAAAATGACCCCAGCCCAGATCGACGCGGCCATCCAGCGGGATATCACGGAGGACGCCTGGGCCAGACAGCGGGAGGATCCCATCGCCTATCGGGGGAAGCGAAGGGCGGAGGGCCTGGAAAAGGCGCTGTTCCTCTGCCCCGGCTGCGGTCGGATCGGGGACCTTCACACCCGGGACGATCAGATCCGCTGCGGCTGCGGCTTTTCCCGCCGCTGGAGCGAGGCCGGCTTTTTTGAAAGCGCGGACCCCTTTCCCAGCATCGCGGAGTGGGACGTCTGGCAGCATCAGAAGCTTCGGGAGAGGGCCTTCCCCCATGGGGAGATTCTGTTCTCGGATCGGGATTTGCGCCTGAGCCTGCTGGGAGAACAGCACGGCCAACAGCTGCTGGGCACCGGGACCCTGGAGCAGTATGAGGACAGGCTGCTCTGCGCCGGCCGAAGCTTCCCACTGAATGAGATCGAGAACATGGCCATGGTACAGGCAAACCTGCTGCTGCTGAGCTGCAAGGGACAGTATTGGGAGATCCGCTCCCTCCATGGGGCGAATCTGAGAAAATATCTGGCAATCTGGAAGGAGCGTCGCAATGGATTACTCAGCCGCGAATCTTAGCTTATGGAACATCATCATCCAGCTCGGCATGATCGCCGGCGCCATTCTGCTTGCCAATCTGCTGCGGCAGAAGATCAAGCTGGTGCGGCAGAGCCTGATGCCGGTGGCAGTGCTGGCGGGCTTTCTGCTGCTGATCCTGAAATACACGGGACTGATCCATCCCGACGACACGCTGATGGAGATGCTGGTGTACCACGGCATTGCCCTGGGCTTCATTGCCATGAGTCTGCGGGTCCCGCCGGAGCGGGAAAAGGGCGGCGGAGAGATGACCGGGCTCAAATCCGGCGCGATCATCGTGAGCACCTACCTGGTGCAGGGAGTCACGGGCCTGCTGATCACCCTGGGCCTGGGCTATACGTTGATGCCGGGGCTGTTCAAGGCCGCCGGCCTGCTGCTGCCCATGGGCTACGGCCAGGGGCCGGGCCAGGCCAACAATGTGGGCTCCAGCTATGAGGCCCTGGGCTTCCAGGGCGGACGGAGCTTCGGCCTGTCCATCGCGGCAGCGGGCTATCTGGTTGCCTGCATAGTGGGCGTCATCATTTTGAATCTGCTCTCCCGCCGGGGCAAGATCCCTACAAAGCGGGAGGGGACCGTGGAGCAGCCGGCGGTAGATTTCTTCCAGAGCAAGGATGAGATCCCCGTGTCGGATTCCATCGACAAGTTTTCCGTCCAGCTGGCCATGGTGATCCTGGTGTATCTCTGCACCTTCCTGGTCTCCTGGGGCATTACCGCAGGCCTTGCCGCCGCGGCGCCGGGTCTTGCCGCCACGGTGAACAGTCTCATCTGGGGCTTCAATTTCATCCTGGGCTCCGCGCTGGCGATCCTGCTGCGGGTGCTGCTGGAGAAGGGGAAGAAGGCCGGGCTGATCCGGCGGCAGTACCAGAACAACTATCTGCTCAACCGCACCTCAGGCTTTTTCTTCGACGTGATGATCGTGGCTGGCATCGCCTCCATCCGGCTGGAGGATATCCGGGGCCTGTGGCTGCCTTTCCTGCTGCTGGCGGTGGCCGGCGGCATCGTGACCTGGTTCCACCTGGCGTACCTCTGCAAGCGGGCCTATCCCGGCTACTATTACGAGGGCCTTATCGCCATGTTCGGCATGCTCACCGGCACCATCAGCTCCGGCGTGCTGCTGCTGCGGGAGATCGACCCGGACCTTGCCACGCCCGCGGCGAATAACCTGATCACCGGCAGCAGCTTCGGCATCATTCTGGGCGCGCCGGTGCTGATCCTGGTGGGGCTGGCGCCCCAGTCTGACGCCAAGTGCTGGCTGACCCTGGGCCTTGCGGCGCTGTATATGGCGGTACTGGTCTTCCTGGTGCTGAAGCTGGGGAAGAGAAAGAACGGCAGGAAAAAAGCCGAGAACTGAAACGGATCAGTAGAAAGAACCGGAGAAGGGGCGCGCCGAAACAGGTACGCCGGCAGCCCCGAGCCTGTCCGGAGCGAAAAGCACAAAAAGCATAGAAGGGGAAGCGCCTCTGTCTCAGCCCACTGGGACAGAGACGCTTCCTTTTGCTCCCGGGAGCCCGGATCGCCTTCACGGTTTGAGGAAAAAGCGTGACAAATCCGGGATGATAGAGTACAATACAAAATAGGAGAAGATTGCACTGTTTTACCGAGTATTTCCACACATCAGAACAGGAGGAACCATCATGCTGAACATCAAGAAGACGGTCCTGGACGGGAACGCGGTTTTCGACCTGGAAGGCCGCCTGGATACCACCACTGCACCGGAACTGGAAGCGGAGCTGAGAAATTCGCTGGACGGGATCGAAGGACTGACCCTGAATTTTGAGAAGCTGGAGTACATCTCATCGGCCGGCCTGCGGGTGCTGCTGGCGACCCAGAAGCGGATGGCCAGGCAAGGAGCGATGAAGCTCACCCATGTGGGCGAGACCATCCAGGAAATCTTCGAAGTCACTGGCTTTTCCGATATTCTGACCATCGAAGCATAAAGCGATGGACCAAGTGCTCCCTTTCCCGCCTGCCTGGGAAAGGGGAACTGCCGGGGTCAAATACCCGGCGAGGACAGGAGGATCACATGAATAAACATATCGATCTGGGCTGCCTGCTGCGCAAAGAGCTGGAAAAGAGCTGCTCCGTCCGGCAGGAGGAGATCGGCGCGGATGCGCGCCTGGAGAAGAAAGGCATGGTGTTTGACACCGAGACCTATACGGTGGAGGGCGTCGGACATCTGTGCGTGCTGCGCATGAGGGCCATGCTGGGTCTGATGCGGATGGAGACCGTGGTGCTGGCTCCCTTCCAGCGGGACCTGCCCTTGCTGAATCTGGACTGGGTCCGGGTTCCGGGCAAGGAGACCCAGATCGTGGAGCTCTATGATACCCAGCTCTCCCCCTGCCCGGCCGAGACGCTGGACGCATTCCAGCGCATCCGGGACCGGGACGGGGATCTGAAGGACTATGTTTCCGCCGGGAAGCACTGGTACGACGAGATCCTGTACCCCTGCTCCTATCATAAGACCGGCAAGGGCGTCTCCGACCGCCTGGCCGATGCGGCCCGGGATTATATCCGCTGCTATGTCCGGCAGTTGGAGACGGCGCCCGTCTGCGATGCCGAAGCGAAAAAGACCAAGATCCGCGGCTTTGCCGAGACCCTGGCCGCCCAGGGCGGCCCCGCTGTGGACCAGGTTACGAAGCTGTTTGGCCGGGAAACGGCGGAGCGGCTGATCTTGCGTCATATGTATGGCGTTTGAGAGAGGAGAAAAGACCCAATGACAATCGAACTGAAAGGGAGAATCGACTCCAACAACGCCGCGCAGACTGAGCGGGAGGTGCTGAAGCGTCTGGCAGACAGTAAGAATACGGCACTCACGCTGGACGCCGCCGCGCTGGAGTATATCTCCAGTGCCGGGCTGCGGGTCATCCTGCGGCTGAAAAAAAGCTATCCGGCGCTGCGGATCGTCAACGTCAATTCCCAGGTCTATGAGATCCTGGACATGACGGGCTTTACCGAGCTGATGACGGTGGAAAAGGCTTACCGGGTGGTTTCGATCGAGGGCTGCGAGGAGATCGGCCGCGGCGCCAACGGCAAGCTCTATCGCATCGACCAGGACAACGTGGTTAAGGTTTACAAGAATGCCGACGCCCTTGCGGATATCCAGCACGAGCGGGAGATGGCAAAGATGGCGCTGATCCTGGGCATCCCCACGGCCATTTCCTATGACGTGGTCAAGGTGGGCGACAGCTACGGCTCCGTGTTCGAACTGCTGAACGCCCGCTCCTTCGCCAAGATCCTGGCCCGGGAGCCGGAAAAGATGGACTGGTGCGTGAAGGAATTTGTGGGCATGCTGCGGAAGATCCATTCCACCCTGGTGCCCGCGGGAAAGCTGCCGGATATGAGAGAGACGGCCCTGGACTGGGTGCGCTTTCTGAAGGAGTATCTGCCGGAGGAGCCCTGGAAGAAGCTGATGGCTCTGGTGGAGGAGGTCCCCCAGGACAATCACATGATCCACGGCGATTACCACACCAAGAATTTGGAACTGCAGAACGACGAGGTGCTGCTCATCGACATGGACACTCTGGCTGTCGGCCACCCGATCTTCGAGCTGGGGAGCATGTATAACTCCTTCATCGGCTTTTCCGAGCTGCACCACGAGGTCATCGAAAAGTTCCAGGGCTTTGACTTTGAAACCGGTCTGGCCTTCTGGCGGAAGAGCCTTGCGGCCTATCTGGAAACCAACTGCCAGGCCAAGATCCGGGAGGTGGAGGACAAGGCCCGCGTCATCGGCTACACCCGCTTGATCCGGCGCAGCATCCGCCGCTTCGGCCTGGACAACCCGGAACGCCGGGCGGAGATCGAACTCTGGAAGAAAGAGCTGCTGGAGCTGCTGGAGAGGACAGACACCCTGCTTTTCAGCCGCAGCGAGCTGGAGCTGGAGGCAAACGCGGAAAACCTGGCGGAAGTCCAGTCCTTCGTGGAGGAGCGGCTGGACCGCTCCGCCTGCGCCTCCAAGGAAAAATTGCAGATCAGCGTGGCGGTGGAGGAGATCTTCGTCAACATCGCCCATTATGCCTATCATCCCGAGAAGGGTAGGGCGAAGGTCCGCGTGGAGGTCTCGGAGGAGCCGGTTGTCGTGACCATCACCTTTGTGGACCACGGCGTTCCCTATGATCCCCTGGCGCGTGAGGAGCCGAACGTCCGGCTGTCGGCGGAAGAGCGGAAGATCGGCGGTCTGGGCATCTTCATGACCAAAAAGCTCATGGACGACGTGGTGTACGAATACAAGGACGGCCAGAATATTCTGGCCCTGAAAAAGAAGCTGTGAGCGGCGAGACGCGCATTCCCCGGACCATTGATCTGCATATGCACAGCACCGTCTCCGACGGGACCGACAGCCCGGCGGAGCTTCTGGACCATGTTCGCCAAGCCGGCCTGGGCCTCTTCGCGCTGACGGACCATGACGCGGTAAAGGGCAGCCGGAGCATCCGCTCCCTGCTCCGGGAGGGAGACCCCTTCTTCCTGCCGGGGGTGGAGTTTTCCTGCCGGGATGACGCGGGGAAGTACCACATCCTGGGCTACGGCTTCGATCCGGACGCCCAGCCGATCCGGGACCTGGTGGAGACCACCCACGGTCTGCGCATGAAAAAGGTTCAGGCAAGACTTGCTTTTCTGAAGGACGAATTTGGATTTGCATTCCCGGAGGAGGAGCTGCGCAAGCTCTTCGCCCTGGATAACCCAGGCAAGCCCCATATCGGGAACCTGATGGTTCGATACGGCTTTGCCGCATCCAAGGAGCAGGCGATCAAGGAGTTCATCAACAAGATCCACTTCCGGGACGAATTCATCCGCCCGGAGCAGGCCATTGCGGCGGTCCTCGCCAGCGGAGGCATCCCCGTTCTGGCCCACCCCTCCTACGGGGACGGAGACCAGCTCATTCTCGGCGAGGAGATGGATGCGCGGCTGCGCAGGCTGATGGACTTCGGCCTGCAGGGCGCGGAGGCCTTTTATTCGGGCTTCACGCCCCGGCTCATCCGGGAGATGCTGGACTTTGCCGCGCGCTATGACCTGTACGTCACCGCCGGGAGCGACTACCACGGGAAGAACAAGCTGATCGCCCTGGGCGATACCGGCCTTCCCGACGCGGCGGAGGGACCCAGCGGTCTGCAGCGATTCTGGAAAGATGTGAGGACGAGACTGCCATGATCCGCTTTGACACCCTCAATAAAAAGCCGAAGCTCTGGAATATCGCCGCTTTGACCTGCGTTCTGGCGGCGGTCCTCGCGCTCTTCCTGTTCCTCGGCGCGGAGCGCTGGGCGGCCGGAATCAGCATCTGCCTGGGCGTGTATCTGCTGATCGTGCTGGTGCTGCTGATGCGGGCCTTCTGCGGGCAGCTTCGGTACAATCCCTATTCCTACAATACGATCTTTTATATGGGGATCGCCCTGTTTTTGCTGGCGGTGCTGATCCTGCAGGTGCGGCTCACCGTGCTGCTTTTCCGCCTGCCGGAGGAATACACCGCTCAGGAGATCCTGCACCTGCTGCTGGGCTCGGCCAAGAGCTATATGCTGCTGACAGCGCCCTTTCTGCTGGTATTCTCGGGAGCGCTGTGCGTCTCCAACATCTCCCTGATCCGGCACGAGGGCTTTCGCCCGGTGAACGCCCTGGGCATCCTGCTGTCCTTTCTGCTGGTGGGCGGGGAGCTGTTCCTGTATTTTTTTGACTCCTACGTCTCCGGAAGCAGGGAAGAGATCATGCTGCATGAGCTGCTTTCCAACCTCTTCGCCGCGGTGTATCTCTACTTTGAGTGCATGCTTATCGGCGTCATGATCGCCGATGCGATCGTGGTCCGCTATGAGCCGGAGCCGGACAAGGACTATCTCATCATTCTCGGCTGCGGCATCCGAAAGGACGGAACGCCCTCTCCGCTGCTGCGGGGCCGGGTCGACAGGGCCCTGGCCTTTGCCGAAAAGCAGCAGAAGCTGACGGGCAAGGCGCCGATCTTCGTGCCCTCCGGCGGACAGGGACCGGACGAGCCCATTTCCGAGAGCGCCTCCATGAAGCGCTACCTGCTGGAGCAGGGCGTGCCGGAGGAGCGCATCCTGATGGAGCCCCGCTCCACAGACACCTTCGAGAACATGAAGTTTTCAAAAGAAGTGATCTGGGAGCGCGATCCCAAGGCAAAGGTGGCCTTTGCCACCACCAACTATCACGTGTTTCGCGGCGGGCTCTTCGCCCGCCGGGTGAAAATGCGGGCCGTGGGCATGGGCGCGAAAACGAAGTGGTACTTCTGGCCCAACGCGGCGGTGCGGGAATTTGTGGGCCTGCTCACCGAGCACAAGCTCAAGCAGGGCCTGATTTTCGGCGGTATGCTTGGCTTTTATGTGGTGCTGACGCTGTTGGTCTATCGATAAAGCGCCTCCCTCCGCGCTGCCGGGCAGGGGAGTGCGGCGGGAATGATTCCGGAGGAAGAAGCGCATAATAGGATGAGAAGTTTCCTGAAAAAACACCGGGGTGTGAGAGCATTGCTTTGGATCGTGCTGCTGGCAGCCGCACTCATATTGGGGATCTTTGTGTTCCTGCGCAGCGATCCCGTCTTCGGAGGACGGCCCACGAAGGCGGATCGGGAGGACTACGCCAGGCGCGCAGCCGGTTATTTTGACGGCGAGAGCTTCCGATACCCAGACGCCTGGAAGCTGGCCGGCGCGGACGAGGACCGAAGGGTTTCCCGCAAGGAGACCGCGCCGAAGGACACACTGCCGGTGGCCGTGCCGGATTTTGCGCTGGCAGGGGAGAATGACGTAGTGGTCACCTGGTTTGGGCATTCCTCCTCACTGATCCAGATCCACGGCAAAGCCATCCTGATCGACCCGGTTTTCAGCCGACGCTCTTCTCCCGTCCGCTGGGCGGGACCTGCGCGATTCACCCAGCCCTCCGTCACCGTTGACGAGCTGCCGGAGATCGACGCGGTTCTCATCACCCACGATCATTACGATCACCTGGATATGGAAACGATCCAGGCGCTGGAGAAGAAAACCGCGCGCTTCCTGGTCCCCCTGGGCATCGACAAGCACATCACCCGCTGGATCGGGGACGACAGCAAGGTGCAAAACCTGGCCTGGTGGGAGAGCGTGGACCTGGACGGACTGGAGATCATCTGCACCCCTGCAAACCACAGGTCCGGCCGGGGGCTCGATAATCAGCAGAGCACGCTGTTCTGCTCCTGGGTGCTGCGGGACGGGCAGCATCAGATCCTGGAGAGCAGCGACACGGGCTATGGCGCCCATTTCGCGGAGATCCACGACCGGTACGGAGACTTTGACCTCTTCATGCCGGACTGCGGACAATACAACATCCGATGGCACGACTGGCACATGTTCCCTGAGGAGAGCGCCATGGCGGCGCAGACCCTGGGAGCGAAAGCGGTCCTGCCGATCCACTGGGGTGCGTTTGTGCTGTCCACCCATGGATGGGACGATTCGCCCGAGCGGATCACGGCGGCCTGCGAGGAGAAGGGGATCGCGGTCCTCACGCCCAGACTCTGCGAAAGCCTTTCCCTGGAACAGGGGGCGGACTTCTGCGACAGGTGGTGGCGGGATTATCGGTAGACTGGCGCGGAACACTGGCCTCTTCATCCTGTAAGAATAATCGAAAAAAGAGCGGAAACGACGGTTCGTTTCCGCTCTTTTTTGCCGGGAAACCGGCATTTAGGACGGCCGGGGTGCTCCGGCACGATAGTCCGACGGCGTCATGCCATAGTGCTTTTTGAAGACTTTGACAAAGTAGTTGTTGTCCTCATAGCCCACATACTGGCTGATCTCCTGAATGGGGAAATCACCGTCCCGAAGCATCTGTGCAGCCTGGGTACAGCGCAAATGGGCGATGTACTGGGAAATACTCATGCCCACTTCCTTTCGAAAGCATCTGGAGAGATAGGCCTCGGATATGGCGGCTCTCCTGGCCAGGGTGGGAAGGCGCAGCGCCTGGCTGTAGTTGAGTCCCAGGTATTCCAGCGTCTTCTGCACGGGGGCCGAGTAGTTTCCGGCGTGGAGCCGGTGGAGACGCACGGCCTCCGTCAGCTCCAGCAGCATCTCCCGGGTGCATCGCATCTGCTCGGCCTGGTCCCGCGCGTTCGCGATGCGCTGCACAGCCCGCTGGGTGATCTCATCGATCTGTACCACGGAGGCGCCTCCGCGTTCGGCGGATTTGCGCGCCAGGGCGCGGATGATCGAGAGGCCCACCGACGGGTCCTGGTAAACAGCGTTGACGTAGCGCTGCTGACTGGCGTCCCGGAGACTCATGCCGCTCATGTCGTTGTAGGCCAGCAGGACATGCTCGGTATCTCCGGTTTCAATGGTCCGCAGGAAGCGGTTTTCCAGATCGTAGCGGGCGTAGAGGGAGCTGTAATCCAGGTTCTCCTCCCGCCCGGGGGCCGGGGCAAGGGCAGTCTCCGCCGGGCCGCGCAGGCGCTGATAGTCGTAGTCGTCCGCAGCATAGCTGATGGAGCGGATGCAGGCCATGACGGTGCCGCGCACCTGGTAGGAGCTGAGAATGGGAAATGCGCTGTAATACAGGCGGAGAGAGGGCAGAAAGGAGGCGGGAACACGGCGGCGAATCAGCAGGCGCCGGACTGCCGCCGTGTCAAATTCGGATTTCACAAAGGGACCGACCAGGAAGATCTGCCCTTCCACGGCGAAGAGGTGCAGGCAAATGCCCAGCTCGTCCCGCAGGCCGTAGATGCACCGCTCCCGGACCCCGTCCAGCACACTCGCTAGGGACTCGCGGGTGAAGATCCCCTGGAGCACGCGGTTGTAGCAGTGCTTTTGCTCAAAGGCGTCAAGATCCCGCTCCCGGTCCTCCAGCGCCAGAACATTGGTGTGGAGCAGATTGCGAAGAAGAGTGCAGAATAAGACATGATCCATGCTCGAACCTCCCGCAGACGGCTGAAGGTATTATAGCATTTTCGCCGGGCAAGAGAAATTGACGTATCGGACAAAGATCAGAGAGGAAATTTAAACAACTTGACAAAATAGTTCTATTAACATCAGAAAAATTCTAACACTTAAGAGAAGGATTTGGTATGATACTGTCACATCAATAGGATCAGACTGCCCTGCCCGGGCCCTTGGCGCGGAAGCGGCGGGGGAGAAAAGAAGTGCCGCCTGGGGCGGCGAGAAGAAGGAGTGCGTGTCATGTCGATGCAAATGGGCTTTCGCTGGTACGGCGAGGGCAACGATAAAATCAGCCTGTCGGATATTCGGCAGATCCCCGGCGTGTCTACCATCGTGTGGGCGCTGCATGATAAGATGCCCGGCGAGGTTTGGCGTCCGGAGGAGATTGCCCCGGTGGTCGAGCAGATCCGTGCAGCCGGCTTCAATGCCGACGTAGTGGAGTCGGTGAACGTCCACGACGATATCAAGATCGGGCTCGACACCCGGGACGGCTATATCGATAACTATATCCAAACCATCCGCAACCTGGCCCCCTTTGGCGTGAAGGTGATCTGCTATAACTTCATGCCCATCTTCGACTGGACCCGCTCGGACCTGTTCCATCCGGTGGGGGACGGGTCCACAGCGCTCTACTACCAGAAGGACATGATCCAGGACGACCCGAAGGAAATGGCGGACTACGTGATGTCCTTCACCGAGAAGTACCACATGACCTTCCCCGGCTGGGAGCCGGAGCGCATGGCCAGGCTGGACGAGCTCTTTGAAAAGTACAAGCCCGTCACCAAGGAAAAGCTCTGGGAAAACTTCCGCTACTTCCTGGAGCGGCTGATGCCCGTTTGCCGCGAGTGCGATATCAAGATGGCCGTGCACATGGACGATCCCCCCTGGGATATCTTCGGCCTGCCCCGGCTGCTGGTGGACGAGGCGAGCATCGACCGCTTTCTCAAGATGGTGGACGACCCGTATAACTGCCTCACCCTCTGCTCCGGCAGCTTGAACGCCAATCCCGAGAACAATGTGGCCGAGATCGTCCGCCGCCACTGCGACCGTATCGCTTTCGCCCACATCCGCAACGTCAAGCACTTCCCCAACGGCGACTTCTCCGAGGCCAGCCACCGGGACTGCGACGGCGACACGGGTATTCTGGACATTCTGCGGGCCTACCACGACTGCGGCTTTGCGGGCTATATCCGGCCCGACCACGGGCGGCACCTCTGGGACGAGAAGCCCGGCAGTGTGCGCCCCGGCTATGGGCTTTATGACCGGGCTCTCGGCATCATGTACATGCTGGGCGCCTGGGATCTGATGGACAAGGAGGCAGCCGAAAAATGAAGCTGAATAACGAAACCTTGAAAAACCGGGCCGAGTGGGAAGCCAAGGGCTACCGCCTGCCCGAATATGACCGGGAGGCCATGATCGCGCGGACCAAGGCCGATCCCACCTGGCTGCACTTCGGCGCGGGCAACATCTTCAAGGCCTTGCACGGCATGGCCGCCCAGCGGCTTTTGAACGGGGGCGTACTGGAAAAGGGCATCATCGCCGTGGAGCGCCGGGATAACGGCGGGGGGAAGA
>ODAJ014739030.1_pt1 | contig 28062 bp, 24 predicted proteins | sample 1539241 | NCBI WGS metagenome assembly ODAJ01 (sample SAMN02144231, study PRJEB22623) | gut metagenome | biome: sheep rumen | host: Ovis aries | place: New Zealand
CTCATGTTGCCACTTGCTGGGATGCCACGATGCACCATAACCGATGTCACCCGTCTGGGGGGTGAAGTCAAAGCGGAACACCTGGTTGTCACCAGCCTTATGGGCTTCATCTACCACCTCGTTCAGCGTGTTTTTAGCTATTTCCAATTCTTTTCCGTTGAGCATGGAGCCACACAGATAGACAATCTTAGCTTTGGGGTTATGGCTGCGCACTTGTTTCAGGAATTGCTGATAGGCCGCCTTCAGCCGTTTCACGTCGTAGTTATTCGTGGAAAGGTCGTTAGTGCCGAGGTTGATACACACCAGTTGAGGCTGGAACCTCGAAAAATCCCATTTCTCTGAGCGGTCATACAGATTGGTATATTCATATTCCGTGGTCATCACATTCTCGGGGGTGCCTGTCTTCGGACCGCCGTAGCTGCGATAGACACCGATACCGCTGCGAGCCACCACGTGGGCATAAGCCGCCAGATTCCGGCAGGTCTGTTGGGCGTAGGTGATATAATGGTTCTCGGTCTCGTATTCAAAGGGGTCGTTGGCTACGATGCCTTCATTTCCATAGCCGCAGGTAATGCTATTGCCAATGAACTCAATGGTACGTTCTGGCAAGGCTGGTGGAGGGAGCAGCATACTACCCTTGTCCAAAATAAACCCACGGAAGTCGGGTTTCAGCTCATAGCCCTCGATGATGTACATCAGTCGCAGCGTGTGGCAGCCTTGTGGCAGAGCGGTGGCCACTGTCACGATGGAGTCGCGTTCGCTCATGAGGGCAACCTTGAAAGGCTCTGCCTGGTCAACCTGCGCCATGAAATAGCCGCTATGAGGCTTTGCCCATAGCTTTACGGAGGTTCCAGTAAAACAGATATTTATTTGCGTTCCCGGAAAGGTAAAGCGTGGACGCTCAGGATGGTCGAAACAAATGCGCCCCACATACTGGATATTCTTGTCTGTCGGTTTAATTACTTTTCCCTGAATCGGTAAAGTGGTTGATGCCTGAGTGCTTATTGACACCAGAATCATCAAGGCTAGTAGTTTAAGATGTTTCATGCTACAAGGCTGATAGTTTAAGAGGTTTTATGCTATATTTCCTTTTCATGTCATAATATGGTACATTCCTCCTGCGAGTGGCTTTATCACTCCCTTCATCTCCAGCGAGAAAAGGAGGGCTGTCAATTGTCCGATGGGGATGCCTGTCTTCACGCTGATAACGTTCAGCTGTAGGTCGTTAGTATCCTGCAACAGACAGACTACCTTCTGTTCTTCTTCTGTCAAGTCCGGAAACAACTGGCGTTCTATGGCCTCTGGCTTCTGGGCCTGCGTCTGCCAACCTATCGACTCCACAAAATCTTGCGCAGAGGTGATGAGTGCGGCGGTGTTGTTGCGAATCATACGGTTGCAACCTTCTGAGTAGGGCATGCCTACAGCACCGGGGAAGGCAAACACATCGCGTCCATACTCTTGGGCTATACGACAGGTGATAAGTCCGCCGCCCTTGAAGGCGCTCTCTACCAAGATGGTGGCATCCGACATGCCTGCCACTATGCGGTTGCGTTGCCGGAAATTATTGGGCAAGGCCTGCGTCTGAGACATATATTCTGTCAGCAGTCCACCTTGCTTCACCATTTCTACAGCCGTTTCGCGGTGGTGCGACGGATAAATCTGGTCTAAGCCGTGCGCCAAGACACCAACAGTTTCGAAACCACAACTCAAGGCCTGACGATGGGCACAGATATCAATGCCGTATGCCAGTCCACTGACGATGAGCACTTCTGGGCATAATTGGCGCAAGTCGCTGACGAAACTGCGAACGATGTCCTGTCCATAGGTGGTGCAATGGCGCGTACCCACAATGTTGATAATGTGGTGCTGGTTCAAGTCGGCCTCACCCTTATAGAAAAGGATAATCGGTGCATCAGGACATTCTTTCAGCCGTTGAGGATAGTCATCGTCCTGCATCGTCAATGCCTTGATTCCTTTTTTCTCTATGAACTCCATCTCAGCAGCCGCCCTGTGCAATGCCTCGTTCCATGGGAAGCGGGTCTTGTGTTCCTCATAGACAGCCTTGCTACTACCCAGTGACTGGTATAAATGGAGAATTACGCCATGGTTGACACCCGGTAAGCGTGTCAACGCAATGGCGTAATATATTTCTTCACTGGTCATATCCTATGCAAAGGTAGCGCAGAATTATTCGTGAACGTAGAGGTTCCAGCCCAGATAGGTCTCGATAGCCTCGTTCAGGATATCGACCACATCGGTGCGGCACATGGCAACATGGTGCTCGAAACCATTCTTGCAGATATACTTCATCAGCTTCTGCAGGTTGTCCACCTGTGTAACGGCGATACAGCCGTCCATGCCGTATGGATCGTTAGTCAGCTGACCCTTGCCTAAGTAAGCCTTGATGCAGCCCTTTGGATCGTCTGTCGAGATGCGGAAGAAGGTGAACGGACCTTCGCTGACCTTGGCATAGACGGCACCAAAGGTATTGATCTTACCCAAGGTACGACCCAACACGCCGAGAGGACCCAGCTTCAGGTCGTCGTTGCCCACGAACGACTTGGCGTAGTTGCCACAGTGTGTGCAGACACACTTGTTGCGGTCCTCTGCGAAGTTGTTGTTCCAGTCGAGTAGGGCAGAGGCCTTGCCTGAAGCTAACGTCAAGGCATACATAGAAACGGCACCGGCGAGGTCGGTCTCACAAGCAGCGGGAATGAGCTTGTCGGAGAGCATTGACATCGTGACGCAAGGAGCGCAGCCATAGTTCTGCTCCAGTGAATCCCAGCACTGGATGGCCACAGCCTGAACGTCGTTGGCCTCAATCCAGTTCTCGACGGCTACGCTGAACTTAGCCTGCAGACCCAGCTTCTCCTTGTAGTTGTCGGGCACCTTGGCGTAGTTGCAGGTGCGGTTGCACATTTCGATGAACTTAGGATCGTCGTCCTTTATCTTCTGGGCGGCATACAGAATCTCGCTCAGGTCGGCAGGCACCACGGTGATGCCGGAGCGCTGCAACAGTTTTTCGGAGGCACGACATGTGTTGAAACCCAAGGGGCGTGTGCCAATTTGTCCCAGGCGGCAATGGCGCAGACCGTTTACTACGCGACAGATAGCTGCAAAGCGGTCGATATCCTTGCGGAGCAGCGGGTCGTAAATGCTGTAGGTGTGCAGTGTGGTGTCGGTAAAGGGAATGCCATACTGGTAGAGGTTGTTGCACACACTGATCTTTCCGCAGAACGCATCACGACGTGAGTCGAGGTCAACCTTGTCGTTCTCGTCGTCACAAGCCTGAACCATCACAGGCACATTCAGGTCAGCATCACTGATGGCGTTGATGATACCAATCTCAAAACCGAAGTTAGGCAGCGAAACAATGATACCGTCTATCTCATCGCGATGGGCACGAAACTGTTTCGACACTTTCAGTCCGTCCTCACGGGTCTCGATACTCGAACTGCCTGTAGGTGTGGCATCCTCGGGAAGGATGACGTATTCATAGCCGCCATCCTCAAGGGTTCTCAGCAGCTGCTTGCGAACATCTTTTGCTAATTCTGAGTTAAAATAGGCGCGTGTTCCGATAATCACGCCAAAACATGTCTTTCCGTTTTTCATATTTGTTTAGTTTTAGTTATTTAATCAATTGATTGACAGCATTGCGCCATCCCTGATACAGAATGTTCTTCTGATCATTGGATTGGGGCTGGATGACCTGTGTAACCTTGCGTAAAGATGCTACCTCATCGAAACTCTTCCAGATGCCTCGTGCAAAACCATTCATAATGACAGCACCTAAGGCAGAGGCATCGTCCACCTCTGTACATACTACGGGTGTATCAAGCATGTCAGCCTGAAACTGCATGAGGAACTTATTCTTTGTAGGCCCTCCATCAGCCGCAATTTCTTTTAGACGACCGCCTGTGGCACGAGCCATCACATCAATGAGGTCTTTAATCTGGTAGGCTATTGATTCAAGGGCAGCACGCAGGAAATGTGCTTTCGTGGTGGCAAAGGTCAGTCCGAAGACAGCACCCTGCACGTCACTCTTCCACCAAGGAGCACCTAATCCGGAAAAAGCCGGCACGATATATACACCGCCATTGTCTTCAACACTGGTGGCTAATGCCTCCATCTCAGAGGGATGACCTACTAACTGCAGTTGGTCGGCAATCCACTTCAAGGTGGCTCCCGTGCTATAAATATTGCCTTCGAAACCGTAGTAGGTCTTTCCGAAGGCTGAGAAACCTACGCTGGTTACCAGTCCCTCTGGTGCAGCCTTGGGTTCTTCACCGATGTTTACCATAACGCTGGAGCCTGTTCCATAGGTAACCTTTCCAGAACCTTTTTCAAAACACATTTGGCCAACCAATGCTCCATGCGAGTCGCCCAACACTCCTGCTATCTGAATGGGGTTAGGAAAAATCCCCTCAACAGTAGTCTCGCCATAGACAGCATCGCAAGGCAGAATATCAGCCATCATAGAACGTGGTATATCGAACAATTTCAGCAAGGTGTCGTCCCAGTCTAACGTATGGATATTGAACAACATAGTGCGTGAAGCATTCGTATAGTCAGTGGCAAAGGTCTTACCGCCTGTCAACTTCCAAATGAGCCATGTTTCTATGGTACCCATCAGGAGTTCACCGTTCTCTGCACTCTTGCGGGCACCCTCAATGTTGTCGAGCAGCCATTTCACTCCTGTGGCAGAGAAGTTTGGGTCTATCAGCAGACCGCTTTTGTCGAACACCATACGGGCTCTGCCCTTTCTACGCAACTCACGACAGAGCTCTGCACCACGTGTGTCTTGCCATACTACCGCATTGGCAATGGGTTTACCCGTGTTCTTGTTCCATACCACAGCAGTTTCGCGTTGGTTGGTGATAGCCAAGGAAAATGTATAAGGAACCAATGAATAATGAAGGTCCACGTCTGCCATCAGCCTACGTATGGCCTCTACCATGTTGGCATAAATCTCCTCAGCATCATGCTCCACCCATCCTGTCTGTGGATAGTATTGCTTATGGTCCACATTGGTGCGTGCCAGCACTTTACATTCCTCGTCAAAGAGTAGTGCCTTTGTTGACGAGGTGCTTTGGTCTATTGCAATGATTCGTTGTGCCATACTCATTTCTCATTTTAGGAAACTGGTTACGGCTTTCACCACACCCTCAGCATCCAGACCATAGTGATGGAAAATCTCTGCGTTGGTGCCATGAACTACGTTTTCATCAGGAATACCTAAAATACGGACGGGAACAGGATGTTCAGAAATGGTCTCGCAGATCATAGCGCCCAGTCCGCCAAACTGAGAATGCTCTTCAACAGTGACGATGCGACCTGTTTCGCGGGCAGCTTTTAGGATGGCTTCTGTGTCGAAGGGCTTAATCCACGACATGTCTAGTACGCGGGCTGAAATGCCTTGTTCCTTCAACTTCAAGCCAGCCTGCCAAGCGTGATAGACCGTTTCACCTGTGGCAACAATGGTAACGTCGGTACCATCCAGAATCTGGATAGCCTTGCCGACCTCGAAGTGGAAGTCATCGTTCGCATAGACATCGGGCACGGCAGCACGACCAACACGAACATAGCAGGGCTTGTCGTAGTTGACCAGGAACTTCACCAACTTCTTCGTCACGCGCCAGTCGCTTGGCAGACATACCGTCATGCCAGGGAATGTGCGCAGCACGGCAATGTCGTGCAGCGAGTGATGGGTAGCGCCCAGGGCACCGTACGCCACACCGCCTGAGACGCCAAGAATGGTAACGGGATTCTCTGAATAGGCGAGGTCGACCTTGACCTGTTCGAGCGAACGGGCCACATAGAAGCAGGCCGGTCCGCAGCAGAACACCTTCTTGCCGCTGTGTGCCAGACCTGCCGAGATGCCTACGGCGTCCTGCTCGGCAATGCCACACTCCACAAACTGTTCGGGCAGCGCATTGGCATAGTCACCCAATGTCACCGAACCACGTGCATCGGTGGTTACGGCAATGATATCTTTATCCTCACGCGCCAGCTCCAGCAACGTGTCGGTAAACTGTTTTCTACAAGCTATCATAGTCTTAATTTACAATTTGACAATTTATATTTAACCATTTATTGTTCCAAGGCGGCAATGCGCTCACTGATTTCCTTCACGGCGTCCTTGCACTGTTCTTCGTTGAGTACACCATGATGCCACTTGGCAATGCCTTCCATGAAGCTGACGCCACGACCCTTCGTCGTGTTACTAACCAATAGGTGGGGCTTCTTGTTATGGTAGTCAATGGCATCAAAGGTCTTCACAATGTCCTCCATTGAGTCGCCATTCATCTCGATAACATCCCAGCCGAAGGCGCTCCAGCGCTCCTTGATGCTATCGATGGGCATCACGTCCTCGGTATTGCCGCTAATCTGCAGGTGGTTGCGGTCGATGATGGCCACCAGGTTATCTAATTGGTATTTGTTTCCTGCCATAGCAGCTTCATAGATAGAGCCTTCGCCCTGTTCACCATCACCCATCAGCACGTAGGTGTTATAGTCTTTCTTGTCCATCTTGGCAGCAATAGCCATACCGATGCCGATGCTCAATCCGTGGCCTAAGGCACCACTATTCACCTCGATTCCTGGCACCTCAATGGTGGGGTGGCCACTGAGGATCGAGCCAAACTTGCCCAATGTGTCGAGCACTTCGGGTGCGAGATAGCCCTTGGCCTCCAGCGTTACATAGAGTGCCTCCACACAGTGTCCCTTCGACAGCACGAAGCGGTCGCGGTCGGCAGCCTTCGGATTGGTGGGATCCAGGTTCTTCATCACATGAAAGTACAATGCCGTCATCACGTTCAGGCACGACAGGTCACCGCCAATGTGTCCGGCCTTGGCAGCATACACCACTTCAACAAGGCGCTTACGGTTTTTCTCCGCAAGCAATTCCAATTCTTTTACGTTCATAGCTTTTTAAGTATATATACTTTATTATAATGATGCATGAATAGAAAAAATGTCATCATTTAAAGGTGGAAAAGCGTCCGATTTCAATTATTCTTCGTAAATTTGCAACGTAAAACAAATAAGAGTCAGGAAGGAAAATGTTAGCAAGTCATTATTACCAAGGAAAGATTGAGGCGGGTTGCGACGAGGCTGGTCGTGGCTGTTTGGCTGGCAGCGTCTATGCAGCAGCTGTCATTCTGCCTGAAGATTATCAGAATGAGTTGTTGAACGATTCAAAGCAGCTCACAGAGAAACGGCGTTATCAGCTCCGGGATATCATTCTGCATGATGCTATAGCGTGGGCAGTGGGTATTGTTACTCCTGCGGAGATAGACAAGATAAATATTCTCAATGCATCCATCCTAGCGATGCACCGTGCATTGGATCAACTTCAGGTGCGACCAGAAGCGATTATCGTGGATGGTAACCGTTTCAAACCTTATTATTCACCGATTGGTTCTAATCTCTCGCCTCTCAGCCCTGACCGATCCCCCCTTCCCCATACAACCATTGTAAAGGGTGATGCCAAGTATCTTTCCATTGCGGCAGCCTCCATTCTCGCCAAGACCTATCGTGACGATTATATGAATCAGTTGGCAGAGGAATATCCACAGTATGACTGGATTTCCAACAAGGGCTATCCAACCAAGAAGCATCGTGATGCCATCAAACAGTTTGGTATCACACCTTACCATCGTCGTTCCTATAACCTTGTAGGCGATGGTCAGCTCAGCTTCGATTTCTAAACGTTATATATTCCTAATCTAGTGGTTGTTCAGGTATTCGCGGAAGTACCGGATGATATGGTCTAGTCCTTCGTCTAACTTCACCTTGGGTTCCCAGTCCAGCTCACGTTTAGCAATGGTGATATCAGGACGGCGCATTTTGGGATCGTCGGAGGGTAAGGGGCGGAACACTATCTTGCTCTTGCCTCCAATTTTCTGGATAACCTTCTCAGCCAATTCCAGCATGGTAAACTCACCAGGGTTGCCTAAGTTGACAGGACCTGTGAAATCATCGCCTGTAGCCATAACACGCAGCATGCCCTCAATGAGGTCGCTGACATACTGGAAAGAACGCGTCTGTTGTCCATCGCCATAGATGGTGATGTCCTCACCACGAAGAGCCTGAACTACAAAGTTGGATACTACTCGTCCGTCGCTAACAGCCATTCGTGGTCCATAGGTGTTGAAAATGCGGATGACCTTGATGCGCACATTGTGCAGACGATGATAATCGAAGAAAAGGGTCTCTGCACAGCGTTTTCCTTCATCGTAACAAGATCGTAACCCGATGGGGTTAACATTGCCCCAATAGCTCTCAGGTTGTGGGTGTATATTGGGGTCGCCATAAACCTCACTGGTTGACGACTGTAGGATCTTAGCCTTTGTACGGCGTGCCAGTCCTAGCATGTGGTAAGCACCGAATACCGAAGTTTTGGTGGTTTGTATAGGGTCGTTCTGATAATATATTGGTGAGGCAGGACATGCTAGATTATAGATTTCATCAACTTCGGCCCAGTATGGGTTAATTACATCATGCCGTACTAATTCGAAGTTGGGTTTTCCTATGAGGTGCCACACATTCTCCTTAGAACCACTGTAGAAGTTGTCGAGGCAAATGACGTCGTGTCCATCGTTTACTAGTCTCTCGCAGAGGTGGGAACCTATGAAGCCGGCTCCACCAGTTACAAGTATTCTTTTCATAATGATATTCTTGTAATGATGTTCTGTATAGGTATGAACAAAAATTTAAAAAGCATTAACACTTAAGCCTTCTTTATAAATACGGTATTTTGGCCGTACATATATTTATAAGTAATGTCTGGAATAATCTGGGTAATAAGTCGCAAACCCATATGTTCATGGCCTTTCGTGCCTATGTTCTTGTCGGCCATCTTGCCTGCTTTAATCGGATCGAATGGACGTCCAGCATCTTTCAACGTGACAAATACACCCTCATTGTTGATGTGTATATGTACATCGAAAGTCTGCTTGACGATGCGTCCTTTCGAATGCTGGGCGATATTGGTCATCAGCTCTTCGCAACAAACGTTTATGTCGAACAGACTTGATGCAGGAACCTTTGATTCTTTGAGGAAGATATCGATATCGGTCAGTGTGTCATAGACGTCATCAAGACTATAGCTAACGGAGCGGTCAAACGTTAATCCTGTCGTTGTCTGAGGAATCATAGTCAGAGGTGAGATAGGTGCTTGGTGCATATAGCTTTTAGCGTAGGTATAGCCTAATTGGAAGAGCAATACCAAGACACAGGCTCCAACAAATCCCCACCAAAGTTCAACACCCTCTAAGTTGGCAACAAACCAGACTCCCACTACTAGCATGGCGGTCTGCGCTGTGGCTGTGACAACACTGGCCTTTTCGTGTCCTAATATCTGGTAGGTACTCAATAGAATTTGAGTGATGGAGAAAGGTATCAGCATCAGTGCGAATATACGCAAAACCCGGCTTAATTCGAATGATAGCGTACTGCCACTCTCAACACCGAAAAGCATACCTACCACGCCAGGAAGATACATCATGACAATGACTATAGCCACTAGAACGGCGATAACTATCAATGCCTGCTTAACGAGTATCTCAAGACCACGCAGGTCTCGTTCTCCCATAAGCACGCCACCGATAGCAAACATCGACTCGATGACGCCATCGATGAATACATAGGATAGAAGCAGCATCTGAAGGCAGACAGACCAAATGAACAAGCCATCGCATCCTAGATAGCGCAGCACGATATTGTTGATAAGCATGATGGTAACAGCCATCAGCGTGTTGCTTAAGGTGATGGGAGCACCCTCCTTGACATTGGCGAAGAAAATATGGAAGAGACTTTTGCCAGGCCACTTCAGACGGTAGGAACTTGTAGGCTTACGGAGGTAGCTGAGGAGTACGAGAATGTTAACGGTAAACATGGACAGCGAACCAAGGGCAGCACCCTCTACACCCATGCCTAGTACAGAGATGGTTAGAATGTCAACAACACCGTTGGTGAGTGCACCAGCCACCACGGCTATCGTCACCATACGCGGACGTCCGTCGGTAGCCACGAAGAGGCATAGGCCATACGACATCATCTGCAACCACCCGCCTAGGGCATAGGTGTGTATGTAGTTGTAGGCCATATCATTCAGGTGTGGTTCTTCGGATACTAGTTCTACAATCTGCCTGCTGAACAAGCTGATACCTAGTGAGACGGCTAGTCCTAATGTCATGATAGTCAGAATAGTAGAAGTGAAGGTGCGCGCTGTTTTGTCCATATCATTGCTACCGATAGCTTGAGCACACAGGGCATTAGCTCCAAAGCAGATTAGAAAAGCTACACAGTTGAGTACTTCCACTAATGGCAGTACCAGATTGATGGCGGAAACAGCATCCTGTCCTACTACGTGGCCCACAATCATCGAGTCTGCCGTATGTGCTAGCTGTGATGCAGCAGCAGTCAGTACTGCAGCCGTCACAAAAGTCTTAAGTGCTTTCGATACAATAAATGAATTTCTTTGTTTGGTATTTGTCTTCATGACATGTTTCTTTCTGGTTTGTTTCCCAATTTCGAGCACGAAGGTACAAAAAAAATATAATCAAACAGCATGATGTTCCATTTTTTTAGTAATTTTATAATAATCTTTTTGTTACAGTGCCTCTGTGTTCAAAATAAATTCGTACCTTTGCAGACACTTTCAAGAATATATATATTAATTAGGTAATAAAACTATGGCAAAGAAAGCACTTTTGATGATTCTCGACGGATGGGGAATCGGTAAGCATGGTAAGGGTGATGTTATCTTCAACACGCCGACACCTTATCTTGATTTGTTGACGGCTACTTCGGCTCACTCTCAGCTTCAGGCTTCTGGTGAGGATGTTGGCTTGCCCGATGGACAGATGGGAAACTCGGAGGTAGGTCACCTCAATATTGGTGCAGGACGCATCGTTTATCAGGACTTGGTAAAGATTAACCGTGCCTGCAAGGATGGTTCAATCGTAGAAAATCCTCAGGTAAAGGCTGCTTATACCTATGCCAAGGAAAACAATAAGAAACTGCACCTGATGGGACTTTGTTCAGATGGTGGTGTTCACTCTAGCTTGGAACATCTTTTCAAACTCATCGAGGTGGGTAAGCATTATGGGCTGAAGAACCAGACTTTTGTTCATTGCTTCATGGATGGTCGTGATACCGATCCTAAGAGTGGTAAGGGCTTTATAGAGCAGGTAACTAAAGTTTGTGCCGACAACGATGCCGCTATTGCCTCAATCGTAGGTCGTTTCTACGCGATGGACCGCGATAAGCGTTGGGAACGTGTAAAAGAGGGTTATGACCTCATTGTTAAAGGTACTGGTAAGCAGGCCACCGATATGGTGAAAGCTGTTGAGGAGAGCTATGCTGATGGTGTGACTGATGAGTTCATTAAGCCAATCCATAACAGTACTGTGAATGGGTGTATCGAGGAGGGTGATGTTGTTATCTTCATCAACTTCCGTAATGACCGTGCCAAGGAATTGACCATAGTGCTGACACAACAGGATATGCCGGAACAGGGCATGAAGACGATTCCTGGATTGCAATATTACTGTATGACTCCATACGATGCAAGTTTTACAGGTGTCAACATCCTCTTTCCCAAGGAGAATGTAGAGAATACCTTAGGCGAGTACCTGTCACAACAGGGCAAGAAGCAGTTGCATACTGCTGAGACAGAGAAATATGCTCATGTCACCTTTTTCTTCAATGGTGGACGTGAGGCTCCATACGAGGGTGAGGATCGTATCCTAGTTCCAAGTCCTAAGGTGGCAACCTATGACCTGAAGCCTGAGATGAGTGCCTTCGAGGTGAAGGATAAGTTGGTAGGTGCCATCAACACGCAGGAGTATGACTTTATTGTGGTTAACTTCGCTAATGGCGATATGGTGGGACACACAGGTGTTTATAATGCTATTGCGAAAGCTGTTTGGGCTGTTGACAATTGTGTGAAGGAGGTTATTGAGGCCGCTAAGGCCAATGATTACGAGGCTATTATTATTGCAGACCACGGAAATGCTGATAATGCCATCAATCCAGATGGAACTCCCAATACTGCTCACTCGTTGAATCCCGTTCCTTTCATCTATGTAACCAACAACAATTCGGCTACTGTTAAGGACGGTCGTCTTGCTGATGTGGCTCCCTCAATACTGCATATCATGGGGCTGGAGCAACCCTCAGATATGACGGGCGAGAACCTGATACAGGATTAAAGTTCTAAAGATTACTTATGGAAAACAGTCTCTGCGATGATTACTCAGAGGCTGTTTCCTTTTTATATTGGATAGCCAACATTGTCAGATCATCGCTCTGCTCGGCATTGCCCACAAAAGCATGAACGGCCTCGTTCATCTTGCTCACTACGGTGGTGGGACGGTGGTTGCCTGTAGCCAGCAGACTCTCGGCAACGCTCAGGATGCGCTGGTCTCCAAACTGGTCGTGGCTGATATTTTCGGCCTCGTTCAGTCCGTCGGTAAACAGGAAAATGGTGGTATGCTGGTTAATGAGGGTTTCCTGTTCCGTGAACTCCCAGTCGGGCTGTATGCCGATGGGCAGGTTCGGATCGCAGGGCAAAGTGCCGACACTGTTCCCGATGAGCAGGGGTGCGTCATGACCGGCATTGCAGTAGCGCAACAGGCCGGTCTGCAGGTCAAGCACACCCACGAACAGCGTGACGAACATGTTGAGGTCGTTGTTCTCAGTGAGCGACTCGTTGAGGGCCTTCACAATGTGGTGGGGCTTTAGCTCATGGGCTGTGATGTTGCGGAACAGCGAGCGCGTCACCGCCATGAACAGCGAGGCGGGAACACCCTTACCGCTAACGTCGCCGATGCAGAAGACAAGCTGCTCGTTGTGGATGTAGAAGTCGAACAGGTCGCCACCCACAGCCTTGGCAGGCTTCAGCGTTCCGAAGATGTCGATGTCGTCGCGGTTGGGGTAGGGCGGGAATGTTTTTGGCAGCATCGACATCTGGATGTTGTGTGCTATCTTCAGCTCACTCTCAAAGGACGCTTTCTGTGCCGTTGTGTTCTTGAGTTCCTCCACATATTTGGTAAGCGAGCGTTCCATCTGCTCGAACGAGTCGCGAAGCATGTGTATCTCGTCGCGGCTTGTCAGCGTGGGCAGTGGTGTAGCAAAGTTTCCCTTAGCCACCTCGTTGGCTGATTCGGCCAACTGCTTCAGCGGCTTGGTGGATTTCTTGATGGTTCTGCGCCCGAAGAAGTACACGGCCAGCATGCCTATCAGGATAATCAGGGTCATGATGCCGCCGAATAAGTAGGCAAAGAATTCAACAAAAATCTCCGGTATCACCAGACCGAGGCACCAGTCTGTGTATTTCACAGGCTGGAAGGTCACCAACATGTGCTCGTTGTCGAACATCAGTTCTTCGTCCTCGTCGGAATTGCGGTCCAGCATGCTGCCAACCGCCTCATTGGGGTCTTCGGTCACGTATTCCTTGATGTTGTGACTGAGCACTCGCATCTGGTCGGGGTGTACCAGTAGCGTACCCGTCGTATCGACGATAAAGTAATAGGCGGCATATTCTGGATCCCAGGTTTCTTTTTTGTCTTGCCTTATTTCGACGTTTACACCTTTTCTGCTGGAACTGTCCTTATTAGACCGATAAAACTGTATCTTGTCGTTTAGCCAGTCAAGTGACAGATCGGCACGCAGTATGGCCACCGTGCTGTCACGCTTGTCATGGATAGGCATATAGTACGAAACCAGGGGCCTCCCTTGGTTGATGCTGTCTATGAAAGCCTTGCCCCAGTAGCTCTCATTTCTGCTGAGTGCCTCCCTGAACCAAGCTGCTGTCAGGTAGTCATGCTTGGCGTCGTCTATCACATAAGTCTCGATATTGGTGGTGTCCACACGCACGGCAAAGGGGTAGAACCGACGTCCTTTCTTGGGATAGTAGTTGTCCACAAAGCTGATGCCACAGCTGCGCATGTAGGGATTCTTCCTCAGCATGCGCTCAATAAGACCCTGCATCTTCTCGGGATGCTCCAGGTTGTCCTCTATCACGGGAGCGGTATTGATGGAGGCTACGTAGAGGTCGGACGTGATACGACGAATCTCCTCATGCTCGCCGCTCACCAGACGGTTACAGATGCCGACTGCGCCCAGATAGATCAAGACATAACAACCCCAGAACACTAGGGCAGTGGGAATACCCATGAATATCAACATACGGAGCATAATGCGCCATGTGAGCCGCTTGGCAAAGGAGTGCGGATAGGCGGTTTCTTGTTTTTTCTTGAAGATAGATAACATAACCTTTATAGTTTGCTTGCAAAGATACAATTTTTTTCTTATCTTTGCAAACAAAACCGCAAAGATAATGAATGTAAAGATAGAATCTACGTGGAAAGAACATCTGCAAGCTGAGTTTGATAAGCCTTATTTTGTTGGGTTGACAGATGCTGTCAGACAGGAGTATGCGACTGGTATGTGCTATCCGCCAGGTGCCTTGATATTCAATGCTTTCAACTTGTGCCCCTTCAATCAGGTGAAGGTGGTTATCATTGGGCAAGACCCTTATCACGAATCAGGACAGGCGCACGGATTGAGTTTCTCTGTACAGGATGGTGTTCAGTTTCCGCCATCTTTGCAAAACATCTTCAAGGAGATACGTGACGATATAGGCACTCCGATTCCTCAGTCTGGCAATCTGACGCGATGGGCTGAACAGGGTGTGTTACTACTCAATGCCACGCTGACGGTAAGGGCTCATCAAGCCAATAGCCATTCCTCATTGGGTTGGCAGACTTTTACGGATGCAGCTATCAAAGCGTTAGCTACTCATCGGGAGCATTTGGTTTATATGCTATGGGGAGGCTATGCCCGTGGAAAGGCATATATGATTGACAAGACCAGGAATCTTGTATTGGAGTCGGTACACCCTTCTCCTCTGAGTGCCAACCGAGGCGGTTGGTTTGGACAACACCAGTTTTCACGTTGTAATGACTATTTAGTACAAAATGGAATAAAACCTATCGTATGGTAAACGAGATACCGCCCATTCTGGAGGTCAGTGGTGTACTGATTTCTTCAGAGATTCTCACGGAGAAGTTCTGTTGTGATTATGAGAAATGTAAAGGCATCTGTTGTGTGGAAGGTGATGCCGGAGCTCCTGTGACATTAGATGAAGTTGCAGGGATAGAAGATTCTCTTGATACGGTGTGGGGCGACCTTTCTGCTTCTGCGCAAAGTGTTATTGACAAGCAAGGTGTTGCCTATATTGATAAGGATGCTGACTTGGTGACGAGTATAGTTCGTGGTAAGGATTGTGTCTTCACCTGTTATGATGGTGATCATTGTCTTTGCGCTTTGGAAAAGGCATTCCGTAGTGGGAAAACCAAGTTCTGTAAGCCCATCAGTTGTGCCTTGTATCCTATCCGTGAGAAGAACTTTGACAACGGACTGATAGGCCTTAATTATAATAGGTGGGCAATCTGTAAGGATGCTATAGAAAAAGGGAAGGCCTTGAACCTTCCCGTATATAAGTTTCTGAAGGAGCCTCTTATTCGTCGCTTTGGTAATGCGTGGTATGACGAGTTGTGTGAGGTGGCTCGGCTCTTTGAAGAGGAGAAAGACTAGCCCCTGCGATATTCATTCGGGGAGACTCCCACGTTCTTCTTGAAATATTTACCCATGAGTGACTGGTCAGCAAAGTGTAGTTCCTTGGCAATCTCCCTGATAGTTTTTGTGGTATTCTTCAGTAACAATCTGATTTCCATCACTACATAGTCATCAATCCATTGGTTGGGTGATCGTTTGCTGACACTGATAACCAAATCAGTCAGGTGCTTAGGTGTAATGTCAAGTTGTTGTGCATACCAGTAAACACGACGCTGTGTTCGGTAGTGTTTCTCTAACAGATGGATGAACTCCGTAAAGATGGCATCACTTCTCCTTATTTTTTTGGGGGCTCCTTCTCCTACTCGGCAGATGACATTACTCATATCATAGAACATAGAGAGCAGCAGTGCTTTCACTAGTTGTGTCCGATAGTAGTGTTGTGTGTCTGCCATCTTCTCTTGGATAACCTTATAGTAGTTTCCATAGACCTCAATCTCTTTCGTGGTGAGTTGTACAACTGGATAGTTCATCGAGAAAAGGAGTAGGGACGAAACGTTCTTTACGTCTTGTACGAAATCATGGTAGAAGTTAGGGCTTACCATGATGCACTGGCATTCAAAGTCTGGCGAAGCCATATACTCCTCAACAATATTACGTTGGGAAATGAAGAGCAAATCGCCAGGCTTTACAGTCTGTTTGTGATTGTCTTTACGGTATTGTGCATCTCCTTGACGACAGAGAGCCATGAGGATGAAGTTGAATCGGAAGATACCTTGTGATAAGGCAGTCTGGTCTATCTTGTCGGTGAGAATCAGTCCTGTCTCCATCTGTGTGGCATTTCCCCATGTCTTGGCATCCTTGAGGTTAATCTCTTTGATTTGGTTTGCTTTTATACTCATGATTCTAATTGGAGAGAAAAAAGGAGAACCGCTTTGATTCTCCTTTCAGTATGTTATGCATCGATGTTTGCGTAAGTAGCATTCTTTTCGATGAACTGTCTGCGAGGCTCTACATCGTCTCCCATCAGCATGGAGAAGATCTCGTCTGCCTGTGCGGCATTCTCGATTGTTACTTGCTTCAGCAGTCTGTTTTCCGGATTCATAGTCGTTTCCCACAGCTGCTCGGGGTTCATCTCACCCAAACCTTTGTAGCGCTGAGTGTGCAGGGCTGAGGCATTCTCATCGCCATCCACGTACTTGTCAATGAAAGCCTGACGTTGCTGGTCGGTATAGCAGTACTCAGAGAATTTCTTGTATGTGCATTTATAGAGCGGGGGAGTGGCGATATAGAGATGTCCTTCCTGGATGACCTTCGGCATGAAGCGGTAGAAGAGTGTCATAATCAGGGTGTCGATGTGCGAACCATCGACGTCGGCATCGGTCATGATGATTATCTTGTCGTAGCGCAGCTTGTCAACATTAGCCTCACGGTCACCTTCGCCATCTACGCCAAAGCGTACACCGATGGACTGGATGATATTCATGACAGACTCAGCCTCGAAGACGCGGTGCCACTGCACCTTCTCGACGTTCAGGATCTTACCACGCAGCGGCAGGATAGCCTGGAAATGACGGTCGCGACCCTGCTTGGCAGAACCACCTGCGGAGTCACCCTCGACAAGGAATATCTCGCAAACCTTGGGGTCTTTCTCTGAGCAGTCAGCCAGCTTTCCTGGCAGACCGCCTCCCGTCATGGGGTTCTTACGCTGAACGCTCTCACGGGCCTTGCGGGCTGCGATACGTGCCGTAGCTGCCAACACTACCTTGTCGCAAATCATCTTGGCTTCCTTCGGATGCTCCTCCAGATAATTGCTGAGTGCCTCACCCACAGCCTGCTGAACGGCACCGGCTACCTCGCTGTTGCCCAGCTTGGTCTTTGTCTGACCCTCGAACTGAGGCTCAGCGACCTTGATGGAGATAACGGCAGTCAGACCTTCACGGAAATCGTCACCAGCCAGCTCAATCTTGGCCTTTTCAATTTGCTTAGAGATATTGGGGTCTTCGTCGGCATACTTCTTCAGCGTACGGGTCAGTGCCATACGGAAGCCCTGTAAATGGGTACCACCCTCAATGGTGTTGATGTTGTTGACGTAAGAGTGGATGTTCTCGCTGTAGTCAGTGTTGTACATCACAGCCACCTCGATGGGCACACCCTGCTTCTCGGTCTTCAGATAGATGACGTCGTCGAAGAGGTGGGTGCGGTGGCGATCCACGTAGCGCACGAATTCCTTCAGACCTTCCTTGGCGTGGAATACCTCTTCCTTGAGGTTGCCATCCTCGTCAGGACGCATATCCTTCAGCGTGATGGTGATACCGGCATTCAGGTAGGCCAGCTCACGCATACGCTTGGCGATGATGTCATACTTGTATTCTGTGGTGGTGAAGATGCTGCCGTCGGGCCAGAACTGCTGGCGTGTACCTGTCAGGTTGGTGTCGCCTACAATCTTCACGTCGTAGAGGGGTTTTCCCTTCTCGTATTCCTGCTGGTAGATGTGTCCGTTGCGGAACACCTGCGACATCATGTGGGTAGAGAGGGCGTTCACGCAGCTGACACCCACACCATGCAGACCTCCGGACACCTTGTAGGAACCCTTGTCGAACTTACCACCAGCGTGCAGCACAGTCATAACAACCTCCAAGGCTGATTTGTGCATCTTCTCGTGTTCATCAACAGGGATACCGCGTCCGTTGTCTTGTACTGTAATGCTGTTATCTTCGTTAATGGTCACCTCGATGTGTGTGCAGTAACCTGCCATTGCTTCGTCGATAGAGTTATCAACGGTTTCGTTCACGAGGTGATGTAGTCCTTTTTCACTAATGTCGCCGATGTACATAGCAGGGCGCTTGCGCACGGCTTCCAGACCCTCGAGTACCTGAATGTTACTCGCGGAATAATTACTTGGGTTGTTTTGTTCTTCTGCCATTTTAATAGTGTGTAGTCTTATTTGCTGCTAGCCTTTGGCTAGGGTAAGTCACATTTCGAGCGCAAAGTTACAAAATAATTGTGACTTAAACGAATTATTTTATATAAAAAAAGACTGCAATCTGTTAAGAATTGCAGTCTTCTATGCTGTTTTCAAAGGTTTCTTACAGCTTGTTGATGTGCTGGCAGAGGCTTGACTTCAAGTTAGCAGCCTTGTTCTTGTGGATAATGTTGGTCTTAGCCAGCTTGTCCAACATTTTCTGTACTTTAGGATAGAGAGCAATAGCCTCGTCCTTGTTGGTCATTGCACGGAGCTTGCGAACAGCATTACGCATGGTCTTTGCATAGTAGCGGTTGTGCAATGCCTTCTTCTTGTCCTGACGAATTCTCTTCAGGGATGACTTGTGATTTGCCATTTTTGATTTTAATTTTTACTTGTTTAACTTAAAGCTTATGGGTCTTAAGTCTTACGACTGCCCTGGGCGGGTTTTTACACCCCCTGCCACCATTCCCCTTGCGAGTAGCACTTGGCTGTGCAGATGACAGATTTAATGGGTAGTCCCTAGGAGAGTCGAACTCCTCTTTAGAGAATGAAAATCTCTCGTCCTAACCGATAGACGAAGGGACCATTTTGCTCAAAAGCGGGTGCAAAGGTACATATAAAAAATGAGAAATGAGAAATGAGAAATGAGAAATTGTTTCCAAGCTATTAATATTTAACAATTTTTTGCATATTAATGACTAAATTTCCCTAAACTCTAAATACAAAACTCTCGACTTTTCGTACCTTTGCAGTCGTGCTAGTGAAAACGGAAGCCATAGTGCTGCATTCTTTGAAGTACGGTGAGTCGAAAATCATCGTCGAGATGTTCACTCGCGAGGCGGGTCGACTGGCTTTTATCGTGCCTGTTCCCAAGACCTCCAAGTCGCGTTTGAAGAAGCAGTATTTCCAGCCAATGACTTTGTTGGAAGTGGAGTGCGATGTGCGCCAGCGGGTTCAGTTGCAGAAATTGAAGGATGCCCGTATGTTGTCGGCCTATACATCTATTCCTTTCTCTCCAGAGAAGCTGGCATTATCTCTTTTTGTCGCTGAGTTCCTGTACTATGCTTTGCACTCTGAACAACAGAATGTGGCGCTTTTTTCTTATATTAGCAGTTCCATGCAGTGGCTTGATATGGCAACGGGCAGCTATGCCAACTTTCACCTTACCTTCCTGATGCACCTCTCACGTTTCTTGGGCTTCTATCCTAATTTGGAGGTGAGTGATGACTGGAATATGATGTTCGACTTGCGTGAAGGCCGTTTCTGTACTTCCGCACCGACCCATCGCGATTTTCTGCAACCTGACGAGGCCCGCCTCATCCATCTCATGATGCGAATGGACTTCCCCACGATGCGCCTCTATCGCCTCAGTCGTATGGATCGCAATCGTATTGTCGATGTGCTGTTGCAGTATTATCGCCTGCATATTCCCCAGTTCCCTGAGTTGAAGAGCCTCAGTGTCCTTCAGGAGTTGTGGAAGGACTGATATTGGTTAGGGCTTCCAAAAACATCAAGCTTATGGGGAACAATTATTCCCACACTGGGAATAAAATGTTCCCAGCCTGGGAATAAAACATTCCCACACTGGGAATAAATTCTAACCCTTATGGCATCCTTTTCCCTGCCTATAACAGGACGGGGAGTTCATAGAGGTGGGTGCTGTTGGAACCCTTGATAAGGATGTAGCGCCCTTGTGGTTGCTGTTGTGCGATAAGTGCTTTTACCTCTTCCACATCGTGGAAAACCTTGAGTGTGGTGAGTGATGAGGGTTGTGCACAAAGCGCTTTCTGGAACTCCTCACCTACGAGCCATACCTCGTCGAAACGGGCTTCTTCCAACTGTTTGATAATCTTCTGGTGCTCCTCGTCAGACACATCGCCCAACTCGCCCATCTTACCCAGGATAGCCATCTTGGGCGACACCTCCATCAGTCGGAAGTTGTCGAGGGCCGCCTTCATGGATGTGGGGTTGGCATTATAGGCATCCACGATGAGGTGGTTCTTCTCCGTCTCCGTCAGTTGTGAGCGGTTGTTGGTGGGCACATAGTTTTCTAATGCGTGGTTAATCTGTTTGAAAGGCACGTTGTTCACGTAGCCTATCGTGATGGCAGCCAGCATGTTATCCACATTATAGGCGCCAATTAGATGGGTCTGTACCTCCATCCATTCCGAGGTATATCCGGCCTCGTGGTCTTGCTCGCGCCAACGGAACTTGAGGAAGGGAGCACAACTGATGACTTCCCCACGAATCAGAATGTCCTGCGAGTTGCCCAAACCATAGTAGTAGATGTCCAACGGCTCCTCTCCACGAGCTGTTTTCTGCGTGTTTCTTTCCTGAATCATCTGCATCAGGTGCTTGTTGTCGCGATTGATAAAGACGGGACAGTCGTGGGCATTCAGGAAATCGTACAACTCACCCTTCGTTTTGCAAACGCCTTCGAAGGAGCCGAAGCCCTGCAGATGGGCGCGTCCCACGTTGGTAATCAGTCCGCAGGTAGGCTCCGAAGTCTCCACCAGCGTCTTGATGTCGCCAGGATGCGAGGCTCCCATTTCCACGACGGCTATATCGTGATCTTCGTTGAGGCGGAACAAGGTTTTGGGCACTCCCACATCGTTGTTGAAGTTACCCTCCGTTGCCATCACGTTGTAGCACTCGGACAATACGGCACGAATCAGCTCCTTCGTGGTCGTCTTGCCATTGGTGCCTGTGATGCCGATAACAGGAATGTCGAACTGACGGCGATGCTCGCGCGCCAGGTCCTTGTAGGTCTGCAGACAGTCGTCCACAAGAATTATTCTTGACGACAACTTGGACAACTGTGACAACTCTTTTAACACATCCTGATTGTCGATAATAGCGTAGGAACAGCCTTTTTCTAATGCCTGAACGGCATATAGGTTACCATCAAATGAAGCACCTTTCAGAGCCAGGAAGATGCTGCCCTCAGGACAGTTGCGCGAATCGGTAGTGATGCACGGGTGCTGCTGGTAGAGTTTATAGAGTTCCTTAATATCCATCTTATTGCTTGTATTTTCTGGCAAAATTACAAAATAATTATGAATTATGAATTATGAATTATGATTTATTTTGTATCTTTGCAAAGAATATGGACTATACGCTGAATTGTAACGGAAAACTGCTTGGGCTCCAGACACCTCAAGTGATGGGTATTCTCAATGTGACACCCGACTCGTTCTATGCCGATAGCAGACAGCAGACGGAAGAGGCGATAGGTGGGCGAACCCATCAGATTCTGGATGAAGGGGGCACCATCATCGACGTGGGGGCTTGCTCCACACGCCCTGATAGTGAGCCTGTTACGGAGACTGAGGAGATGGAACGCCTAAGGAAGGCATTGCCCATCGTGAAGCGTGAGGCTCCCAATGCTGTGGTGAGCGTGGACACCTTCCGCCCCAATGTAGCCCGTATGGTAGTCGAGGAGTTTGGTGTGGATATCATCAACGATGTGGGGACTTCCCCCAATCCCTCACCTCTAGATATGTTCCGTATGGTAAGCCGTCTTCGCGTACCTTATATATATACGTCGCGCAAAAGCACCATCAAGGAAGTGATGCTGGATTGTGCCGAGACTGTTGACACGCTACGCTCGATGGGGCAGAAAGACATCATCCTCGACCCAGGCTTCGGTTTCGGAAAGACGGTGGAGCAGAACTATCAGGTGCTCCGAGAAATGGAGCGTATGGAGGCGTTGCATCTGCCTGTGCTGGTGGGTGTTTCGCGCAAGTCTATGATATGGAAACTCCTGGGGTGCACACCTGCTGAGGCACTAAATGGTACGACGGTGCTCAACACGCTTGCTTTGGCAAAGGGCGCCTCGATATTGCGGGTCCACGATGTCCGCGAAGCTGTGGAGTGTGTGAAATTGGTAAATGGACTCAATAAATTGTAAATGGTCAAATAGTAAATATCAAAGATGTTTTTCGAATTCGGATTAAAGGACTTTATCGATATTGTGCTCGTTGGCGTGATGCTGTTCTATGCCTATCGGCTGATGAAGGAATCGCGCTCGCTGAACGTGTTTATAGGCATTCTGGTGTTCATCGTGTTGTGGCTCATCGTGTCACAGGTGTTGCAGATGAAGCTGCTGGGAAGCATCATGGACAAAGTGCTCTCGGTGGGTGTCATCGGACTAGTGATTATTTTCCAGGACGATATCCGTAAGTTCCTGTTCAACCTGGGTGCTCATCGGCGCATGAGGAGACTTCGCCGTCTGCTGATGAGTGAAGACAGAAGGATGGACAAGACCCATCTGAAGCAGACGATTATGCCCCTCGTGATGGCGTGTATGAGTATGAGCAAGAAGAAGGTGGGAGCTCTCATCGTCATTCAAAGGGCCACGCCTTTGGACGACATCGTGTCAACAGGAGAGGTGATAGATGCTGCCATCAACCAACGACTCATAGAGAACCTGTTCTTCAAAAACTCGCCGTTGCACGACGGAGCCACCATCATCGTCAAAGGGCGCATCAAGGCTGCAGGGTGTATCCTTCCTGTTTCGCACGATTTGGACATTCCCAAAGAACTGGGACTTAGACACCGTGCGGCATTGGGTATTACCCATGAGAGCGACAGCATTGCTATCGTCGTTAGTGAGGAGACGGGAGGCATCTCGGTGGCTATCCATAGCAAGTTCCACTTGCGACTGTCGGCAGAAAAGCTGGAGAGCATCTTGACACAAGAACTGGGGTGAGAGAGAAGCACGAAAAGTTAAAAAATAACAAGGGGAATTAATTTCTTTATGTTTCATTGAAATTTCTCATTTCTCATTTCTCATTTCCCATTTTTATTCGTACCTTTGCAGACCATGTATAATTGAAATCTAATAATTTATAAAAGTAAAACAAACTATGGATTTATTAAGTCAAATCGTAGCGCGAGCTAAGGCAAACAAGCAGCGCATTGTGCTCCCCGAGGCCGAGGAGGAGAGAACTCTCTGTGCAGCCGACCGTGTATTGGCTGACGACATTGCAAACATCATTCTGATTGGTAATCCTGACAAGGTGCATGCCCTCGCTAAGGAAAAGGGCTTGACACACATCGACAAGGCAACCCTGATTGACCCCGAGAACTGTGAGAAGAGCGAGGAATATGCCGAGAAGCTGGCTGAGCTCCGTAAGTCGAAGGGAATGACCATCGAGGAGGCTCGTAAGCTGGTGAAGAACCCTCTCTATCTGGGTTGCATGATTATCAAGACTGAAGGTGCTGACGGACAGATTTCTGGTGCCCTCTCAACAACAGGAGATACCCTGCGTCCGGCTCTCCAGATTATCAAGTGTGCTCCTGGCATCACCTGCGTCAGCGGTGGTATGCTGCTCATCTCGAAAGAGAAGCAGTATGGCGAGGACGGCGTGCTGGTGGTTGGCGACGTTGCCGTAACACCTATGCCCGATGCTGCACAGCTCTCACAGATTGCTGTATGTACGGCACAGACCGCTAAGTCAGTAGCAGGTTTCGCTGATCCTCGCGTGGCTATGCTGAGCTTCTCTACCAAGGGTTCTGCCAAGCACGAGGTTGTTGACAAGGTTATTGAGGCTACCAAGTTGGCTAAGGAGCTTGATCCCAGCCTGAAGATTGACGGAGAGTTGCAGGCTGATGCTGCGTTGGTGCCCTCTGTAGGTGCCAAGAAAGCTCCTGGTTCTGACATTGCCGGAAAGGCTAACGTGCTCGTATTCCCCAATCTGGAAGTGGGTAACATTGGCTATAAGCTCGTTCAGCGTCTGGGTGATGCCGTTGCCATTGGTCCTATCCTCCAGGGTATTGCTCGTCCTGTAAACGACCTCTCTCGTGGTTGCTCTGTAGAGGATATCTACTACATGGTAGCCATCACCGCCTGCCAGGCTATGGATGCAAAAAAGTGAATAGTGAATAACGAATAGTGAATAGTTATGAAAATCCTTGTTTTAAACTGTGGTTCGTCCTCTATCAAGTACGCCTTGTACAACATGGACGACAAGAGTGTGATGACCAGTGGTGGTGCTGAGCGTGTAGGCTTGGACGGTGCTTTCGTAAAGGTGAAGCTGGCTAATGGTGAGAAGAAGCAGATTATGCACGACATCCCTGAGCACACAGAGGGTGTGAAGTTCATCTTCTCACTCCTCACAGATCCGGAGATTGGTGTTATCAAGTCGCTTGATGAGATTGATGCCGTAGGTCACCGTATGGTGCACGGCGGTGAGAAATTCAACCAGTCGGTAGTATTGACAGACGAGGTGTTGAAGGCCTTTGAGGAGTGCTCTGACCTCGCTCCACTGCATAACCCTGCCAACCTGAAGGGTGTGAATGCCGTGAAGGAGCTTATGCCAGGACTGCCTCAGGTAGGTGTGTTCGACACAGCCTTCCACCAGACGATGCCTGCTAAGGCTTATATGTATGCTATTCCTTACGAGCTCTACGAGAAGTACGCCGTTCGTCGCTATGGTTTCCATGGAACTTCTCACCGCTATGTCAGTGCCCGTGCTCTGGAGTTCCTGGGCATGAAGGCTGAAGGTACCAAGATGATTACCTGCCACATCGGTAATGGTGGCTCGGTGGCTGCTGTGGTTGATGGCAAGTGCGTGGACACCTCTATGGGTCTTACCCCACTGGAAGGTCTCGTTATGGGTACTCGTTCTGGTGATATCGATGGTGGGGCTGTTACCTTCCTGCAGAAGAAGCTGGGTCTGGATGCCGACGGTATGTCTAACCTCCTGAACAAGAAGAGCGGTGTGGCTGGTATCACGGGTGGTTCTTCTGATATGCGTGACGTAGAGAATGCTGCAAAGGCTGGTGAGCCTCGCGCTAAGCTGGCTCAGGATATGTACTTCTATCGCATTAAGAAGTATATCGGTGCCTATGCTGCAGCTATGGGTGGTGTTGACGTGATCGTCTTCACGGCAGGTGTTGGTGAGAACCAACTCTCTATGCGTTCTGAGGTCTGCAAGGGCCTCGAATTCCTTGGCGTTAAGTTCGACGAGTCGAAGAACACCAAGCGTGGAGAGGAGTGTGTCATCTCTGCTGACGACTCTAAGGTAAAGGTTGTAGTTATCCCCACCGACGAGGAGCTGATGATTGCTACCGATACCATGAATTTGCTGTAATCTGTCATTACATACATCAAAGAACAATCCCCACCAAATTGGCGGGGATTGTTCTTATTCGCTATCCGTAAGTCTTGTAAAGTGTTCCTTGATGGTGGCGTCGTTCCAGCAAATCTAGAATTTCATCTTCCGTAGATAGATTGAAGTCACCAGGTATGGAGTTCTTCAACGTGGCAGCAGCTAGCGAGTAGTTCAGCTGCTTCTGCCTGTCATCAGGGAATAGGGTGATGGCGTGTAGCCAGCCACCCATGAAAGCATCGCCCACACCAACGGGATCTATTACATCGGGAATATCCATGATAGGTGCCTGCAACAACTTGCCTTCCGTCCAGAGCAGGGCTGTCAGCGTGTGGTGTTTCGAGGATATCTCGTTACGCATTCCCATCATCCAGTATTTGACGCGTGGATATGCGGCATGCAGCTCGTCAAACCATTCGCCATACTCCTTCATCTGCATCTGGAAAGAAGAGTCTAAGGCAGTAAAAGGAGGTTGTGGATGTTGTGACAGCCATTCGAACTCAACGGCATCACCAAACATCATGTCACATCGTGACAGCATCTTGCTCAACGTCTTGCGAGGCTCTGCACCCTCATATTTCCATAAATTCTTACGATAGTTGATATCGAAACAAATGGTGACACCCAACTCGTCAGCAATGTCCAGCGCCTCAAAGGTAGCCTCTGCAGCCTTTGACGAGATAGCAGCTGTAATACCAGACACATGAAAATAGGAACAGCCTTTCAGTATCTCGCGCCAGGGAATCATATCTGGCTGTAAGTCGTAATATGCCGAACCGTCACGGTCGTATATCACCTTGGGAGCTCGCATTCCGGCAGCAGACTCGAAATAATAGGTGCCAATGCGTTTTCCACCATACAGTATCTGACTGGTATCAACCCCAAACTGTGACAGACTCATCGCACCAGCATATCCCACAGGCGTGCCAGGAAGACGCGTGATATAGGTTACGTCCTCGCCTTGATAAGCCAACGATACGGCTACGTTAGCCTCGCTGCCACCATATTTGCTTGTAAACAGGTTGCCCTGTGTCAGTCGCAGCTGTCCTGGCTTAGAAAACCTCAGGAGCAACTCGCCGAATGTGACAATCTTTTTTCCCATCCTTTACTTTTCATTTTTCACTTTTCACTTTCCCTTTTCCCTTTTCACGGCTGACTCTCGCCTTCCACATATTCCTCTAAGAACATGTGCTCGCCATCATATACGGCATAAGTAAACTGACTGATCCAGTCTCCAAGAATCATCAGACGCGCTTTATGTCCTTCACCTGCTGTGGGCCGTGACAACTTCATATCTAACTCAATATGCCGGTGACCAAAAATGAAATAGTCGATATTGGGGTGTGACTGGATGTACTCCTTGGCAAAGAGAACCAGGTGCTCACGATCTTCACCCATATAAACGGGCTCGTCGCTTTCCTTGTGCTTGATATAGCTATGCTTTGCCCACGTCAGCCCAAAGCCTATTCCCCAACGGGGATGGATATTGGAAAATGCCCACTGGCAAAAGGGATTATGAAAAATAGCCCTGATTAATTTGAACGACTTGTTAGGATCACCCATACCATCGCCGTGGGCAAGGAAGAACTCATGACCATAAATCTCTGTGGTCTCAGGCTTCTTATGGAGAATAACACCACATTCTTTTTCCAGATACTCGTATGCCCAGATGTCATGATTGCCAGTAAAATAATGCACCTCTACACCGAGGTCCGTCAGTTCCGACAACTTACCTAGAAAGCGTGTAAATCCCTTGGGAACAACGTATTTATATTCGTACCAAAAGTCGAACATGTCGCCCAACAGATAAATGGCACCAGCTTTCTCCTTGATACTGTCCAGGAAACGCACCAATCGGCGCTCCTGCATGCGTTGATGTGGAATAGCCAGAGACCCTAGATGGGCATCGGAAAGGAAATATATGTTCTTCATAACTCTACACTCTCAACTCTCAACTCTACACTACTCAAACCCCAGTTCGACTCTTGCTTCTTCACTCATCATGCTTTGATCCCACGCAGGCTCAAATACCAAATTGACATTGGCTGTCGTGATGCCCTCTACACTTTCCACTTTTGTACGAACATCTTCCAGGATGAAGTCGGCAGCAGGACAGTTAGGAGCTGTGAAAGTCATATCCATATCTACACTGCCATCCTCTTGTACGTCAATCTTGTAGATCATACCGAGATCATAGATGTTGACAGGTATCTCTGGGTCATAGACCGTTTTCAGTACATCTACGATTCGTTCCTCCATTTTTGTCTTTTCTTCTTGTGTCATTTTCTTTGATTCTTGGGGCAAAGTTACGAAAAAACGAGAGCAGAACAAAATAAATTTATTTATTTTTTATGGCGAGTGTAGTAACTTCGCCATTTTAATGACAGAGTTACG
>ODAJ011960332.1_pt1 | contig 28051 bp, 22 predicted proteins | sample 1539241 | NCBI WGS metagenome assembly ODAJ01 (sample SAMN02144231, study PRJEB22623) | gut metagenome | biome: sheep rumen | host: Ovis aries | place: New Zealand
CGCTATAACTTTTTAAAGCCCTATAGAAATGAAAATTCGGAAACCCTTTATTTATCGAGGTTTCCGAATTCTTCTTTGAGGTGCCTGGCGCACCTTTTGTTGTTTAACAGAGTTTAGTTGTCTTAATTCCCAATAAATTTATAACTTATTGGTAATCAACATATAAGTATTTGTAAACTAAATCAGTCATTCTTAAATTATTTAAAATTTTTAAAGTATTTGTCCAACAATTGTCCAACAATTATATTTTTTTGTGTACCTTTGTAGCCAACAATTCATTCAAAGATTATGGTTAGTATAGTAGCACGTAAAACGACAGCTCCTGATATATGCAGCTTGTATGTATATATCAAGAACAGACAACTGGGACTAAACGGATATATCGGCATGAAGATCAAAATCCCAACCAAAGAATGGAATGCTGATATGCAACTCCCAAGGAAGTTTACTGATGTCCGGCCACTGAAAGAACTTAATGGTATGTCGTATCAGGATCTCGGCAACAAGCTTATTACGATCAAGGCAGAGCTGGCATCTATGGAGGACTGCGGACATCTTAATATGGAAAAGGCGAAAAGTGTCATAACCAACACTATGAATGCCACCTATATAAATAATCAGGCAGAGCTGGAGAAAGCGCATGATGAGGCTCAGAAAGTGACGCTGATGGATTGGATAGAGAAATTTATCCGTCAGTGCGAGACTGGAGAGAGACTGAAACGCAAGAGTACCAGGACCATCACCGAGGGCACCATCCGCAGTTACAGGGGCACGCTGGCACAGTTGAAGGCTTATCAGGAGAACAGGCACAAGATCATCGACTTCGACGACGTGACGCTGGACTTCTATGATGACTGGCGCAGGTTCTTTCTCCAGAAGAAGGACAAGAACGGCAATCCCCGTCCGTACTCTCCCAACACCATCGGCAGGCATGTGAAAAACCTGAAGATCTTCCTATATGCCGCCAAGGATATGAAGCTGACAACCAACACCGACTTTGAGAGCAGCCGTTTCTCCGTCGATTCCCAGGACGTGGAGAATGTCTATCTGACGGATGACCGTGTTCAGCAGCTCTACGAGGTGGATTTTGAGGATCCCAAGACTGTTGAACGGCTGTTGGCACAGGCTCCAGACGATCAGGAGCGTGCCACTATGATGGATCAGATCACCAGGCGGACACCCAAGCTCCTCAACGAGGCGAAGGACATCTTTGTCGTAGGATGCCTGACAGGGCAGCGCGTGAGCGACTACAAGCGCATCAACGAGACGATGTACCGCACGCTGGGCGACGGTAACGAATACATCTATCTCCAGCAGGAGAAGACCGACAAGTGGATCTACATACCGCTGGATCTCAGGGTCAGGGCGATACTGGCAAAGTATGGTGGCAAGCTGCCTCACATCTACGATCAGGACCTGAACGAGCGTATCAAGGTGATAGGCCGCATACTGGGATGGCGGGAGAACGCCGGTATCACGGAGCTTCACGGCATGATGGAAGTGCCGACACAGAAGAAATTCTATGAGTGTATCAAGACGCACACGGCGCGACGCACGTTTGCCACCAATGCCTACAAGCATAAGATATCGCTCTCTTCAATCATGGTGATCACCGGCCACAGTTCGGAGCGGATGCTGAGGAAATATCTGAAACTCGATAATGAGGAGCGGGCGATCATGGCGGCAGCAGAGTTTGCCAGGGCAAAGGAAGTTAAACTCAAAATAGCAGAATAATATGACAAACAGAGAAAAGAAGAGACTACATGACATTCAGAATGTTCCTGTAGACGAAGAAGAACTTATGAACCAAAGAAAACAAAGTTAAAGAATGCAGGCACATCATCACGACGTGCCTGCATCTGTTATAAAAAGCCTATGTCTAACCAAAATCCATGCTGCAAAGATAGTCATTCTTTAACACTCAATTAACTTTTTGGCAATAAAATATCAAGTTTTATTCGTCCTACGGAAATTTTGTGAAAAACACAAGTGATATTCGGTGTAACTTTGAGGCCGAATATTCAAAATAACGTTATTATGAACTGGAACATTGTCAATTATCCATTGGGCGCATGCAATCCGTCCGGTGGCTATGCGCCAGACAGGAAGCCCTTCTGGCCGCTTGTCGCCATGGCAGCAGCCTCTATCGGATCTGCCGTCTACGGTGGCATCAAGTCTTCTCAGGCCAACAAGGAAGCCCAGCGCAAGCTTGCTGCGGAGAGGGCTGAGACAGAGGCCGAGCATCGGCGTAGGATCAACGAAGACTACCTCGACACGTCTGCAGGCCAGAACCTTGTCAGGGTGGCCAACAATGCCGCCGACAAGATCTATAAGCGGGAGGCCGGCGCAGCAGCCGTGACGGGAGCCACCGAGCGCACGGCGATGGCGAAGCAGTACGGCAACAACCTTGTCGGCGAGGCTATTGCCGACATCTCTGCCAACGACACGGCAAGGAAGGACAACATCGATGCCAGATACGAAGCCCGTGAGCACCAGCTGAATCAGCAGCAGATCGCCCTCGACCAGCAGCGCGGACAGAACACCGCATCCGTGGCAGGGCAGATCAGCAGCACGCTCGGCAGTCTGGCTTCTGCCTATGCAGGCACATACATGGGTGCCGGCAGTCCTGGTGGTGGCGGCGTGACGGCAGGCCAGCCTACGAGCCAGCTGGCAGGCATGGGTGGCGGCAGTTCCTACTTTGAGAACTTCGCCAAGAACTATGCCAGGAATATGTATGGCACCAGCCAGCTGTTCCCCGGCAACAATCCTTTGCTCATGAATCCGAGACAGTTCTTTGGAATGTCATAAACAATATAGACTATGGGACCGTTATCAACATACTACAAGCTCAGGACGGCCAACCCGCAGGTCCTGTCGCCGGGCGAGACACCGCTGATGCCAGTCAACAACCAAGGTGTACAGCAACCGTCAGCAGCCGTGCAGCCTCAGCAGCCGCAGGTAGACACCAGCGACCCGATCAACTCACTGGCGGGCATGCTCGTCACTCCGGCAGAGCGAGAGGCCAAGCAGCAGAGACTGTTGGAGAACAAGCGCAGGATGATCGCATGGACGGGACTGTTTGAAGGCCTCCGACAACTGGGCAACCTCTATTATACCAGCAAGGGTGCATCGCCGCAGACCTACACGAACAATCCCGCACAGGCTATCGAACAGGGTTACCAGCAGGAACTGAAGAACCTCGACGACATACAGCGCAACCGTCAGGCCTATGCCCAGCAGATCTGGAGCCTGAGACGCCAGGCCAGTGACGATGCACGCAGAAATGCTTTGTCAGCAGCACAGGTACGGTATTATGATACACGTGACGAGATGGCACGGTTAAAAGGTGAAAATGACCGTCTGAAAGCGGAGAAACAGAATGAAGTGTCTGATGCCAGGAAAGAGCAGATAGAACAAAAGACGAAGCAAATGAAGGAAATGCACCCGCTCCAGATGCAGAACGTCATAGCCAGGACGAAGAGTGCCCTTCATAATGCGAACCGGCCTTATGGTAGTGGCAGAGGTGGCAGGACTGGCAGATCATCATCCAGTGACCCATACGAGGAACTTGCAACACAACTTAATGATAACCCTGACATTATCGGCCCCATCCTTGAACAGGAAGGTCTGGGATTCTATAACAAGGACACTAAAGAGTTTAACTTTACCAAGAATGTCACGAAGGGAATGGCTACAACAGCCAACAAACGTGCACGTGCAGCAGGTAAGAGTACATCATCAGGCAGACGCGGCAGTCTGCTGCCAGGAGGAAAAAGTAAGAGTACAAAACAGAGAGGAAGTCTTCTTCCCAGATAATTATACGACATGAACGACAGAAGAGACCAGTTGTATGACAACCTTATCAATTCGGGTAAGGTAAGTGAAGCCGAGATAGGAAACCGCGATGAATTCAAGGCCGCAATCAGCGATGAGGCAAAAACGAGGCAGTTCTATAAGAATATCATTGGCAGCAAGCTTTTGACGGAAGATGAGATTGGCAGCGAGGATGATTTCTTCGGTAGTATCAGCGATGACTTTGCCACTCCACAGCAACAGACTCCGGCATCTGGTGGCGGTTATCGGCCTTCTGCAGAAGACATGAAAGGATTCCTGGGAACCATTGGCGGTGCCAGGCAGACGGTAGGCAGGAGCCAGCAGGCCGTCAGCCGTATCGGCAACATGCAGCAGCGTGCAGGACTCGATCTGCCAAAAGACGGACGTATAGAACTGGGACAGAACCGAAAGGTGACAAAAGGCCGGGAACGTCTGAACCTTGAAACCGGCAAGATTGAGAGTACCTATGTCACTGAGGCCGGCAACGAGTATGAAAACCGAGAACTTGCAGATATTGAACAAAATGCAAGTGACCTCAACCAATATCTGGAGTCTGTGCCAGGTCAACTTGATCAGGCCTATAAGGAGCGTGACAGACTTAACCAGATGGCCGAGGCACGCAGAAAGAAGATAGAGGACGAGAAATCCAACGAAGGTTTTGTTTCCCGTCTACTGCGTGAAGCCGGACGTGCTGCCCAGTCAGACAAGATTCCCGACAATACATCACCGTCAAGAGACTGGGAAAACGACAGGGAGTATTCTGACATCATGGCAGCAATCCGAAAAAACAACGAACTGATCACGACACTCGAAGATCAGCGAGACAACGCAACAAACGGATTCTGGCATTCATTTGGCACAGAAATAGCAAACGGATATACATTCAGCCTCGGTGGTAAAACCAGGATGGATGATGCAATAGCGCTTACTGATGCCCAGAAGCATATTGACAGCATCAACAAAAAACGGAATAACGGTGAAGAACTGACCCGTGAAGAAGAAGTAGCAGAGGCTGTTTTGAAGAATTCCGCATGGGACCAGGAAGTACAGGCAAAGTACGGTGACGACTACGGCGCATGGGCAAGAGCCGGTAAGATGGGAGCCAACAGCGCAGACTTCATGCTTGACTTCCTGATGATGGGCGGAATGCCTGCCGGCATGGCAAAGAATATCATGGGTGCAGTCGTAAAAGGTGGAGAAAGATATCTTGGAAACCTTGCTACCAAAGGATTCGGCAAGTTTATGCTTAAGGCGACAGGAGCGACGCTTGGCTCAATGGTTGCCGGTGCAGAAATTACCAACACCATACAGCTTGGCAAGACGGCCTCGGATGTTGCACAGTCCATGGCCGGTGATGTCTACAAGGACGCGAACGGAAACTATGTATTCGGCCATTACGAAGAAGACGAGAACGGAGAACCGAAGTTTGTCAAAGGCGGTAACGATTTCTTTGAGGCCCTTGCACAGGCACAGCGTTCAGGTATAAGTGAGAACGGATCTGAGATACTTGGTACTTTCCTCCCAGGAGGAAACAGGATTATTGAAGCCCTTGGATTGAGCAAGATCTCGAGAGGCCTGACAGCATTAAAGGGAAAAGGTTGGTACCAGAACTATTCCAAGTTCCTGGAAACGGCAGGATTCAACGGTATCGTCGGTGAAGGCCTGGAAGAATACGGCGGGACTGCCATCGATGCCCTTCTTGGCGGTGACGAATGGAAGAACCTTGCAGATCCGCGTACACATATCGATATCTGGCTCGGCGTTACCACCATGTCAGGAATTCTCAATGCACCCAATCTGATAGGGACCGGCTACTCGGCAGTTCAATATCAGAGATACAAGAAGGCTACGAACAATGCCGATGCGGTTGCTTCCACGACCATGAATCCTGACACATGGAACAGTCTGCGAGAAACGATCGACAATACCGACAACGCCAATATGGCCGACGTTGCCATGAGCATTCTCAACAACGACGATCTGAGCGATGAAGGCAAACGGGCTGCAATCAACTATATTGGCAGTCTTCAGAAGATGCGCGGATATAGTCTCGGCAGTATTGCCGCAGGAAAAGAAGGAGGGGAATCAGAGTCGAGCAGGGAAGTTGATGAGGCATACACAGAAGGATACGACACCAGGGAGCCAGACTTGCTGAAGCAGTTCAAGGATGAGGCTCGGCAGTCGGCAGACAATCTCCCGCAGTACGGTGAGGAGTTCGCAAAGATGGTGACAGAGTCACAGGATCCCGTCGCCACCATGACGGATATCATGGAAAAGCGTGATGTCTATTCAGACGCGCAGATTGCGGCAGCGGCAGACTACTTTCAGAAGATGTCACGTGTCAGCGGTGCCATGGACGGTGCGCTTGACAGGATTGATACGGAAATAGAGCGGCTGAAGGCAGACGCCAGAGCCGACACACACCAGCAGACGGGAAACATCGTCATGGCCAAAGGTGCCGACAATACCGATTATTATATAATAGGTGGCGATATCGTGACCGATCCAGACACAGGACTCACATCACTTACCGGCACCGGCGGTGCAGTCGTGGTAAAGGATGCCGTCACAGGAGAGATCAGCGTGAAATCGCCGCAGGAAGTGATGGTTTACTCCATGCAGTCAGCCGAGGCGATGATGGACTACTACGACACGGAAGTACGTAATTCACTCATGCAGCAGGCCGACGATGATATTACCTTTGGAAGTCCGGCCAACGAGGTCTATCAGTTGGAGGACACCGTGACGCTGAATGACGGCGAGGGAAATGTCATCGAGGGACAGATCGGCATGATGCCGAGTGCCATCGACGGTGTGTATGTGATCTATACGCCTGACAATAAGGCCTTGCAGTTCACGGCAGATCAGCTGAACCGCATGATCGTCGCCCACAACGGCCAGGAGGTGCAGAGAGGCAGCACAAGTCAGCCGTTACAGGACGAAAGTAAAATAGCAGAGACCTCTGTAGGAATTTCTTCCCCTGAAAGTAACATAAGTATTCAAGAAAACGAAAACGTTACGCAACAGCCACAAACAAGGCCAGCGCAGAGCGGAACCGATCAGGCGGCTGGCGAAACTCCCACCAGCGAAGAAGGTGGAGAAAGTAACCAGCCCGCATCCGCTCTTTCTCGCATTCCCATCCTAACAGATGATAAAGGACAGCCTGTATTGAAGAAAGGTCGCCCACAGTACCAATGGCACAAGGCCAGTGTGGAAGATGCTGCCGCAGCCCTTGTCGAAACGACCGGTGGTGACATGGTGATGGCACGCGACAACGCCAACCGGCTTGTAAAGACCGCACAAACCAAGCTGGAGAAGATCCGTAAGCAGGAGCCAAAAGGCGAGGATCCTCTTGAACTTGCCGAGAGCAGTATGGAAATCAAGCGTGCAGAGGATGAAGTGCAGGCCACCATCAAACAATGGCGGGACGTTGCTTCATCCATCCAGAAGCAGATGCGCGATGAGGCCGCAGCACGTCAGGCAGAGATAGAAGCCGCCAAGAGTGAGGAGCAGAAGGCCCGCGAGGCCGAGGAAGCCCGCCAGCGCGAGGAAAGGCAGCGGGAAGCGGACCGTCAGCGGCTCCGTGAGGCCATTGAGCGCGACCGCGAGAAGCGTAACAAGGAATACGACCCGCTGGTAAAGGCACGCGAGGAAGTGGGCGACGATCCCGACGCGCAGGCCATACTGTCAGATACGGAACCCCGCAGCCTGGAGGAATGGGTGTCGTCTATGATCCGTCCTCACTCCATGCTCTGGCAGGATGCCAGCGACAGCGAGATAGGCCTTCAGAGCGAACTCGGACTGAAGCGCGGCGACATGCAACGCATGATGTCACTCCTCGGCACGAAGGAGTCAGGTGCAAAGCCTTTCGGCAAGGTTGTTCTCGACATATACGAAGGACTGCCGGAGGCCATGAAGGATATGTACACGGATGAAGACGTACGCAGGACGCTGCTCGACCTCTTCAACGAGGGCAGCAGTACCCGTATGATGCACCTGACAGAGGAACACCGTATCGAAGAGGCCCGCCAGACGGCGAGAGAGAACAGACGGCGTGAGGCAGAGGCAGAGATGGAAGCCTGGGCCGAGGCATACCATCTTACACCGGAAGAGCGCGAGACCTTTGAGGACTTCATGTCGCAGGATCCTGCATTGCCGAACGAACAGGAATTTATAAATCAAATCATAGAAGATGAAGAACAGAATAGCAGAGGCCAAAAAATGGATTTCGACAATACCAGTGGAACAGCTGGCAGAGAAAGTGAAGGAGGCGAAGAGCAAGTACAAGGAGAAAGTGCCGCAGAAACGGCTGGAACTGATCAGGAACAGCAACGACCTGAGCAAGGAGCAGAAACTTCTACTGGAGAGCCGCCTGTATCTGATAACAATGTACCTGGAGGAACACCCGAACCAGGAATAGCCCCATCCGAGCAGCTGAAACCTGTTGACTTGCGTGATGCTACCAGAGTGGAGTCGCCTGAGATCGGTGTGGCTGAGGCTAACGCAAAAGCAAGAGGTGCTTTTGAATATTTTAAAGGAACTTTAAAGGATCTTATTCAGTTAGGGAAAAACGCAAGCAACGTTCTTGAAAAAATGATACTTGTGCCTAATATCTCTGACCGTCTAAAAAAAGACCTTGCAGATAAAGGAATTGTATTGAACACGCCTTACAAGCATACAATTGATAACTTTGCCATCAAACACACCTTTAATGAACACGCTAACGAAGAAGAAATACTTCGTGGGCAGATTCCTATCACAGATGAGGATATTGAATTGGCGTCCGACGTTATTGAGAATTATGATGATGACATAGAATTATCAAAAAACAATAGAGGTCAAGACGTTATCATCTATCACAAGACGTATCCTGATGGAAAAATAGTATATGTAGAGGAAATACGAGGAGCAAAAAGAGGTGAACTGGCTTTCGTCTCCATGAGAAAATACAAGAAAAAAGAAGGCGGGCTTCCCAACGAACCAGAAGGCTCTACTTTGGGTTCACCCACTTCTGGAGGCAAAGATACGAATAATTCTGCAAACTTGCAAGAAAAAACGGAAAAATCTTCTCGGAAAAAGAAAAAAGAGCCGAAGCGGCTGGTATCTGACGAGAAGATGGAGGAGCTAAGAAAGAAGCTCCTTGACAAACTGAACAACCTCAATGCTGGTATCGATCCCGAAATGATGCTCCTTGGTGCCATGTATGCCGTTGGTAACATCGAGCGTGGTGTTATCAGGTTCGCAGACTATGCAAGGAAGATGGTGACAGACCTTGGTGACAAGATACGTCCGTATCTGAAGAGCTTCTATAATGCCGTGCGTGACATGCCGGAGGCACAGGAATACGCAAGTCAGATGGACGATTACGCAACCGTATCCAGCTTTGATGTCTATAACTTCGACAAGCAGCAGGCCCCAGATGCCTTTACAAAAGCAGAGCAAGTTGTAACGGAGCAGCGCATCCGCAATAAGGCAAGGAAGATCCAGGCAGCGCAGCCGGATATGTTTGCCGGTGATCTGTTTGGCATTCAGGAAACACAGACCATCGGTGAAACCTCTACACCTGAGCAGATTTCAGCCGAGGAAGCAAAGGTAGATACCAATCCCTCTGATGCACAAAAGGAGGCAGGCAACTATCAGAAGGGACATATAAAGATAGACGGATATGATATTACCATTGAGAATCCGAAGGGAAGCGTACGTCGCGGCACTGATGCCAACGGTAAGCCTTGGGAAACAGAGATGCACAACACCTACGGTTACATTAGAGGAACAGAAGGAGTCGACGGAGACCACATTGACGTGTTCCTTTCCGACAATCCGACGAGTGGGAAGGTATATGTTGTTGACCAGGTTAATCCCGGAACAAAAGAGTTCGACGAGCATAAGGTCATGTACGGCTTCGGGTCGGAAGAAGAGGCGCGAGAGGCATACCTGGCAAACTATAGCAAGGGATGGAAAGGCCTGGGTACGATTACGGAGGTATCAAGAGAAGACTTTAAGAAATGGGTGGAGTCGAGCCATCGTAAGACGAAACCGTTTGCCGAGTACAAGAGCGTAGTAAAGAGTCAAAAGAAAAAGAGTGACTGGTGGAATGACCCCAACAGGCCCCAGAGTATCGATCCGAAAGATTACAGGACATACATGACTCCAGAGGCAAAGGACTACTTTGCCCGGTTTAAGGGTGGCAAGACCGACTTTACTACGTGGGCACACCCGAATCTTGCTTATATTACAGCTGCTGTTTGGGATGAGGTAGAGATACCTTACGATGAACTGAAGAAGGTTCCTGAAATAGTAGAAGCAGAAAACACTATCAAGAACGCCGAGTCAAAGGGCAAACTTGTCATCACGGACGAGGAAGCCAACAGTCTTGCACAGAGACTGATTGACAGAGAGAAAGCGCGTCAGGAACGAAAGGCACTTGTTATCATCGGCCTGCCGGCAGGTGGTAAATCATCCGTGTTTGCCAATCCGCTCTCAAAGGAATTTGGCGCACGCATTATTGACTCTGATGATGTAAAGCCCTGGCTTGAAGGATTCGACGGCGGTAACGGTGCAGGCTATGTTCAGGACGCGAGCGCAGAGGTGGCAGAGAAAGCCATCGATATTGCGGTAAAGAACGGTGACAATATCATCATTCCAAGAATCGGCGGCAAGAGTGTCATGGAACTGTCAGCTGCATTACGCCTTGCAGAGTATGATGTGCAGCTCTATTTCAACGACGTAAAGGGCGTAACTTCTATCGACAGAGCGGCATCACGCTTTGCTCAGACAGGAAGATACCTTTCTTTAGATTATTTAACTAAGAAAGCAGGCGTTCCTTCAGAGAATTTTAGTAAATTTGCAGAGAAAACATTAGGAGGATATTTAGATGAACGAAATCAGACAGAAGTACAAAACATTCGAGGACGCCTTCAAAGACTACGTGGAAAGCTGGATGTCAGCGGAGAAGGACTTCGGGAACCATCTTCCACCGAACAAGGAGGAAACAGAACGGTTGAAGAGCTTCTTCAAGCCGATCTGGGAGGCAGAGGACAGCAAGCTGGAGGAAATGGAGTTTCGCTATTAAAAGAACCGCTGTTCAATTATTCAGAATGGAAGAGTAACGACGTACCATTTGGCGAGAAGCCCAAGGAGATATGGAACTCTGAAAGCGGAAAGCCGATACCAGGAAAGAAGGAGGAAAAGAGCAATGAGTTACACAGTTTACAATCCAAAAAAGGACTATCAGCAAAGCCTGAATCAGCTGGCAAAGGAACTGGGCAAGCCAGTGGATCAGCTGACAGAACTGGAGCAGAACCAGGCACTGAACCGTATAGGACTCAGCGTACTGGATCTGGATCTTCCGTAGAAACTGTTTGGAGAGTGCCCGACGGAGGGGAAGCGCGAGATTCTTCCGAGGGGCCGGCTGAGAATAGCACTGTCAGTATTACTCGCGATGCTGCCAGTGCTTTACCGAAACATAATAACAGACGCAACAATGTAGGTGAGAGAGGTAAGGACTATGCGCCTCTCTCACCCAAGGCACGTTTCAACGCAAACGTTGAGGCTATAAAGATGATGCGTGCCCTGATTGATGATGGTATTGAGGCCCCGACAAAAGACCAGATGGAGGTGCTTCGCAAATACTCAGGCTGGGGTGGCATGGGCACTTTCTTCAATGACGAGTCGCTGGCAGAGAACAAGCAGCTACGCGACCTATTGAGTGAGGAAGAGTACAACGATGCGGTTATGAGCATCAATAGTGCATACTATACTCCGGCAATGGTGATTGACTCACTTTGGGATATTACCAAGGCAATGGGTTTCAAGGGCGGTAATGTGCTGGAAGGCAGTGCGGGTATCGGCAATATCATCGGCCAGATGCCAAAGGATATAAGCCGCCGAAGTGACATTGAGGCCGTTGAGATAGATTCCATCTCCGGCAATATACTAAAACTACTCTATCCAGACGCAAAGGTACACATCGATGGATTCCAGGACGTGAGGATTCCAAACGGAACCGTTGACCTCGCAGTCACCAACGTACCTTTCGTTACAGGCCTCCATGTAATAGACAAGGTGGATAAAGACCTGAGCCGCAAGTTTACGAACATTCACGACTTCTGTATCGCAAAGAATATCCGCAAGCTCCGTGAAGGAGGCATAGGTATCTTTATCACGTCGGCTGGAACTATGGACAAGAGTACCAAACTCCGTGAGTGGATCACAGACGAGGGACAAGCCGATGTCGTTGGTGCATTCCGCCTGAACAACACTACCTTTGGCGGCACAAACGTTACCAGCGACATTATCGTGGTACGCAAGCGCACCGGCAATCAGAAATCACCCGCAGCAATCGACGTGGCAAAGGCCAGTCCATTGCGTGTCGGTACATGGACCGACAAATACGGTGACGATCACCAAGTGTCGATGGTGGTAAACGACTATTTCCGCGACCATCCCGGCATGATGGCTGGAGAGATGGCATTTGGCTATGAGAAGGGCGACACCTTCCGTCCTGGCAGCTATGGTCTCTATCCTGTTTCCGGCAAGGAGCAGGGGAAGATGCTGGCAGACTTTGCCAAGAGTATGGGAAAGGCGAAGGAGGAAGCTTCGGCACTACCGCAGCCTACTGAACGGCAGACAGAGACGAACCAGCTGACTGCGGAGAAGGAAGGCAGGATGCTTATCAACGATAAGGGCAGACTGTGCGTGTCGCAGAGAGGCGTTGCCGTACCTCTCGGCCTCAACGACCAGAAGGTGAAGGGCTATACGAAGGCAGAGTGCTTCAAGGATTATCAGGACGTACAAAAGGCCGTTGACGATGTGCTTCAACAGCAGCTCAACGATCCTGATGATGCAGCCCTGAAGCCAAAGCTTGATGCACTTAACAAGGCCTATGACAAATTTACCAAGCGTTATGGCACGCTGCATAAGAATACCTCCATCTCATTCCTTAGAAACGACATTGATTTCCCGTCATTCCAGGCACTGGAGAACTATAGCGAGACCAAGGATATAAAAGGGAAAGTGACTGTCAAGACCGCGAAGGCCCCTCTTTTCAGCCAGCGAGTACTGGGATTCAAGACGGAACCGAAGCCAAAGAATGTGAAGGACGCGCTGATCGCAAGCATCTTCAGGTCAAACGGTATTGACTTGGGCTGGATTGCAGAGCGACTGAACGCAGCTGGCGTAAGGCCTCCACATAAAGACCAGTGGGATGAGGACGATGTAAGGAAGGGTATTCTTGTCAGCCGACTCGGTTTTGAGGACCCAAGCACAGGACAGCTGGAGATACGCTACAAATATCTGAGCGGGAACGTGCGCGAGAAGCTGGCTATAGCCGAGGCGTACAATACGGACGGGAAGTATGCGGCCAATGTGGAGGAGTTACGCAAGGCCGTGCCGATGGATATTCCGTCGCACCTGATAGAGTTCTCTCTCGGTTCATCATGGATCCCCATAGAGCTTTACAAAGACTACCTTAAGGAAACCTATGATCTTGAAAATGTCAAGTTGTCACACATAGAAGGGTCGTGGATACTGGATGAAGGATATTCTTTCCGCAACGAGAAGAACCGTTCTGCTGGTGTCTATAGCGAGAAATTCCGTGAAACCATCTACGGCCATCAGCTGGTAGCTGCAGCACTCAACAACCGCCCCGTAAAGGTTGCCAAACAGGTAAGCGATGGCTACGGAAGCAGCAAGACCACCAAGACCGTCGTTGACCAGGCAGCTACACAGGCTTGTGCCGTGCGCGTAGATGAGATCAAGGATGAATTCAGGCAGTGGGCCAAGAAAAAGATGCAGGACGATCCGGAACTGTCGCAGCGTATCGAGAAGATTTATAACGACAAGTTCAATGCGCTGGTTCCCATGGAAATCGGTGACGAGTTCTTGCCTGATCATTTCGAAGGAGCGAACATTAACATTACACTCAGGCCCCATCAAAAGCGCGGTACGCTGAGAGATCTGACAGCACCAACGATGCTTGCCCATGAGGTTGGAACCGGTAAGAGCTTCACCCTGATCTCTACCGCAATGGAGATGCGCAGGCTCGGTACGGCCAAGAAACCCATGATAGTCGTGCAGAATGCGACGGTGGCACAGATGACAGCAGACGCAAAGCTTCTATACCCCAATGCCAAGGTGCTCTCCATGACGGAAAAAGACCGCGATGCAGAGGGCAGACGTGCTTTCTACGCTAAGATCAAGTATAATGACTGGGACCTGATTATTGTACCACAGAGCACTTTTGAGCGGATCCCAGACTCTCCAGAGCGTGAACTACAGTTTATCCAGGAGAAGATTGACGAGAAGAAACACGTCATCGAGGCCGCTGCCGCAGCAGGGGCAGATGAGCGCCAGATGAAACAGATGAGGCGTGAGCTGGAGAAACTGGAACAGGAATATGGCGATACTTTCCTTGATAACGATCCGGCCAACAATACGCAGAAGAAGGGCAAGAAGAAGGATGCAAAGAAAGAAGCCGCCTCGCTCGACAAGGCTGAGACCAGGGCAAAGGAGATGCTTGACCGTACCGTTGACGACGTGCAGTATTTCGACGACCTGGGCGTTGATGCCCTGTTGGTTGATGAGGCCCACGAATACAAGCACCTCGGATTCCAGACTTCCATCGGACGCGGCATCAAAGGTATAGACCCAAGCTATTCGAAGAAATGCGCAGGACTGTACAACAAGACCCGCAGTGTGTTTGAAAAGGCTGGATGGAAGAATGTGGTCTTTGCGACGGGCACGCCAATCAGCAACACCGCCGCAGAGATATGGACGTTCATGAAATACCTGATGCCTGCTGATGTGATGAGGCAGAATGACATCTACTACTTTGACGATTTCGTGCATAACTTCGGCAGTATCTCACAGATGCTGGAGTTTACCACCAGCGGAAAGTTCAAGGAAAACACGCGCTTTGCAGCCTACGTGAACAAGCCGGAGCTGATCCGTATCTGGAGCCAGGTAGCTGATACCGTCCTAACAAAAGAAACAAAAGACGTTCAGGATAAAATACCTGAGAAGGAAGGCGGCAAGGATCAGGACGTATTCCTTCCGCAGTCTCCAAGCCTTATCCGCATCATGGCAGCTGTACGCGCAGAGCTGGAACGCTTTGAGAACATGACAGGCAAGGAGAAGAAGGAAAACAGCAGCATTCCCCTTACCATGTACGGTATCGCCAAGCGTGCGGCCATTGATCCGCGTCTTGTCGATTCCGAAGCACCCGATGAGCCTCTAAGCAAGACCAACGCAGCCGTGAAGGAAATCGTAAAGGACCTGAAGGCGACAGAGAGCTACAAAGGTACAGTTGCTGTGTTCTGTGACAACCAGAACCGCAAGGGCGCGGACGGAAGCATCGAGTTCAATATATACGATGACATCAAGACAAAGCTCATCAAGAAAGGTGTGCCTGAAAGCCAGATAGCCATCATCAAGAGTGGAATGTCGATTGCAGCCAAGCAGAAGGTTTTTGATGCCGTGAACAGCGGTAGCATCCGCGTGGTGCTCGGCTCGACTCAGACACTCGGCACAGGCGTGAACATGCAGGAGAGGCTGCATCTCCTTATCCACATGGATGCTCCCGACAGACCAATGGACTACACGCAGCGCAACGGGCGTATCGAGCGACAGGGTAATCTACACAAGGCATGGGGTAAGCCCATCCGAATACTCCGTTTCGGCGTTGAGGACTCTCTGGATGTAACGGCCTACCAGCGCCTGAAGACAAAGAGCGGATTTATTGACTCCATCATGGACGGCAGAGGTGCTCTCCTGAACAATCAGGTTGACCGTACTGTCGAGGAAGAGGAAGAAGGATTGTTTGACAATCCCGTTGCCGTGCTTTCAGGCTCCCAATATGCCCTAAAGAAGAACCAGGCAGAACGCGAGCTGAGAAAATATCTCGGAAAGAAAGCTCAGTGGGAAGCAGATCAGGTGTATATCACCAACACCCTTCGCCATAACAGATCCCTGCTTTCTTCAACGGAGCAGGACATCAAGAATGAAGAGGCAAAGCTGGCAAAGATAAAGGGCATGTTCCCTAATGGCAAGGTGAAGGCCATCACTGTCGAGGGAGTAAGGGTCGATATGATGAAGGATGACGGAGCCAAGAAACTTGGCGAGGCCATCAAGGAGAAGATAAACGACCCCGTCAACGCCACCGTAAAGAAACTTCGTGAGAATCAGATCTACAACGACGAGACACAAAAGTACACCATTGAACTTGACGGTCACGCCGTGAACTTCACTGTTTCCATATACCGCACCTCGGAATGGGAAGGCGGTAAGATGAAGACCGTCTTGCACAAAGGCACAAGCTATTCAAGTCCTGACCTTCAGACAGACTCTATGATGTCGGCACGCGGTGTAAGGGACTATTTGGATGAGATTATTGACCAGGTCGTGACTGGTCGTGACTCACAGGACAGAATAGACGCATACAAGGCGAGGATGGAGCGTATTACTGCCGACAACGAGCAGATGCGCCAGCGCGAGGGACAGCCATTCCTGTTTGACAAAGAACTGGAGCAGGCCCGTAAGAACGTTGAGGAATACACGGTACTCATGAAGAAGGAAATGGAAGAGAAGGAGGCCAAGTACGCCCAGCAGCAGAAAGAGGCTGAGGCCAACGGAACCACCTTTGACCTCGGAAAGGCAGAAGACAATAGTGAGGACGGCGATATACTCCGCAGGTCAGACGAAGACTACGACGATAAGATTTACAGCCAGGCATTCAAGGATTACTTCGGAGACTGGGAGAATGATCCAGGTCACGCCTCAAAGGTCGTTGACGAGAACGGGATGCCTCAAATACTCCATCACGGTACAAACCTGAGTGCAGTCAATGGCGGCAATCCGTTCTGGATATTCAGACAGGGGTCACATTTCGGCACCCAGGGACAGGCTGACGAGAGGGTAAGATTCGGAAGCGGAACGGATCAGAAGAAGATATACAATGTGTATTTGAATATCCGTAATCCGAAGCGTGTGAGAGACGTTCCTTTGGAGTGGCTGGAGGATGAGGATGGCACTCATAGCGAATGGTGGGAAAAACAGATCGAAAGAGCCAAATACCAGGGCTATGACGGTCTTGTGTACCTGAATGAGTATGAGGACACGGATCATCCTGCAGACAGTTGGATTGCCTTCTACCCGGAACAGATCAAAAGTGCGGACGAGAATATCGGAACCTATGACCGTACCAATCCCGACATCAGGTATCGTGGTACGGAACTGTTTGAGGAAGGGCAGACGTTCCCAATCAACATGTCGCACACTTACAGCAGTTATGACGTGACAGGACGCAGGGCCTCATATTCGACCGACCTATTGCCTGACGAGTTCCCGACGATACAGTCCATGCTCGATGCCATCCGTAACCAGTATCCTGAATACTATGTCTCTATTGAGGATGGACAGGTCAGGATGCAGTCGTGGGGTAAGGTTATGGCTAATACCGTCAATGCCAGGATAAAGGCAAAGGGCAAGGAGTCGTACGTCAACCGCAAGACCCGTCAGGCTATCGATGCCGTTGAGCAGATGGCCCAGAAGATGAATATCGATGTTGAGATACTTACTTCCACCGAAGGACTTACCGGGAGCAATGCCAGATCAAAGGGATTCTTCAATAAGCGTACACACAAGATCACCGTTATATTGCCTAACCACAGAACTGTCAGCGACGTCATCAATACCCTTCTTCATGAGGGCGTGGCCCACTACGGACTCAGGAAGATGTTTGGCAGCAACTTCGACACCTTCCTTGATAACGTCTACAATAACGTGGATCCTGAGATCAGGGCACGTATTGACGCGGCCATGAAGCGTAAGGGCGAGGAACCGCCTGACGGGAGAGCGCGAGATCGTGACACCGCCGCTGTCCAGGAAGAAGGCCGAGGAGGCGCTGCTGAAGTACACCAACATGCACGGCATCAAGAAGCCTTACACCCACCCGAAGGTGGAGATATACCCCCCCCCAACAGTTGAGACTGGATTTTAAAGACCAGTAATTGTTAAGTATAAACGAAGTAATTATTAAGTATAGACGATATGAGCACTACATCAACAACAATCCAGAACATCAGGCTCTTCCTGATCTGTCCGTCACCGATGAACCCGCGGAAGAGTTTCGACAAGAATGCCCTTCAGGAACTGGCCGACAACATTGGCAAACAGGGCCTTCTGCAGCCCATCACCGTCCGTCCCGTCGAGAACAGCACGAAGATTAACCGCGACGGCACTGTCAGCGACGTACCCTACGAGATCGTCTGCGGCGAGCGCCGCTACCGTGCCTGCTCGATGCTGAAGATGGAGACCATCCCCTGCATCGTGCGGGAGATGACCGATGACGAGGCACTCGACGCGATGATCACCGAGAACCTGCAGCGACGCGACGTAGACCCCATAGAGGAGGCCGAGGCTTTCCGTCTGCTGCAGGAGCGGGGCGCGTCGACCGAAGACCTGGCGCTGCGCTTCGGCAAGAGCCAGTCGTATGTCAGCAACCGCCTGCGCCTCAACAGCCTCATCCCTGAACTGCGCAAGGCTCTCTCCAGCGAACAGATACCCCTTGGCGGGGCCTATCTGCTGGCACGGCTGACGGAGGATGACCAGAAGGACTTCTATCAGGACGAGATCGATGGTAATACTGAGTCATGGAGCGTTACGGACATATCCAACTGGATCGACGGACTCTTCCAGAACCTGTGGCAGGCACCGTTCCAGAACGGCGAAGACCTTAGCGAGACATGGAACCCGAAGGGTGAACTGATACGCAGGTGCAAGGACTGTGACTGCAACACCGCCAACCACGGATGCCTGTTCGCCGACATGAAGACCAATGAACCCAGTTGTACCGACAGCGTGTGCTACGAGCGGAAGAAGATGGTGTTCTTCGACTGGATTCTCCGCAAGGATGAAGGCCGCATCGTCCTCGAAGGCACGGAGCCGGTGGCGGGAAAGGTAGCCATCATTTGTGACGAAAGCCGTGTGTACGGTGAAAGCGAGCGGAAACTGCTTGCAGACCTCAGACAGAAGTGTGAGGACAAGGGCTTCCGTATATTCTCCGAGAAGGAACTGCCCAACCTTCTCTATGGAGAAGTTACCATCAAGAACAAGATGGAGGCAGGACTGGCCGTCAAGTGCATCAGCCTGCACTTTCTGGCCAACTTCTACAGGGGCGGCTATGAGAACTATCGCATGCTTCCTCATCCGGAGGATACGGCCAGGCAGAACCTCGCCTCGGGTGCTTCCACGGACACCGGCTACCTGCGCTCACGGTTCTGTGAGCGGAAGGCCGACATCGAGCATAAGACCGCCACGAAGATTGCCAACTATGCCAGGAAGAACTTCGACGAAGGCAAGTATATAGACCGTCTGGTAGAACTCGAGGACTGGGAGAAGACCATCCTCTGGGCGATCATCTACGAGCAGGTGGACTTCATGCAGCGCGACAGGCTGATAGAAGGGACGAAATATCACAGGCCGGAGTTCAAGGAGATGAAGGAATTCCGGGAGCGGATGGATCGTGAAGAGGGCGTTGAGTGGATGAACTGGATGCGCCGTGCCATTGTAAAGTTTATCAAGGCTGCTTCGAACGACACGTATCTGGTAGAGGCGATCAGCCAGCAGTCCGTCGAGGCGCAGGCCTTTATCCGTAAGGTGCGGGAGGATGCCGCAAAGCGCATCGACACCATCGACGAGGAACTGCGCGAGATGGGCTATGACGAGAATGGTAACAAGATTTGACCCATGCCGTTCAAAGTGAAGTTCTCTATCTATGAGCCGGGCAAGATTGCCCCGTGCCTCTGCACCCAGGACCGCAGGCTGGCGTATGTCGAACTGAACGCCATGCGCTCCAAGCCCGGCATGGCCATGACGCGGATGACGGCTGAGGTGTGGGGCTTTGAGCCGCTGACGAAGGCCGAGCGCTTCGCCCTTCAGCTCTGGGAGGTTCGCAAGGCGATGCACCGCTACTACCATGGCGGGCGCAAGCATGAGGATCTGGTGGCCTCGCTGGCACTCGAGAGCGAACTCGACAAGAAGATCAGGACAGACCGCCAGTATATGGACGCACACCCTGGCCGTCGTGTCACGGACCAGAAGGCCTACGCCTTCTTCCTCATCGTCGAGGAGTGGCGAAGCACCTGGCTGGAGCGCAAGCGCTACGGAAGCCGTGCGGGCTACGACAATCGGGTGTACCGCGAGATGACGCGAAAGATCAGAGACTATGAATCAAAGATTGACAGTTATATCAGAGAAGTAATAGGATTATGACACAGATTCAACCCTTTAACCCGGAGGATCCCGACGTTCAGGCGAACGTGGCGAGGATCATGGAGCAGGCCCCGGTGAAAAACCTGACGGAGGCCGAGGTGCTGGCGACGCTGAGGCTGCTGCAGTTGCATGTGCTGCTGAAGGATGGCGACAGTCCCTACAGCGTCTGCGTACACCGCAACGACAGGCGGCTGGAGCTCTGTGACGACAGCGACCGCTTCCTGGCGCTGCTGATCGACTGCGACGTTCGCGAGGTGATCCTCGGCACGAAGCGCTGCCGTTCGTGCTTCGGCGGCACCGTCTACCACTGGCGAAGGATCGCCCACAAGTGCCCCGTCACCGACACGGCCTCAGCCCTCAGCGAGTGCTCCAGCGGCTACTACGGGCGCGGCTGGATCATCGCCCCGCACATCTGCACCCTCCGCAGGTGGATCATCGAGAACAGTACACACCAGGAAATAAGAAAACTAAAAGTATAAGAACTATGGCAAAGATTAAAGAGATGTATGCCTCCAGACCTGAGATGTCCGAAATGGAGAAGAAGCAGGCGCAGCTGACGATAAAGTGCGCCGATATGATCAAGTCGTCGATAAGAATATCGGCATTGATGCAGCAGGCCGTCCACATGGAGCCGCAGGACATCTTCGCCTCGCTGACGATGGCGGTAGGTGACTTCATGGTAGCGATGGCCCAAGAATCACGCGAATCAAGGAAGGAACTCGTGACGCAATGGACGAAACTCCTGAAGGACTATGTGATGAATGCCGAGGAAGAGAAAGGCGACCGGAAGTTTAGTTAGACTAAACCGGGAGTTTAGACTAAGTAAACTGGTAGTTTAGCCTGTCTAAACTGTCAGACAAGTATAACCCTTTAAAACGAAACGATTATGAGAAGTAGAACGGCAAACTGGTTTATCTGCAAGATCCGCTACGAGAAGACAATGGATGACGGCTTGCAGAAGAAGGTGACGGAACAGTACGTGGTGGATGCCCTGAGCTTCACGGAGGCTGAGGCGCGTATCATCGAGCAGATGTCGTCGTACATCAGCGGAGAGTTCGACGTGGTGGAGATCGACCGCTGCGTGTTCAAGGAGGTGTTCTTCAGCGATGAGGACACAGCCGACAAGTGGTACAAGGCGAAGCTGAAGTTTATCACCATCGACGAGAAGACGGACAAGGAGAAGAAGACTCCCGTGTACTACCTCGTTCATGCAGGCAGCTTCGAGGGTGCTAGGAAGAACATCGACGAGGTGATGGGCGGCACGATGATCGACTACATCATCGACACCGTCGGCGAGACGAAGATCATGGACGTGTTCGAGTACACGGCCAAGAAATAACAGTATTAACAATTTAATTTTATTAATTATGAAAAAAGAGCCATTAATTATGCAGCAGTTCACAGGCACAAAGACTGTTAAGGCCTGTAAGATGAGTAGAAAACAAGCTGAAGAGATCATCGGACGTAAGATGAGAGCTGACAGCGATGAGATCGAAGATGAACATGGCTACCTTGTTCGGTACCCTGATGGCTATACAAGCTGGAGTCCGCTTAAGACTTTTGAGGAAGCCTACAGATTATCAGAGACTCATGTTGACCGCATGCTGATTGAGAAGGAGGAAGTTGAGAAACGCTACTTGGCAGGCCGTAAGTTTTCTTTCTCAGCAGATTATTCACATCTTACAGAAGCGCAGAAGGATCTTTTGCGCAAGCAGCTTGACCAGATGGAGGCATATCTGTACACTCTTACCAGAAGAATTGAATTAGAGGTAGATGTGGCTGCAAATATGTGTGTTGGTAATAAGAAATTGATGGATCCTGTAGATGAAAACTGCAGACCTGCAGAACCACTAAGAAATCAGCACGAATAGTAACCAACAGGCAGGGCGGCAGGATCAACAATTAGTAATTAACATAGATTCTGAATTTTCGTTTTCATTCCTGACCGCCTCTGCTTTTAATATTAACAATTTAAAAACAAAAGCATTATGAAAGCAATTGAAAGACTAATCGGAAAGAAAGTGATCATCCGCTCCTACGAGGCCGGTGTGTTCTTCGGCACTCTTAACGAGGCCGAGAAGTGTGAGGACAAATGGACGGTGGAACTGCTCAATGTGCGCCGCCTGTGGAGGTGGAGCGGGGCTTGCTCTATCACACAGTTGGCAGTCGACGGCACTAAGAACCCGTCTGGCTGCAATTTCACCATTACAGAACCTTCTATCGTTGTGTCATCCGTGATAGAGTTCCACGAGTGTTCAGCAGAGTCCGTCAAGTCCATTGAAAGCGTATCGGAATGGAAGAGATGAAGGAAAGGCAGGAGATACTTGACTTCCTGCATGTTGACGAATACCCAGATGGCGATGGCTCTGGCGATGGCTATGGCGATGGCTCTGGCGATGGCTATGGCGATGGCGATGGCTATGGCTATGGCTATGGCTCTGGCGATGGCTCTGGCTATGGCTATGGCTATGGCGATGGCTCTGGCGATGGCTATGGCGATGGCTATGGCTATGGCTCTGGCTATGGCTCTGGCGATGGCGATGGCTCTGGCGATGGCTCTGGCGATGGCTCTGGCCGTAATATTGAACACATGAATGGCCAGCGTGTGTACAGCATAGACGGTGTGCCTACGCTGATAGATTCTGTTCACGGCAACTATGCCAAGGCCAGGATCCTGAGGAATAATCTTACAACGAGTGAATGCTTCATTGCCAAGTGCGGCAACTACTTCGCCCACGGTGAGACCCTGAAACAGGCCATGCTCGACGCACGGGAGAAGTACGAGGAGCATGCACCGATTGAAGAGCGCCTGGCACGCTTCAATGAGAAATACCCTGACAGAGACGTGAAGGTGCCTGCATCGGAACTGTTCTCCTGGCACCATATCCTCACGGGATCGTGCCTCATGGGCCGCAAGCAGTTCTGTGATCAGCACGGCCTGGACTACGAGAACGGTATGTACAGCGTGAATGAGTTCATCCAACTGACCCGCAACGCCTATGGCGGTGATATTATCAGAAGACTGGAGGAGCAGGCTTAGCCCTGCCCCTCCTTAAAAAAGGAAAATCATATATGAAGAAATGTGGCGATTGTGAACACTTGAAGGAAACCCATGTAAGTGACCAATGCAGTTGGCTTGAGTGTGTAAGACCACAAGGCAACGGAAACAGGAAAGCAAGTAAAAACGTTGGTGGTTGTGAGCATTTTAAAGATAAAGATTGATTAATATGAAACTGATAGACAAAGCCATTGTAGCTGCAGAGATAAAGAGAAGAAGAGACGCTTCTTTGATGAGACAACAGAATCTTGAAGCCATTGGGCAGGAAACTGTCCTTAACGAAATGGTTGCATTTGAGCTAAATAAAGTTATATCTTTCCTCGATACCCTTGAAGTAAAAGATGTCAATTTGGAGAAAGAAATATCAAATTATCTAAAATCACATCATTTAAACATCAAAGACGGAGGTAGAATTGTTTTTGAAAATGGTGATTCTCCTAATTTTTTAGGAGATATTCGTGATATTGCCCGACATTTCTTTGAACTTGGACTTAAAGCAAAAGTGGAAGAGGTATGATTGAAAAAGTTTTAATAGTAAGCGGTGTTTTATTTTGGTCTATACTGTTGTATATAGCACAAATATATCTTAAAGACCTTTATAACGATTGGAGGTTAAAAAGGGCATTCAAGAAATACGAAAGAACTAATAAAGCACAGAAAGAAATAGAAGAGTAAAATTATGAAAGTAAACGGAAACAGAATCATCCTTGATGCCGGCGAGGAGATCGCCATCAAGGTAAGAGAGAAAGAATCGGCCTCAGCGCCAGGTGTTGAACCACAGCTGGATCCGGAAGGAGAGAAGGACAAGGGCAGGCTGAAGTACAAGGTAGGACTGCTGTCAGACCTCCATTTCGACTCGGAGGACTCGCATAGCTCCGAGTATGCCCAGGACTTCATCAACGCCATCGGATTCTTCCGGAAGAACGACGTGGAGTTCCTTTGCAATGCCGGCGACCTCTGTCAGTACAATGACAGGGACCTCGAGTTGTACAAGGATTACTACACCGCCTACGCCTGGGCACCGACGAATGCCGGTCTCAGGATCTTCACAGCCCTCGGAAACCACGACTACCTGCGCCTGTTCTCCAATGGGCAGGAACTGGGTAAACTCGTGAACTGCTTCAATGTCTTCACCGGAGAGGACTACTGGCAGCAGTACGGTTACGGTAAAAAGACCGACTACATCCGGTTTTTTGAGTACGACGGAAAATGGGACGAGCAGCAGTACGGCCCAGGCAGAACAACCAAGAGCAAACTGTCGTACTGGGTGGAGATGCACGGTGACATCTACGTGTTCCTCTCCGTAGACTATGGCGTGCAGGCCAATCCTCGCGTCTGGGACTGGCTTGCCCGTGGAATGAACCTGTTAGACCAAAAAGACCCATACGTGAAGCAGATGGAGGCCTATGTCGTCGATACACTCTATGACTACAGCCGTGAGAAGCGTTTCAACTACCAGTTCTTTCATCCGAACGCGCTAATCTGGCTGAAGGACATCCTGGAGAACAATCATGACAGGCGCGTCTTCGTCTTTACGCACCACTTCCTTCCCAACAAGGCCGGTGACACCTTCGGCGACTACTCCCGTCTGAGGATATGGCCCTATTCTGAATCGCCTGCGGTACAGCAGAAGTATTACTCAGGCTCTAATACGGTATGCGGACTCACATTCTGGTTCCTCGACAAACTGATGCGCCAGCACACGAACGCCATCTGGTTCAGCGGACACTCCCACTACGAATGGAAGGCACAGGAAGACTGCATCACCAGGGCTTACGACGTTTTGCAGCCAAGTGGCGATGAGGTGACTCCACTGGTGGATGACCTGAACACGCTCAAAGATTCGGAATATGACTACCGGCTCTATACACCCGTCGGCCATTCCTACGCCGACTGTGCGCCGTCCATCCACCTGCCCAGCCTCTCAAAGCCTACCAGCCGGGAAGGGCAGTCGCTCTACGGAGCATCGCAGGGCGGCATCATGGAGGTCTACGAGCACGGCGTGACCATACAGTGCTACGCCTTCAAGGATGCTGGCTACAAGGACTACCGCAACGAGATCGTTAAAACCATTGAACTATGATGCTGATGGACAAATCTAAATTAAAAGAGGACTGATTATGAGACTGATTAAATACGGAAATCCTGTAGAGTTGGTAATCCCGATTAATGCCATCGATCAGATGCACATCGACCAAGATAACAAAAAGATTCTTGTATTCTGGCTTCGCGGGGGAGAGGTGCAGAAGATAACACATGGCAGCGAGGAAGAATGCAGGATTGATTTTGGTCAAATAATAAAAGTGCTTGAGGAGAAATGAGTATGAGAAAGCCGATTGGCCCGGTATATGTAAGATGGTACGGCAATGTGCTTCAGGGCGAGGTGGCAGACGGAGGCGGATTCATGGGCATGACTCCCGTCCGTATTCCCCTCGACGGTCACCACCCCGTCGCCCTCTTCTTTCCGCAGCATGTGTATGGCAGTCCGGAGGAGGTCAAGGGGGATTCCCCTGTAATTCCCAAAGACGAGCCGGAGATCCCGAAGAACGATATCATGCAGGCCGATGACCGTCAGGGTATCGAGGCATTCAAGAAGGCGTATTGGGATGATGGGCGCGGCCATCTGCGTGTAGACAAACTCGATGAATTCTACCAGCTCTGGCGCAAGACCATGACTCCTATTGGCTTTGCTGAGGCCAAACCTGCTGAGGCTCCGGCCCCGAAGCGGATAGTCAGCGACGAAAGGATTGGGGAACTGAAGGAACAGCTGAAGGCCAGGCTCGACAAGCTGCCGGATCATCAACCGACACCAAAGCCAGCCAGCCCGAAGCCATCCAAGAAGATGCTTCGATCCACAGGCGAACAGTATTTTAGCGACGCAACTCAATTAGCACTATTTGATTGATATGACACAAGAAGAATGTATTAAACTGATAGAAGAAAATTTTTCCAAGATACAGGAAATTTTTTCCAAGATACAGGAAATTCCCCGTCATCCATTGGAAAATATAGCTATTGTATTTAGCCCACTCGTGCCAGATAACCAAATTTGGTACATGAAAAATATGAAATATTTTGAGAAAAAGGTTCTGTTAGTTTCTCTGAACCTAAAGAACGTATGGGAAGAATTTGAAGAAAAAGAAGGAGTGAGAGCTGAAAGGATTGGAGAGAGGATGAATATAACACCACATCCTCTTCCTGAAATTCCAATGCGAATGGATGATAAAAACCTTCTTTATAATCTTTATGATTGTCGTAATATACATTTATTTATATGAGAGTAAGACTATTAAGGACAAAAGATCACTGGAAGCCGAACTTTAAGGTAGGCGACGTGATCAGGCGCAAGCCTTTAGAGAGTTACAACTATGAGCAGCCCGTGCAGAGGATCGTGGCCATCCGCGAGAACCTGTATGTGTTCGCTGAGAAGCCCCTGGCGCTCGAGATCTGGGCACAGGATGAGTGGGAACTGTATGATACATGGTGGAAGAAACTGTGGCGAGACGTAAAGAACTTCCTGAGCAGGATATTCTTCTATCACCAGCCAAAGAAACTGCCTATAAACCTGAGACACGTAGGACAGCAGAAGAAACGCCCGGGACACACGTTGTTCAAATATAACAAAGAAACTGGCGAGATCTGCCAGGCTCCAGTCGTCAACGGCAGCGTGATCACAGAGCCTAACTGTATCTACCGCCAGGCTCTCAATGAGAAGAATTTTATCAAACGACTAAAAAGGGAAGGAGTAATGAAATGAAGAAATTATTATTATTTGTATTTACGTTAGTGCTCATGTCTGCATCAGATTGCGAAGGCCGCAAGGAATAGTTCGTGTATCTTGTAATTGACAAAGACAAGTCTGTTGGTTCACATTTCAATCCACTTCACAAAGACTGTTTCGAAATAGGAACAGACTATTACATGACTCTTAAGAACACCACTACCGGAAATGTGTTTGTTCATGAGACTTCTAATGCAAAATTATTCTACTTGTACGAAAAAGGTAAGAAATACCGTCATGAAAGGTTTTGGGATGATTATAAAAAATAAAAAGATAAGATTATGAATCAAGAAGAAAAACAATGCAGGATTTATATATCTGGCCCCATCAGCGGACAGAACCACGAGGAGTGCGTTAAGAGATTTGAAGAGGCTGAACAGTTGCTAACCGGGTTAGGCTACAGGGTGTTCAACCCGAAAAAGAACGGGCTCCCAGAAGATGCCGGAACTCATAAACACATGCATCGTGACCTGGCAGAACTGACCAACGAGGAAGATCCATTTGATGCTATCTACATGATGCGCCGCTGGACGCACTCCAAGGGCTGCAAGTTAGAGTTCGACGTGGCTACCGCCATAGGTCTGAAAGTACTCTTTGAAGAGTCAGGCGAACTTGTCAAATTTGAATGATATGATAGAGATCTGTAAAGACAAGAAGTCGCCGACGTTGATCATTACTAAGACCGACAAAGAAGGTTTTCACAGTCAACTACATGTAACGAGACAGGAACTCATAGAGCTGATCAGGAACGGCATAAAAATGTGTTTTAAGAATAATTAAGATTATGGTGTATTCATATTGTCTAACTTTGCACCCGTATTAATTCCCAACGTGTTCTCCATTTGTGAGGATTTACTTTGAATGAATAGAATTGGATTTTAGCTGTGAAGCGCATAATTCCAATCATTAATCTGGGGTAGGGTAGCAATACCCTACTTTTTGTTTGTCCAACAATTGTCCAACAATTATTAAGCTGCTTACAAAATGAAAATTCGGAAACCCTTTATTTATCGAGGTTCCCGAATTCTTCTTTGAGGTGCCTGGCGGATTCGAACCGCCGTAGACGGTTTTGCAGACCGTTGACTAAGCCACTCATCCAAGGCACCGAG
>ODAJ012167415.1_pt1 | contig 28010 bp, 20 predicted proteins | sample 1539241 | NCBI WGS metagenome assembly ODAJ01 (sample SAMN02144231, study PRJEB22623) | gut metagenome | biome: sheep rumen | host: Ovis aries | place: New Zealand
CACCCAGTCTTCGGTGTTGTCCGCCGCCGGAGCGGGGATATAGTTCCCCCAGCTATCGAGGCGGTAGAGGACATTGCCGATTTCGCTGCCCTGGGAGGCGGTTCCCGCAATGACATTCCCTTCGGCGATGACATCGCCGGGGACTTCCAGGTCGCGGTCTGAACTGCCAACCTTCTTGACACGCAGTTTTACATCCGTCACTTCGAAGATGGCGTTGAATATGCTCGCAAGGAGATAACCAGACAGCGCGGTGTTGATTCTCTGCAGTTCGGCATCCACCGCAGCGGTGAGGGCTACGGTGTACGATGTGCCGTCGATGCCGAGGATGAGGCTTCGGTCATCCGGGCTGATGTCGTGGTCTATGTTGGCCCCACCGGAGGGATCGATATGTTCCAGCGCATCCTCGACGGCGCTGATTCTATCATCCACAATCTCCGCCGAAGGCACCCAGTCTCCTTTCTCGGCGTCGGTATAGCCGTCCCAGGTGTCGAGGCGGTAGAGGACATTACCGATTTCGCTGCCCTGGGAGGCCGCCCCGGCGATGACATTCCCTTCGGCGATTACATCGCCCTCGGATGTAACATCACCTCCGGATGCAATGTTGCCGGGGATATCCAGTGCACGGGCGGTGTTCCCGACGTTCTTCACCTTCACCATAGCATCAGTCACCTCAAATATAGCATTGAAGACTGATGCAAGCAGATAGTTCGCCATCGCCTGTGTCAGGGTCGAGGTCACCGCATCAAGGGTCGAAGTGAATGGAATGGTATATGGCACACCGTTGATGCCGAGGATAAGGCTTCTGCTGTCCTGGCTTATGTCCGCCGTGACGATGGCACCTCCGCCACCCGTGCCCTGTTCTATCGCCTGCTGCAGGGCGACGAGACTGCGGTTGACAATCTCCGCCGAAGGAACCCAGTCCCCATACTGCGCATCGGTATAGCCGTCCCAGGTATCGAGGCGGTAGAGGATATTCCCGATCTCCGCAGGGCCGTCCGCCGTCCCCGCAATGACATTCCCATCGGCAATGAGGTCCCCCTCGGACCGCATGGTGATGTCCGCCACCAGCTCCGTGTCTTCGCCTCCCTCCTGCGTCAGCGACAGGTGACGGATGATATCTGAGATATGGAGGGTGGCCAGCACCGCGAGTTTCTCCGTCATGATGGCGAATGCGCTCTTCTCCACGGGCAGGCGGCCCTCCGTGACGGTGACATACATCGCGTCGTGGAGGATCTTCACCAACTCATCCTTGAGCAACTCGATGGCGCTCTTGGAGACAGTCCCCTGCGCGCCTTCCGTCTCCGCGAAGAGACCGGTCTCCAGGCTCTTGGCGACATCTCCGCTGTCGGAGCCGCCGCCGGAAACCGTGATGCCGGAAATACTGGTGGATGATCCGGATGCGCCCGAATATTTCTTCAGGGCCTCAGCGATCTGTTTGAGATAAGGTAGGGTTGCGTTATCCATAGTCTATATCGCGGAGATATGCTCCGCCATCATTGCGAACAAACTTTTTTCGACCTGAACACCGTCCTCGGTTACAGTTGTGAACATCGCCCCGCGCAGCTCCCTGGCGAGGGCGTCCTTGAGCATCGCGATGAGGCTCTTCTCAACTTCTATGCGCACCCCGCCGCTCTGCTCCTCGATGACGAGTCCGACGAGCGCATCCGCGAGGATGCTGCCGAGTTTCGACGCGTCCGTGCCTCCGCTGATTGTGATTTTCCCAAGACTTTTCAGCTGGGACGCCCCGGCCGATCCGCCCATCTTGCGCAAGGCATCGGCTATCTCTTTCAGGTATTGTATTTCGGCAGTCATCTCAGTCTATCGGTCAGTCTTGTTTCGTAGTCTACATCTATCCATGAGATGCGTTCGGTGGGCGTGAGATTCGTCAGCATCACAAGCCGGAACAGTTTGTACGACCCGCCACGCAGAGAGGAGAGGCGTTTCCAGGAATGCCCGTCCATCGAGCCGAGAAGGATGTACTGCACATCTCCACGATTGTAGTCGCCCCGAATGCGGATGCTGCGTATCGCCTTGCGTATATCCGGTGCGTCAAGGTCGAAGGGCCGCGTCGCAATGATACCTCGGACGGGTGCATCGGCGGGATAGTCCGCAAGGGCGGTCGTGAAATCCAGCACCGTGGGGTTGTTGTTCGGATTCCAGGATACAAGGCAGTCGGGGTAGCTGTTCAGAATAACCGGGTTGGCGATGCTTGTATACACCTTATGCCATGTCTTCGTCTCAAGCATATAGACATACTGATACTGCTTCGCCGGAGCGAAGAAGATCAGCCGCGCCCCGTTGTTGTCGTATGCAGGCCGCGCAGAGGCCATGAATGCCATGAACGGGTCTCCATCGTTCGTCGGCCCAAGAATGCCTTGCCACTCGGACGAGAGCAGCATGGCGCGCACCTCCTGCTCAAGGATGTAGTGCCTGCCAACCATGTTCCGGGACAGCTCGGTGACGCTGCCGCCCGAGAGCATCATCACGCCACGCTCCGTGGTGAAGATGATGGATTGCTCCAGCGAGAGAATCGTCCCCGCCTTGGCGATATGCCGTGATAGGTTCGGGTGTGCCATCGTAGCGGCGAACGTCCCCTCCGCCGTCGGGATGAGGGATCGGATGCCGCCCTCGGTGAATGCATAGACGGAGAAATCTCCGACCTGCCCCTCGCTCAAGGGAACGGTGATACCCGCCACGCCGACGATGTCGTCCGGGAATGTAAGGATGTTCCCGGCTGGAAAGAGGAACGGGTTCTCAAACTCTGACAGATATAGCTTATTGCGTGACTCTATCACACGGGTGTCATCCTCGTAGAACCGCGATGCCGCCGTCGCCTGGTACTTGGTGCTATTTGCCAGGTCCCGCAGCGAGACCCCGAAGCCGAGGAAAGCGTAGGCGCATTCCAGCAGCGGATGTGCCTCCATAGGAATGGCCTTTCCGAGCTGCTCATATGTCCCAGAGACGGTGTAATAGAAGACTTCGACCTGCTTGCACCGCGTGTCCGGGTAGCTGAGCCAGGCATACGGCTGGCACGGGCGGTACAGCCGTGCGGAAGGAATGTCATCACCGTGGCATAGACCCGTGCGTACCGTCCCGCCATGCTCGACATAGCAGGCCGGATACATCTGCTTGCCGCCATCGTAGTAGTGTGCGAACACATAGTGAGACTCGCCTGTCAGCGAATCTACGATCTTGTACCGCAGGGCGTATCTGTAGAACTCCGGGGAGGAACTGCTCCCCGCCGCCGCCGCGACCTGCCCGCTGAGGAACATATCGCCCCGTGAGAGGGTCTCGGTCGAGCCGACAAGCATCAGGCGGTTGTTGTAGTTCTGCGCTCCACTGGATGGGATGTACTGGTTGCCGTCGCGATATCCGTCCGGCAACTCATCCTGCAGCGGGAGTGCCTCACCGTTCGTTGTATCCGATGCGGCGATGGTGTACCTTCCGCTCTCCAGGTCCGCCATATCGACAGTGTTCGCCACATCCACCGAGGCCACCTTATAGAACTGTCCCTTCGACAGGACGGCATCCTTGATGGTCTTGTCGCGTGTGTCTTCGTCCATCCCCTCGAAGGTGAACGTATAATCGGCTTTCATGCCTACGCCTTGTGCATCCACGGCCGGCGTGTAGATAGGCGTGGACGCAAAGAAATCAATCGACTTGACAAGATCGCCCCACGACTGCCCGGCGAACGAGCCACGGACATACACCTTGAAGAGGTTATTGAATGCCACCTTCGTGAAATAATAGGACGTAAACGTCTCGTAGATCGGCGGATTGCCGTCCAGCGTGGCGGTGAACCAGTCCGCCCCCGCTGCGCCGCCGCAGAGGATGGGGGATGAAGTGTAGATGTATTTCCCGTCATAGAGCCGCAGAGCATACCGGATGAAGAACGGGGCGCAGAAGACACCCTTCTGACGGAAGTGGTTGGTCATCCCAGTGACCACCGCCCAGATATTGTCCACCGTACCGACGAACTCGTCGTGATTGCCGTCCTCTGGCTGCGCAGCATGGTTCCATTCGCTGACGTTGCTGTTCCCTGCCAGGCTCCCCTCCTCTACCTTGATGAGCGGTATCACGGACTCCTCCGTAGCATACGGCACGCTGGCTATCTCCACGGCGGGCTGTGGGATCGCGTTGCCCAGTGCGACATACCTGCCATCCTTGAAGAGGAAGTAGTACGGTTTCGCGTCGGAATACACGATGAGGGTGTTCCCGATGCTCGTCACATAGGTGAGTGACTCTCCCTCGCCCAGGGCTGCGCCACCCATGATGTCCAGGCCGGCATAGTCCGTCCCGGCGATCGTGGCGGACAGCGTGTCGCCGTATGCTCGGAACGTGCGGTCCGTGGGGTGGAACCCGATATAGTTCACGATGCCCTTCATCTTGTGGATGAAGCGGATGACATGCTTCTTCTCCCCCGCCGGCATCGTGGCGGGGAAGATGTCCGACGATATGTCCAGCGGCGGTAGCGTGGGTGCCGTCTCCTGCTGGTCGATGTGGACGTTGAGACTCTCGGCGCATCCTCCGTCCGCCGTTGCACGGTCGGACGGGGTGCGCGAGATGCCGCGAAGTTGGAGTTGCTTGATAGGCATGGCTATTGGTTGTTTTCTATCTCTTGTTTCATTTTCCGGATGAGCTCTTCTCGCTGTGCCGTCCATTGCTCGCGGAGCGCATCATCCTGGGTGTTGTCAATACTGCGCTTCAGTTTGTTGATCTCCTTCTGGTAGCGCTTGAAGATCAGGTACTGCTCATACTGCGGCTGCGCCATGAGCATGTTCATCGTCAGCGTGTCTTTATCCCTCTTCGCCTGGTTGACGGGCCGGCCGATGTCCTGCATCGCCTTCGTGATGCGTTCGTACGCCTCCTCGGTTGTCTCGGGGACTTCCTCTTCAGTGCCCTCTTTAAGCTGCATCCGCTGCTTCACCTTCTCCCGGAAGGCCTTCTCCTGCGATTTAAACCGCTTCTCGCGTGTCTCGTCATCGTAGGACCACCCGGTGAGAGGAGCGTTCCTCCGGACCTTGTATTCCGCATAGCGCCGCGCCAGCTCGTCCACCGACAGTTTACGCGCATCCGCTGCAGACATATCGATCTCGTCGATCATGAACTTGTCAATCGTGGACTGCGGCATCTGCAGGATGCGCATGGCGAGCAAGGCGGCCTCCGTGGCCGTATCAAGGTTACCGTTGCACGCGTCAATGACAGCCACAACGATATCGGTTATCGTCTGCGGGTTCACGCCACTCACGGATTGTGCGACCAGGTCGATGATACCGTTGATAGCACGGACCTTGTCATAATCCATCAGGCTCATGATGTTGTCCATGTCGCTCTCGATAGGCAGCTGCGCAAGCCCGCTGCCTCCGAACCGGTTGCCCTGTTTGATGCCATAACGGGCGTTGACAAGTTTCGAAGCCTGCACCGCCCAGGCATCGCTGATGACGTTACCTCCGACGAGTCCTTCGACAGGGCCGGCGAGCTCAGCGAGCGCGGCATCCTCAAGGATCTTTTGCTTCTCGTCGTCATCATCCCCGAAGAGGAGATACCACATATTGTTGCCGATCTTCCATAGGAATTGCAGGCCGTATCCGAACATCGCCACGCGGACGAGGTTGCGGTACCATTGCCGGTTGTACTCCCGGCCGGCGGCCAGCTCCGCCTGTTCTTCGGTGAGACCGTTCTCCATATGCTGCCGCTTCATGAACTCAATCGACTGCTCCCGGTATCCAGGCTTCAGCATCCTGCGCAGCGAGCGGATGGCGTCGTGCAGCTGCCGCTGGTATGCCATCGAGGAGTTGCGGTATGTCGTCAGCGTCACGGCCATCACCGTCCTGTCAAGCTGCACGGGGGCCACGAAGGCGTTCTCGCTGGACTGCTGCGTCTGGTTGTAGAGGATCTCCGCGTCGCGCCTTGCCATCTCATCGGCCTTCTCTTCGGAGTATCCGTCACGGAGGTAACGTGCGCGCTTGGTGTCGTACATCGCCTTGGAACCGATCGCCACGGTAGTGGCGTCGATGAAGGCATTGGGCGTCATACCCCAGCGGGATAATCTCTCCACCATCTTATTCTTCCAGATTGCCCAGCTCGAGTCGGTATTCATCAACCGCGTATCGCCCGCGATGCGACCCTTCCAGCGGTCCTCGAACATCGGTAGGTTCTCCATGCACCACTTCCAGGACTTGCCCGGTGTAGCAAGGCTCTTGGCGAGGAAATCAGGACGAGCATCGGAGAAGTATGCCGGGAAGGAGAGAATCTGCTTGAGGGCGGTATTGACGCGGAACGCGATCTTTGCGCCCGTCACACCTTTTGACACATTGAGCGCTATCCTGTCGATATCGCCGCGCCTGACCTTCGGTTTGTAATTCCCCGTGATGACGGAACACGCATCGGAGAAAGTCTGCCACAAGGTCTCCCCGCTGCCGTAGATGGTGTTCATATTCTGGATCTGGTTACGGAAGCGCTTGTACGAGAGCAGGGTGTTCATGTCGCGACGGAACTCTGCGAATGCCGCCCAGTCTTCCATCTTCTGGACATGCTCTATTGCCAGGGAGAAGGCATCCGTATTCAGGATGTCCAGCGCGAGGGAGTTCTTCCGGCGCTTAATGATACTCCCGGTAACTTCAGATGACAGCTCTGCCTGCGATTTGTTGTTGCCGAGATCCACATCCTCGAAGCGGGCGTTCGACAGGATCTTAAGGGGGACGTAGTCGTCAATCGCGGCCATCGGCGCGCCGAACATCCGCTCATGCACTGCGTTGTACTTGTTGCGGAGGTTCACGTAGAACTCATTCTGCATCCAGTCCGCCAGCTCGATGAAACGGGGGTCGATGTGCCGTTTGATCTCTGCGACATCTTCCTCGGAAATGCCCATCTTGCGGAGCTTCATCCTGCCGTCGGCCATCTTGTTCGCCATGTAGATGTAGAGCATATTGCCCTGCGTCAGGTCGTGGTCGACCATCTCGCCACCGTCAAGGAAGGTCACCGTCATGCCCTTCATCTTCCGTTCGATGTCATAGATGCCGCTCCAGCGCATCTTCTTCCCGAACACCTCTGACGCCTTTCTGTCAAGGATGTCGGTTGCCTCGCGCAACCCCCTTATCGCAGCATCGCGGCAAGGGGTAAACCCGTTCTTGATGAGCCTGTTGAACAGCCATCCCTCCCCCGTTACGCTCTTGCGCCCGATGAGTCGGAACATCTGGTCGGCGGTGGCGAGGGACTTTGCGAAGAAGTGTACGAAGTCTGAGTTGAGGAAGCGCTGCAGGCGTCCATCGCGCAGATGCTCCCTCGCCGGCGTGCCCTGCATGTCACGGTTCGCATCGTGGTGGATGTCCTCTACCCGTTTCTTCTGTTCCTCGCGGAAGGCCTTCGCCCGCTCTGCGCCACCCTTGATGACATCTGCTATCTGGGCTGAGAGGTCGCGGTACATGTCCACACGCTCCAGCCGGTTCTTCCGTAAGGCGTCCTTGGACTCCGTGATGAACTGCTCATAGGACTTGCGTCCGATGAGCTGCACCAGTTTCGTGCCCACATCGTCGAATTCATCCTTCAGGTCCTTGTATGACGCTTCGTTCTCCTTGATGTTTTCCTTATATTGGAGAGCCATCATCAGACCCTGGTATGCCGCCTGCGCCTCTTCGCGGATCGCGTCATCCTTGTCGGTGATGCGGTCGGAGACTTCCTCCAGACGGCGGCGGATATCCTCCACATCGCTGTCCATGTTCTCGCGGAATGCCTTGATCATCGCCTGGCCGATGACATCCAGTTTGCCCTGGACCTCCACGCCGCTGTCGCTGACCTTGCTCGCATTCACCTTGACGAGTTTCATGAACTTCGCCTTCTCGTCGGCCACGACATGGTCGAGCAGCATATCCATGAGCTGATCGGCATAGCGTGTCACGAACTTCGGACTCTTGCCGGCGGCGTTGTTGACGAGCGACAGCAGGCGCGTCACCTCGCGGAGCGTGAGCGCGCTTACCTTGCCGTTCTTGAGGATCTCCCTGGCGAACTTGACGATGCTGTCGACGGTGGCCTTGTCGTAGGCCTGCTGGCCGGCCATCGCCTTGTCGATGGTCTTCAGCTCGTTGAGGATGGAGCGTTCTTCCCCGCTGAACACGGATTCCGATGCCGTTGCCGTCTTCGCCTCCTCGCGGGTCTTCTCCGCATCTTCCATCCGTTGCGCAACATCTTCGGAAGCCTGCCTGGTAGCCTCCTGGAACTGCTGCTCCTGGGGAATGGCCCCCACGCCCCAGCGGTTCTTCATCGCGCGCTCCTCGGCCAGCGCCAGGAGGTCATCCGCCCGTGCGGAGGATGTCTCCTTGAAGAGCATCCAGCGGATGTCCGCATCCGTGAGCGCAGGATTCGCGGTCACGAAACGGATATCGTCGAACAGTTTGAAGAGGAGGCCGGTCTCATCATTCTCTGTGCCTTGCTTCGCTTTTTCGTGGAGATACGCCTTCAGTTGACCCATGACATTGCCGCCCTCTGCAAGGCCGCGCTCCACGATCTTTTTCAGTTCCTCCTTCGGGATGGAAGCATAGGCCTCGCGGTAGAGCTCGGCCACGCCGTTCTCTCCGATGACGGCACCGAGTCCGCCCTTTTCGGCCTGCTCAATCAGCATCTGGCGGTTGGTCTGCTCTTCTCCGGAGGTGGAGAACATCAGCTGGCCCTCCATCACGGAGTCCTTCATCTCCTGGGTAACAGGGACGGCGTGGGCGGAAAGGTTGCCGTGTTCGAGGCCGGGAAGCGTAATATCTGCCACCTTCACACCCCACTTCTTGCCGTACTTGTTCATGAAGCGCGGAAGGATGTCATCGTAGAAGCCCTTCATGCCTTCGCCGCCGATTTTTAGGCCTTCTCCGTCGATGGTAGCCATCCCTTCTTTTTCATCGGCTGATTTAGCAAGGCGAGTCGCCAATTCTTTCCCGAAAACACTACCGAGACGCTCACTGTTGAACATGCCAGAGGCTTCATCAATAACATTCCCCGCGGCGTCGAACGTGAAGACTTCATAAAGAGGATTTTCTTTCGTACTTCTACCATCCAGGCCGATTTCAATTTTCGAAACCTGGTTTGAGAGATTATACCTCTCCACCTGCTGTTCACCAGTGGTCCACGCGACATAGTCGTAACCTTCCTCCGCTGCGAGGCGAAGCATCCGCTTCATCGCCAGTTCGTGCCAGTTCTTCTCGAAGGGGGCGGCAGGGATACTACCGATGGAGTTAAGGACCTCATTTTGCGCGGCAATGTGAGCATCATTCAACTCTTCCGCTCTTTGATTCTCTTCCTCGGTGAGATTCCCAGCCATTCCATCAAAGCCGCCATACTTCTCTTTTAGAGAGTCGATATAGTCATCGTATGCCTTCTTTGCTTCGTCTTCTTTATCTTGAAGAGCCGCGATGGCCTTTTGGTCTTTATACCCATGCTCGCGTCCCTCCTGGTGCCGCTTGCTCTGAATTTCGTCGATGAAGAGGATCTTTCCATCTTCGCTTTCTGCATCTCCGAAGCGCACCCATGCAATCGCACGGCCCTCGCCGGCATCGCCGAAGTGGACGTTATCACTATGACTCCACGGCTCAATCGTCGGGACGGTAAGGGCGATTTCGCGTTTGTTCTCCAGGCCTTCGGTGGTATAACTGAGACGGGTGGAGTTAATTTTCCGCTCACCGTTCTCTCCAGTCAGGTCAGCCGCGTCATCCTCGTCAACATCGTAAGGATTTATGTCATAATAGTCAATGACACCGCCTTCTATGTAATACGCATTCCGGAAATCATCTCCATAAGTTTCCACCATCGCATCCATCAGATAGTCGTCCAACTCTTCGGAATCCGCATCCTCTCCGACGAAGTCGTATCGTTGCGGTGATTCTTTGAGTTCGTCAATCTCCGCTTGCAGATCCTCTATGCTCTTCCCGTCCGCAATCGTTTCGCGGGCATTACGCTTCGCCGCCTCTTCCAGGTCTACATTCTCGCTGTAAGGTTGTTCTTCAATTTGGATCTTGTTTTCGTTAATGTAGTCCAGGATCTCCTGCTTCGTGATGCTCTTCTTGTCCTGCCCCTTCAGCCAGTCGGAGAGACCGAGCCACTTGTCCTCGCCGGCCTTCAGGCCGCCGCCCTTCTCGATCATCTTCAACCATTGATCCGGTGTGGCCTTGTCCTGGCGGATGCCCTCCACGGCCCGCTGTGCGTTCGAGACGAAGATCTCCTGATGGTCGTTGGCTATACTGAAGTGCAAACTCCCACCATCTTTCTTCGTGTATCGATAGTACCCGGTTTTCGAAGGAATCTCGTCTACCGAATCACCCAGTATCAGCCAGCGGCTACCTTTCGCGAGTTTACCAGTATATTCGGACAGATCCTGCCCGGCAGGCAGATCATACAGTTCTTGGGTTGTCTTGTCCGCCTCTTCATACTTACCCGATGCTGCATCCTTCTTCGATATCTCGCGCATCCAGATATATTTCTTCGGCGGGTCTGGGACAAACTCTCTATCCGCCAAGCCGAGGCGGTGGAGGATTTCCAACTCCGATGCATAGCCCGGAAGCACATCGCCAAAGCGCTCTGCGTTGCTCATGTGGTTCGAGAACCGGACCTGCACGGTTTTGCCGTTATCTCTGTTCGTATATGTCACATACGAACTCTCGGTGGTGTTCGATCTATCCACGCGGGTCTCAACCTGAGGGTACTCATCCGTTATGCTTTCTATTACTTTCGGTTCCACATGCCAAGAGCCATCACCAATCGGGTTCCCGTAGCGATCTGCGACGCTGAAGCGGGGAGACTCCTGCTCCTTCTTCCAGCGTTCATAGGCATTCATAGCTGGTTTGCCAGCGGCCTTCTTTGGAGGCAGAATCTCCACCCCGCGTTCCGCGAGGATCGGGAGCAGATGGGGGCTTACGATGTCGAACGTGACGCCAGTATCCTTGAATTCCTGCTCCCACGCATCGGCCACCTCTTCCCAAGGGACGATGCGCTCCGGTTTGTCCCAGCGGGAGAGGATCAGGTCACCGTTCGTCCAGGCATGCCGCCCGACTGGCAGTTTAGCCTTATCAGCATGGTATCCGCTGCTCAATTCGCTGGTGGGGTACGCAGTCTGGATATATACCTGTTCGGGATGTCTCCACGCGCTGGTAAACTGCTTGTTGATCGCATCGGGGCGAATGTGGATGTAGGGGTTGTAGTCTACTCCACTGAGGTCTGCAAGGTTGATCTTGCCGTCTTCGGTGGCGAGTTGAGGGTTCTCTTCCGCCTGTTCCCATTGTCCAAGTTCAAAGGAAGACGTCTTGACGCTCTTCTCGCCTTTCTTGCCGAGTTTGCTGGCCTTGGGCGATCCGAAAGAGCCATCCTCGTTCATTGTTACAGTGCGGTATCCGAGTTCTTTCTCGCCGTTCTCGAGTTCCTCTATCTTGGCGGGGTCGGTGACAACCGAGAACCTAACCAGCTGCTCTTCCCTGGAGACGTCCTCGGTTTCGGAGGGCGGGGTGTTGCGCCGCTCCTCCTCACTCATAGACCTGCGTCGCTCGGCATTGCGGGCCTCGACCTCGCCGACAAGACTGTTGTACATCGCCTTCCCAGCTTGCTGCGCCCTGCTCTTCAAGAGCTCTGCGGCGTTCACCAGACCTCGATACTTCCAGTCATCTATCCCGGTGAGATAGTCCCGCAGTTCCTCCATCCGTCTTCTCACCTCGCCTTCCGCATCAGTGATTCCCCTTTCGACGGCGCTACGGATTTTCGCAGGGCCGAAGGATAGCAGTTTCGCTTTCGTGTTGCGGGTGGAGAACAGGCGCAAGAAGTTGACAACATTCGGATAATCCTTGTATACCTTGTCCAGAAAGTCCTGCGCCTGCCCGGCGGAGTTACCTCCCTTGGCGAACCCCTCTATCTCCTGAATGGCATGCTGAAGTTCGTGCGTCACCGTGCTGATGCCGACAATATCCAGTCGGCGCACGCCGAACTTCTTCTCCATCTCTTTACGGAGCGTGGCCGGCCTGGTGGGATCCTTCCGCATATGCTCCGCGAAATACTCTCTCGCCGCCTCTTTGTCTTCCTCCCGGATGGTTATCTCAGAATTGTACTCCGAATCGAGTTCTATCTCCTTCCGTGACGGGAAGAATGAGCCGGCGCTGCTGATCTTCTTCAGCGTCACCTTATAGTCCCGGATCTCGGGATATGATGCGAAGATCTCGGGTGCATCGATAATGTCGCCGACGGTCAGTTTCCGTTTGCCAACAGGGAACATCTTCGGCGTGGCGTCCGGGATTTCGTTCCTCCATTTGCCGTCTTTGCCCCTCTCCCAGCCGGTGGCCAGCCAGATGGCCTTGGTATCCTTGCCAGCTGCCTCCATCTCCTTCGCGGTGTCAAGGTTCACCATAGCCGTCGCATCTTCCGCTGCGCCGACGATGCCGCGAAGCGAGAAGGAAATGCCTCCTTCCGGCTCGACCCCCTCATCGAAGTATCTCTTGATGTCGTTGATCACGCGAGCGGATTTCGCGCCGTCGTAGGACACGTAATGGTTCGAATCCCATCCGTCACCGAAGTCAACGTCGACGGTTCCGTCGTTGTTCTCGATGAGCCGCTGGAGGACATACCGCTGGTCTATCGTCGGTTTCACGGCAAGATTGATCGTTCCGGCATTGTTGTCAATGCGGATTGCACCACGGCGGATGAAGTCCGGCATGCTGGTATCAATGCCCGTCTTCTCATTCCCTTCCCTGTCCCAGGCGAGGCTTTCCACCTCGCGGTGGTCGACCGTGCGTCCGCCTTTCAGGAAACTGCTGTCGGACCCCGGAGCGAGTTCATGGCGTCCACTGAAGTCCAACATCTCGCCGTCCGGGAGGACATAGCCCGCCTCGCGGATGTCGCGTGTAGTGCCGAACCGTTCTTTCGCCGCGTCGAAGATCCGCTGCGAATCCTCGGAGACCGAGAACTGGGGTCCTTCCTGCTCATCCGTACCGTTGACAAACTCAAGCGCCTTTCGCTGGGCGGGGGTAAGTTTCTGGGTGGGTTTCCCCTCATCCAGGCTTTCATATGCCCGTACGGCGGAATTAAGATCCATGTCGTAGTCCACCGTGGCGATGCCGCCTGGACGCTTCTCCTCAGTAGCCATCGTACGGTCTGCAATGCGCTCCACGCCAGCATCGTCCGCGACCTTCGTCACATTGAATTCCTGCTCCGTGATTTCCGGGTCTACAAGATCTGGCGTATAGTTGTCCGTAGATACGGGTGTCAGGTCCTGGAACCGGCCTGCGGTGTCGTACATCCGTCGGTCGATGAGGAGTTTCCAATAGCCTTTTTCATCTGCGAAGTTGCCGAATCTCTTTTTAGCTTTGTCATTGAGCTGCCCGACGAACTTCGGCTGGATGCCGAGGCGTCGGCAGTATTCCAGATACCGATTGCCATTCACGTCCGCAGTGTCGTATGTGCTTGTCTCGTCCCAATATTCGTAGGGATAGATGAATTGCTTGTCGCCGCCGGTCATCTTACCTTCAGAGACGCGTTCCTTGACCTTTCGGTAGACCTGCGACAGGAATTCGTCCCGAGCGATGGCGTCCATGAACTGCTGGTTACCTTCCACGCGCCCGTCGAATATGGCATCTCGAAGATTGCGGTAGTCAATCTGCTCCTGGGATAGTCTCCCGTTCCTGCCGGATGGGATATTGAAAGCCGATGGATAATCCGTCCTGTGCGCCTCCCAGAATGCCGCCAGCTCCGCACTCACAACACCATCCTTCGGCTCCTTCTCTTCCTGCACAGAGGTGTAATCCTGCGGTTTCACGCCGTCCATGTTAACGCCTAGGTAGTCCATCATCTGCGTGAGGATATGGCTGGACATGCCGGAGGCGTGCCATGGTATGATGAAGAACACACGATCATCAGCCATTGCTGCGCGGATATGCGTATCGTCCATGCCGACGAGGATGTTGCCAGCCTTGTCAAGCTTCTGGTTCAGGGAGAAGAGTCCTTTCTTGCCGTCTCTGCCGTACGCATCGATACCCACGATGTCGTCGAAGACGAGAGCAACCCGCCTCGTGCCATCGCTGAAGACCGGCGACCCTGCCTGCGCAAGGACGCGTGTCCTTTCGTTTGTCCCCTCTCCGGTATATTCAGTAACGGTGTCGGTTATATCTTCCTTCAGGACCTCGCGCCCATCGACGATCTCCAGCTGGTCTTCCGTCACGTCCTGATAGCCGATTCCTTTGCCCATGAGGGAACCGTTGACATAGCCGCCCATCGTTGCGACAAGATTGATGCCCTCCAGCTGCTTGGAGTACGACTGCAACGCGCTGCCCAGCATCTCCTCCTGCATAAGGTTGACGAACACATCCGGGGCCAATCGCTCGATATTGTCGCTCCACGACCACATCCGCTGCCCTCCGCGAAGGCTTTGCTGCTGCGAATAGGTGACTGCCTTTCCGAATTGCTCGGAAGCCTTCTTCAGGAGAGACGCACGTTCTTCGTCGGACTTGGCGTCCACAGCCATCTGGTAGTAGTTCGGCGCATTTTCGTTCTCCTTGTGGCCAAGCAGCATCGGAACGTCGCCGAGCGTATTGTCAGCCGCAAACTGAATCACCTTTCCGCCGGCTGACCCAAGGCTCTTGCGCATGCGCTGGATTCCCGGATACTTGCGGATAGCATCTGCGGTAAGGCGGATGTCCAGTGCATACTCGGCGGGCATCCCCTGGAACGTATCGTCGTATAGCTGCCATTCACCTTTCACCTCGTGGATGGCGAAGTTCTTGATCCATTTCGCGAGGTTCGACTGCGACACCACATTGAGCGCAGCCTTGTATCGTCTGTCGAGGGCCTTGATCTGACGGAGAAGACGGTTACGTTCTTTGGCCGGCGTCTCTTGGGCAAGTGCCTTGCGCGACAACCCGTCAATCTCGTCAAGGATAGACTGAATATCCGATTTCGCTTTGGCGATCGTTTTCTTGTGCCGCTCGTTGTCCGATTCTACCTTCTTCAGCTCATTCACCCAGAATCTTACCCGTTCTTTCTTCTCCTCCTCGGACAGCGTGGCGGGATCGACAAGCTGAGCTCCGTACTTCTTCTGTCCGTTGATTGCGATAGTGGCGATGTAGCCGTTACCGATGTACCTGGAGAAGACATAACACACCGGGCACGGCACCTGGTATCCTTCTTCAATACTCGAGCGGTAGATGTCCAAGACCTGGCCCGGCGTGATGCCGTAGCCCAGGCGGCGCTGAAGCGCGGAGATCGCCTTGATGACAGCCTCATTTTTCTTGCAGACGCGGGTGATGTCGATGGAATGCTTGTACTGCGCGTCTGAATTGTCATGGATAGTCTTGTACACCGTCTCTCCGACCCATTGCCACTGCGAAGACAGGTTGTCGAATCCTCCGTTCTCCGCGAGGCCCTTGGCCAGCATCCGGTTGAGGGTGTCCGTATACTTCTGCCAGATTGTCTCTGCCCGTTCCGGCGTTATCGTGCCGTAGCGCAGCGCATCCTGCATCATATAACTCAGGATGTTGTTCCCGTCGCCCTTGACATCCGCAACGGTCAGCGGGTTCCGGCCATTGAATATGCGGCCATCGGGTGCCACGAACGCGACATTGCCGGACTCATCCTGCTCTGTGGCGGCCAATCCAGCACCGCCGGCGATGGATGTGACGGAGAAGTTGACGGGGGTGTTCTGCCCATCGACATCCATTCGGCCATCCATACCGGCCGAAATCTCATGCATCAGGGCCTCCTCAGAAGCAGTATCTGCGGACGGCTCCTCTGCGAGTTCTACTGTTCCAGGTTGTTCTCCTGACTCTCCGGCTGGGGCTGGCTCTGCTGCCGGCTCTCCGCTTCGAGCGCCTTCCTCGCTTCTTTCATCAGGTCGAATCCGCGATCCTCCCACATCTCCGGGTTCTGCGATCCGATTTCGCCCATCTTGTCCGCCAATTCCTTCGGCAACCGAAGGCTGAAGTGGAGCCCTTCGCTCCAGATGCCTACGCTGACCATTTCTTCTTCCATTGTCTACATTATTTTTGACAAAGTTAATAAATTCTTCGTTCGTTACCCCAAGCTCGCGCAGCCTGTCGGGGATAGCTTCGATGCCTTCCTCTTCGGCTATCTCGGCGGATACGGCCAACACTTCGTCGGAAAGAGACACGCGCGTGTCGGCATCGTATGCATTCGTGCGCTTGTAGCGCCGCATGACCGAGACCATCTCTTGCCGGGAGATACCAGTAGACAGCGCAATGCGGTGCGCCTGCGTTCTGGCATTCTCATAATGCTTGCTCTCATGGATATTGATTCGGTCGGCATATTCTGCGGTCTGCAGGCCGTCGGCAACCATAAAGATGGTGTCCGTCCCACGGTCGTAGAATCCCTCCAGCGTTCCGCGACTCGCCCGTAGCTCTTCAAGTTTATTCTCGACCGCCGCAATCGTGCGCTCACTCGCGCCTGCCGCCTTCATGGTGTCGACAAGGCCGGCCATCGTAGTCACAACGGTATTCTTCGCTCCGAGCGCGTCATACATCTGCTGAAGCGCTTCAGCCTTCGCCTCCATCGCATTGCGTCGTTCTTCTTCATTCCGGGCCGGCTGCTGTGCGATAGCGTCCAACACGGCCTGCGTGCTGGCGATAATCTCTTCAGCCGTGGCGTTTTCCCCGGCGGTGATGCTCGGCTGCGCGTCGGCAGGGGTCTGCTCTTCCATCACGGGGGCGGCAGTCTCTGCCTGGGCAGCAGCTGCCTCTTCTGCCACGGGGGCGGCAGCCTCTGCTGCTGCCTGCTCCGTCGACTCATAACGTGCCGCCAGGCCGCTGATCTCGCGCTGCCGTGCCACCTTCTTGTCGAGAACCTGCTGGAGCTCATCCATCCGGTCGGGGTTCTGCTGACCACGGGCCTCGGCCTCCAGGTTCTGACGTGCCTCTTGCACCTCATTGCCTATCTCTGCGAGTTTACCTTCGAGGTATTCCCGCGTTGGGATGACACGGTTCTGGTTACGGTCATTCCACTGTGCCCACAATGCCGGGTTTTCGGCCCAGAGCCTGCTGCCGTCCACTACGACGGCTCCTCTCTTGGTGGTGTAGGCGTACTCCTGGGGGATGCCCAACTCGTTCGCCGCTTCGTCATCGTAAATCTGCACCGGTTGCGTGGGCGTCGCTGCCTCGGGGACGGGATTGCCGTCCACATCCGCAACCGGCATGGCGGGTGTGCCGCCGTTGAGCAGGTCGCCAAGGTTCGTCACCATCTCTGGAGTAAGATCCACCTCTTCGCCGAGCGACGGGTCGTACGCCTTGATAATGACATCGCCGTCGATGTTCTCCGCTCTGCGGAACTGATATGCCACCGGAGTGCCGTCCATCATCACGACGAGCTCCGCATCCTCGGCGATGCCACCGTTGTACCGCTGCGTCTCCTCTTCGGCATCGATGCGCTCTGCCACTATCTCGTCATTGCTCTTGGGGGCCAGCGGCATGTCGAGCGACTGCGCGGCCTCGGCCCACGACACAACCCTCGGCTGCGCCTCTCCCTCCACCTGGACGGTGACCCCACCGTTCGGGGCGGGATCCACGGCCACCACCGTGGCCATCTGCTCCGCTTCCGGAGTACCGACATTGATGCGTCCCTCCTGCTGCACGTGCTGCTGCACGGCCTTTAGGTTGTCGGCGGCATCCTTCGCCATCCGCTGCCGCTCCGCATCGGCATTCTGCTGACCGACCTTGATGTCAAGATATGTTTCCAGCGGCATGGACGTGCGCTGCGCCTGTCCATCCTGCAGTTCCGCCTCGGAGATGAATCCCTTCTTCCCTTCCGCATCCACGGTCGCCAGGTTGCCCTGCCCGTCGTCCGACATGACATATACCTCGCGTCCATCGGCATAGGTGATGACGTCCACGACATCCTCCTGCGCCGGCTCGCCCTGCTCCCGGCTGGTCGTCTCGCTCCGCCAGAACGGCTGTCCGACCGCCGCCTCGATGTTGCTGAGCACGGCATCCCTGCGGCCTCTCATCACGGCCTCGGCATGCTCCACGCCAAGCTCGGCATCGGCTGACGCACCATTCCCGTCCTCATCCTCGCGTGCCGCCTTCTCGGTGGCGTACTTGCTGTCGATGTCCATCCTGTTGATGTCCGCGGGATCGGTGAGCGCCCTGCCTTCCTCTTCGCCTTCGCTGATGTAGTCTTCCCGTTTCTTCCGGCCCTTCTCCAGGCCGAGTTGTGTCATCCTCCCGTTGGCATATTCCCCGATGATGAACATCTGGTCGGGGGTGTATCCCGTTCCGGGGTCGAAGGCCCGGCTGATGATGGCACCGAGGGACTGCTCGTCCGCCTCGTCGATCATCGCCTTGATCGGATTCCAGCGCGCCCCGAAGACCTCTTTCCCCGCATTGTCCGCCTTGGACATGTGGGCTTCGTTGCGCTGCATCTGCGTGCGGTAGCCTGCGGTCTTGAGTGCGGATACCACACCGCCGAAGAGTGCCACGCCGAGGAACGTGTCGACCAGATTGTCCTTGTTGAAGACGCCGTTGGGGTCGGAGGCGCTCAGTGTCTGGTCGCCGACGGTCAGCGCATTCATGATGCCGCCGGCGATCTCCTCGCCGAACTCACCGATCGGGCCGTTCCAGTCCGTGCGCTCCAGGAAGTCCCCGGCGGCACGCGCCCAGTCCGCCGCGCCGATGCCGTCGATGAAGTCGTTCACGCGCTGCAGTCCCATCTTCTTATTCAGAAAATACAGACCCTTCTTCGCGGTCTGGCCGACGGGGCTGAAGTAGTTACCGAACATCTCCGAGAAGTTCTCGATCGTCGTTGCGCCGTATGCCTTCGCCGCCGCCTTCCAGAAACTGTTCTCGCCGCCTTTGAATCCGTCGAACTGAAGGCCTCCGTCGGGATCCTCGCTGAATTGCACCTCGCCCGTCTTGCGGGAATACGTATCACCGATAGTCCGCAGGCTACCCGTCGTCGCCGCCATACCGGCAGCGCTGGCCAGGTCGTCCGCGCTCCGTGCGACGCCCTTCAGCAGGAGCGTGCCGCCCTTGTCCAGCGCCGCACGCATCGCCGTCTTCTCAGAACTGACGAGGACCGACTTCTCGGCCCGTTTCGCAATCTCCTTCGCAAGGCGCTTCTCCAGCACCTTCACTGCGCCACCCGATGCGGCATTCTGCCCGCCTGCCAAGGGGTTCATGATGAACTCCAGCATAAACGGGAGCGATTCGCCGGTCGTCTGCCCGGCCTTGTACCCACGTCTGAGTTGCCCACCATAGTAGTCGTTGGCGAAGGCGTTCTGAACCAGGGCATCCAGCAGCAGGTTGTCATTCTCCGTCAGGTCCTCGCCCCGCTCAAGCTTCTGCGCCACACCATAGACAGCGCGCGCCGTTTTGAGGTCGGTCACGCCGAAGTCCCAGGTGTCGGTACGGAAGGAGTCCGAGAGGCCGGCCGCTACGCCCTTCCGCTGATAGGCTGCATCCTTGATCCGTTTCGCACTCTCATAGAGTTGTGATGCCGCGCGCAGCTCGTCCGACTCCGCGTCCCCACCGGCCTGCATCTCCTCGCGGGCCTGTGGCACTACCACAGCGCCGTTCTCGCTCTGTCCGGCATTGTAGATCGACGACAGGAACCGCCCCATCCTGCGCTCCCGGCCCATGGACTGCTCACGTAGCGCATTGGACCGCTCTTCGAGACGGGCGTTGATGACGCCCATCGCGGAATCGTAGCCCGCATCAAACTCGGCGCTCGTCTCCCGCCAGTCAGCTGGCAGCTCGCTCTTCTGCTGGGTCTGCTGTACGGCCGGCTCGGGGATACCAGCGCCCTGTGGCGAAGACTCCGCCTGAGAGAGGTTGCGGCCAAGACGGGCGAAGAACCCATCTTCCCGCGCCTCCGTTTGGGCGGGAGCGGGCGTGGGGGCGGGCGCAGCGGCCTGCGCCTCTTGCGCCGGCTGCTGTGCCTGTGCGGGGGTATAGTCGGGGTTGACGTACCCTCCGTTGTAGTATTGGGCATCGGGGTGTTGCGCCGCAAACCCCTCGCGCTTGTCCAGCGGGATGGCATAGGTCTCTTCGCCGACGCGATACACCTGTCGTGCCTGGGGTCTTGCGGTCTCGAACTCTGCTGTCTTGTCCGACGGGATGTCATACATGTCCCCATCGACGCTATAACGGACTCTGCTATCTTCCATTACAATCTATATTGCGACCATTCGTCTTCTTCTTGCTTCGTGTTCTGCTGCTGGGCAGATGCGGGTGCCGGCGTTGATGCCTGCGTAGGTGCGACTGCGGGCGATGGTGCGGCTTGCGCCGGCACCGGCTCGCCGTCTCTCAGCGGTCCCATCTCCCAGCCTTGTACCTGACGCTTCTGCTCCCACTCACTCTCGTTTCTTGGGATGCGGTAGGCATAGTCCCTGAAGCCACCCGGGGCCGCCGGTGCTGCGGTGGCATTGGCGGACTGGGTGCGGTACTGGCCGGCCTGCGCCCCGGCGGACGGTGCACCCGTCTGCTGCGGCGTTGGTGTAGCTGCTGATGCAGCGGTGTTGCCGCGTCCGGATGACCGCTGTCGGCCTCTGGATGCCGACCGCGTGGATCGCGCGCCAGAGATCTGCCGTGCAAGGGACGGGTCGAAACGGTAGCCGGAAGGGTCTGACGGGTCTGGGCGGAACCCCTTGGCGAGCATCGCCGAATCCTGGGCAGCGGTCTTCTCGCGCTCGCGCTGCTCGCGGTCATAGGCATCCTGCGCCGCCGCAAGCTCCGCCGCCGCCCGCTGCTGCCGCTGTTTTATGTCCGCCAGCCGACCTGCCTGCGCTATCTGCTGCTGCTGAAGTTTGATGCGGTCCAGCGCTCCGCGCATGTTGTCTTGCCGACGGCGATGTTCGCGGATGTCCGCATCGGCCTTCCGCATCCAGTCCTGCGCATACGAGCGGTACTGCTGGTTACTGGCGTGCAGGCCTCCCACGGAGAACATGTTGATGAGGTTCGCCGCGAGCTCCGTCGCCCCGGTTGCCATGGACGATGCGACATTCGCCTGCTCCTGGATGCGCTGCTGCTTACGCTCCTGCTCGAGGCGGTCGTTGTAGTCCAGCACCATCTGGGCGAATGTCTTGTTGCGGTCGGCACGGATTGCCGCCTCCTCCCGCTCGCTCTCGTTATTGACACGGTCGAGGTTGTCCTTCGCCTGCTGGAGGGATTCTTCCGCCGTGGCGGGCTGCGACGGCACATCCTCGGTCGGCGTTGCGGCAGCGGCCTGCGCTGCCGGGGCGACTACGGGATTAACATTACTTCCCGCCGGCACGACCTGCGATTGCTTGTTCGCATCCAGCATCGGATGGTCAGGCCCGGCATCCAACAATTCTGGCTGCGGCTGCGGGACGGTTCCCTCCACCCCATCCGAGTTGTAATGCCCCTTTTCCGGGCCATAAAGGAGTCTTCTCTCTTCTTCGGTCATCGCCATGGCTAACTCTCCTGTTTAAGTCTCTCGATGGGCGTTGCGCTCGCATAATGCTGGGGTGCATTGCCGACCATCTGCAGGCCGGCATTGACGGTCTGGCTCGCGGCCTGCGCCACCTGCTGCGCACGCTGCTGGAGATTCAGTCGCTCTTGGTCCTCCAGGGAGGCCTTGCGGCCCATGTACTGGCTCTCCACGGCATCGTTGTAATCAGCAGCCCGGGCCGCGATGTCCGTGGCCGTGTCGGCGAGCGACTGATTCGCGGCCTGCTTCTGCAGGGCAAGAGCCTCATCCGTACCGCCGGACACAAGATTCGTAGCACGCGCCCGGTCGTACTGCTCATTGAGCAACTCGCGCTGCCTCTTGATCGCAGCCTGCACATCTGCGCGCTGCGTATAGTCGGACGCCTTCTTGATGTTATACCAGTTCTGGTTGTCGGTTTTCTGCTGCTGGAGGATCTTCTCCGCCTGCCGGTTCAGCTTGCCGGACTTGATGCCGCCATAGATTGCGGCGGCTGTGGATGCGAGAAGGCCCGTTGCGCCCTCCGCGATGCTGGCTGTCTGTCCTAAGTTGAGTGCCATAGCGATGCTTTTCTTTTTAACAAAGAAAAAAAAGCCGCCCCGCTATCTCGGTCTATCTTTCCCAAGAGCGAACAGGAATCAAGAATTCTAAAGGACTTTTCTTTGAGAGATACTCTCTCTGCTCATTCCACCTTTTGACAAAGAATTCGTCCATTTCATGGTGTTTCTCCAGCGGAGGGATTCTACCTTTTGACAATTTTACACCTCAACAAGACGGAATTCGACCCTCGGATTGTTCTTGTCGATAAACTTGTCGGCTACGATGCGCGTGCAGTCATTGTCGTTACGTATAGCCTTGCAATGCTGGAGACAGTCAAGAACGGCCTTCAACCCGTTGTCCAGGTCGTGCGACCTCGTAGTAAAATAGAATCGGATGTGCAGCTCGAAGAATCCTTGAATCATCAGGTTCTTGTAATAACCCGACTGAAGATAGAACGCCCTTTCATATTTTTCCAGGGCCGCTTGTTTCCCCAGACTCGCGTGGCCGGCCACATGGATAATCTTATACGTGTTGCTCTTGCTCGGTGCCTGTCCGAGTATTGTCTGCCAAGGGTGTTCCATCTCATCCGCGCGTGATTTCTCCAGACATCTCATCAAGTTCATCCTGGAATGTCTTCGGGTTGTCCTTGTCCTTATACTCTATATTCGCAAGTTTCGGGGATACGAATGGTAGGATAGACACCATTATGTAGCACTTGTCCTTCGGGTTCTCTATCGCATCATAGTCAGCGATGAACTCGTCCCACTTGTTCTCAACGAATTTTCGGAGCAGCTCTCTGGTCTCGGCGGTGACTCTATTCGGAGTCCCCTTCTTGCGTCCGCCACCTTGTTGGCCGCGTCCATCTCCCTTTTGTCTTCCTCTCGGCATTTCAATAGATTTTTTGTGCCGGCCCGAACGGCTGGAGCGGGCGTTTAACTATTCCAGATCCACGGAGCATACTGGCTATCTCATCTTCCATCTCATCGGCCTGAGCGCCGTAATAGGCCGCCTGACGGGCATCCCCGAACTGCGAGTACCAGTCGTACAATGCTCCGAACATCAGGAACCGGTGGATATACTCCGCCAGCGGGCGGAGCAGGTTGTCGTTGAACGATGTCGGGACCGTGAAATGGTAGTGGTAGTGTGCATCATCGAGGTCGAGTTTGTCCGTGGCCTTCTCCTGGTAGAGATCCGTCAGGGCGAATGCAACCCTCCTGCGCAGCTGTGCATCCCGGAACTCCACATAACGCGAAATCACCGCGCCGTCCACACCCTCCGAGAAATCCGAGGACACGGCGTTGCGGATGCGGTTGTCCTGCTGCTCGCTCCCATCCACATGCTTATGCGTCAGCAGGTCAATGTCGCGGAACACCTCTTTCTTGTAGACGGCGACATCGCGTTGCTTGGTGTCATGCTTGAGGTCGTTGATATCGGCTAATATTACTGTCATACGAGTGGTGGTTGTTTTGTGTAGAGCAGCTCGTTGAGCTGGTTCGCATAGTCCGCCGCCAGCGCGGTGTGCGTCCCGGCCCTGTCTACGTTGTTGACTGTGGTATAGAACCTCGCGAGAGCGGCCTGCACGACGAACCCGTGCATCGCCTCCTCCAACGCCTCGGCCTTGTTCGCGGCCCTTCTTGCAGACATACTGAATTCGTAGGCATAGGCATTGGGGATGCCGCTCATGTTGTCCGCCTCGAGTGTATAGTCCCGTTCGAGGAACCGTCCGCAGTGGCGGGATAGTTGTCCGAACGCGTCAATGATGCAGCGTTCGATCTCATCCATCTTGTCCAGGCCGGCGCGGGCATTGTACCGTGCTTCCGCATCCTTGATGTCCTGTACACTGAGATGCGACCGCTGCCGCACCTCAAGGATAATCGGTTCGGTGTAGATCGTTATCGTCATGGCATAGGTCTGAAGTATATCAATTCACGCAGCTTGACCATATCGGCATCCGCGCGAGCCTGCAGGGCTTCCCGGTTGCCGTTGACCCCTATCTGCGCATAGTAGTCCGCGAGGCCTCCTGCGACCAGATAGTCGTGGCAGGCATCGGTGATTGCTCCGAGTGTGCTTTCCTCCGCTTCGGTGCTGATGCAGAGACGGATCGTCCAGTCTCCCTCGGATAGCCGGTCATCGGAGGCAGAGGCCTCCTCTTCACCCAGGAATCGTGCGAGCGTCCTGCGGATGTCGCCGAGGCGGTGCTCGCACATCCGTGTGACGATTCTCCGGCCTGCGATGGAGGATGTCTCCGTGGCGATGCGGTCCGCCTTTGCGGGAGCCTCCCCCGCTGACACCTCGGAGTAATACAGGGACAGGATGTCAATGTCGAAGAAGACATCCTTCTTGACAAGCGTTATCGTCCAGATCTTGGTGTTCCTTGTGTTCATGGCCTATGGTTCGGGGTCTGGTTCTGGTTCATCTTCCGTATATACCGGCTCCATCTTGCGGTAGAGCAGGCCGATAATCTGGTCGCGGGCCTCGTTCTCCGATGCGGCGTATATCGTGACGAGATCCCCCATCGCCGCGCTGGTGTAGAACCGGCGCAGCGCCCCGTACACGAGATAGTTGTGGATGGCCTGCGCCAGGGTGTCCGCAAGGACCTGCGTCCGGCGCTCCGTGACATCTAATAACAGGAGTTTGTCGGCCGTGTCCGCGTTGAAGATGTCGCTGCCCTCCGTCGGGGCTGCTGCGGCGAGGAACCGCCGGCAGAGTCCCTTCAGCGCACTCCATGCCTCCTGGAGCCCCTCCATCACCTCGTCGTTGTTCTCTTCTCCGGCGCGGACGGCATAATGATCATCGGGATCCTTGATCCGCTCCGTGTTCATGTGGCTCTTGATGCGGATGTCGCTCAGTAGCGACGCGGTCTTGATCGTTATCGTAATCATACTCTTGACGGGAATTTACGTTTAACGAGATATGTTCCGATGAGCGTCAGATCCCCCGGGAGGAGGTTGAGGTACGCCGCGGCATGCGCGTCCCCCGCGTCGGTGTACCAGTCCGCCGTCACGCCATGCGCGATGTAACTCTCCATCGCCGACGCCAGCGGGGCGAGCAGCTCATCCTGGAATGCCGTCTCCAGGTGAAGCGTGAATTCGTATTCGCTGGCAGATCCCATCGTGACCACCGTCTCCGTCACCGGTGAGGCGGGCGTCTCCATGAATCGGGAGAGGCGCTCTCCGAGTTCGGCGGCGCGGCGGTCCGAGAATCGCGTCAGCATCATCCTCGCGAGGTCGTTCCCGCTGTCTGACTCCAGCGCATCCGAGCGTTTCGCGCCGGTGGCGGGTTCGGAGACCTGGGCGAAGATGTGCGTGGCGGCGTCTACATCGAAGAAGATGTCACTCTTGGGAATCGTTATCTTCCGGGTTATCATTGCTCGTAGGTGTATATGGCACATAGGACGGTGCCGTGCGGTGATAGATTATGTTGCCGATGGTGGCCATCTCCGCCGCCAGGCGGGCGCGATGGCGCTCTGCCAGGTCGTTCCGCGAGACGCTGCCGTAGAACTTGTCCAGGGCGGCATCCACGATGTATGCATGGACAGCTTTCGTCAGGGCGTCAGCCAGGCCGTGAGCCTTCCGCTCCGTCACCTGCATGGCATATGCGATGGCACCGGTGTCGTAGGCATCCGTGGCGGATGCGGCAGTCGCCTCCGCCAGCATCGGGCGCAGGACGCTCCGCACCTCCGTGGCGGCGTCGGTAATGCACTGCTGTGCCGCCTCCTCCTTCTCCGTGCCGAGTTCCGCGAGATACCGCTCCGTGGGGTCCGCTATGACGGCCACCTCGCCGTGCGACATGACCTTCATGTCTGCCAGGACGCTGGCTCTTGAGATGTTGATCGTGACTGTCTCCATTATCGTGACGGCGTTTTGCGTTTACGGATGAGGGCGATGGCATTGTCCAGCGCGGCCTGCGCGCGGCTGGCATACTCCGGCACCAGGATGCTGCGGCGCTGCTGGTAGAGCGCGGCGCATGTGGCGAGGATGGCGAAACGCGTGATCTCGTCCGATGCCGCCACCTCCTGCGAAGGATCCATGTCAGGCACGTCGAACCGAATGCACGGCGTGACTATCGTGCTTTCCTCCACCTCCTCCGCCACATCCTCCATGGCGGCGATGTCGGAGGCCTTGCGGACAACCTGCGCGAGGCTGTCGGCAATGAGTCCGACGACCATCTGCCGGTCCTTCTCCGTCAGGACGACGGTGTCGTAGAGGCTCGTCCCGTCTTCGGCATACGCGGCATCCGCTGCCTGGGATACCTCGGCATCCACCTGGGCATACAGCGCGTCGTTGTCTATTCGGTAATACATAATTCGCAGGTACTTGTATGTACCTGCGAATATATATCGCTCAACCCGCGTCTGCGGTCTATCTTTCCCAATGCTACTATTGTTGGATTATGAGATTCACTTCGATCATATCCTTCGCCCCATAGCCCGCCGGCCGGATATGCCGGACATCTATGCGGTCCACCCGGAATCCCGTTATCTCCTCAAACTCGCGTACCACTTCGAAGATGTGCGCCTCGGCCTGTTCCCGAAGGGGCGGGGTACTCTCCCGTTGCTTCTTCCGCCCCATCAGATGCGCGTGAAGAGGACATCTTCCTTGACATGGACGCCGTCGTAGTCAATGACGATCTCCGTATGCGGGTTGTAGTGTTTCATTAGCCACTCCCGGAGCGGCTTTGCCAGCTCCGCCAGCTCTGCTTGTCTTGCGTAATCCATATAACTAAAATTTATCTACAATCTCCTTGTGACGCATTAGCCGTCCATACAACCTTCTGAGTTTAAACTCCTTCTCAGCCAAGACCTTCTCCTCCCCAAAAATAATCATCATCTGCTCACACATAATCATAACATCGGCTATCTCGGTTATTACCTCGGCTTCGCTGTTCCTGCCTCTTTGGTACTTCTCGAGCGCGTTGATCAGTTCGGCGCATTCCTCGATACACATATCCCGCTGCGACCGCGGTCCAAATTCCGTAATAACCTCATTGTATAATTCTCTGGGTGTCATCTCTTTTGTCTCCTTAATCTTCATCGTATTTTATAAACTTGCTGTAAAAGGAAAACCCCAGGCCGGAGATGGACTCGAACTCCGATATGACATCGAAGATGTAGCCTTCCGCCTGCTCCCGGAGGGTTCTAACTCCTCAATCGTTGGCTGCTTATTCTTTTTGTTTTTGGGCATCTTTCCATTGTTTTCGTTTCAGCGCTTTGCACGCTCTGCAATAACAGTCGTGGCCGTCAGAAGCACGGCGGCTGACGACAAATTCCGACAGCGGCAGGAGCCGTCCGCAGCACGAGCAGACCTTCTCGGTCCGGTTCGCGGTTATCACCGGGCGGTTGCGGCGCTTTTTAGGCGATTCTGCGGGCGTTGGCTCTTCCGTAATAAAACACTTAGCCTTGTCGAAAAAGTTGACGTAACGGCCCCTAAGATTGCAATAGCCGTTATCCGGTCGCATAGCGGCGCAGTGGCCGCAGATTTCGGGGTTAGTCATACTTTCTTTTCGCGGCTTTCGTGGCATCATTGCTTCCGTGGATATAGCTCGTCCTGCTTACTTCGGTCATCGCCTCGGCCTGCTCCTCGGTAAGATTAAGGGCTGTTGTGAGGCGGTTGATCCATTCGTATAGCATCTCGCCGTCTTTGAGTTTGAGGGTTTTTTTCATTCTATCTCGATACAAAATTTAATACATCCTTTCGGGATTGTCATGAGAGAACACACTTGTTTCGGGTCCTTTCCTATATTCTGAGCTACAACGATAAAGTCATCCGTCTCTTGGATTACGACGCCATACGTGGTTATCTTGATAGGTTCGACGTCACCATCGAAGATTCCGTCATTATTGAGTAGTGTCCAGCCCATATTGCTTGCACAACTGTCAATCCATTGGACCTTCACAGATTTATTCATCATGTGGTCTGTCAAGTAAGTTATAGGATTGTCTTTCATTTTTCTTTGAGTCGTCTTATTAGTTCGTCGGCAAGTTGAATAGCTAAAGAAGTAGTTGCGTCGGCAAGGACTCTGTTGCCAGATGCACAGAACCCAGCGAGAATATCCTTCGCCGCCTCTCTGCG
>ODAJ012183217.1_pt1 | contig 27995 bp, 28 predicted proteins | sample 1539241 | NCBI WGS metagenome assembly ODAJ01 (sample SAMN02144231, study PRJEB22623) | gut metagenome | biome: sheep rumen | host: Ovis aries | place: New Zealand
GTTTTGTGCCCTGAGGCACAAAACTGGCAGCGCGTTTTACGCGATGCCTTTCCAATAAAATGAAGCATTTTATTGGAAAACAGTATCAAACGCGAAAGAGGACTCCCGTCCCCTCTCGCGCTCTTTCCATGCAGATCGGAAGGTAGGTTCGGATTTAAATAGCTCCGTGTCCCCTAAAAAGTATCCCCCATCTGGGCAATGACACTAAAATAAAGCGGCAGGAAGATTACCCCGTACCAGAAGGTGCAGGGTATTATTCTTTTCATGCAATACGAAGTATCCCTATCCGGTCAATTTCTCCTCTGATTTACATGTTTGCCGCAATTTCTTCCTGGGAAACATATCTCACCTGAGCTTGAAGCCTTGCTGTCGAGATTGCTTTTACCTGCTCACCCGGGCCGAAATATTTGTCGCAGGCTGGCACATAGGCCGCCTTTCAGCTTCCTTTCCAGAGTAGCAGCATCTTCTCGCTTTGGACAGTGTTTTTTTACAGACTGCTGTCTGCCTCCTCGCCATGTCTTTTTCACGAAAAAGAGCACACCCTTCCCGATGTGCTCATTTTCTCAGTCCGATCCCCTTAAACCAAATGTTTTATCTTATTAATGACATTGCCGGACCCCGGGCGTTATTTATTCTCCCTTGTATTTCCTGCGCGTGGCAAGGCCGCCGCGGATATGCCGCTCGGCCTTGTTGCGGTCGAGCAGGCCGCGCACCTGCCGGTACAGCGCCCGGTTCACGGCCGGCAGCCGCTCGGTAAGGTCCTTGTGTACGGTGCTTTTGCTGATGCCGAAGCGGACGGCCGCCGCCCGGACGGTGGCGTCGTTCTCGATGATGTACACGGCCAGATCACAGGCCCGCTGCTCAAGGTTTGTACGCACGTTGACCACTCCCTGTGCGCGGACGCGCCGCGCGTTTCCTGCTTCATGCTATGTCTGCGCGCGGGAAGATATGATAGAAGGGCGGCGGGTGAGCGGCGGAGTTCTTGTTAAAAAATACATTTTCAGATTGATTTTCCCAGGAAAAAATGCTATCCTGTATTATAGGCAAATTTGAGCAAATCTTTATCCGAAGAGAAGGAGATGCCATGAAAAAAGTACAGTTTACCGAAACCGTCCTGCGTGACGCGAGCCAGTCCCTCGTCGCCACCAGAATGAGCTATGAGCAGTTCAAGCCCATCCTTGAGACCATCGACAAGGCGGGCTATTACTCCGTGGAGTGCTGGGGCGGCGCCACCTTTGACGTCTGCCTGCGCTTTCTGAACGAGGATCCCTGGGAGCGCCTGCGGAAGATCCGCGCCGCCATGCCCAATACCAAGCTGCAGATGCTGCTGCGCGGGCAGAATATCCTCGGCTACAAGCACTATCCCGATGATATCGTGCGCCGCTTCGTGCGCGCCTCGGTGCGCAACGGCATCGACATCATCCGCATTTTTGACGCCCTGAACGACACCAACAACCTCAAGGTCGCCGTCGAAGAGACCGTCAAGTCCGGCGCGATCGCCTCCGGCGCCATTTCCTACACCACCAGCCCCGTCCACACCCGCGAGAAATACGTGGAGATCGTCAAGGAGCTGCGCGAGATGGGCGTCAGCACCATCTGCATCAAGGACATGGCTGGCATCATGAGCCCCAAGGCCGCCTATGACCTCGTCAGCGCCATCAAGGACGCGGTCGATCTGCCGGTCGTCATCCACACCCACTGCACCACGGGTCTGGCCTTCATGACCGAGCTCAAGGCCATCGAGGCCGGCGCCGACGTCATCGACACCGCCATTTCGCCCTTCTCCGGCGGCACCAGCCAGCCCGCCACCGAGACCCTCAACTACACGCTCAAGGAGCTGGGCTATGAGACCGGCCTCAACGACGACGTTCTCTTCCAGATGGCCAACTTCTTCAAGCCCATCCGCGCCGATTTCCTCGCCAAGGGGACGCTCAACCCGATCTCCATGGCGACCGATACCCAGTGCCTGACCTATCAGATCCCCGGCGGCATGCTCTCGAACCTGCTCAGCCAGCTCAAGATGATGAACGCGCTCGACCGCTTCGACGAGGCCCTGCTGGAGACCCCGCGCGTGCGCAAGGATATGGGCTATCCGCCGCTCGTCACGCCGACGAGCCAGATCATCGGCACCCAGGCCGTGCAGAACGTGCTGGCAGGGGAGCGCTACAAGAACGTCGGCGCTGAGCTGAAGGCCTACTGCCGCGGCGAATACGGCCGCACCCCCGCCCCGATCGACCCGGAGATCCAGGCCAAGATCCTCAAGGACGAAAAGCCCATCGTCGGCCGCTATGCCGACAGCCTGCCCACCGACACCTTTGAAAAGGCCGAGGCGAAGCTGGGCGACATGGCCCGCTGCGAGGAGGATGTGCTCAGCTATATTTCCTTCCCGCAGGTGGCGGAGAAGTTCTTTGAGCAGCGCCGGGCCGAGGAGGAGCGCAAGGTGCGCTACACCATCACCGAGATGAAGTAAGGAGCAGAAACAATGGATCTTGTGAATCTTTCTCTCGGAAACGGCGCGGGCATCGCCATCCTCGGCTACTGCGTCGTGTTCCTCGGCATCGTGCTGCTGATGCTGGTCGTCATGCTGATGGGCCGCATCATGATCGCCTCGCAGAAGCGGGAGGCAGCGAAGCTGGCCAAGGCCAATCCCACGCCGGAGCCCGTCGAGCCCGTGCGTGTGATCCCGGCCGCCGCCCCCGGCACCGCCGGCGACCTGAAGCTCTATGACACCGATCCGCGCGACGCCGCCATGATCATGGCGATCGTTGCCGATACGCTCGGCAAGCCGCTCAATGAGCTGCGCTTCATTTCCATCAAGGAGGTTAAGGACGAATGAAATACAAGGTGACTTTGAATAACCGCGTGTATGAGGTCGAGGTCGAGCAGGGCGAGGCCATGCTGCTGGACGAATATGAGCTGAAGGCGCCCGCCGCCGCAGCCCCCGCCGCGCCCGCACCCGTGGCTGCCGCCCCTGCGCCCGCCGCGGCTCCTGCCCCCGCCGCACCCGCCGGCGCGCTCGCCGCGGGCGAGGTCGTCAAGAGCCCGATGCCCGGCAACGTCCTGAAAATCAACGTTCAGCAGGGCCAGAAGGTCAACGAGGGCGAGGTGCTGATCGTCCTCGAGGCGATGAAGATGGAAAACGACATCGTCGCCCCCAAGGCCGGCACGGTCGCACAGATCGCCGTCAGCAAGGGCACCGTGGTCGAGACCGGCGCGCCGCTCGTCGTGATCGCGTAACGGGAGGGCCGTATGGATATTTTAGGCACTCTGCAAAAGCTGGCGATGGAGTCCGGCTTTGCCGCGTTCTTCATGGCCGGAGGCTGGAAAAACGCGGTGATGATCCTCATCGCCTTCGTGCTGCTGTATCTCGGCATTGTCAAGAAATTCGAGCCGCTGCTGCTGTGCGGCATCGCCTTCGGCTGCCTGCTTGCCAACCTCAGCTATTTCATCGCCCAGGGCGGCAGCAACGCCATGTACCACCCCGAGCTTTGGGCGGAGTTTCTTGATGCGAACAGCCCCTATTACCACAGCTACGGCCACATCATGGCAAACGCCGGGCTGCTGGATTTCTTCTACATCGGCGTCAAGGCCGGCATCTATCCCTCGCTCATTTTCATGGGCGTCGGCGCGATGACGGACTTCGGCCCGCTGCTGAGTAACCCCAAGAGCCTGCTGCTGGGCGCGGCGGCGCAGATGGGCGTGTTTGTCGCCTTCTTCGGCGCGATCCTGCTGGGCTTCACCGGCCCCGAGGCTGCTTCCATCGGCATCATCGGCGGCGCGGACGGCCCCACCGCCATCTACCTCACCACCAAGCTCGCCCCGCACCTGCTCGGGCCCATCGCGATCGCTGCCTATTCCTACATGGCGCTGATCCCGATGATCCAGCCCCCGCTGATGAAGCTCTGCACCACCGAGGAAATGCGCAAGGTGAAGATGGAGCAGACCCGCGAGGTCTCCAAGAAGGAAAAGATCATTTTCCCGATCGTCGTGGCCTCCTTCGTCATCCTGCTCCTGCCCTCCACGGCGCCGCTGATCGGCTGCCTGATGCTTGGCAACCTCTTCCGCGAGACCGGCGTCACCGACCGCCTCTCCGACACCGCACAGAACGCCCTGATGAACATCGTCACCATCTTCCTCGCGACCTCCGTCGGCGCGACGATGGTCGGCGACAACTTCATCCAGTGGCAGACCCTGTTCATCATCGTCCTCGGCCTGATCGCTTTCTCGATCTCCACGGTCGGCGGTCTTTTCGGCGGCGTGATCATGTACTACGCCTCCGGCAAGAAGATCAATCCGCTGATCGGCTCGGCGGGCGTGTCCGCGGTTCCGATGGCCGCGCGTGTGAGCCAGGATGTGGGCCGCCGCTACAACAAGACAAACTTCCTTCTGATGCACGCCATGGGCCCGAACGTGGCCGGCGTCATCGGCTCCGCCATCGCGGCCGGCTTCCTGCTGTCCGTCTTCGGCGGCTGAGATTATCTGATAATAGTCCGTACCGGAATGGCGCGGACTATTACCTTTAAGGAGGGAGCAGTATGGCGAAGGGCCTGCTTGATCGCCTGATCGACTCGGTGTTCGACGACAACTGGGTCGGACGCTACGGGGAAAAGCTGACGGAGCGGGAATTGAAGATCGTGAACCTGTTCGGCAGAAAGGGAAAGACCCTGCGCAATCTCTATCTTCCCACCGACAAGGGAGAAACCTCGGAAATCGACCTTGTATATATCACACAAAAAGGCATTTTTGTTTTTGAGAGCAAGAACTATTCCGGCTGGATCTTCGGTGACGAGCAGGAACAGTATTGGACAGCAATGCTTCCCAACCGCCAGAAGAACCGGTTTTACAATCCGATCAGGCAAAACAAAACCCACATGAAGTGGCTGGGGCAGTATCTCGGCCCGACAGTTCCGCTCTTTTCGATCATTGTTTTTTCCGAACGCTGTGAGCTCAAGAAAGTCACCGTCACCGATCCGGCTGTCAGGGTGATCCAGCGTGACTGGACGTATGCCACCGTCAGAAAGATTTGGGACAGCGCGCCGGATGTTTTGACGGATGAAGAAGTCAATCGTTTATACGAAGAACTGAAAATCCTTACAAGCGTTGATGAAGCGGTGAAAGCTGCGCATATCCGCTCCATTCAGAACAGATTTCAACAAGAGCCGCAGACAGCGGTGACGGGCGAGCAGAAGGAAAAAGCAAAGGAATCCGACCCCGCTGAAAAGAGGGAGGATCAACCGCTGTTCTGCCCGCGATGCGGGAAAGAATTGGTCTTGAGAACGGCGAAAAAGGGCAGCCGCGCCGGAGAACAATTCTACGGATGCTCGGGCTATCCAAACTGCCGGTTTACCAAGACATTATAAACTAATCTGTAAAATCTACAGGGAGATGATTCACATGAAACAATGGAAAATCATTCTGCCGCTGGGATTGGCGGCGGCGGGAGCGGCCGCGGCGCTGCTGCTGATGAAAAAGACCGACGATGCAGCGCAGGACGCGGCAAAAAAGAGCGCGAAGGAGCAGCCGGCCGCGCCGGTCAAGGCGGGTCAGGAGGGAAGCTACAGCTTCATTTCCGGCTTCAAGGACCCGGTGACCGTCGACGTGACCGTGGCTTATGACCCGGACAAATTCAGCTACGCGGTCATTTCCGAGGAATTTCTCAGCCCGTCGAGCGATTCGCACGTCGCGGTGCTCTGGGGCGAGGACTACCACCTGCAGCTCGAGTACGCTCCGCTGTATCAGGGCGAGGATTTCGAGACGCATCAGAAGAACGCGGCGGAGAAGTACAAGGGCTTTACGCCGATCCGCTACGGCGCAAACGAGGGCTTCCGCTATCTCGACGGCGACGGCTTCGGCTTCTGCCTGCGCATCCCCGGCGACAGCCAGAGCTATCTGCTGGTGACGGCGATCCGCGCCGCGGCCGATCCGGAGGATTTCGCCGCGCTGCCGGACGACCCCGCCTTCGCCGCCATGCTCGCGGGCATCCGCTTTGAGCTGCACAAATAAACAAAACGCGATGAAACAGCCGCCCCGCTGTCGGGGGCGGCTGTTTCATTCTCCGATATAGGTAAAGCGCTTTGACGTCACGCCGTCGCGCTCGACGGTCTCATTCCACATCGCCGCGGGACGCACCCAGATGCCGCGCTCGCCGTAGAGCGCCTGGTAAACAACCATCGGCTCCATGGTCTCTGAGTGCCGCGCCACATACAGCAGGCGATACTCCTTCCCCTTGAAATGCCGGTACAGGCCGGGCTTGAAATCATCCATCGCTCAATCCTCCCCGTTTTCCGCGAAATCATGCTCGACCGCATAGCCGACGTGGCGCAGGAAGCTCGCCTTGGCCTCCCGCCCTGCCTCGGAGTGCGGCCGGAACATATCAAAGGCGTGAAATTGCCCGGGAAATACGTCCACATCCGCTCTTACGCCCGCCTCCCGCAGCTGCTCGACAAAGCGCAGCGTCTCAACGTAGAAGGGCTCGGCGTCGCCGACGAAGGTGTAGCAGGGCGGAAGGCCGCGGTAATCGGTCTGCCTGGAGGGCGCCGCATAGGGGCTGAGCCTTTCCCGATCCTGCCCGCGCAGGTATTTGTCCCAGGCCGCGTGGTTCTTCGCCGTGTTCCAGACCGGGGCGTGGTTGTCGCGGGAGGAGGGCGTGTCGCGGTCGTCGAGCATCGGGTAAAGCGGCATCTGGAAGGCGATGTTCACCTCGCCCCGGTCCCGCGCAAGCATGCACAGCGCAGCCGTCAGACCGCCGCCTGCGCTCTCGCCGCCCACCATCAGCTGATCCGGGCGCACGCCGAGCTCCGCCGTGTGCGCCTTGAGCCATTGCAGCGCCGCGTAGCAGTCCTCCAGCGCGGCGGGGTAGGGCGCCTCGCCGGAGAGACGGTAGGCCGGCGTGACGACCACGGCGTGGAAATAGCGCACAAGGTCTGCCGCCCGCGAGAAAAAGGCCATCTCCGGCATCCCGCTGCGATAGCCGCCGCCGTGAATCCACAGCACGCCCGGGTGCCCGCCGGTTTCACGCCGCCCGAGCACCAGCAGCTTCATTTTTCCTCCCGGCCCGTCGATCCAGAGCCGTTCCACCTCATGTGACATTTGCATCCGTCCTTTGCTTTGCTTTTGGAAGCATTATACATCATTGCGGCGGAAAATCACAGGGGGAGACGGGAGAAATCGGCGCTTTTTCTCTATACAAGCAGGAAAAAATATGATAAACTGTCTGGGAATGTGTACAGAAAAGGAGCGCCCTTATGCAGCAACCGACTCTGGTAATACTGGCCGCGGGCATGGGCAGCCGTTTCGGCGGGCTCAAGCAGATCACCGCGGTGGATGAACGCGGACACGCGATCATCGACTATTCGCTTTTTGACGCCTACCGCGCGGGCTTCCGCAAGGTCGCCTTCATCATCAAGCACGAGATCGAGGAGGACTTCAAGGCGCGCGTCGGCCGCCGGATGGAGAAGTATTTCGACGTCCGCTATGTCTACCAGCAGCTTGACCGGCTTCCGGCGGGCTTTGCGGTGCCGGAGGGGCGTCAGAAGCCCTGGGGCACCGGACACGCGGTGCTCTGCTGCCGCGGCGTCGTGGACGGCCCCTTTGCCGTCATCAATGCCGACGACTATTACGGCCCGAGCGCCTACACCGCGCTCTATGACTTCCTCTCCGCCGACCGGGCGGAGAACGAGCACGCGATGGTGGCCTACGAGCTGCGCAACACCGTCACCGAGCACGGCTCCGTGGCGCGCGGCATCTGCCGGGTCGAAAACGGCCTGCTGGCCGACGTGGTCGAGCGCACGAAGATCTTCAAGCGCGGCAGCGACGCCGCCTACACCGAGGACGGCGAGCACTTTGTCGATCTGCCCGGCGGCGCGCCGGTGTCGATGAACTGCTGGGGCTTCGGCGCGGGCATGCTCGAGGAGCTGGAGCGCCGCTTCCCGGCCTGGCTGGAGGAAAACCTCGCCGCCAATCCCCTCAAGGCGGAGTATTTTCTGCCCTTTGTCGTCAATGCGCTGATCCAGGAGGGCGAGGGGAGCGTGCGGGTGCTGCCCTGCCGCGAGAGCTGGTACGGCATCACCTACCGCGAGGACATGGAGAGCGTGGTTCAGCATCTGGCCGCGCTGCGCGAATCGGGCGCATACCCGGAAATATTGTTGGATTAAGGAGAAGTTGAAAATGAAAGTACTGGTCACCGGCGGCGCCGGTTACATCGGCAGCCACACCTGCGTGGAGCTTCTGAACCAGGGCCTTGATGTGGTCGTGGTGGATAACCTCGTCAATTCCAGCGCGAAGGCCATCGAGCGCGTCGAGCAGATCGCGGGCAAGGATGTCGCCTTCTACGAGCAGGATGTGCGCGACAAGGACGCGCTGCACCGCGTGTTTGACAAGCACGACATCGGCTGCGTCATCCACTTCGCGGGCCTCAAGGCCGTGGGCGAATCGGTCGTGATGCCGCTGGAGTATTACGACAACAACCTCTTTTCCACCGTTACGCTCTGCGAGGTCATGCGCGAGCACGGCGTGAAGAACATCGTCTTTTCCTCCTCCGCGACGGTCTATTCCGGCGACAACGAAATGCCGCTGCGCGAGGTGTCCAAAACCGGCATGTGCACCAACCCCTACGGCTGGACGAAATATATGTCCGAGCAGATCCTGCGCGACACGGCCAAGGCCGACGGCGAGTGGGCCGTGGCGCTGCTGCGCTACTTTAACCCCATCGGCGCGCACGCGAGCGGCCTCATCGGCGAGGACCCGCGCGGCGTCCCGAATAACCTCATGCCCTTCATCGCCCAGGTCGCTGTGGGCCGCCGGGATCACCTGAACATATTCGGCGACGATTACAACACCCACGACGGCACCGGCGTGCGCGACTACATCCACGTGGTCGATCTGGCCCGCGGCCACGTTGCGGCGATCGACTATATGATGAAGCACAAGGGCGAGAGCGTTTTCAATCTCGGCACCGGCCACGGCTACAGCGTGCTGGACATGGTGCACACCTTCGAGCGCGTCACGGGGCAGAAGATCCCCTATGAGATCGTGCCGCGCCGCCCGGGCGACCTGGCCACGGTCTATGCCAGCCCCGACAAGAGCGCGGAGCTGCTGGGCTGGAAGGCGCAGTACACCCTCGAGGACATGTGCCGCGACACCTGGGCCTGGCAGAGCAAAAACCCGATGGGCTACGGGGAAGAGTAGTTTTTAGTGTTTAGTTTTTAGAGGCAATCGAATCAGATTGCCTCTTTTTATTCGAAGAGTGAACGACCCGCAGGGGGAGATCGCAGAGAGGGGGCGGGAGCCCCCTTTCTGCGTTCAATCTACGCAAAAAGGGAACTTCTTCTGATAGTTCCCTTTTTGCCGCTCAAGCTGTTGACACTTTGTCGACAGCTTGAGCCATCCGTCATGAACGGATGGCTTGTTCTTCGCAGAAGCGCAGATATTGCGCATAGGCCGCCCTGCCGTATTCGCTGACGGTGGGGCTGGTGCCGTTATAGCGGGTGAAAATGAGCCGCAGCTCCTCGGGGGAGAAGGAGGCAAAATCCCTGCGACCGGTCTTTTCCTCGGCGGCGGAGAGCAGATTCAGCGATGCAAGCTCAAGGTTATAGCGGGCATCCCGCCCCAGCCGCAGCCATACGCTGCGCAGATCGCGGGGATCCTTTGCATCGAGCCGCCGCCCGGCAGGCAGACGAAGGGAGGCCGGCAGGCTCAGCCCCCGGTCGAGACCGAAGTTGATGGCTTCGATGCCGACGCGGGCGAAGATCTGCGCATAGCCGGTGGAGCTGTCGAGCTTCCAGAGCAGGCCGCGCCGCTGCGGCAGCCGCCGGAGCTGCCTCAGCAGCGTCAGTCGCAGCCAGTTGAGCAGCACCAGCAGGTCGGCAAATACGTCCGGGAGGTCGATCATCGTGATCTCCTGATACAAAACCGCCTGCAGCACCGGCGGGGGCAGGGCGTAGCGCGCGGCGATCTCCCGGAGCATCGGGTCCAGACGCCGGATGACCCGTTCCGCCGCCCGGTCGCTGTACAGCCTCAGCATGTTGAGCCCTCCATTCTGAAAAGCAGGGAAAAGCGCCGCTTTTCCCTGCTTTTTTCTAAAAACTAAAAACAAAAAACTACACGCGCCGCCACTTCGCGCCGTGGGGGATATCGGTCAGCTCGATCCCGGCGGCCTTCAGCTCGTCGCGGATGCGGTCGGCCTCGGCGAAATCCTTCGCCTTTTTTGCGTCCTGCCGGGCGCGGATCTTCGCCTCCACCGCGGCGTCACTTTCGCCGGACTCGGAGACGATCGTGAATTCCCCGGCGGTGACGGCCTGCTTTTTCAGCTCCTCGCGCTTTTTGTCGGCCTTGGCGATCAGATCGAGGCTCAGCACGCGGTCAAAGTCCGCGAGCACGGTGAGCTTGGTGAAGTCGTTGGTCTTATATTTCAGCACGTCGTAGAGCGCCGTGACGGCGAGCGAGGTGTTGAGGTCGTTGTCCAGCGCCGCGGTGAAGCGCTCGCGCAGGGCCTTGACAGCCTCCTCGTCGAGCGTGTCGGGCTTGGGATCGAGCGCGGCGATGCGGGCGATGAGCTTGTTGTAGGCCAGCTGGGCGTTGTCCATGTTCTCCCAGTCGAACACGAGGCTCTTGCGGTAGTGGCTCTGCAGGCAGAAGAAGCGGTAGGCGAGGGGATCGTAGCCCTTCTCCTCCAGCAGCGACACGGTCAGAAATTCGCCCTTGGACTTCGACATCTTGCCGCTCTTGGTGTTCAGATGAAGCACGTGCATCCAGTAGTTGCACCACTTGTGGCCGAGATAGGCCTCACTCTGGGCGATCTCGTTGGTGTGGTGCGGGAAGGCGTTGTCGATGCCGCCGCAGTGGATGTCGAGATCCTCGCCGAGGTGCTTCATCGAGATGCCGGAGCACTCGATGTGCCAGCCGGGATAGCCCACGCCCCAGGGGGAGTCCCATTTCAGCGCCTGATCCTCAAACTTGGACTTGGTAAACCACAGCACAAAGTCGTTCTTGTTGCGCTTGTTCGAGTCCTCCTCCACGCCCTCGCGCACGCCGACGTCCAGATCCTCGGCGTTGAAGTCGTTGAAGACATAGTATTTCTCGAGCTTCGAGGAGTCAAAGTACACGTTGCCGCCGGCAAAGTAGGCGTAGCCGGTGTCCATCAGCTTCGAGATGATCTTGATATATTCGTCGATGCAGTTGGTCGCGGGCTCCACGACGTCGGGACGGCGGATGCCGAGCTTCTCGCAGTCGGCAAAGAAGGCGTCGGTGTAGAACTTCGCGATCTCCATCACGCTCTTGTGCTCGCGGCGGGCGCCCTTGAGCATCTTGTCCTCGCCCTCGTCGGCGTCGGAGGAGAGATGGCCCACGTCGGTGATGTTCATGACGCGCTTGAGATTGTAGCCGCTGTAGCGCAGATAGCGGTCGAGGATGTCCTCCATGATGTAGGAGCGGAGGTTGCCGATGTGGGCAAAGTGATAGACCGTCGGGCCGCAGGTGTACATTTTGACGATGTCGGGGTGGTTGGGCACGAAATCCTCGCGCTTGCGGGTCAGAGAATTATACAGCTTCATGGGGCAGCTCCTTATTCAGATTCGTTTCAATGAAGAGAAGGTTAAAACGCTATGCCTCATACGAGAATGAAATTGTTTTTGACGGGGCTTTGCCTCGGCAAAAACACCATGAGGCGAGCAAGCGAGCCCTCGCGCCGACCAAGCGCGGCTTGTCCTTCGCAAGCCGCGTGCGATAAGCGCGAGTGAATCAAATGAGAAACTCAGTTTCTCATTTGACTAAAAAACGTCGCGGTTCTTGTAGAAATATTCCGCGCCGGAATAGACGGTGGTGAGAAGAATAACGGCGGTGCTGATGTGCGCGATAAAGTCCGGGACGGAATCCATGGGCCTCGGCGCCGGGAAGAACAGCATCAGACACAGACAGACCATCGTGGCGGCGGTTTTGATCTTGCCGGATTTTGCCGCAGCGATCACGCGCCCCTGCTCCACGGCCACGAGCCGCAGGCCGGACACGCCGAACTCCCGCAGCAGCACGACGGCCAGCGCCCAGCCGGGCATGCGCCCGATCTGCACGAAATAGCACATCGCCGCCATGACCAGCACCTTGTCGGCCAGCGGGTCCATGAATTTGCCGAAGTTCGTGATCTGGTTGTAGTGCCGCGCCACATAGCCGTCGGCCATGTCGGAGAGGCTTGCGAGGATGAACACGGCCAGCGCCCAGTACCGCATCCCGGCATAGGCCAGCACCAGAAACACCGGGATCATCAGCACGCGAAAAATCGTGATCTTGTTGGCCAGCGTGTTCATGCCTCCGCCTCCCTGTGCCCGTAGAGCAGGCCGTCCTCAACGCGGTCGATGCGCACGTCGACGAGCTCGCCCTCCGTACACGCGCCGGTGAAGAGCACCAGCCCGTCGATATCCGGGGAATCGGCGTAGCTGCGGCCGACATGCAGGCCGCTCTCCTCCTCATCATATTCATACAGCACGCGCAGCGTCTGCCCGACAAAGCCGCCGAGAAAGGCGTCCATGATCGGCTGCTGCAGCTCGAGGATGAGGTCGGCGCGGCGCTGCGCCTCATCGGCGTCCACGTGCTCCATCTGCGCCGCGGGCGTGCCCTCCTCGGGGGAGAAGGGGAAGACGCCGACGCGCTCGATCTTCGCTTCCTTCAAAAACTCGCACAGCTCCTCAAATTCCGCCTCGCCCTCGCCGGGGAGACCGGCGATCAGGCTCGTGCGGAGCACCAGGCCGGGGATGCGCTCGCGCAGCGTGGAAAACAGGGCGCGGATCTCCGCGCCGGTGCCTCGGCGGTTCATCCGCTTGAGGATCGCATCGTTGATGTGCTGGATGGGGATGTCGAGATACTTGACGACCTTTTCGTTCGCCGCGATCTCCTCGATCAGCTCGTCGTCGAACTGGTCGGGGTAGAGGTAGTGCAGGCGGATCCACTCAACGCCCTCGATCTCCTTCAGCTCCCGGCACAGCTGCGCGAGGCAGCGGCGTCCGTAGAGGTCGGTGCCGTAGCGGGTGATGTCCTGCGCGATGACAATGAGCTCCTTCACCCCGTGCGCGGCCAGCTCCTTGGCCTCGGCCACCACGGCCTCAATCGGACGGGAGCGGTAGCGCCCGCGGATGTAGGGGATGGCGCAGAAGGCGCAGAAGTTGTTGCAGCCCTCGGCGATGCGCAGATAGGCCCAGCCCGGGCCGGTGGAGACGACGCGGGGGATCTCGTCCACCGGGGCGTTCCGGTCGCCGAAAGCGGAATAGCCCCGCCCCTCACAGACGCGGTCGGCGGCCTCGACGATCTCCCCGAAGGAGCCGACGCCCAGCACCGCGTCGATCTCCGGCAGCTCCTGCAGGATGCTGCCCTGATAGCGCTCGGAGAGGCAGCCGGTGACGATCAGTCCTCCGAGTTTTCCCTCCTGTTTCAGTTGGGCCAGCGTGAGAATATTCTCAATGGCCTCACTCTTGGCCGCGTCGATGAAGCCGCAGGTGTTCACAATCGCAAAATCCGCGCCCTCCGGCTCCGGCACCAGGCGGTAGCCCGCCTCGTCGAGCAGATAGAGCATCTGCTCGCTGTTGACCAGATTCTTGGCGCAGCCAAGGGAAATCATGGCGAAAGTCTTGTCCATCATTCTTCCTCATACTCCGCCTGAGCGGAAAAACGTTGCAGCGCCGCGCGGATCTCGTCCCAGCCGAAGCCGCGGCGAAACAGAGCGGCGGTGACCTTGCGCACCTCGTCCCGGTCGTCGGGGTCGTGCAGACGCGCGGCGATCAGCCGGTCGATCTTCTCCCGGTTGTCCGGGCGCTGCCCGAGAGCCTCGTCCCAGCAGTCCCGCGGAACGCCCCGGCGGCTCAGCTCCTGCCGGATGCGTCCGGCGCCGTAGCCCCTGGCGGCGTAGTGGCGCGCGACCATCGCGGCGTAGCTCTCATCGTCCAGCAGGCGCTGCTCGGCGAGCCAGCGCACGCAGGCCTCGGCGCAGCCGGGCTCCGCGCCCTTCTGCGCGAGCTTGTCGCGCAGCTCTTTGGCGGACATCGGCCGGCGGGAGAGCAGCTCCAGCGCCTTTGCCTTCCATAAGGCGAGGGCGGAGGCATCCTTCAATGCCTCCAGCCTTCTCTCATCCAGCTCCAGCCCCCGGTACAGCCGCTGATCCGCGGCCACGGCGAGCGTGGAGGCGATCTCCTCGCCGCTCGAGAGGACGACGCTCACGCGCTCGTCCGTCACCTGCCGCAGCGCGGTGATGCTGACGGCGTCCGGCATCAGCCTTCGTCAAAGTCCACGGCGCTCACGTCCACGGCGCGGCCGGAGATCACGGCGGCCTTCTTGGCCTGCGGGCTCATCAGCTCGGTGGAGCGGGCGCGGATCTGCTTTTCAATGTCGTCGCAGACCTCCGGGTTCTGCAGGAGGTAGTCCTTCACGCCCTCCTTGCCCTGGATGCGCTGTCCGTTGCAGGTAAACCAGGCGCCGCCCTTTTCGATGATGTCGAGCTTGACCGCGAGGTCGATGATCTCGCTGACGCGGGAGATGCCCTCGCCGTACATGATATCGAATTCCGCCTCGCGGAAGGGAGGCGCGACCTTGTTCTTGACGACCTTGGCGCGGGTGCGGTTGCCGATCATCTCGCCGTTGGCCTTGAGCGTCTCGATGCGGCGCACGTCGATGCGCACGGAGGCGTAGTACTTGAGGGCGAGGCCGCCGGGCGTGGTCTCGGGGTTGCCGTACATGACGCCGATCTTCTGACGCAGCTGGTTGATGAAAATGACGGTGCAGTTGTTCTTGGAGATGGCGCCCGCGAGACGGCGCATGGCCTGGCTCATGAGTCTGGCCAGCATGCCGACCACGGTGTCGCCGATCTCGCCGTCGAGCTCTGCGCGGGGAATGAGCGCGGCGACGGAGTCGACCACCAGCACGTCGATCGCGCCGGAGCGCACGAGCGACTCGGCGATATCCAGCGCCTGCTCGCCGGTGTCCGGCTGGGAGATCAGCAGGCTGTCGATGTCCACGCCGAGGGCGCGGGCGTAGGCGGGCTCAAGCGCGTGCTCCACGTCGATATAGGCCGCGGTGCCGCCGTTTTTCTGCGCGGAGGCGACCACATGCAGCGCCAGCGTCGTCTTGCCCGAGGCCTCCGGCCCGTAGATCTCCACGATGCGGCCCCGGGGCACGCCCCCGATGCCGAGCGCGAGGTCAAGGGACAGGGAACCGGTGGACAGCGCCTCCACGTTCACGGCGATGTCGTCGCCGAGACGCATGATCGTGCCCTTGCCGTAGTCCTTTTCGATCTTGGCAATAGCGGTCTCCAGCGCTTTTTTCTTGTCGGTGTCGGCCGGGGAGACGACCGCGGAAACTTTCTTCTTCTCAGCCATGGTTACGATCTCCTTAGATTACATAATATGGTTAACATAAATTTAAGAACAAAGATAAATGAACTGTTGTTGATAAAGGAAATGATGAGGTTTACATAACTTGAAATTCCGAATTCCGAACTCCGAATTCCGAATTCTCACATGACGCCCAGCACCACGCGGTCGACGCCGAGCGTGTCGCGCTTGGTGGCGGCGGTGCGGAAGCCGCCCGACAGCAGCATTTCGCTGACGGGCTCGGCCTGACCCTCGCCGACCTCGAAGAGCAGCATGCCGCCGGTGGGCAGCAGATGCTTCCAGAACTTGATGATGGACTTATAGAATTTCAGTCCGTCCGGGCCGCCGTCGAGCGCCCAGATCGGCTCATAGTCGCGCACCGAGGCGTCGAGCGTGATGATCTCGTCGCTGGCGATGTAGGGGGGGTTGGCAACGATCAGGTCAAACTGCCCGAGGCTCATCGGGGGAGAGGAGGTCGCGTCGGCCTGCAGGCAGATGGCGCGCCCGGTGAGGCGGTTCTGCGCGAGGTTCTGGCGGCAGACCTCCAGCGCGGTGGCGCTGATGTCGATGCAGACGAGCTTGGTCGCGGGCAGCTCATGGCCGATCGCGCAGGCGATGCAGCCGCTGCCGCAGCAGAGGTCGAGGATGCGCGCGTCCATTTTGCGCCCGGTGAGCAGCTCCACGGCGGTGTCGACCAGCAGCTCCGTGTCCATGCGCGGGATCAGCACGTCCGGCGTCACGGTCATCGGCAGCCCGTAAAACTCCCAGGCCCCGGTGATGTAGGCCACCGGCTCTCCCGCGAGGCGCCGGGCGGTATAGGCCGCGGCGGTCTGCTCCACCTGCTCGGTGGTATACAGGCGCATATCGCGCAGCAGCTCCTGCGTGCTCTTGCCCGCGGCGCGGGACAGCAGCACGCGCGCCTCGAGGTTATAGCTCTCGATGCCCGCGTCGCGCAGGGCGTTGCGGGTGGCGATAAAGATGTCGTTATAGGTTTTCATTACCAGGCGTCACTCCCTTTTTCCTCGGGGATCACCAGCGTGAGCGCGCGGATCGCGACCTCGATCATCGAGTCGTCGGGCTCGTTGGTCGTGATGCGCTGCAGCCACTTGCCGGGCGCGGAGAGAACGGCGGACAGCCAGTTGTCGTGGCGGCCGCACCAGCGGTTGATCTCGTAGCTGATGCCGACGACGACCGGCAGCAGCAGGAGATGGAACAGCATCCGCAGCAGGCGGTTCTTGGCCGTCACCACGGAGTTGACGAGGATGCTGACGACCACGACGACCAGCAGGAAGCTGGTGCCGCAGCGGGGATGGAAGCGCGACTCGGGCCGCACATTGTCCACCGTCAGCTCCTTGCCGTGCTCATAGCAGAAGATGGTCTTGTGCTCGGCGCCGTGGTAGCTGAACAGGCGCCGGACGTCCTTCGTGCGGCTGACGAGCCACATGTACGCCAGCAAAATCAGGATGCGCACGACGCCCTCGCAGAGATTGAGCACCGGGACGCTGACGTTCGCGGTGTCCGTGCCGAAGAGCTTGAAGGCGAGACCTACGGTCTCGACCGGCAGGAAGATGAACAGAAACAGGCTCAGCGCGATGCCCAGCACCACGGCGGAGCCGATGATGAGCTTCTGCGCCTGATCCTCGGGGAAGTGCTTTTCGATCCAGAGGTCGAGCTTGTCCGGCTCGCCCTGCTCCTCCAGCGGCACCTGCTCGGCGGAAAAGCTCAGGGCCTTCATGCCGTTGACAAGCGAGGAGAAGAAGGTCGCGCAGCCGCGGATCAGCGGCCAGCCGAGGATCGGGTAGCGGTCCTTGATGAATTTCAGCTCCTCGACCTTTTCCACCAAACCGTCCTGCGTGCGGCAGACGATGGCCTGCTTTTTCGGCCCGCGCATCATGATGCCTTCGATGAGCGCCTGCCCGCCGATGCTGGTGCGGAACTGGCAGGCGACGTGTTTATTTGCCATTGCTTTCTCCGTTCTGCTGGGGGAGTAAAACCGTTACGCGGCAGCCGCCGCCCTCAGCGTTTTCGATGGTCAGCTCGCCGCCGTGGCGCGTCACGATCTCGTCGCAGACGGCAAGGCCGATGCCGGTGCCGCGGTTTTTGGAGCTGCCCTTGTAGAATTTTTCCTTGACGTGCGGCAGCTCTCCCTCCGGGATGCCGCGCCCGTGGTCGCGGATGCGGATGCACACGCCGCGCGGCACCTCCGCGAGACTGACCTCCACCTTCTGCCCGTCTCCGCCATGCTTGGCGGCGTTGTCCAGCAGGTTGAGGAACACCTGCTTGAGCCGCTCCGGGTCGCCGGGGATGAGCGGGATCTCGGTGGGCGGCTGCTCATAGCTGACCTCCACGCCCGCCTGCTTCATCAGCTCCCCGTAGGTAAAGAGCGCGTCCTCGAGCTCGGCGGCGATGTCAATGAGCTCAATGCGCAGATTGAAGCGCCCGTCCTGAATGCGGGCAAATTCCAGCATCTCCGTCACCATGCCGGTGAGGCGTTCGGCCTCCTTGGAGATGATGTGGATGCCGCGCAGCGAGTCGCCCTGGATCGCCGGGTCATAGGCGATCGTCTCGGCCCAGCCCTCAATGGCGGTCAGCGGGGTGCGCAGCTCATGCGAGACCTGCGAGATGAACTCCGTGCGGGATTTCTCCGCCACGGCGACCTTCTCGCTCATGCTGTTGATCTCGGAGGCAAGCTCGCCGATCTCGTTGTCGTAGCTCTGTTCGATTTTTGTGCCGTAGCTGCCCTCGGCGATGCGGCGGGCGGTGTGGGTCATGGCCTTGAGCGGGTCGGTGACATAGTGCCAGAACCAGAGATTCAACAGCACCAGGTACGCGCACTCCAGCAGCATCACCAGCACGGCGGGCACCGGCCAGCCGCGGGCGACAAAGAAGATCCCCAGCACCAGCAGCGCCAGCGCCGCGGCGGCGGACAGCAGCAGCTGCGTTTTCAGCTTTTTGAACATCCAAAAACCACCTGAAACAAAGGATAGGATGAATCGCTCAGTAGCCCCACTTGTAGCCGTAGCCCCAGACCGTGGTCAGAAATTCCGGCTCGGTGGGATCGGCCTCGATCTTGATGCGCAGGCGGCGGATATTGACGTCCACAGTCTTGAGCTCGCCGCTGAAATCGCTGCCCCAGACGGCGGAGAGGATATCCTCGCGGCTCATGGCCTTGCCGGGATTCTCCATGAAGAGCTTCATGAGCAGATATTCGATCTGCGTCAGCTTGAGGCGCTGCCCGTTTTTCTCCAGGGTGCGGTTGCGGGTGTTGAGCAGGAAGGGGCCGCTCGTGATCTCACTCGAGGCCTTCTCGTCGTCGTCCACGCCCAGGCGGCGGATCAGCGCGTCCACACGCGCGGTCAGCTCCGCGGGGGAGAAGGGCTTGGTCACATAGTCGTCCGCGCCGGTCATGAGACCGGTCACCTTGTCGATCTCCTGGCTCTTGGCGGTGAGCATGATGATGCCCATCTTCGAGCCGGTGGCGCGGATGCGGCGGCAGACCTCAAAGCCGTCGATATCCGGCAGCATCACGTCCAGCAGCGCCAGACAGATGTCGGGATTGACCTTCAGCTTTTCCAGCGCCATCATGCCGTTCTCGGCCTCGATCGGCTCGAAGCCGCTGCGGCGCAGGTTGATGACCACAAAGCTGCGGATGTTGGCCTCGTCCTCCAGCACCAGAATCTTTTTCATATCGGGATTCCCCTTTCACAGAGAATTGATGGATCGCGTAGTACACGCATCTTATATCTAAAGCATTATAGCATATCTTTTACAATTTTGGTAGCCAAAGTTTCAAAAAAGTGTGCGCTAAATCGAAGAAAATGACAGAGAACCTACATTATGTAAACAAAAAAGGCGGAACGGCAAATTTCTTTCGGGTCTCGACTTGGGATTTTGGCTATGGTATAATAAGAAAAAACCGTGGAAAGGATCGCGCATGGACGGAAAACAGGGACAGAAGAATATGGTGATCGGTATTCTCGCCCATGTGGACGCGGGAAAGACGACGCTCTCCGAGGCGATGCTCTATCTCGCCGGGACGATCAAAAAGCAGGGCCGCGTCGACCACCGCGACAGCTTTCTCGACACGCACCGCCTCGAGCGGGAGCGGGGGATCACGATCTTTTCCAAGCAGGCGATCCTCGAGCTGCCGCACACGCGGCTGTTCCTGCTCGACACGCCCGGCCACGTCGATTTCGCGGCCGAGGCCGAGCGCACGCTGCAGGTGCTCGATCTGGCGGTGCTGGTCATCAGCGGCACCGACGGCGTGCAGGCGCACACCGACACGCTCTGGAAGCTGCTGCGGCGCTACCGGGTGCCCTGTGTCGTGTTCGTGACGAAGATGGATCTGCCCGGCGCGGAGCGCGCGGCGCTGATGGAGGGGCTGCAGCGCTCGCTGAGCGAGAGCTGCGTGGACTTCACGCTGCCGCCTGCCGAGCGGGACGAGCGCGTCGCCCTCTGCGACGAGGAGGCGATGGAGCGCTATCTGGAGCGGGGCGGCTTTACGAAGGAGGAGCTAAACGCACTGATCGCCCGGCGCGCGCTCTTTCCCTGCTTCTTCGGCTCCGGCCTGCGGGGCGACGGGGTTGCGGCGCTGCTGGAGGCGCTCGACGGCTATGAGCCGCCGCTGCGGGCGAAGGAGGCTTTCGCCGCCAAGGTCTACAAGATCGGCCGCGACGCGCAGGGCAAGCGCCTGACCTATGTGAAGCTGACGGGCGGCGAGCTGCGCGTGCGCGATTCGCTGTGTTATGGTAACGAAAAAGGCGAGAAGCTGGAGGAAAAAATCAGCCAGATCCGCCTGTATTCCGGGATGAAATACGAGGCTGTCGAGCGCGTGGAGGCGGGCATGAGCTGCGCGCTGCTGGGCCTCGGCGGCACCTGGCCGGGGCAGGGCCTCGGCGCGGAGCCGGACTCGGAGGCACCGGTGCTCGAGCCGGTGCTGAGCTACCGGGTGCTGCTGCCGCCGGGCGCCGATCCGCGGCTGCTGCTGCCGAAATTCATGCTCTTGCAGGAGGAGGACCCGCAGCTGCACGTCGTGTGGAACGAGCGCGGGCGCGAGATCCAGGTGCAGCTGATGGGCCGGGTGCAGACGGAGGTGCTCAAAAGCCTCGTCAAAGAGCGCTTCGACACGGACATCGCCTTCGACACCGGACGCATCCTCTACCGCGAGACGATCGCAAACCGCGTCGAGGGCGTGGGCCACTACGAGCCGCTGCGCCACTACGCCGAGGTGCATCTGATCCTCGAGCCGCTGCCGCGCGGGCACGGGCTGGTGTTCGATACGCGCTGCAGCGAGGATGAGCTGGACCGCAACTGGCAGCGCCTCATTCTGACGCATCTGGCGGAGAAAAAGCACCTCGGCGTGCTCACCGGCTCGCCGATCACCGACATGAAGATCACCCTCGCCGCCGGGCGCGCGCACCTCAAGCACACCGAGGGCGGCGACTTCCGGCAGGCGACCTACCGCGCCGTGCGGCAGGGGCTGATGCAGGCCGAGAGCGTGCTGCTCGAGCCCTGGTACGCCTTCACGCTCGAGGTGCCGACCGAGCAGATCGGCCGCGCGATCAGCGATCTGCGGACGATGGGCGGCGTGTTCGACTCGCCCGTGGACCTGGGCGGCGTCACGCGGCTGACAGGCTCTGCGCCGGTGTCGGCCATGAACGCCTACGGCGAGGAGCTCGCGGCCTATACCCGCGGGCGCGGCCGGCTCAGCCTGCGGCCGGACGGCTACCGCCCCTGCAAAAACGCCGCGGCCGTGATCGAGGCCATCGGCTACGCGCCGGAGAGCGACCTCGACAACAGCCCGGATTCGGTGTTCTGCGCCCACGGGGCGGGCTTTCCGGTCAAGTGGGACCGCGTGCCGGAGTATATGCACCTCGAAAGCTGCCTCAGGCCGCCGGAGGAGCCGAAGCCCGCCGCGCCGCGGCTGCGCAGCTTCAGCATCGACGAGCGGGAGCTGGAGGCGATCATGGAGCGGGAATTTGGCCCGATCAGCCGCCCGCAGTACCGGAGTCCGGCGCGAAACGAGGCGCCGGCCGCGCGGCCGGGACAGGCGGCGCGGAAGGAGACGCTGATCGTCGACGGCTACAACGTCATCTTCGCCTGGCCGGAGCTGAAGGCTCTCGCGCGCGAGCGGCTCGATCTGGCGCGGGAAAAGCTGATGGACACGCTCTCCAACTACTGCGGCTTTACGAAGGCGGAGCTGATCCTCGTCTTCGACGCTTACCGCACGCCCTCGCATCCGGGCGCGCACAGCGATTTTCACAACATCCACGTCGTCTACACCGACGACGGCGAGACCGCCGACGCCTACATCGAGCGTATCGCCAACGACATCGGCAAAAACTACGCGGTGCGGGTCGTCACCAGCGACAGCCTCATCCGCCTGTCCGCGCTGCGCTCCGGCGTCCTGCGCACGTCCTCGGGAGAATTCGAGGGCGAGGTCACCTGGGTGCTGCAGCAGATCGAAGAGGTGCTGCGCCGCTCGAATCTCGGCGCGCACACGATGAAACTGAAAGATGGAACAGCAGGAACAACATGAACTGATCCGCCGCCTCGAGGATCTCGCCGCGCGCTGCGAGCGCTCCGGCGCGGTCACATCGAGCCATTTTCTCACGCCCGCCGAGCAGTTTCTCGCGGAGCGTACCTTTAAAACCGGGATTGTCCGGCTGCTGCTGCACGGCGGCCACCCGGACTGCGAGCGCCGCGCGGCCTTCTTCCTGCCGGACTGGCTGGAGCCGGAGTTCTTCGACCCCTCCGAATACCTGCGCGCCATCCGGCTGACGGCGCATTTCGGCGCGCCCGGGCACCGGGACTATCTGGGCGCGCTGCTCGGCATGGGCATCGGCCGCGAGTGGCTGGGGGATATCTGGGTCGAGGGCGAGAGCGCGACGGTGTTCTGCCTGCCGAGCGTGGAAAAGCATCTCCTGTCGATCGAAAAGGCCGGGCGCGTGAGCCTCACGGCAGAGGCGCTGCCCTTCGACGAGCTGCGCGCGCCGGAGCGCAGGGTAAAGGCGCTGAGCTTTACGGTCATGAGCCCCAGGCTCGACGCGGTGCTGGCCGGGATGTTCCGCATCTCGCGCAGCGAGGCGGCGCGCCAGATCGCCCTCGGCACGGTCAGTGTAAACTATTCACTGTCCAATAAAACGGACAGTCCCGTGCGCGAGGGGGATATCCTCTCCCTGCGCGGCGCGGGCAAGGGGCGCGTCACCGGCTTCGGCGGCAGCTCGCGCAAGGGAAGGCTGTTTGTCTACGCGGAAATTTATCAATAAATAAAAGGAGAACAGGAAAATGACGGCACTGGAGAGATTCATCCGATATGTCAAGGTCCACACGGCGAGCGCCGAGGATACGGACGCGACGCCGACCACGGAGCGGCAGTTCGACCTCTCGCGCCTGCTGGAGCGGGAGATGCGGGAGCTGGGGATGGAGGACGTGCATCTTGACGGGCACGCCTACGTCTACGGCAGCCTGCCCGCGACCGAGGGCTGCGAGGGGCGAGCGGCCATCGGCTTTATCGCGCACCTCGACACGATCCCCGATTTCAGCGGCGAAAACGTGCAGCCGCAGATCATTGAAAACTACGACGGCGGCGACGTGGCGCTCGGCACGAGCGGGCGCGTCCTGACGGCGGAGACCTTTCCGCACCTGCCCTCGCTCAAAGGCAAGACCCTCGTCACCACCGACGGCACCACGGTGCTCGGCGCGGACGACAAGGCCGGCGTCGCCGCCATCATGACCGCCTGCGAGACGCTCATCCGCGAACACCGACCCCACGGGCGCGTCGCGGTGTGCTTCACCCCGGACGAGGAGGTGGGCCATGGCGCGGCGCTGCTCGACCTCGAGCGCTTCGGCGCGGAATTTGCCTACACGGTCGACGGCGGCGAGCTGGAGGAGATCAACTACGAGACCTTCAACGCCGCGGCGGCCAAGTGGGAGCTGACCGGCTTCAACATCCATCCCGGCAGCGCGAAGAACAAGATGGTCAACGCAAGCCTTGTCGCCATGGAGCTCAACGCCATGCTGCCCTCCGGCGACACCCCGGCGCACACCGAGGGCTACGAGGGCTTCTTCCATCTGACCGACATGAGCGGCGCGGTCGACCGCGCGACGCTCCACTATATCATCCGCGACCATGACACGGCGCGCTTTGAGGCCCGCAAGGAGCTGATGCGCCGCATCGAGACGCTCATCAACGAGAAATACGGCGCTGGCACGGCCCGCCTCACGATCACCGACCAGTACCGCAACATGGCCGAGATCGTCCGGCAGCACCCGGAGATCATCCGTCTGGCCGAAAACGCGATCCGCCGTCTCGGCCTCGAGCCGAAGGCAGCGCCGATCCGCGGCGGCACCGACGGCGCGCAGCTCTCCTTCCGCGGCCTGCCCTGCCCGAACCTCGGCACCGGCGGCTACGCCTGCCACGGCCCCTATGAGCACGCCACCGCCGAGGGCATCGAGGGCGCGGCGCAGATCGTGCTGAACATCATCGACGAAAATCTGAAATAAAGGGGCGGCCGCCATGAAAGAGAAGCTCGGCGCAAGAAACTGGATCGCCGTGATCCTGATCGGCCTGTTCGGTCAGTTCGCCTGGACGATCGAGAACATGTACTTCAACGTCTATCTCTACAACACGATCTCCCAGGACCCGGGCTATATCGCCGCCATGGTCGGCTGGTCGGCCGCGGCGGCCACGCTGACGACGCTGCTGATGGGGGCGCTGTCCGACCGCCTGGGCAAGCGGCGGCTCTTCGTCGGCTGGGGCTATATCCTCTGGGGCGTTTCGACGGCGGCCTTCGGCTTCGTGACGAAGGAAAACGCCGCGCGGCTCTTCCCCGGGGCCAACGCCGTGGCGACCGCCGCGGTCTGCATCGTCGTGCTCGACTGCGTGATGACCTTCTTCGGCAGCACCGCCAACGACGCGGCCTTCAACGCCTGGGTGACGGACATGACGAACAGCTCCAACCGCGGGCGGGTCGAGAGCGTGCTGCAGATCCTGCCGCTCGTGTCGATGCTCGTCATCTTCGCCGCCTTCGACGGGCTGACGCAGCAGGGGAGATGGCGCGAATTCTTCGGCATCTTCGGCGTCTCGGTGACGGCGGTCGGCCTCGTGAGCCTGTTTCTGCTGCGTGACGCGCCGACGCTCCAGGCGCGCAGGGAGGGCGGCCTGCGGGAGCTCCTCTACGGCCTGCGCCCGTCGGTGGCGCGGCAGAACCCGGAGCTCTATCTGTCGCTGGCGGCCTTCGCGCTCTTTTCCGTCGCGCTGCAGGTCTACTATCCGTACATCATCATCTATATCCAGAACTATCTGAAGATCGACAACTACGCCCTCGTTCTGGGCGTGGTGCTGATCCTCGCCTCCGTCGTCAGCGTGATCGCCGGGCGCTTCATCGACCGCGTCGGCAAGATTAAATTTGCCTTCCCGGCGGCGCTGGTCATGTTCGCGGGGCTGATCGGGATGTTCTTCGTGCGCCAAAGCGTCGCCGTCATGGCCGCGGGCACCGTGATGATGAGCGGGCACATGATGCTCTCCTCGGCGCTCTCGGCCAGCATCCGCGACTGGACGCCGGAGGGCAAGGCCGGGCATTTTCAGGGCATCCGCATGATCTTTGCCGTGCTGCTGCCGATGCTGATCGGCCCGAACATCGGCGCGGCGGTGATCCGCGGCAGCGAGAGCACCTATGTGGAGCTCGGACAGGTCAAGTCCGTGCCGACGCCGGGGATCTACCTCACCGCGGCGCTGATCCTGCTGCTGTGCTATGTGCCGATGCTCCTGCTGCGGCGCCGGGAGAAAAAGACGTGATGGACGAGATCCTCCGCCGTTTTCCGCTGGAGGGAGAGCCCGTCTCCGTCGAGCCGATCACGGCCGGGCATATCCACCGCAGCTTCCTCGTTACTACCGACGCGGGGCGGCGCTATGTCCTGCAGCGCGTCAACCGCTTCGTCTTTCCCGACCTCGACGCCGTGATGGGCAACCTCTGTCTCATCCGCGACTATCTGGACGGGCGGGCGGAGGCGCTGCCGATGATCCGCTTCATCGACACGATCGACGGACAAAATACGGCCGGGGACTGGCGGCTTTGTCCCTATGTGGAGGGCAGCCTATGCCTGCTGCGCCCGGAGAGCGAGGAGGACTTTGCCGAGAGCGCGCGGGCCTTCGGCCGCTTTCAGTACGCGCTGCGCGAGTTCCCGGCGGAGAAGCTGCGCGAGACGATCCCGCGCTTTCATGATACGCCGGAGCGTTACCGGCAGCTGCGAAAGGCCATGGAGGCAGACCCCTGCGGCAGACGCGCCAAGGTCGGGCCGGAGCTGGACTTTGCCTTCTCGCGCGAGGAGCGGGCGGGGCGGCTGCAGCAGTGCCGCGAGCGCGGAGAGCTGCCGCTGCGCGTGACGCACAACGACACGAAAATGTCCAACGTCCTGCTCGACGCCGAAACGCGCCGCGCCCTCTGCGTCATTGACCTCGACACCGTGATGCCGGGGCTTGCGGCCTGCGATTTCGGCGACGCGATCCGGGCGGGCGCGGCCACCGGGGCGGAGGACGGCGCGGGCAACCGGCTCCGCCTCCCGTATTACGCCGCCTTTGCGCGCGCCTTTCTGGAGGCCTGCCCTCATCTGACGCCGCGGGAGCGGGAGCTGCTGCCCCTCGGCGCCTGGACGATGACGCTCGAGTGCGGCCTGCGCTTTCTGACGGACTACCTCGACGGCGACCGCTACTTCGCCGTCACCCGCCCGGAGCAGAATCTCGCGCGCGCCCGCGCGCAGTTCTCGCTCGCCGCCGACATGGAGCGGCAATGGCACAAAATGGAAGACCTCACGACCTTGTTAACATAACAACAAAATTATTGTAAACTAATAATGCGCGCAAAATACCGCTTTTTTGCGTGCAAAGGAGGGCAAAATGAGGCTCATCGACATCACGCAGGAGCTGTTTTCCTGCCAGGTGTTTCCGGGCGATCCCGCGCCAGAGGGGCGCGCGCTGCAGCGCATCGCGGACGGGGACGTCTGCAATCTCAGCGCTTTTTCGATGTGCGCGCACAACGGCACGCATGTCGACGCGCCGCGGCATTTTATCGAAGGGGGACTGCCGATCAACGCGCTCGGGCTCGAGCCCTTTGTCGGGCCCTGCTTTGTTGCGCGGCACGAGGGCGAGGTGTCCGCCGCGGATGCGGAGCGGATGCTGCGGCAGGCGCGGGAGAGCGGCGCCACACAGCGGCTGCTGATCGCCGGAAAGGCGACCGTGACCGCCGATGCGGCGCGCGTCTTTGCCCGGGAGGCGATGCTGCTTCTCGGCAACGAGAGCCAGACCGTCGGCCCGGAGAACGCCCCAGCCCAGGTGCACCGCATCCTGCTCGGACGGGGGATCGTGCTGCTCGAGGGGATCGTGCTCGACGGCGTCGGCGAGGGGCGGTATTTCCTCTCCGCCGCGCCGCTCAGGCTCGGCGGCTTTGACGGCGCGCCCTGCCGGACGTATCTGATCGAAGAATAAAAAACACGGAAAAAGCCTGTCATTCTGAGGAGCTTTCAGCGACGAAGAATCTTAAAGATCCTTCGACTCCGCTGTCGCTCCGCTCAGGATGACAGGCTTTTTGTCCCCGGATTCCGGATTATCCGAGGAATACCTTGTCGCGCGTGATGTCCGCGAGGCTCGCCGCGCCGCACATCTGCATCGTAGACTTGAGCTCGGCAACGATCTTGTCCATGTAGACCCGGAAGCCCTCTTCGGCGCTGCCGTAGATCATGTTCAGGATCGGGCGGCCGATCAGCACCGCGTCGGCGCCGAGCGCCAGCGCGCGGAACACGTCCACGCCGGAGCGGATGCCGCCGTCGACGAAAATCGTGAGCTTGCCCTTGACGGCCTCGGCGATCGCGGGGAGCACCTCGGCGGTGGCGGGGGTGCCGCCCTGCACGCGCCCGCCGTGGTTCGAGACGACGATGCCCGCTGCCCCGGCCTCGACGGCCTTCTTCGCCCCGGCGACGGTCATGACGCCCTTGATGATGAAGGGGCGGCCCGCGTAGTCTATGATCTCGCGCATCTCCTCGACGGACTTGCTGCCCGCGTTCGGGTTCATCGCCTTGAGGAAGGGCAGACCCGCGCCGTCGACGTCCATCGCGGCGGCGAAGATTGTGTTTTCCTTGATGATATCCAGTTTTTCGAACACGAATTCCTTGTTCCAGGGCTTGATCGTCGGGATGCCGACGCCCTCGACGGCGACCATGTCGCGAACGGCGCTTTTGAGCACGTCCGGGTTGACGCCGTCGCCGGTCAGCGCGGCCACGCCGTAGTCATAGGCGGCTTTGACGAGGATGTGGTTGTAGTCCTGATCCTTGTACTTCGGGCCGTAGTGCAGGTCGATGGCCCCGAGCGGCGCGGCGAAGATCGGCGCGGCAAACTGCCGGCCGCCGAAGGAAAAGCCGATCTCCGGCTCGGCGTTCGGGCAGAGCGTGTCCATGTTCACGCAGATCTCCTGCCATTTGTCAAAGTTGCGCGCGGCGACGTTGCCGGGATATTTGCAGCCCGGGCCGGGCATCGCGTTGCCGCAGGCGCGCCCGTTGCAGACCGGGCAGTTTTTGCAGTACGGGCCGACCTGTTCGGCGGCCGCCTTGTGGATTTCCTGATACGTCATGTTTTCTCCCCCCAAAATAAAATGAAAA
>ODAJ011893638.1_pt1 | contig 27986 bp, 26 predicted proteins | sample 1539241 | NCBI WGS metagenome assembly ODAJ01 (sample SAMN02144231, study PRJEB22623) | gut metagenome | biome: sheep rumen | host: Ovis aries | place: New Zealand
TGTTATTTGTAGTCAAGCATTGAGAGGGTTTCGGCTATCTTCTCCAAACCCTCCTGCAGCGGTCCACTCACCATTCCCTTGATGAAAGGGTTCAGTTCTGCCTTGATGGTAAGCTTCATCTTACAGCTATTCTCGGTAACGGGCAGCAGTTGTATCCACAGGTTCAGGGGTACTGGCGACTGCTCTGTTTCAAACTTAATACACTTTGGTTCTTCGCGCTCAATGATGCGGAAAGAAACATTTCCTACCGGCGGCACATTAACGCTAACGCTATCGCTATCGAACGACAGACTCTCCACCTTGTCGGCAGGCAGACGGTCGCGTACACTCTCTAAATTATTCAGGTCGCTGAGTTTCGCAAATACCTTCTCCTGAGAAAAGGGTATCTGTCGAACACTACTCTCGAACTTACTTTCACTTCCAAACATAGCCATTTTCTTATAATTGAGAATTAGGAATTGAGAATTATGATTACTTCTTAGTTCCCCACGTTTCCGGACTCTTTCTCCACTCACGCAACATCTCTACATCATCCTCTGAAACGTAGCCGGTATCTACCGCCTCAGCAATGATATGGTCGTAGTCGGTGAGGGTGTATAGCTCTACACCAGCCTTACGGAATGCCTCTTCGGCAACGGGGAAGCCGTAGGTGTGACTGGCTACCATTCCCAGCACTTCGATGCCGGCAGCACGGAGAGCCTCGACAGCCTTCAGTGAGCTGCCGCCAGTAGAGATAAGGTCTTCTACTACGACAACCTTAGTGCCTGCTTCCAGATCGCCTTCTATCTGGTTGCCCATACCGTGATCTTTTGGTTTTGGACGCACATAAGCGAAGGGCAGTCCGAGGGCATCAGCAACGAGAGCACCTTGTGAGATGGCCCCTGTAGCCACACCTGCTATCGCCTCCACTTCAGGGAAATGTGCTATTATGGTGTGTACCAGTTCCTGTTTTACGAATGTCCTTACGGCGGGGTAGGAGTTTACCTTTCTGTTGTCGCAGTAGATAGGCGATTTCCATCCCGATGCCCATGTAAACGGGTCGTTAGGTTGCAGGCGCACAGCCTTTATCCCAAGTAATTTCGAAGCAAATGCTTTCTTTAGTGTGTCCATAAAACTTTTTCTTTAATTTTTTAATCGGGGACAAAGTTACAGATAAATGAGCGAAAAGCAAAAAAAAATCATAACTTTGCATAAATTCTCAGCTCTTATTGTTTTCCTTCTTTATAAGTTCCTTGATGGCACGATCATAGTCACTTTCATATTGTAGCAATTCCATCTTACGATACTTCTCAAACTCTGTAATAGCCTTCTTCTTGGCTTCCTCATGAGAAATAGTTCCCTTGTCAACAAGCAACTGCCTACCCGACAACGTCATCAAGTCATCCAGTTTATTAATCCATTCCATCATCTTCATCGGAATCTGCTGCAGAGCTTGCATCTCCGCGAAGTCAAGATATTGTGAAACCAACAGATTCAAATATGTCAACTCTTGCTCTGTCAGGTAATTCTTAGCTATCTGCACATCATCCTTAGTGATATAGGTACCCTTGAAGTTGGTCATACCTACCATCGGCTTTTCTGCATCAACACGTTCATAGATGACCTCTGCTGCTGTATGCTGATGAGCAGCATAGTGCAACTTATTCTGAACTGTGGCAAAGAACATGTGAGTTAAGTTGTCCTGTGGATCATAATCTATACTTGTGGCAAATATGTCTGTCACCTGCTGATACAGATTGCGTTCACTACTGCGAATATCACGGATGCGTTGCAATAGTTCACGGAAATACCTACTACCTTTACCTTTCAGTCTATCGTCGTCAAGAGTAAAGCCCTTTTGAATAAACTCTCGCAAACGTACTGTTGCCCACTGGCGAAAACGAGTGGCCACCTGCGACTTCACACGAAAACCAACTGCAATAATCATATCCAGATTATAGTGGCTCATATTTCTGCGTACGCTTCTGTTGCCCTCCTGTCGAACTAACAAAAATTTTTTGTGAGTTCGTTCTGAATCTTGCTCGCCCTCACCATATATTTGCTTAATGTGATAGCTAACATCCTGTTGTGAGGCATCAAACAATTCCATCATCTGCTCCACATTTAGCCATACATCCTCACCTTCGAATCGTACATTAACTCGGGCTATTCCGTTTTCATCTTGGTAAATCAAGAATGCCTGATTTCTTTTCTCCAATTCGTTGTTATTATTTGCCATATCTCGTTTTGCTTGCAGAGTATTCAGTATCAAAACTTAATAATATCATAATGCAAAAGTACATAATTTACGTCGTATATCCAAGAGTTAACACACTAATCTTTACATTTCCAGCCTTAATAAGCTCTTCTCCGCACGAAATAATTGTGGAGCCGAAGGTCACTATGTCGTCAATAAGAAGAATATGTCGTCCTCGTATCTTCTCGCCGTTGACGAGTTCGAAGGCTCCCTTGACATTCTCCCTTCGTTCATAGACATTAAGGTGTGTCTGACTCTTGTGGAAGTGTTTGCGTCGCACAACATCGTCGAAGATGGGTATCGACGTTATCTCACTTATCCCTTCGGCTATCACCTTACTTTGGTTATAGCCTCTTTTCCATTGTCGTCTTCGTGACAGCGGGATGGGTATTATGCAGTCTATGCCGTCAAAGAAACCGCTGTCTTTAATCTCTGTGGCTACGATGCGTCCTGCCATCTCGCCAACATCAGGACGGTTGTAGTATTTCATCTTTCGGATAAACCTGCAATGTTCGGCATTTGGCGAATAGTATATCCAGGCGGTAGCATTTTCTATGGGTAGTAAGACATAGAAAAGTTTTGCGAGTTCGTTTTCTCTCTTTTGAAGGTGAAAATGGGTGCGGGGCATGTGTAAAAGACACTTCCCGCAGAACACATCTTCGCTGATTGAAAGTACTTCATGACAGTTAACGCATTGTCGGGGGAAGAGGATGTCTAATACTCTCTTTACTGTCAGCCTCAACGAGTTAACAATCGTCTTCATCGTAATCTGTATTAAGACATTGTCGTATAACGTCCATCGTAAAGCCTCTGCCTGCAGCAAAGCGTATCAGTTTCTGGGTGCGCTCGTACTCCGACGAGGCTTTGACACTACGACTTTTATTCTTCAGCAACTGGCGCAGGGTATCCACGTAGTTCTCCTGGTCAACCTCGTCGAGTGCCTCCCTGATAATTTCCTGTGGTATGCGCTTTGCCCACAGTGCCTGCTCCACCTTACGTCGTCCCCACTTATTATATACCACTTTATCTTTTACGAAGGCACGACAGTAACGCTCCTCGTCGATGAATCCGCGTTCCACGAGATGTTTGATGATACGTTCCTGAGCATCGTCGTCAACACCCCATCGCATCATCTTGTTGCGCATCTCCAGCACACAATGTTCACCGGTTACGCACAACGCCTCAAGACTCAGTCTCGCCTCCTCTTCACTCTTCTTCCTCGTCAGTTGTGTTGCCCTCATTGATAGATTCTTTTATCTTATCTTCAGAAATCAAGGTTATCACGTTGCCAAACACACCTATCGTTGCCACCTTAGAATCTCCGGAATACCTTATCTTTCCAACATTGAAGAAGAAGTAGTCGTCAACTTTAAGCATGGAGTCTATTACCGGATTGAGAATGTAGGGAGCAATCATCATAGCGATTCCTTTTGATAAATCACTTTCCTCCTTGCTTGCCTCATCTACCGCCAACATGCAGTACTCTTTAATCTTTTCTACGTGTTTTGCCTTGTCTGGCTTGCTGAAAGCCATGATAGCAAGAACAGCGACAAGAATTACTGTAAACCATAATCCTTTGTGGGAACGTGGTTTTTGCATATACTCACCGTTAACTTCCGTTGTGTTGTTTATACTCACAACGTTATTGATGGTAATATCCTTGCCACAATAGGCGCACTTCATAATTATTCCTGTTAGCTGTTCCTTCGTCTCAAGGTCGAAGGTGCTGCCACATTGCGGACACTTTACAGTTATATTTGTCATAGTATATCAAGTAATTTTGTGCAAAGATAGGAAAAATTCACATAATGCGTTATGCATTATGAATTTTTTCTGTACTTTTGCAGCATGATATTATTAAGTTTTGATACTGAGGAGTTTGATGTGCCCCGCGAACATGGTGTGATGTGGGACACGCTGAAAGAGGGTATGGAGGTGTCTGTAGAAGGCACCAACAGAATTCTTGACGTGCTGAAAGAGCACGGAGTGAAGGCTACGTTCTTCTGCACGGGAAACTTTGCCGAGAACGCACCCGAGGTGATGCAGCGCATCATGGACGAAGGTCACGAGGTGGCGTGTCACGGTGTGGACCACTGGAATCCGCAACCTACCGATGTCTTCCGTTCGAAGGAGATAGTAGAGCGCGTCACAGGACGTACTGCCTACGGCTATCGTCAGCCCAGAATGTTTCCCGTCAGCGACGAGGACATCGAGAAGGCAGGTTTCCTGTATAACTCTTCGTTGAATCCAGCCTTCATCCCGGGCAGATATATGCACCTCACGGAACCACGAACATGGTTTATGAGGGGTAAGGTAATGGAAATCCCCGCCTCAGTAACACCTCTTATCCGCTTCCCGCTGTTCTGGCTCTCGCTGCATAACCTGCCGGAGAGTCTTTATCACTGGATGGTGCGCCGCGTGGTGAACCACGACGGGTACTTTGTAACATACTTCCACCCGTGGGAGTTCTACGAGTTGAAGGAGCACCCCGAGATGAAGATGCCTTTCATTATCAAGAACCACAGCGGAAAGGCTATGGCAAAACGACTGGGTAATCTCATAGAGATGCTCAAGAAGCGTAACCATAAATTCATAACCTTTAATGAGTTTACACATGATCACATTAGCAACAGTATCTCCGTGTTACAACGAGTCTGAGGTGCTCGAGATTTCCGTCAGGAGGCTGACGGAGCTCTTCGAGCGAATGATAAAGGAGGGTAAGATATCTCCCGAATCGGTGATGGTATTCGTCAACGACGGCAGTCGCGACAAGACGTGGGAGCTTATCCAGAAGCTTCATAAGGAGAACCGCTTTGTGCGCGGCATCAACCTGTCGCGCAACGTGGGCCACCAGAATGCTATTATGGCAGGAATGGTTACGGCTCGCGAGTGGGCAGACGCTGTTGTTACCATCGATGCCGACCTTCAGGACGACATAGAGGTTATACCGCGTATGGTGGACGACTTCGAGAAGGGTTACGAAATTGTTTATGGTGTCAAGGTGTCGCGCCAGGCAGACCCGCTAATGAAACGTCTCTCGGCACAGGCTTTCTATAAACTGCAGAGCAAGATGGGTGTGGAGAGCGTCTTCAATCATGCCGACTTCCGACTGATGAGTCGTCGTGCTATCGAGATGCTTATGGAGTACAAGGAGAAGAACCTCTACCTCCGTGGACTTATACCTATGATAGGACTCAGCACCACCACCGAGGACGACGTCATCAGCGAACGTGTTGCGGGAAGTTCTAAATATACGCTGAAGAAGATGTTGTCGCTGGCACTTAACGGCATAGCAGCTTTCTCCGTGAAGCCTATATACCTTATATTATATTTAGGAGTACTCTTCCTGCTCATCAGCTTCGCAATAGCGATATACGTCGCTCACGCTATCATAGTAGGAACGGCAGCCAGCGGTTGGGCATCAATAATGCTCAGTATATGGTTTGTAGGAGGTGTGGTGCTTCTTGCCCTCGGCATCGTAGGTCTTTATATAGGCAATATATACAAAGAGGTGAAGCGCCGTCCGCTGTATCATGTGAGAGACGTGCTGTAGTCGCGCCTCATCATCTCCCAACAGAGTTTAAACCACACTATGGTGACAGGCAGCGCCTTCAGGGCGTATGGCTGCACCCACTCTTTGCGCAGATATGCTGGGAAGAGGTCGCTGGGCGACAAGCTGCTCAACACGAATACGAATACCAGCAGCGCGATGTCCCAGTTGTTACGCTTCCAGGGGACACAGGCATACCATATACAAACACCACAGAAGGCAATGATGTACGACGACGACTCCGAACCGGTGCTGAAGAGCACGGTGAACATAAGTACCGACGCGAGGAGCGTCAGTCGGAAGGCAACGTTACGATACTGTGATATGCGCAGATAGGGCAGCAGGAAAAGCACCAGTCCGCCACCTATGAGCCACAGGTCGCTGTATGACGCCACTCCCGAGATGCGACGTACCATTCCCAACAGCGAGATATTCGTTCCTATGCGGTGAATCTCCTCACCGACAGCACTCATATTCTCTGCATTCTTCGACGAGAGACTGTCGTACCAGTCGGCATATTGTCCTATGATATATTCAGGACTGCTGATGAGCATCGGGGCAACGAACATCACCACCGACCAGAACAGCAACGCCAGCACAAAGCGTCCCTTGTGACGTGAGAAGAAGAAGAATGCCAATCCCACAATGCCGTAAAGCTTCACGAAGGTGCCGAGTATTATGAAGAACGCCGCTGTGAAGTCGCGCTCACGTTCTATGAGGATGAACGAAAGGATTATTATAGCGGCAATAGCTACATTAAACTGCTGCATGAAGAGTCCCGTGAGCAGCTCGTGGGCACAGAACCAGAGGGTGAAGATTTCGAGGGTTGAGGGTTGAGGGGCGAGGTTGCGTATTGCGACATATAAGAAGAGTGCTAACGCCACATCCCACATTATCAGTCCTAACCATTCCGGAACGACGGCAAAGGGGGCGATGACCAACGAGAACAGCGGACCGTAGTGGTTCATGTCGCCATACTCCGCAGGGTAGTGGATAAACAGCGGCAGCTGATCTATGGTGTGCCAGAATGCTCCCCTGAAGATAAGGAAGTTGTTATGGTTGTGCATCTTGAAGATAGCTGCACATACTCCTATCAGTAGCCACAGCCCTAATAATGTCCTGTAGTCAGTCAGGAACCTCTTTGCTTTTTCGTTCATACCTTTTATTCGCCGCAGCAAGCTGCGACATACTTCAAAACTCTAAACTCTTAACTCTAAACTCTTAACTACAAACTCCGCTTCTTCCTCCGTCATTACCGGCGACATGGGCAGCGAGAGCTCCTGGCGGTGTATCTGTTCCGTTACGGGCAGCGTCATTGTGTTCCACTCCTTGTAGCACTCCTGTTTGTGGGGTGGGATGGGGTAGTGTATCAGTGTCTCTATTCCCTTCTCGCGGAGGTGCTGTTGCACTTCGTCGCGGTTCTCAGTGAGTATGGGGAACAGATGATAGACGTTCTGTGCGTCGGGAAGTAGTGTGGGCAGTGTTACGCCGCTGTCTGTGAGTCCTTCGTAGTATATCTTTGCTATCTGTCGGCGACGGTTGTTGTCCTCCTCCAGGTGGCGCAGTTTTACGCGGAGCACCGCCGCCTGCAGTTCGTCGAGCCGACTATTGCGCCCCTTGTAGCGGAACACGTATTTCCGTTCCGACCCGTAGTTGGCGAGCGAGCGCACCGTCTGCGCCAGCATCTCGTCGTTGGTAGTCACCGCTCCTCCGTCGCCCAGCGCTCCGAGGTTCTTCCCCGGGTAGAAGCTGTGGGCTGCTGCGTTGCCTATGCTTCCTGTGGTTCGTCCGTCGGCAGTACGACATCCGTGAGCCTGTGCGTTGTCCTCCACAAGTAGCAGACCGTGTTTCTTGCAGAAGTCACCAATCTTCTCGGTGTAGGCACATCTGCCGTAGAGGTGCACCAGCAGCACGGAGCGTGTTCGTGGGGTGACGAGACTCTCTAACTGTTCGTCGTCAATCTCGAGGGTGTTTATGCGTGGTTCGGCAAGTACGGGAACTAAGCCGTTCTCCGTTATCGACAGTATCGAGGCGATGTATGTATTTGCGGGTACTATGACCTCGTCGCCGGGTTTCATGAGCCCCATCTCGATGTAGGCACGATATATCCATATCAGTGCATCAAGACCGTTGCCGCAGCCCACACAATACTTGTTGCCTATGAACTGGGCATACTCCTCCTCGAAGCGGGCGTTCTCCTCACCTTGCAGGAACCATCCCGACTTCACCACGCGTGTCAGCGCCTCGTTAATCTCAGCGCTGTAGCGTTCTGTAATCTTTTGTAGGTCTAAGAACTTTATCACACTATGATGTCGAGGACGAAACGTGTTCCCTTAGTAAAGGCGGGGTCGATATACAGGTCGCCGCCCATATTCATAGCCATCTGCTTGCATATAGGCAGTCCCAGACCGTCGCCTGCTGTCAGGTCGTGGATGGTACTGAATGGCTTGAATACGTTGTCGCGGTCTTCCTCGGCTATTGTAGAACCGGTATTGCTTACAATAAACTGACTCTTGTGGGCACCACGACGAATGTACTCCAAGGTGATGTGTCCGTTGGCGGGAGTATATTCCGTAGCGTTGACGAGCAGGTGGTTGACGATTTGTGCTACGTAAGGCTTGTGAATCTTAGCGTACATCTTCGGTGCGTTAACCTTCAGCTCTACACCGCTGGCTGTCTTTCCGCGCATATCGCTCATCAATGCCTCGCAGAATACGGTTACGTCGGTATCTTCCAGTTCTAATGTCTTGCCAGCCTCGCACTCTAACTTCGAGAGTGTCTGGATATGCTCCGAGAAGTCCTTCAGCGCCTTCACCTCGGGCTTTGTAGCGTCGAGTTTCTTCAGCGTTGGGTCGAGCTGTGCCGAGATGTTGTTTATGAACTTCGCCTTCAGGGCGATGTTGTCCTGCTGGGTGGTGATAATCTTCTTCTGGTTGCGTGTCAAGAGAATGTAGCGCAACAGCGCTAAAGCACCGAGTACAAGGGCTATGGCGAGGGCTCCAGCGAGGATGCCAAGACCAATTATTGTCACCGTGCGTGCTGTTATAGAGCTGTCCTTGTCGGCTATTATTGCCTCGTTGTCGGCAATCTGCTTCTTCAGCGCCTTTATCTCGTCGGCATGCTTAATCACCGTCACAGAGTCCTTCCACGCCATATAGTTGCTATACGACTGTGCCACGAGGTTGGCACTTCCCGAGTTGCGACCGTTAGCGATGAGTGTTCTATACACCTCGTCAACCTTGTCGTACTCCTTCTGTGCTGTCAGCTTCGCAGCCATCTCCTTGAAGGTGGCATTACCCTTATCGTTCTGACCGAAGGTGTAGTGGAATATAGTCTTATTATATAGGTAGTCATTCTTCAGCGCTTCGTCGCCAGACTTGCTTGCGTGTATCGCCATATTATTAAGGTGCTCCTGAGCTGAGGCGCTACGACGCATCCTCATGTACATGTCGAAGCGGGCACGTGCCGTCTTGTAGTAGCCGGCAGACTTTGCCGCCTGACTCTGACCGCTCGACGCTATCTGTCCTTCAATGGTATGCAACTTCTCGAAGGCTTCGTGGTACATACCGCCTTTGTAGTACGACTCTACCTTCTTTACTCCTTCATCTACAGTCTGCTGAAGACCACCCTCCTGGGCAAGACAGCTGACAGAGAAGAAAACACTCAAAATGATGATTGATAATCTACTTTTCATAATCAGTATTTCGCTTTTAATTTTATTCTTCGGGTACAAAGGTACAATTAAGCGAGCGGAATACCAAAGGAAAATTAAATTTTTCTTTGTATTCCCGAGCGGAAGTACCTTATCTAAAGGTACGATTAAGCGAGGACAAAACCACATACCCTACACGGTACCTGACGGCTCGGAGTAGTTTCACCGCTTGAAACTCTGAGTTTCAACCCGTGAAACCAAGAGTTTCAAACAGAGAAACATTTCCGAAACTTTCAACGATGTAACGAGGTAGCGGGTTTTCGGTGCACGCACACAGCACCTTTTCTAACGCAAAGTTTACGTAAATTATTAAAAAAGTGGCACTTAAAAGTACGACGTATTGATTTTTTCTTTATATTTGCACCCCGAATATTGCTATAACTATTAACAATTACAACATAACTATAACTATTAATTAGTAAAAAGAACATGAAAAAACTATTACTTTTGATGTGCCTCTTCACCTTATTAGGAGGTACTAGGGTTTATGCGGATGATTACATTAAAGGAACCTGGGATAATTGGGACGAAAACGAATGGACAAAATGTAAATTTAACTATTCTGGGTCTAATGGTACAGTTACTCTTTATTTAAGAGCAGGTAAATACGATTTTAAATTTGTTCAAAATGGAGAAACTTGGATGGGAAATAATGGTGTTATGACCTATGGTAATAGCACAGGATGGACATTTGCTTCAGATAAAGGTAATTGTGGAATAGAAGCTCCAATATCAGGAAACTATACATTCAATGTGTCTTGGTCTGGTTCCACTCCTTCTATAAGTGTTGTTTATCCAGAAGGAACAGTGACGGTTTATCTGTATAATAATTTAGGTTGGGCAGCTCCATATGCTTATATTCTAGGCACTTCATATTGGGACAGTACTTTTGGATCCGGTTCAAAAGGTAGACCTGAAGGTATTGCTATGACGCAAGTAGGAAAATCTGATATATGGAAGGCAGAATATACTTTAAATTCTGCTACATCATGCATTGCTTTTGTTAAAGATAAGCAAGATGATTATAATAGTTTTTACCAAACAGAAGCTATTTATAAAGAAAATTTCAGTGCAGGAACTCCATTGTTTGTGCCAAATAAGGAAAATAGTCAAACAAAAAATGAAACAAAATATTATAACGATGGATCTTGGCAATATGTAATAACTCCAGGAAAGGATTACACAACTTACGTTACTTCTGACAAAGCAGACTTCACGGGTCTTGAGCTAAAGGCTTATAAGGCAACATCTGCCGACGCGAGTGGTGTGGTATTCGATGAGGTTGGTGCTGTTCCTGCTAATACTCCGCTGCTGCTTAAAGGTACTGCTCACACAACATATAATGTTCCTGTTGCAGCTTCTGCTGACGCTATAGATGATAACAAACTTGTTGCCGGTGACGGAACAACAACAATTGGTGGCGATAGCAAATACGACTATATACTTTCTGACGGCTCATTCTATCGTGCAAATGAAGGTACAGTAGCTGTAGGTAAGGCTTATCTGCACTTAGATAGTGATCCTCTTGCTGGTGGCGGTAACGGAAAACTCTCAATTATTTTCAACGATAACGAAACTAATGGAATTAAGTCAATAGAAAATAGAGAGTTGAGAAGTGAGAATTCTGATTACTATAACCTCGCAGGTCAGAAAGTAGGTAAGAACTATAAGGGAATTGTAATCGTGAATGGCAAAAAGATGTTGAACAAATAATTTGAGGGAGGAAAAGACGATGAAAAAATCATATATCAATCCAAATACAGAAATACATGAAATAGAAATGCAGCAGATGTGTGCAGCAACAAAGGTTTCTATTAGTAATGAAACAAGGTCAACATCTTCTGCAGACGCTAACGAATACGAAATGACTGGTGACAACACCAGCATTTGGGACGAAGAGGAATAACACTCCCTCTACTAACAAATAAAAGTAAATCGCTCGGGCAATCCCCGGGCGATTTTTCTTTGCCCATGTTTTGTCTATCGCCTTTTCCAAATAATCAGTTTTATTTTGCTAATTATTTGTTATTTCAGTATTTATTATTATTTTTGCAAACGAATAGAGATAATATCTGAGATATATGGGAAAACTGATGCTTCTGCTTTACTTCATTCTCTCTGTTTTTCCTGCAGATGCTACAGAGAATCGTCGCCATATACATGTAGTGCGTCGCGGTAGCAAAAAATCTCACAGGGGAAACACAGTGGCTAAGATATGGATAGAGGAGAATGGCGCAAAGAAAATAGAAGTGGCGTGGTCAGAACTTAGTTCTGATGAGGAAGTAGAAGTTTTGAAGGCTATTGATGAACACTGGGAAGAACTTAACAAGCTTATCGACGATGTGTTCGCAGGAAAAAAGATACAAATAAAAAGAATAAAATAAAATAGGAGGACAAAAATATGTGTAAATATAAAGATACCAATTTGGGCATAAAGAAACTTGACTTCAATGTTAAGCGTGGCGCTATGGCTGCCTATCTGACAGATGGGCGTGAAATTATAGTGCCAGTATCTATGTTTCCTGACATAAAGCAGCTGTCAAAGAAACAGCGTGAGGACTATATGATAATGGATGACCAGTATTTTTCATTCGAATCGCTAAGCAAGATTTATTCTGTAAAAGACCTATTGAGATTATAAGAACGAAGCTAAATAGGCATCTGTAAAAAGTAAGAGGACGAAGAGGAATAACACTCCCTCCACTAACAAATAAAACCAAATCGCTCGGGCAATCCCCGGGCGATTTTTCTTTGCCCAAAATGTAAAAGGAAAATTTGGAGCGTAACAAAAAAATGCTTACCTTTGAGCAGTTTAAATAACATCATACTGCTTTGGGAAGAATAGAGGAGAAGAGGAAATACGCTGGGGAGAAGAAAGCCTCAATGAAACGACGCGACGACGGTCACGACTACACGGAACGTCGTATGTATATGATTACAATAGAGGTGGAGGGACGACGCCCGCTCTTCGGTAGACTAAAGGGTAATCCGCTCGCACAAGACGGGAGTGGTGACGAACCGGACATAGAACTTACAGCCTTGGGAAAGGCTGTGAGGGATGAGTGGCTCGGCATCCCGCGCTATTTCCCGCAGATAGAGGTAATGGCGGTACAGATGATGCCGGACCACCTGCACGGCATTCTGTTCGTGAAGGAGCGGCTACCGGTGCACCTGGGGCAGGTTATCTCTGGGTTCAAAGCGGGGTGCAGGAAGGCGCAAAGGGCGCTCGCGGCGGGGAAAGCAGCGGCGGGGGAAGCAGCGGCAGAGCCGCTGCGTACGGAGAAGGGGGCGGCGGCGGAGCCGCCACGTACGGAGAAGGAGCCGCCACGTACCGAGAAAGAGCCGCTGCGTACGGAGAAGGGGGCGCGTTCTCTGCAGGCGGCGGCTGCGCCGCTGCAACTGCCGACGTTGTTTGCCAAGGGCTATAACGACCTTATCCTTCGCTCTTACGACGAGCTGCCGGCTTGGTGTAACTATTTGCGCGACAACCCTCGTCGTCTGCTTCTTCGTCGTGCTTGCCCTCAGTGGTTGCGCCCTGTCTTTGGCATCACCATAGGGGCTTATACTTGCAGCGCTATAGGTAATAGGGGGTTGCTTAGTGCTGAGCGCAGGGTTCAGGTGCGTGTGTCGCGACGGCTTGTCGGTGAGGCTTTGGACCGTGAGGTGGAGCGTTTCCTTGCTCTTGCACGTAGTGGTGCGGTGCTTGTCTCTCCTGCTATCTCGCCTGGTGAGAAGCGCATAATGAGGAGTGCTTTTAACGAGAAACTACCTGTTATTGTTATTGTGGAGAACGGGTTTACTCCGATGTCGAAGCCGCACGGTGAGCAGTTCTATGCTTGTGGGGAGGGACGACTGCTTATCCTCTCGCCTTGGGAGCACCATAATGAGAAGAGGAAAGTTACTGCGCAGCAGTGTGGTGACATGAACCTTCTGGCTTGGGAGGTATGTAGGTGAATATTAGAGAAATGCTTGGTACTTTCAACAATAATGTGTATCTTTGCGCCAAAACAGTACTGTTATGAGTAAGATATCTGTAGTTATCAATACCTATAATGCTGAGGAACACTTGCAGAAGGTGCTCGACGCGGTGAAGGACTTCGACGAGGTGGTGGTGTGCGACATGGAGAGTGGCGACAACACGGTAAAGATTGCGGAGAAGAACGGCTGTAAGGTGGTGACATTCCCTAAGGCGAACCATAAGAGTGCTGAGCCGGCACGTACCTTCGCCATACAGTCGGCAACGAGTGAGTGGGTGCTGGTGGTTGACGCCGACGAGATAGTAACGCCCGAACTACGGGAGTATCTTTACAAGCGCATCGCTGAGCCCGACTGTCCGCAGGGACTGTATATTCCACGTATAAACCTCTTTATGCAGCGCGAGCAGCACAGTTCTTATCCCGACTACCAACTGCGTTTCTTCGTGCGCGAGGGTACTGAGTGGCCGCCGTATGTGCATACCTTCCCGACGGTGAAGGGACGTACGGAGTACATACCACGAAGACGTAGGGAACTGGCGTTCCGTCATCTTGCCGACGACACGATAGCGTCGCTGATGGCGAAGACGAATAGCTATACGGATAATGAAGTATATAAGAGAGGAAAGGCTACGGGTAGGCGAGCGGAGCTCGGGAATGAGAGGAGAGAGGAGAGAGGAGAGAATGAAGGAGAGAGGAGAGAGGACACAAAGGCACATAACTACGGGGTGTGGGCGCTGTTCTACCGTCCTTTCTGGCGTGCGTTCCGCAACTACTTCCTGAAGGGAGGATGGCGCGACGGTAAGCGCGGCGTCATACGTGCTGGTATGGATGCCGTCTATCAGTTTGTGTTGGTGGCGAAGGCTATAGAAGCAAAAATAAAGAAGTAGGGCACGATTATCAGTCGCAGCGGAGCTGCGACGTACTTAAAATAACGCTAAGCGCTAACTTAATCCCAAAGATTCTTTGTCTTGGTGCTGCGGAAGATGGTGAGGACCTTCTTCCAGCGCGAGCGCTCGATGTCTTTTTTGAGTTCGAGGGTATGGTCTTTTGGTGCATCGAAGGGTTCGCCACGATGTAGTATGTCGCGGATGAAGGAGCCTGAGGTGATGCCCCACTTGCGTAGGAACTGCAGGGAGCCGTCGTTCTTTACTATGCGGTGGGTAGAACGTGCCTCGAAGTGATATACACGACTGCGGTCAACACCCTTGAAGAGACGCACTCCTGCCATCCATAGCTTTGCGGAGAAGTCGGGGTCGCTATACATTCCCGGCGAGAACTCTATGCTGTACCCGCCTACTAAGTCCCATAGGTCCTTATGAACAACGTTTGGAGGCCACGTGGCACCGAGCCAGTCGCCGTGAGGCAGTGTGGCGTACTCGCGCAGCAGACGTTCCTCGTCGAAGCTCTCTACCGTCTCGCCGTAGTTAGCTGGGGCGATGACACTCTTGCAGAAGAAGGGTCGCGGCTGGATGAGTGTAGAAGAGAGGAAGAACATCTTATGTCCTATGCGCTTGATCTCCTCAACGAGAGCTGTGTCCCATCCCGGACAGACGTACATATCGTCGTTCATAAACATTATGTAGTCGGTGGTAGCGAGAGGACGCAAGCCGTTGAGGGCGTAGCACACACCGATATTCTCCTCGGAGTGAGTATGTTTATAACCCTTCTGGCGCACCCATTCCAGGGTGCCGTCAGAGCCGTCGTTGACGTGGATGAGTATCTCGTGCTTGTATGCTGAGTTCTTCTCTATGCTCTCTATGCAGAGCTTCAGGAAACCGAGGTTGTTCCAAGAGGGGATAAGTATTGAAAACATCTTGATTATTTACGATTTGACTATTTACTATTTACTATTCACGTATCTTGGGTTCTTGTCCTTAAAGAGTTTATCGATGAGGCTTTTCAGTCGGCGGGCGGTGTTCGACTTATGAACATATACCGGAGTGTCGCTGAGTTGCAGGTTACGTATGAGGTCAAGTTCCTCCTCTTCCGAGAGGTTCTTGAGGTAGCTCTGCAGCATCACGTCCTTAGCCTTTTCTATCCATGCGGGTTTGTTGCTCCAGTAGTGAGCTATTAGCGACTTTGCCTCGCGGAGTTTTGTCAGTTCGTACATAGCTATAGACAGTGAGTACTGTTCCACCACGATGGGTTCGGCACCGTCGTCGAGCATACCGTCGCAGATGGCGAGGGCGGTGCTTACAACCTTGCGGACCTTGTCGGCAGGGATAGCTACGACACCCGCTGTCCACATGTGGTGTTCCTTGCTTAGGGTGATACCTTCGTAGGTATGTCCTGCTACGGTGTTCCACATACTCAAGGACTTTCCCTTCATCTGTGCGGGGTGTCCCTCGTCAACGTCCATCATTCCGTGACCCTCCTTGAGCATGTCCTTCATCTTATTCAAGTCGCCATAGAGGAAGGTGTCGCCGTCGAGGTACAGCATATCGTCGTCGGGGTAGTTCTCTACAATGAGTTCCATAGCCTTTATCTTTGCGCGCCAGAAGAAATGGTGCTTACCTTCCCACTCTTTTATCTTGTCGTCGGTGACGGGGATGATCGAGGTGCGGGGTGCGAGGTGCGAAGGGTAGTACTCGGGACAGGTGGTGACAACGATAATGCGGTCCTTGTCGGTCATCTGCGCCCGAAAACTCATCATAGAGAATCGTGCCTGGAGGTGGTACTCCATTTTGTTGCCGAAAACGAGGTAAAAGATGGTCATCTGGGTTTATTTATTATTTTACTATTTAGGATTGCGGCGGAGCCGCAATGTACGGAGAAATTTTAAACTATGTTTTTAAAGAGGTAGTCGAATTTATGGAACGACGCGGCGGTGATAGGACGGGAGGTGTCGCTAAGCCAACAGAGAGGGGCGTCGTGATACATCGATGCCACGAGGGTGAAGGTGCTGGGAGGACCAATGAGGTAGTCGCAGTGAGACAGCAGACAGAGGTCTTCGCCAGGATTGCCGTCGGGGAAGGTGAGGGACACGGGAAGGGAAGACAATTCCTTTCGGTAGTACTCCTTGTTGAGTGTAGGGTCGTTGCCGCAGATGAATATATGTACGAGGTGCGAAGGTTGAGGGTGGATGGAGGGTAGGTTATTTATGAAGCTCTTTATTACTCGCACGTACTCCTCGTCGGTGAAGTAGAACTGTCCGTTCTGCCACGTTTTGTAGTCGCCGCGACGGATGTGCACGCCAAGTCTTATAGAAGGTTGTGGGTTGAGGGCTGAGGGTTGAGGTGTGTCGGGCTGTGCGTTCAGTGTGCGTTGCGCTGCCTCTTCCACTTCGGGCAGGAAGGTGAAGAGTTGCAGTATCTCCGACTTGTACTTCAGGAACAGGTCGTACCAGCGTGCGTACCATCCCGTTGCTACGACGTAGCGTTTGTTGAGCATTATCTGTTCCTGCTCTGTGGTCGATGCGTTCTCGTCGTCGAAGTGTACCACAGGGATGAGTTTTAGCTTTGCCGCATATTTGGCAACGACATAGCAAAAGAAGTTGTGGTAGGGTGTCTTACATATCTTAAAATACGGATACTTATAGGCGAAGCGCATAGACATAGTCTTGCGGTTATGCTCGCGTCCCCAAGCATAAAGATGTGCATACTGCAGAATGTTGTTGCACAAACGCCCTTTATCGTGTACGAATATCATGTTAATTCATAATTCATAATTCATAATGCATAATTAGGCATAGACCCTTCCTGTTTCCCGATCCACATGGTCGCGCAACCACTCTTCGCGTCCTCGCTTCCATCGGTTATGACTCCACAGCCAGAACTCAGGCTGTCGTTGTATGTTCTTCTCCAGCATACGACAGTACTGTTCTGTAATCTCGAACTCCTTCATCTTCGTCGGCTCGTAGGTTATTAGCTTAAACTCCCACTCGTAGTATCCGCGTCGTGGTCGGTAGCCGTCCACGTAGAATATTGCGTGGTTCAGTCGTCGGAGTATCTTCTCTGTTCCCGTGAGCACAGGAGTGTCGTGATTAAGGAAGTCCGTCCAGTAGTGTATGTTGTTCCAGAACGGCACCTGGTCGGCGATATATCCTATTATCACGGGTTGTCCCTGTTGTTTGTACTTAGTGATGACGCGCAGTGTCTCCGCCATAGGTATGCAGATGCTACCGAAGCGCTCGCGCATGTGTTTGAAGAGACGGTCGAAGTCGGCATTCTCCAGCACGTGGTATATCTCACCGCATACTGGATTCGACTTCAAGGAGAGCGGCAACGTCGTTACCCACTCCCAGTTGCAGTAGTGACCGAGGTACAGTCCGCACGACTGTCCCTTCTCGATGGCTTCGTCGAGCAGCTCTGTTCCTTTGAACGTGCAACGACGCATCATCTCCTCCTTGCTTATAGTCATCATCTTCAGACTCTCCACCATATAGTCGCAGAACCACTTGTAGAAGCCCCGTTCAATGCGACATATCTCGTCCTCCGTCTTCTCGGGAAACGAGTCGGTGAGGTTCTTACGTACTATCTTCCTGCGATACCTTATAACATAGTATGCCAGGAGGTAGAAGAAGTCAGACAACACATAAAGCACTCTGAACGGGAGCAACGACAGCCCGTATATAAGTGCATAGACGATATAATATAGTAGTTTCTTCATAATCTTACTTTCTTAGAACTTAACGTGACAAAACGGGATATTACCTATCTGTGCCGCCCTACGAGGGAAGCCGCTGTTATACATGAGTCCTGTCTGCAGGAGGTACGCACGTTCCGCACGACTTATCATCATGAGGTCGAGGAACGACTTTAGGTTTACCTCGAACGGAATGTTCTCGCTCCAGTCCATGTGAGCCACCTTCCCGTGAACGACATAGACGAAGTCGAGGCGTCGTGATGCCTCTTCAAGGAAGCGGTTGCTGTCGGCAGTAACAAGAACTTTTTTGTCGGGAATGGCCCTGTGAAGTTCCTCAATCTTGTTGATGCACCTGTCTATGAGTTCCTGCTGGGCAGCGGGTTCAAGGGTGGTGTAGTTGTCCTCTTTGAAGTCACCGAGGAGCTGCTGGAAGCGGAGGGTCATAGTGACGTAGCCCCCGCCAGTATTGAGATTTGCGAGGTGCGTATCGAGAGCCTCTTGTAATGCTGGTGACGGACGGAAGAGCTCGTTGAAGCGTTCACTGAACTTACCGCCGCGCTGCAACAGGTGGGCGTTGGTATATACGTGGACTTGCTTTGTGGCTTTCTGCATACACTGCTTTAGGTACAGCCGTTGGAAGGGCAGCTCCACGTGGGTGCCGTTGCTGCCGCAATATACCACCGACGAGTCCTGAGGGTTATAGCACAGCTCCTCCTCGCTGACGCGCCAGTCGAAGGTAGCAGGAACGAGGTAGTCGTCAAGACGGAAGGGGTGCACGAAGTATATGCGGAAGTCGTAGCCCAACTGTTTGCACACATCGTAGGTAGAGATGATGCCACGCAGACGGTCGGCAAGACCACCGTGCTTGGTGCGTCCGTCAACCATATACACCACCATCTTGCGCTCGTTCTTGGCGCGCGGAGCATCCTCGGAGTAGTAGCCGTCGAGTTCTGCAGCCTTGCGGCGCCACTTCCCTCGCTGCTTAAACAGGTTCTGGAATACGTTCTGTATCTCCTTGCCTATGCTGTGTAAAAGACCTTCGTGGCCTAAGATTTCATATTTCATAATTCGTTTTTTATTGCGGCGGCGGAGCCGCTTCGTACGGAGAACGACTATCAACTCCTACGGATGTAGGCGGTCCTGCGTCATTCGTTCCATATATTGTTGTATTATAGCCTTCAGCTCCAGCTCCATCCTCTTGTCAGCCTCCTTCAGTTTGTTCTTCTTCATCAGCGAGTCGTTGAGGCTGTAGTATCCTATGACCTTCTGTCCGTCGAACTGCATGACGTGTCCGTGTTTCACATACTGATATACGCCGTTGAGGTAGTTCACCGCCCAGGTGTCCTCGGCGGGAGTGTTCAGCACGTCGATGCCTATGGCGAAGTACGGCTTCTGGTAGTTTAACAGTCCCATGATGGTAGGTAGGATATCTATCTGCTGTGCTATCTTGTCCTGCATCTCAGGGTTCTTGTCTGTCACCCCAGGCTCATATATAATTATAGGTGCCGTGAAGATGCCTAAGTCCGTCTGGTACTCCGCGTGGTCGCTCATGTTGGTGTGGTCGCTGGTGAGCACGAAGATGGTATTCTTGAACCACGACTGCTTAGAGGCGCTTTCGAAGAATTTACCCAGTGCCATATCCGTGTAGCGGATACACTTGTGCATTATCATTCCCTCCTCGGGGAACGTTTCTTTGTATTTCTCGGGCACCACGTAGGGGTGATGACTCGATGCAGTGAATACCGCCGTCATGAAGGGTTCCTTCATCTCCGACATCTTCGTGGCGTAGTATTGCAGGAACGGCTCGTCCCATATCGCCCACATGCCGTCGAAGTCGTCGTCGCCGCCAAAGCGCTTGTCCCGGTCGTAGTCCTCGCGACCGTAGTAGTTCTTAAACCCCGTGCTGCGGGCAAAAGCCATAAATCCCATAGAGCCGCGTTGTGCTCCGTGGAAGAATGCCGTCTGGTAGCCCTCGCCGGCAAGTAGCGATGCTATGCCGCTGACGTGGTTCATTGATGCCGGCGTCAGGAAGAAAGGCTCAACGAACATCGGTATGCTGCTGAGTACCGACGGCATACCGTCGATGCTCTTGCGTCCGTTGCTGTAGGAGCGTGTGAAGGTTATGCTCTTGCTGATGAGTTTGTCTATGTTCGGTGTGTAGCCCTTGTATTTACCGTTCTCAAGAGTCTTGTTGAGTGCTCCGATGTATTCGCGTGCGAAGCTCTCGACGATGATGACGACAACGTTCTTTTTGAGTGAAGAATTCTTTTGAGTGAAGAGTGAAGAGTTTTCTTTCTTTGGGTTGTGTATCGGATTATATATCGCCGCCATCTCTTCCTCGCTGTCGAAGTATTGTGGCACCACGAAGACATCCTTGCCGATGGTGCGGTAGAGCGAGAAGGGAGTGTTGAGCACCAGCGCCGCCTCCACAGGACGGTTGACGTACTGGTTGGCATTGCTGATGGTAATGGGACGTACGGCGGTGGTGAAACCTCCGCGGATGCCTGCCACAACAAACGGTGCCAGGAGTGCTAACGAGAGTAGTGTGGCGAGGTCGTATTGCCACCATTTAAGTGAAGAGTGAAGAGTGAAGAGTGAAGAATTCTTTTGAGTGAAGAGTGAAGAATTCTTTGGACGGTAGAGTTTCCATAGGGCATAGATAACGACAGCGAAGATAAGTACCAGGTACCAGTGGTTTACTGCCTCTTTAAGGAAGATAGACCCGAGGTTGCCCTCGTTGGAGAACTCGCTGAAAACCGTCGTCGTAGTACGTCGTGTGGTGAAGCGGAAATATACGGAGTCGCACAGGTTCGTGGCGAGGGCTGTTCCGTTGACGATGAGGAACACCCAGCGACATACAGCATGATACGCCTTCGTCTCCTTATAGTGAAGAGGGAAGAGCATGAGGACGATGTACGGGATGTTAGTGACGAGGATTGCCGACGTGTCGAACATCAGACCGCCGCCAAACATCTCCATAAGATGCGTGAACGTCAGTCCCTGCTCGAAGTAGCTATAGTTGACAAGCAGATACACCACGCGTGCTACGAAGTAAACGACGTAGATGAGCATCAGGTTCCACAGCACCGAACCTAATGGCGTTAGTAATATCTTTAGTTTGTTATTCATATCTCCCTGTTCCTTAACCCCCTCAGTTTTTTCGACTCCGTCTGCAGTATAGCCTTGCTTATCTTCACCATACGTTTGGCGTCGCTGCTCTTGTTGACGATGAGGCTGTTGGAGTTCAGGTCATAGACCATGAATCCTGTGCTGTCCACCATCGACATTCCGTTGTTGTAGTTATGTACTGCGAAGGGGTATGTATAGCTGCTGCTCATGACGTCACGACTGAAGTAGAACTCGTCGTGCGGTAGTTTCATCTGTCCTAACAGTGTTGCGGCGAGGTCGCTCTGGTTACAAATCTTCTCTATGCGTCGCGGCTCTTTTATAGCTCCTCCGAGCCACAGCATAGGCACGTGGTCGTGGTCCTCGTGTTCGAAGTTCACCCCACAGTGAGAATATCCGTGGTCGGGAAGGAGTATCACGAGGAGGTTGTCCCATTCGGGCGACTTCTTCATATCCTCGATGAAACGTCCTATGCACTCGTCGAGGTAGTTGAACGAGTTGAGTATGGGGTCGCTAAGACGGTGTGTCGGTACGTCCCAGGGCTCGTGACTCGAGAGGGTGGAGAAACCTATCAAATACGAGGTGCGAGGTGCGAGGTGCGAGGGCGCGTGGTTTGTGTTATTCTTTATGCGAGCGGCGAGGGTGTTGAAGGTTATGTCGTCGCGGACGCCCCACTTGGCAGAGTTCTGCTCCTCTATGGTGTAGTCCTTCATCCACGTTATTTGATCGAAGCCTGCCGAGAAGAGGTAGCTGCGCATATTGGTGAAGTTGATGTCGCCGCCGTAGATGTACGATGTGGCGTAGCCCTTTGCCTTCAGTGTCTTGGCGATGCTTGGCAGGTGGCGCGACATCGACGGCATCTTCATTATCGAGAAGCGTGGGAACGACAGGAAGCCGCTCCACGTGCACAGCGTGCCGCGGTCGGTACGGAAGGAGTTGGCATACATGTTACTGAAGTAAACGCCCTCCTTGACAAGTTTGTTGAAGTAAGGCATGACCTCCTTACGGTGTCCTATATCCTCGGTGAAGATACCTCCGCAGCTCTCCATGAGTATGATGACGATATTCGGTCGGGTGGTCCTGAGAAGACTGTCGGCATCGACACTCGTCGTGGGGTACAGTCCGTCCATCACCCTGCTGCGCTCCGACTCGTCCATAAAGTTATAGTCAGGAACATCGCTGGCGGTATCTTCGAGCGACGAGAAGAAGCTGAACACGGGGTTCACCGCCGAGTGATTCAGGAACTGGTTGTCGGAGTAATATACCTGACCAATGTTTGTCGTCGATTCACTTAAACCGCCCCTGATGCCGATGATGAAGACAGGTATAATAGCCAGCATTATAACCGTAGTGAGGATACGTTGTGTGGTAGTATTCTCGTCGTCGTTTATCCTGTTGAGGAAACTCAGTCGCGGTACCGTAAGGGCGAGGTATATGAAAAGTGCTATGAGGAGCATGATGACAAAGCCTGCCAGCAGGAAACCTACGGAGACGCTTGCCACAGCCTCCTTGGGTGTGGCGAGGTACTGCAGACACGATGAGTCGAGTTTAAAGTTCCAGAAGTTGTAGAGCACGGTGTCGAAGACAAACGTCAGGGCGAAGACCACAGCAATGAAGCCGTAGTATATGTGGAAGAGAATCCTCGGCACCCTTGTCCATATCGATACGAGTATTGCCAGGAAGGGGAGTATGAGGAAGTATAGTGCTGTGCTCAGGTCAAGACTCAGTCCGTGATATATAGCCTGCATGTGGTCCGAGAACGAAACACTTTGATCTGTTCCGTTGTAGAGCATGAACAGTACTTTCGCATTAACAAAGGTAAGTACTATCAGCAGGTAGATCTTTAATAGATAAAGCAGTCGTTCTTTCATTCTACAGGCTTTGCATGTCGTTGAGCTTCTTGTAGTAGCCGTCGAGTTTCAGCAGTTCCTGATGGGTACCGCGTTCCACTATGCGTCCTTCGTGGAGCACACATATCTCATCGGAGTTCTTGATAGTCGATAGACGGTGTGCAATAGCTACTGTGGTACGTGTCTTCATGAGTCGTTCCAGTGCGTCCTGTACCAGTCGTTCGCTCTCGGTGTCCAGAGCCGACGTTGCCTCGTCGAGGATGAGTATCGGTGGGTTCTTAAGTATTGCTCGTGCTATGCTGACGCGCTGGCGTTGTCCTCCGGAGAGTCGTCCGCCGCGGTCGCCGATGTTGGTGTCGTAACCTTCCTCGGACTGCATGATAAACTCGTGGGCGTTGGCAATCTTCGACGCGCTCTCAATCTCTTCCTGCGTGGCGTTCTCAACACCGAAGGAGATGTTGTTGCGGAAGGAGTCGTTGAAGAGGATAGCCTCCTGGTTGACATTACCTATGAGCTTGCGCAGGTCGTGGACACCGAGGTCCTTGACGTTGATGCCGTCGATGAGCACCTCGCCCTCCTGTACGTCGTAGTAACGAGGAATAAGATCGACGAGTGTCGATTTTCCTGAGCCCGACTGTCCCACGATGGCAATTGTCTTGCCCTTAGGAATTACGAGGTTTATATCTTTAAGCACATAGTGGAGGTCTTTGCCGTTCTTGTATGCGAAGGACACGTTGCGGAACTCTATCTGGTGCTCGAAGCTCTCTATTCTCTTTGGGTTCTCGGGGTCTATGATGTCGTTCTCCGCCATAAGAATCTTATCGACACGCTCCATTGACGCCAGACCCTTGGGGATGTTATAGCCTGCCTTTGAGAATTCCTTCAGCGGATTGATGATGCTGTAGAGTATGACGAGGTAGTAGATGAACGTTGAGCCGCTGATGGTAGCGTTGTTAAGCACCTGCACACCACCGAACCACAGCACGATGATAATCATCACCGTTCCTAAGAACTCACTCATAGGATGCGCCATCTGCTGACGGGTGTTCACCCATTGTATGTTGTCGCGGTATTCGTTGTTTATGCGGGCGAACTTATCGTTCATCTTACCCTCCGCGTTGAATGCCTTGATGATGCGCAGTCCTCCGAGGGTTTCCTCGACAACACTCATCGTGTCGCTCCACAGTGACTGTGCCTTCACGGAGTTCTGTTTCAGCTTTCTGCCGATATAACCCATGAGCCATCCCATCAGCGGCACGAAGACGATGGTGAACAGCGTCAGCTGCCAAGAGATGATGACCAGTGTGGTGAAGTAGGCTATGATGAGGATAGGGTTCTTGAAGAGCATGTCGAGACTCGACATTATAGAGCTCTCAATCTCCTGGACGTCACCACTCATGCGGGCAATGATATCACCCTTGCGCTCCTCGGAGAAGAAGCCCAGCGGCAGCGACGTTATCTTTTGGTACAGTTGGTTGCGGATATCACGTACAACACCCGTGCGTATAGGGATTATCGACGCTGACGAAAGGAAGTAAGCTCCCGTCTTGAGGAATGTGGCGAAGGCGAGGAACAGTCCTATCAGCAGCAGCGTTGTCGTAGGACCCATGTCGATTATCAACTCCTGAACGTAGTAGTTCATGTTGTTGCTCACCGTCTCCTTAAGGTCGCCCTCAGTCCAAGGTCTTAAATCAACTTGTCGCAATGACTCCTCGGTCTTGAAGAGGATGTTCAAGATAGGGATGATGGCTGCAAACGAGAAGATGTTCAGTATCGCAGAAAGGATATTGAAGATTATCGTCAGCACCAGATACTTCTTATATGGCGGTACGAAGCGTCGTAATATTTTTATGAATTCCTTCATATTTGTTCTTTGCCTTTTAGTGTAGCACTACTGCTCTCCGTAATCGTAACCTTCACCGTCTCTCCGACGTGGTGACGGCCTTTGTCGAACACCACCATCTTGTTCTGTTCGGTACGTCCGCAGAGCTGTTCGCGAGAGCGTTTGCTGAAGCCCTCGACAAGTACGTCGAAGGTCTTCCCTACATCCTCGGCATTGCGCTGGGCGGAGATCTTGTTCTGTAGTTCGATAAGTTCAGTCAATCGACGCAACTTCACCTCTTCGGGAACATCGTCGGGGAGATGTTTCGAGGCGTAGGTGCCCGGGCGCTCAGAGTATTTAAACATAAAGGCGGAGTCGTAACCCACCTCGCGCATCAGCGACAGGCTCAGCTGGTGGTCCTCTTCCGTCTCACTATGGTAGCCCACGAAGATGTCGGTAGATAGTCCGCAGTCGGGTATGATACGACGTATTGCCTCCACGCGCTCCAAGTACCATTCGCGGGTGTATTTCCTATTCATAAGGTGTAGTATCCTGTTGCTGCCGCTCTGTACCGGCAGATGGATGTGCTTGCAAACGTTAGGCATCTCGGCAATGACGCGCAGTGTCTCGTCGCTCATGTCCTTGGGATGACTCGTGGTGAACCTCACCCTCATCTCCGGTGCCGTCTCGGCCACACGACGAAGCAGTTTTGGGAAATCACAATTGTCAATTTTCAATTCAGGATTTTCAATTCTGTATGAATTCACGTTCTGCCCTAACAGCGTAACCTCCTTGAAACCGCGGTCGCGCAGGTCGGCAACTTCGCGGAGTATGCTCTCGACGTCCCTTGAACGCTCACGTCCACGGGTGTAGGGCACTATGCAGTAGTGGCAGAAGTTGTTGCAGCCGCGCATGATACTCACATAACCGCCAATCTTATGACCTAAGCCTATGCGCTGAGGAACAACGTCGCGGTAGGTCTCTGTGGTGGAAAGCTCAATGTTTATGGCCTTCTGTCCTAACTCTGCCTGCGCAATGAGGTCTGGCAGCGACATGTATGCGTCGGGACCCGCAACAAGGTCCACACCGTGATTCTCCAGCAGATCGTCCTTAACACGCTCCGCCATACATCCCAGCACACCGATAATGAGTCGGGGCTTATTACCTCGTAACTCGTCCTTCGTACCTCGTAACTCTTGTAAACGATGATATATCTTCTGTTCAGCATTGTCACGCACCGAGCAAGTATTAAGGAATACCGCGTCTGCTTCGCTCACGCTATCACAGGTTTCGTAGCCTGCCATCTGCATGACGGAGGCAACAACTTCGGAGTCGGCAACGTTCATCTGACAGCCGTATGTCTCTATAAATAACTTCTTCACGGCTGCAAATATACAAAAAATAATCAATTATGAATTATGAATTATGAATTATTTTGTACCTTTGCAGCCAAATATTTATAAAAGAACAGAATTATGGAACAGACTCTTCTCATTTACAATACTCTTCACAGGCAGAAGGAGCGCTTCGAACCCATCAATGCGCCGCACGTCGGAATGTATGTCTGCGGACCTACCGTCTATGGCGATCCGCATCTGGGACATGCCCGTCCGGCAATAACGTTCGACATCCTTTTCCGCTATCTTAAACACCTCGGTTACAAGGTGCGCTACGTTCGTAACATCACCGACGTGGGACACCTGGAGCACGATGCCGACGAGGGTGACGACAAGATAGAGAAGAAGGCACGCTTGGAGCAACTTGAACCAATGGAGATAGCCGAATACTACACCCGTCGCTACCACCAGGCTATGGACGCCTTAGGAGTGCTGCCGCCATCAATAGAGCCCCACGCCACAGGACATATCCTGGAGCAGCAGGAACTGGTGCAGCAAATCCTCGACAACGGCTTCGCCTACGAGAGCAACGGAAGCATATATTTCGACATCGAGAAGTATAACGAGAAGTACCACTACGGAAAACTCTCGGGACGTACCCTCGAGAATATCAAGGATGCCAGCCGCGACCTCAGTGGAGTGGGCGAGAAGAAGAACCAGGCAGACTTCGCACTGTGGAAGAAGGCATCACCGGAGCACATCATGCGCTGGCACTCGCCGTGGAGCGACGGTTTCCCGGGATGGCACTGCGAGTGTACCGCTATGGGGCGCAAGTACCTCGGCTCACACTTCGACATCCACGGAGGAGGCATGGACCTCGTATTCCCACACCACGAGTGCGAGATAGCACAGGCTACAGCATCACAGGGCGACGATATGGTGAAGTACTGGATGCACAACAACATGATTACCATCAACGGACAGAAGATGGGTAAGTCGTTGGGCAACTTCATCACCCTGGAACAGTTCTTCACAGGAAACCACGAGAGTCTGTCACAGCCCTACTCACCAATGACAATACGTTTCTTCATCCTCTCGGCACACTACCGCAGCACGGTAGATTTCTCCGACGAGGCACTGCAGGCAAGTCAGAAGGGCTTGGAACGACTCATGGATGGCATAGCGAACCTTGACCGCATCAGCGTAAGCGACAAGTGCGACGCACAGACAGAAGAGTTCGTGAAGACATTCCGTCAGAAGTGCTACGACGCTATGAACGACGACCTCCAGACACAGGTGGTCATCAGTCTGCTCTTCGAGGCGTGCCACCTTGTGAATAACCTCGTTGACCGCAAGGCTACAATATGTGCCGACTGCCTCAAGGAACTCTCCGACACTATGCACCTCTTCGCCGAGGAACTCCTCGGACTGCGACTTGCTGCCTCTGGCGGCTCAGCAGCACGCGAAGAAGCCTTCGGAAAAGTTGTCGATATGGTTCTCGACCTGCGCGCAAAGGCTAAGGCGGCAAAGGACTGGGCTACCAGCGACCAGATTCGTGACGCCCTCGCCGCCGCCGGCTTCGAAGTGAAAGACACCAAGGACGGTGCCGTCTGGAAACTCAATAAGTAATATAAGTTATACTGGAAATTCCGCCTCAAAGGGTGTAAGGGTGTGCAATGCCCGATGAATAAAGGCTTTAAGCGCAACACCCTAGGGTGTTAGGGTGTTGCAAGGGTGTTGTGATGTCGGGAAATTCTCCAGAGAATTTTCCGACAAACCTATTCTTTAATCC
>ODAJ012164950.1_pt1 | contig 27986 bp, 13 predicted proteins | sample 1539241 | NCBI WGS metagenome assembly ODAJ01 (sample SAMN02144231, study PRJEB22623) | gut metagenome | biome: sheep rumen | host: Ovis aries | place: New Zealand
TGCTATCTGGCATCCTTCCAGCTGGAAGGTTTCGAACATTTGCGTCATTTCGTCGGCTTCCAGAAAGCCACCGATACCATGATGGAGATCGGAGAAGTGCTTCGAAACAACGGCGCGGAAATGATGGGTCACAGAGTCATCTGCGGTACCAGATCCAACCACGAATTCATGCTCTTTATTTCCGAATGTGAGGACGTAAAGGAAGTCCGCAGATTTTTAAATAAAATCATGAATGAGATCAATGTGATTCTGCTTCGTCTGCCGACGGCGGAAACCTTTACCGCATACTGCGGGTTTGCCTGCTATGACACGCATGCAAAGTCCTTTGAGGAACTTGTAAAATACACGGGATTCGCCGTTACCGAAGCCGGTATGTTCCACAAGGTGGAGCCTCACATTTTCTCCCCCGATGCATACAAACGTCAGGAGACCGAATATTTAAAGGACGACAAGCTTCGTAAAATCCTTGACAACAACGAACTGTCCTATAATTTTCAGCCGATTGTAAGCGCAAAGACCGGTAAGATTTTTGCTTATGAGGCACTGATGCGTACGAGAAAGGAAATCGGTCTCGAACCCACCGACGTTCTGGAACTGGCGGCACGTCAGGACCGTCTGTACGAAGTGGAGCATTATACGTTCTTCAACGTTATCAAAATCATGCAGGAGCATGCGGATACCTTTGAAGACAGAAGACTGTTCTTAAACAGTATTCCCACCGTAATCATCAAGGAAGGCGAATTCGACGAACTTCTCGAAAAATACAGAGACGTTATGAAGCACCTTGTAATTGAGATTACCGAGAACGGCATGCAGTCCGAAGAGTCCTGTCAGGTTGTTCACAAGTATATGAAAAAATCCGGCTGTGAGCTGGCACTTGACGACTACGGAACCGGATATTCGAACGCGACGACGCTTCTTAACAACTCGCCGCATTATTTAAAACTCGATCATTCCATGATTATGGGTATCGATTCCGACTTAAAGAAACAGCACTTAGTTTCGAATTACATCAATTTTGCAAAGAATCATAACATGATGATTCTTGCGGAAGGCGTTGAAACGGCGGAAGAACTGCAGATGGTAATCCAGCTCGGTTGCCATTTGATTCAGGGATTTTATACCGCACGTCCCAATGCGGAGATTCTCGATTCGATTCCCAAAAACATCGAGGAAGAGATTCTCGCCATTAACTTAAAACTTGCAAAACTTGCCGTGGAAAGCAAAGTTTACGAGGCATCCAATTACGACAATATTTCGCTGATTTCCCTGGCCCTTGATTATTATTCGCAGATTCATATCAAGGAGTCCGCGGTGCGCATCGTCGGAGACAAGAACAGGGAAGTTTCCATGGAAATCCGCGTCGAAGACAACATAAAGACCAATATTTCCATCCGTGATGTCAAGATGAGAGGCCGTCAGAACCCGGTTATCTGGATCGGAGAGAATTCCCAGGTGATTTTAAATCTCGAAGGAGACAACCATTTCTACTTCGAAGGAATCCGTGTTCCGAAGTCTTCCAAGCTGATTGTGCAGGGTTCCGGTAACTTAACGGTTCATGTAGACCATAACAACGGTATCGGTATCGGTAATTCCTTATCCGATCCGTACGGAAGCATTCTCTTTGAGCAGGAGGGAAGAGTTCGTATCGAGAGCAACTCCGATACGGCAATCGGCATCGGCGGTATTTTTGCGGATGAAAGCAGCGAAATCAAGCTTTCTTCCGGTAACTTTGAAATCCTCGCAAACGGTTCCAAATCCGTCGGCATCGGTTCCATGGAAGGATATACCAGAATTATTCTGGATCACTGTCATATCAGTATTTACGCATCCGGTGCGGACACCGTGGGTATCGGTACGTTCGGCGGCAAGGTGGATATTTCCTCGATTGCGGATATTGAACTTGAGGTATCGGGCAGCAATGCAACCGGTATCGGCTGTCTTTATGACAGAGACGGAAAAATCGACATCAACGACGGTATTGTATCCTGTACAAACCACTGTATGGACGGAACCGGAATCGGTTCGAGAAACGGTAACATGGATATCCAGATTTTCGGCGAGGAAGTCTTTGTTTACTGCGAAGGCAGCGAGGTCTGCGGTATCGGTAACTATCGCGGCGGCGGTAATTTGAACATTCATTCCAGCTCCATCATTAAGGTGGCACTGCTTGCGGCATCGCCGGTAGCACTCGGCGGTATCAAGGGCCGTCTGGAGATTACCGGCGGAAATATTTATGCCGATATGGAAGGCTGTCCTCAACCCGTAAATGCGTTTAATGTACCCGTTTACCACAGGGAAATCGAGGGAGCGGATTTATATATCAAGAAGATTGAAACCGAGCAGGGCAACTACCAGTACATTGCTCCGTCCACCAACCGTTTTGACAATCTTCATATCTTCCTTCCCAAAGAATGTAAGGAGACCAATTTAATCATATGACAAAATCTGTAAACAACATTCCCGACACTTATGAAATATTGGATGAACACTTCAGTACGGACCTAAACTCCGTACTGATGCTTTTAAGGCACAAAAAAACGAAGGCAAGAGTTGCCTTAATTTCAAACGATGACGAGAACAAAGTTTTCTCCATCGCCTTTCGTACTCCCGTGGATGATTCCACCGGAGTGCCTCACATTATCGAACATACCGTTCTGTGCGGTTCCGACGAATTCCCGCTGAAGGATCCGTTTGTGGAACTGGCAAAGGGATCGCTAAATACATTCTTAAATGCCATGACCTTTCCGGATAAAACCGTCTATCCCGTGGCAAGCTGCAACGACAAGGATTTCCAGAATCTGATGCATGTCTATCTGGATGCGGTTTTTCGCCCCAACATCTACAAACACAAAGAGATTTTCATGCAGGAAGGCTGGCACTATGAGATGGAATCCGAAGATTCCGAACTTCGCTTAAACGGTGTCGTTTATTCCGAAATGAAGGGAGCTTTCTCGTCACCGGACGATGTAATCGACCGTCAGATTTATACCGCTCTGTTTCCCGATATCACCTACGCAAAGGAGTCAGGCGGAGATCCGGATTATATTCCGACGCTTACGTATGAAGACTTTTTAAATTTCCACAGAAGATATTATCATCCCACCAACAGCTATATTTACCTGTACGGAAATATGGACATGGGAGAGAAGTTAAAATACATCGACGAAGCATATTTATCCAACTACGAATGTCAGACAATCGACTCCGAAATCCGGCTGCAGAAACCGTTCGAAAAACGTGTGGAGAAAGAGGTCTTTCTTCCCGTAACCACAAAGGAAGAGGAAGAGGACGGAACCATCCTTACCTACAATGTCTGCATGGGAGAGAACAGTGATCCCGAGATGTATTTTGCATCCAGAATTCTTGATTATGCCATTTGTTCCGCACCCGGGGCACCGTTAAAAACGGCTCTTATCGACAAGGGAATCGGAAAGGATGTGTATTCTTCGTATGAGAACGGCATCCGTCAGCAGTGCTTCAGTATTGTGGCAAGGGATACGGATGTTTCCAGAAAAGAAGAATTCTTAGACACAATCCGTGAAGTGCTCGAAGGAATCGTGGAAAACGGATTTAACGAAAGAGCACTCCGGGCAGCTGTAAGCCGCTTGGAATTCAGCTTCCGCGAATCGGATTTCGGCTCTTATCCCAAGGGACTCGTATACGGCCTTCAGATGCTCGACAGCTGGTTATATGATGATGCAAAGCCTTTTCTTCACCTGGAAGTGGAAGAGACCTTTAAGAAGCTGAAAGAGAATATCTCCACCGGATATTATGAGAAACTGGTAAAGGATTATCTGCTTGATAATCCGCACTGCGCCGTGGTGATTGGTATTCCCAGGGCCGGTCTTGCGCTGAAAAAAGAAGAGGAATTAAAACAAAAGCTCAAAGCGTACCGGGATTCTCTTTCCGATGAAGAGATTCGCGCCATTGTAAAACAGACGAAGGATTTAAAAATCTATCAGGAGACCCCCGATTCCGAAGAGGCGCTTGCGAGCATTCCCCTTCTGGAACGTGAGGATTTAAGAAAAGAGATTTCTCCGCTTTACAACGAAGAGAGAACGGCAGACGGCTCCAGGGTTCTTTTGCATGATATTTTCACCAACGGAATCGCATACATTTCGGTTTCGTTTGATACCGTAAATCTGCCTTACCGGCTGTATCCTTACATGTCCATGCTTCGCCACGTACTGGGACTGATGGATACGAAGAGTTACAAATATTCCGTTCTGGTGAACGAAACCGATCTTTATACCGGCTCCGTGATTTCGGACTTAAGCCTAGATTATGATTATGAGAAAAAAGAGCCGGTGCTGTATTATGATTTCCGGACAAAGGTTCTTTATGAGAACATTCCGAAGGCATTTGAACTGGTTCGTGAGATCCTTTTCACCACGGTACTGGATGATAAGAAACGTCTGCATGAAATCATCGGTGAAATCCGCTCCAGAAGCGAAGCTTCCGCAAATTCTTCCGGGCATCTGATTTCCATGGGAAGAGTACGTTCGTATTTCTCCGAGGGCGGAATGATTGCAGAACTGATCGGCGGTGTCGGTTTCTTACGTTTTATACAGGACATTGACAATCACTTTGACGAAAAGGCGGATGAACTGATTGCGGGCATGAAGGAAGCGGCAAAGTTCGTGCTTCGCCCGGAAAATATGATGCTCGACATCATTTCTCCGAAGGGAAAATGCGAAGAAATCGAAAAGGAATTTGTTGCACTGAAAGAATTTGCATGTACGGATGCATTTGTTCCCGAAGAAAAGAGAAAGGAATTTGTGACTCCGGTTCAGAGAAACGAAGGTTTCTCCACCTCCGGAGACGTGCAGTATGTCTGCAAGGGCGGCAATGCCGGAGATTTTACCTACACGGGTGCCTACCGCGTGCTGCATACCATTCTCGGATATGATTATCTGTGGATGAATGTGCGTGTGAAAGGCGGCGCATACGGCTGTATGTCCACCTTTGTCCGTTCCGGTGACATGTGCTTTGTTTCTTACCGCGATCCGAACTTAAAAGAAACACTGAAGATTTTCGATGAGGTTCCTTCCTATATCGAAAACTTTAAAGCGGATGAAAGACTGATGACCAAATACATTATCGGTACGCTGTCCGATGAGGATATTCCGAGAACTCCCGCCATGTCGGGAAGCCGCAGCCTGAAAGCGTACCGCAACCGGATTGACGAACAGATGCTGCAAAAAGAAAGAGACGAGATGTTAAACTGCACGGCGGAAGATATCAGGAAACTTGCTCCCGAAGTCAGAAAAGTTCTTTCGCAGAACAATATCTGCGTGGTCGGTTCCCAGTCTCTGGTGGAGGACGCAAAAGACATCTTTTTATCCGTCGAAACCATCATTTAAAATTTTTTAAAATAGAATCCATAAAAATCCTTCCTGCGATTCGTATCTATATCAGAAGCGCACAAAGCAAAAGCTTGAAAGTGTGAGAATCTGAAAAGTTTGGAATCTGGGGAGGATTTTATTATGTTTAAGAAGAATTTGAAAAACAAGGTAAAGAGAAATGTCATCATAGGAATCATCCTGCTGGCGGTAGCCCTGACCATGGGAGGCTGCAGAAAAAACAAAGCTCCGGTTGCCATGGCAACGAATGATATTCAGTTAAAGGCCCTGGCCGGTGCAGAAAACGGCTACGGTAATTATGAATACGGCGATTATGAATACGGATACAACGAAGGATACGAGGATTATTACGATTATGAAGCGGCTCCCGAAGAAGCGGGCGGTGACGTGGAACGCGTCATGGCGGATGCCGGAGATGAAAACGGCGGCGGCAACAATGTAGTGGCCCCTTCCGTAACGGACAGAAAGTTAATCCGTACCGTGGATATGCAGGTGGAAACCATGGAATTCGATGCGCTGAAAAATGATTTGTATTCGAAAATCACAGCTTTAGGCGGATACATCGAAGACGAATATTCCTTTAACGGAAGCAATTACGACGGAAGCAGAAAGACCCGTTTTACGAATCTTACCATCCGCATTCCGGATAGCAAACTGGACGGTTTTGTAAATGAACTCGGTGATATGGCCAATGTTATTTCCAGGAATTCTTCCGCAACGGATGTAACGCTGCAGTATACCGATATCGAAAGCAAACGCGATATGTTAAGGGCGGAGCAGGAAAGCTATCTGGCACTGCTCGAAAAAGCCGAGTCCGTGGAAGATATCGTATATTTGACCGAGCGCCTGACAGAGGTTCGTTACAACATCGAATCCTTAGAGCGTCAGCTTCGTGTCTATGACAACCAGGTGGATTACGCAACCGTAAACTTAAATGTCAAAGAAGTGGAAGTTTTAACCCCTCAGGTAGTGGAAGAAAAGACCGCAGGACAGCAGATTGCGGAAGGATTCAAGGCAAGCATGGAAGATGTCATCAATTCCTTAAAACACTTCGGAATGAATCTGATCATCAACCTGCCTTACATCGTCAGAGCACTGATCATTCTCGGTATCATCTACGGTGTTATCCGCGCTGCCATCGCCATTATCGCAAAAACGGTAAAAAAGAAAAAAGCAAAGAAGGCGGCAAAAAAGGCTGAAGATAAGGCCGAAACCAAGGCGGAAGAAAGCAAGGAAGAGGTTGCCGAAAAGACGGAAAAATAGTATAATTTTACAGGGTATAAAGCAAAAATCCAAGGTCGGAAAAGGGGCCTTGGATTTTGGCGTGCAAAAAAGAACGGAATAATTTATGGATTTCAATACAAAGAACGAAAAAACAAAAGCCGGATATATCGGAATCATCGGACGCCCGAACGTCGGAAAGTCCACCCTGATGAACCGGATTATCGGACAAAAAATAGCCATCACCTCTGCCAAACCGCAGACGACAAGAAACATCATTCAGACTGTGGTTACGAAAAAGAATGTGCAGATGGTTTTCCTGGATACCCCGGGAATTCATAAATCCAAGAACCGTCTGGGAGACTTCATGGTTCGTTCCGCAAAGAGCGTTGTAAACGATGCGGATCTGGTTATGTGGCTTGTGGAACCCACGGATTATATCGGTGCGGGAGAGAAAGCCATCGTGGAGATTTTAAAAACACTTACCGTTCCGGTGATTCTTGTAATCAACAAAGTCGATACCGTGAAGAAAGAAGAAGTACTTCATTTCATCGATACGTACCGTAAGGAAATGGATTTTGCGGAGATTGTTCCGGTATCTGCCCTGAAGGGAAACAACGTGGATGAACTGACGGACGTGATTGCTTCCTACCTTCCCGAGGGACCTTTTCTTTTTGACGAGGATACGGTAACCGATTTGTCGGAGCGGGAGATTGCGGCGGAAATCATCCGGGAGAAAGCGCTGCGTCTTTTAAAAGACGAGATTCCGCACGGAATTGCCGTAACCATCGACAAGATGGAGTTTAAAAAAGGTCTTTGCAACGTGGATGCGACCGTTCTTTGCGAAAAAGAATCCCACAAGGGCATGATTATCGGCAAGGGCGGCAACATGTTAAAAAAGATCGGAACAGCGGCCAGAGAGGACATGGAAAAACTTCTTGATATTCAGGTTAATTTGCATCTCTGGGTAAAAGTACGCGGTAACTGGCGGGACGATGAGCATCTGTTAAAAGACCTGGGTTATTTGAAAGATACAGAGAAATGAACGATTTTACCGTTACCGGAATTATTTTAAAAGCGGAACCGATTGGAGACTACGATCGCAGAATCGTGCTTCTGACCAAAGAAAGAGGAAAAATCTCTGTCTTTGCAAAAGGGGCGCTTCGTCCGACGAACCGGTTTGTGGCCTGCACCATGCCGTTTGTCTTCGGAACCTTCGATCTTTATGCGGGCGCGAATTCGTTTTCGTTAAACAAAGCGGAAATCTCCAATTATTTTGAAATTTTCCGAAAAGATCTTCTGTTAAACGCTTACGGTTCCTATTTTCTGGAAATTGCGGATTATTACGGCAGGGAAAATGCGGACAACGTCGGTCTGATGCGGCTTTTATACAGGGCACTGCTTCTTCTTGAAGAGGGAAAGACGGACTACGATTTTATCAAAACCGTGTTTGAAATGAAAGCCATCATGCTTGACGGCGAGTTCCCGGACATTCCGGATGCGAATGAACTGCCGCAGGGGGCAAAGAAAGCCATCCGGTACATCTATGATGCCAGACCAGAGAACGCATTCGCATTTCAGGTTTCGGACGAGACATTCATAAAGCTTTCCGAGCAGGCGGAGAGTGTTTGCAAAAGAACATTTGACAAAGAATTTGCATCTTTGGAAATGATCCGGTTTGCAAAAGAGATGAAAGAATAATATGGCAGAAAAAGAAGGAAAACTGAATAAAGGAATTCTTTATCTGGTGTTTGAGATTACGGCGGTTGTGGTCGTAAGCATTCTTTTGTATGCTTTAAATCCGTTGAAGGGCCTGTCATGGGCCGTTATTTTCATCATGCAGGCATTTGCCATCTTCTCGGTAAGTTACTTCGGAATCGGAGGAAAAGAGAAGCCGGCATTTTACACCAATGAATTCCGTGTCATTGCCATCCGTCATACCATAGTTCAGCTCGTTCTTCTGTTTGTGGAGTGTCTGGCAGGCTTTATTGCCGGTCATTTCTTAGGGGAGAAGGCCGGCTGGGTGGTCTTTGTCATCTGCATGGTTGCGACCGTGATTTCTCATATTGTGGGGCCGAAGTATTACACCTTCTGGCATGTGAACAGACCGAGCAGAATTCAGAAATTCTTAATAAAACATGATTATTACATTTATGCGTTTCTGGTAACCGTAACGATTCTGCTTTTGCTGTTTGCAATCTACAGCGTTTATCCGTTCGGGGATCAGGTTTATCTGCGCATGGACTGCTATCATCAGTATGCACCCTTCCTTAGGGAATTCTATACCAAGATGCATGAGGGACAGAGCCTGTTGTTTGCCTGGGAGAACGGCCTTGGTGTCAATTACTGGGCGCATTTTTGCTACTATCTTTCTTCCCCGTCAAACTTTCTGCTGTTACTTTTACCCGAGAATCATATTCTCGAAGGAATTACCGCAACCCTGATCATCAAGGGCGGTCTCGGTTCCGTTGCCTTTCTTTACTATCTGGATCACAGGTGGAAACGCAAAGACGTGATGAGTATGGTTTTCGGCGTGTTCTACGGCCTTTCCGCATTTTATCTTGCGTATTCCTGCAACATCATGTGGAACGACTGCTATATTCTGTTCCCGCTCATTATGCTCGGTGTGGAGAAAATTGCGAAGGGAGAGAGTGCAAGACTGTACGGCCTTGCCATGGGACTTTGTATTTTCTCAAACTATTACATCGCGGCCATCGCCGGTATCGCGACGGTTTTATATTTCCTCGTAACGCTGGTCGTTTACCGTTCCCGCGGCCATGTGGCAATCAAACTCTTACGGTTTTTTGCGACTACGATTGTAGTATGTATGGTGGCCGGGGTTATACTGATTCCGTCGGCGCTCTGCCTTAAGAATACACAGGCGGGAGATTTTCAGACCGCTCTTACCTGGAAGAGCTATTTCGGTTTTCATGAACTGTTCTCCAGAATGTTAATCAATGCGGATACCATTCAGAACAATTCGTCGCTGCCGAATATTTTTGCATCCCTCCTTGCATTTTTCTTACTGCCGCTATATTTCTGCAATCCGAAGATTTCCCTTGACCGTAAAATCTCCAAGGGACTTTTGCTTGTATTTTTACTTTTTTCGTTTCAGTGGAATGTACTGACTTATGTATGGCACGGACTGCATTTCCCGAATTCCTTCCCTGCCAGACAGTCGTTTTTCTATATTTTCCTGTTGCTTTCCATGACTTACGAATGCTACGACAAAAGAGCATATATCAAAAAAGTGCCGATTATTGTCGTAACAGCCGTACTCAGTGTCGGAACGGGCGTTTTATGGATCCTTCTTTCACGAAACGATTTGTTAAACGGAATCACCTCATATCTTTGTTCCATTGCCCTGATTCTGTTCTACGGAATGGTAATGTTTTTATCGAAAGATATGTCTTCGAGAGCATTAAAGGCGGTTTTACTCGGTGTGTCCGTCGTGGAGATTGCAGTGAATACGCTTGCGGTCGGAATCAATTCGACCGTGGACAGAACCGAATATCTGAAAGACGCCGATGTCACGCAGGCTTCCCTGACTTACATGAACAGAAAGAGCGGCCCCTTCTACCGCGTGGAAGAACCGAACCGTCGCTTTATGAACGAAGGAGCATGGGACGGATATAAATCCGCATCCTATTTTTCTTCTACCATTTCGGGCGGTGTAATGCATTTCTATGAATCCATGGGATTAAGACACAGCGATGTGGCATACAGCTATCAGGGCTCCACTCCGTTTATGACCTCTTTCCTGGGTGTAAAATACTTAATCTCTCCGACAAAGATTTATCCCGGAGATACGTTCACGGAAAAGATGGTTACCTATCAGGGACAGACGGAATATGTTTATGAAAATCTTTATCCGTTAAGTGTCGGTTTCTGTGTTTCTCCTGAAGTGGAAGACCGGTTTGATTACACGGAGAAAAAGAAACCGTTTACGAACATGGAACACTTCTATGAGGCACTGATTGAAAGCAGAAACTTCACGGCCGAAGAGGAATATTCTCCGCTGTTCCAGAGAATTATGCCCGCGGAGCGGACCGAAAAAAAGACCTACGTTTACGGAGAGGACGGAGAGAACAGCGTTACCGGCATGGCAACCGTATACAGGATTTATGCCGGCATGCATCCGTATTTCTATGTGACGCAGTTTATCGATAACATGCGCGTGGTTACCCTGAACGAAGAGGGTGAGGCGATTGAAAGTCATCTCGAAAGTGATTTGAAATTCCGCCATATTGTGGACCTCGGAGAATATCCGTATGACCGTTATGTGGCATTTATCAGTGAATCCGATCCGGAAACCGAGCTTACCTTCCAGGCATACTGCTTCTTAAAAGAACCGTATAAGCAGATGATGGATCAGCTTGCTTCCGATCAGCTTCTTGTGAATGAAGTTACGGACTGCGGACTGAACGGAACCATTACCTGCAAGCAGGACGAGGTTCTGTTATTCACCATTCCTTTTGATCAGGGATTCACGGTTTTAATTGACGGCAAAGAGTGCGAGACATGGGCATTTATGGATGCCTTCCTTGCAACGAATATTACCAAGGGTGAACACAGGGTTGAAATCAGTTACATGCCGCCCGGATTATCGCTCGGGATCAAAGTATCCGCAGTGGGTGCCGTCTTTGCGATTCTTTTGCTGATTCTTTCCTTCAAGGGAGGTAAAACAACTACGACTGTAGTTGAAACTAAGGAAACCGGCGAAAGAACTGAGGAAGCCGGCGAAAGAACAGAGGAAGAGAAACAAGACGGGCGGGCAGACGAACATATAGACAGGAAGATAGAAAAGAATGAATCAGATGTTGATGTACATTGACCCGGGCACGGGAGGAATGCTGTTTACCATCCTCTTCGGACTTTTGGGCGGATTGTTTTATTTTCTCGGAACATTTCTTGTAAAAATCAAATATTCCGTCGGTGGCGGCCGGAAAGGAGCGCGGAACGAAAAAAGAGTTCCGCTTGTTGTATTTTCCGACCACAAACGGTACGGAAATACCTTCGGACCGATTCTTGACGAACTCGAAAAGAGAGGAATCGAAACAAGATTCCTGACCATGTCCGAAGACGATCCCCTTCTTTCAAAAGAGTATAAACATATTTCCTGCGAGTTTATCGGGAAGGGCAATGCTGCCTTTTCCAAACTGAACCTTCTGAATGCCGAAGTGGTTTTAAGTACCACGCCCGGTCTGGACGTTCTGATGTGGAAGCGTTCCAGGAAAGTGGATTATTATGTGCATATTCCGCATGCGACTTCCGATATCACACTTTATCGCATGTTCGGAATTGATTTTTACGATGCCCTTTTACTGCCGGGAGAATATCACATTGACCAGATCAGAAAACTGGAAGAACTTCGCGAACTTCCTGCTAAAGAGACGGTGGTTGTCGGTACTCCTTACATGGACGTGATGAGAGAGAGGCTTCTTGAGGCGGAAAAGGCTTCCGGGACAGAAACAGAGACCGAAGAAAACCGTGAGACGGAAAACCCCGGGAAGCAGGACGGAAAGAAAACCGTTCTGGTTGCGCCTTCATGGGGCGACAGTTCCATTTTAAGAAAATTCGGGGAAGAGTTTATCGATGCACTGATTAAAACGGGTTATGACATTGTAATCCGTCCTCATCCCCAGTCCTATACTGCAGAGAAAGAGTTCCTCGAAGGCCTGATGGCAAAATACGGCGAGGGCAGCGGCGTTACCTGGAATAAAGACAATGATAATTTTGATATTCTGCGTAAGGCGGACATCATGATTTCCGATTTCTCCGGCGTTGTGTTTGATTTTACCCTTGTATTCGATAAACCGGTGATTTATGCGGATACTTCTTTTGATGCATCCGTTTACGATCAGGCGTGGCTTGACGATGAGCTCTGGACATTCAAAACCCTGCCGAAATTAGGCGTCCGTCTGTCGCCGGATCAGTTTGACCATGTCAAGGATGTGATCGATTCCTGCATCAATGACGAAACCTACAAAGCGGGAAGAGAGCAGGCAAGAAAAGAGACATGGTTTTATATCGGCGAAAGTGTGAAAAGAACTGCGGATTATCTTGAGAATAAAATCGCGGAGATTGAAAAGGAGAAGACGGCGTGAGTGTTTGGGAAGTGCTGAAAACTCTGACAATCGGGCCGCTGGAATTGCTGTATGAACTGATTTTTTCCTACGCATATCAGCTTACCAATCATCTCGGTTTATCCATCGTTGCCTTAAGCCTGGTGGTTAATATTCTGGTGCTTCCCCTTTATAAGCGTGCGGACGAACTGCAGGCGGAAGAGAGAGAAAAGCAGAAATCAATGGACCGCTGGGTTCGTCACATCAAAAAGACCTTTAAAGGTGACGAACGCATGATGATGCTTCAGGCCTATTACCGGGAAAAACACTACAATCCGATTTTTGTACTGAAAAGTTCGGTTTCCCTGCTTCTGCAGATTCCGTTCTTTATTGCGGCATATAATTTCTTATCCGGCCTTCATGTTCTGCAGGGCGCGAGTTTCGGTCCCATAGCGAACTTAGGTGCGGAAGATGCCCTGTTTCACATCGGCGCATTTCCGGTGAACATCTTACCCATTCTGATGACGGTAATCAATATCGTCTCCGGAATGATCTATACCAAAGGACATCCCATAAAACAAAAACTCCAGCTTTACGGCATGGCGCTTGTATTCCTGGTTCTTTTATACCGTTCCCCTTCCGGTCTGGTATTTTACTGGACACTGAACAATGTTTTTTCTCTGGGAAAGAATATTGTCGAGAAACTGATTGCAAAATTCCCGAAGAAGGAAAAGAAAGCGAAAGAGAATAAAGAGGGAGAATACATGCCGGGAGTAAAATGGCAGACCGCGCTGTTTTTCCTCTCCGGCGGTTTTCTTGCCGTGTTGATGGGACTTTATATTCCTTCGGCCGTGATTTCCTCCTCCGTTGCCGAATTCGTTGATATTTTTGCGCTGCGGAATCCGTCCTGGATGCTGATTCCGGTATTCTGTTACGGACTGGGGCTTTTCGTAATCTGGCTCGGGGTATTTTATCTGATGGCGAATCGCAGATGGAGAGAGATTTTCCTCCAGATCATAATTACGTTATGCATTATATCGGCCGTTAATTTTATGGCTTTTAAAATTAAAAACGATTCGCTGAATTATATTCTCCGCTATTCGGATGTGCCGGAATTTCAAAATAAGATTATGATTATCAACCTGCTTTGCATCCTTCCTGTCGGAGGGTTGGTTCATCTTGTTTTCCGTTTCAAATCTTCCGTCTGGAAAGCGCTGGTTCCTGCGGCACTGGCCGTGCTTTTGGTAATCAGTGTGAAGAATACGGCAGCCATACAAAAAGGGTATCATCGTTTTGACCGCGTGGCTTCCGCACTCAATACCGAGATTACGTTTGATCTGGCAAAAGATAAGCCGAACGTTATCGTTTTCATGCTCGACCGGTCTCTTGGAATGTATATGCCGTATATTTTAAACGAGCATCCTAAGTTAAAGGAAAGTCTGGACGGTTTTACCTATTACCGGAACACGATTTCATACGGTGCCTATACCAACTTCGGAGCGCCGGCCGTGTACGGAGGGTACGAATATACCCCGGAAGCAATGAATAAAAGGGATACGGAGTTACTGGCCGATAAAAACAATGAATCCCTGCTTGTCTTGCCGGTTTTATTTGAACAAAACGGTTTCGACGTAACCGTAACGGATCCTCCCTATGCAAATTACGACTGGGTTCCCGATGTTTCGATTTATGACGGATATGACAATATCACTGCGGGTGTTTTGGAATACAGTTTAAACGAGTCCGGCAGGAGGACCGGAGAGATTTCCATGCAGATGCAGAAGAGAAACATGTTCTGTTATTCTTTCATGGTCTGCTCGCCTCAGATTTTAAGAAACAGCCTTTACAACAAAGGATATTACCGCAAGGAAAAGGAATTCTACGAAGAAAGAGACGAGTTAATCACCCAGGTCGCGGACGGAAAGGAAAAAGCGCACGGCCTGCAGAGGACTTTTATGGACTGGTATGCGGAGCTGGATTATCTGCCTGAACTCACCGAAGTAAGCGATAAGGAACAGGGATCTTTCTTAATGATTACAAACGGTCTGACCCACGAACCGACCATGCTGCAGGAACCGGACTGCGAGCCGGCAATGGACGTGGACAATACCGGGCGCTATACGAATCCGAAAGAGCGCTTTACCGTGGACGGTACCTATCTTCGCATGGAAAACGTCGGACAGATTATTCATTATCAGACCAATGTCTGTGCACTGATGAAAATCGCCGAATGGATGGATTACTTAAAAGAGCAGGGTGTTTATGACAATACCAGAATCATCATTTCCGCCGACCACGGAAGGCTGACGGACCAGATGGATCTGTTTACCTCACGCGGAGACAGTATGGAATTCTTCCTGCCGCTTTATCTGGTAAAGGATTACAATGCGAAAGGATTTACCGTATCCGACGAGTTTATGACAAATGCGGATACGCCGTCTCTTGCCGTAAAGGATGTAATCGATAATCCCAGAAATCCGTTTACGGGGAATCCCCTAAACAGCCATGAAAAAACGGAAGGAGACCCGGTTGTCTTTCTGTCCGACGAATTCAGCGTTGTTACCAACAACGGAACCCGTTTCCACGCGGGAGACTGGTATACGCTGCATAACGGGGAGCCGTACGTTTTAAATAACTGGGAGTACCTCGGAAACTGGTAGAAGCGGGGAATAAGGGCTGATTCCAAAGAGAACGGGACCGGTGTAGGATTGAAGCGATGCTTGCAAACAGGCGGGCGGACGGTTATAATTAACCGATACGAATGAATCGGGAAACAAATACAGCAACATTACTATAAAGCAACAAGGAGAAACAAGATGGAAAAAACATTGGACAAAGTCAAAAATCTCTGTAAAGGACGCGGATTTATTTATCCGGGTTCCGAAATCTACGGAGGACTTGCAAACACATGGGATTACGGAAATTTAGGCGTAGAACTGAAGAATAATGTGAAGCGTGCATGGTGGCAGAAATTCATTCAGGAGAATCCCTACAACGTGGGTGTGGACTGCGCAATTTTGATGAATCCCCAGACCTGGGTTGCATCCGGACATCTCGGAAGCTTTTCCGATCCTTTGATGGACTGCAAGGAATGTCATGAGCGTTTCCGTGCAGATAAAGTAATTGAAGATTGGGCACATGAGAATAATGTGACGTTAGAGAGCAGTGTGGACGGCTGGAGCGGAGAGAAGATGATGAATTTCATCAAAGAGAATTCGATTCCCTGTCCTTCCTGCGGAAAGCATAATTTTACCGATATCCGTCAGTTTAATTTAATGTTTAAGACTTTCCAGGGTGTTACGGAGGATGCATCCGCGACAGTATATTTAAGACCGGAAACTGCGCAGGGTATTTTTGTCAACTTTAAAAATGTTCAACGTACTTCCAGAAAGAAAATTCCGTTCGGAATCGGCCAGGTCGGAAAATCCTTCCGTAATGAAATTACCCCCGGCAATTTTACTTTCCGTACCCGTGAATTTGAACAGATGGAGCTGGAATTTTTCTGTGAACCCGGTACGGATCTTGAATGGTATGAGTATTGGAAGAAATTCTGCAAAGACTGGCTGCTTTCCCTCGGTATGAAGGAAGAGGAGCTTCGTTTCCGTGAACATGATCCGGAAGAACTTGCTTTCTATTCCAAGGGAACCCAGGATATTGAGTATCTTTTCCCGACGATTGGCTGGGGTGAACTTTGGGGAATCGCTGACAGAACCGACTATGACTTAACGCAGCATCAGAATGTAAGTAAACAGGATATGACTTATTTTGATGATGAAAAGAATGAAAGATATATTCCCTATGTTATTGAGCCTTCACTCGGTGCAGACCGTATGGTTCTGGCATTCCTTTGCGCAGCTTACGATGAAGAAAATATCGGAAGCGAAGAGAAACCGGATATCCGTACCGTTATGCATTTCCATCCGGCAATCGCACCGGTCAAAATCGGCATTCTGCCCTTATCGAAGAAACTGAACGAGGGTGCGGAGAAGATTTACGCAAAACTTTCCAAAAAATATGTCTGCGAATTCGATGACCGCGGAAACATCGGTAAGAGATACCGCCGTCAGGATGAGATCGGTACACCGTTCTGCATCACCTACGATTTCGAGTCCGAGACCGACGGCTGCGTAACCGTAAGATTCCGTGATTCCATGGAGCAGGTAAGGGTTTCCATCGACGAACTGGAGACGTTCTTTGCAGACAAGTTTGATTTCTGATTAACAAGAGTGCCGAAAAAAGCATAAACACATAACAAGAGCAGGTTCCTGCTCTTGTTTTTTTACCTGTTTTTGAGTTATAATATTATGTCAATCTATGCGAAGGCGGAAATTGTTGTAAATGAAGCGTATTCATGTACGAACCGAAAAAAGGACGGCGAAATCCTGTAAGGTACACGGCGGAAGAAGCAGAGTTTTCCTCTCCCTTCTTTGTTTTTTGTGCGCTTTTTTCGGGCTTTCCGCATCTCTTCAAGCCATGAATCTGTATGTACCGGTCACGGTACAAGTTCCCGTATATTGTGAAAAAGTGAATAACGATTCCAAAGCGGTTTATCAAATCCGCATGGAATGCGCGGATAAGAATAAACCGAAGCCTGCGGCGGATACCATTACGGTAGACGGCGCAAAAACCGGGACTTTTGAAATCACGGTTTCGGAACCGGAGACCTTAAAATATACGGTTTCCCAGATTAAGGGCAGTGCCGGTGACGTAACATATGATGAGAGAGTTTATGACGTCTATGTCTGCGTCGTGAATGATGCAAATAACGAACTGACCTATACGGTATCCGTAACCCTTGCGGGTTCCGCCACGAAACCGGATAAGCTATTGTTTGCAAACACAAAGAAGGCATCGCCTTCCCCGTCGGATGATTCCGCGGTAACGGTTCCCGTGAATACATCGCCGGAAAAGGCCGGATTCGGCAGATCTTCCAAAACGGGAGAAAACACGACGGTGCGTTTTGCAATTTACGCGGGGCTGCTTGGTATCCTGATCATCGGAGCGGTGATATATATCATTCTGATAAACCGTAAATCTAAAAAATCCGAAGAAGAGAATTCCGGAAGCGGGAGAGACAAAGAGACTTCGGAATGTGAAGAATCCAGGGAAGAGTTTTCCGAAAACGGGGATGAGAGATAACGATGGCTGTTAAGAAGGACATGAAAAAAAACATCAATACGGATAGCGAACCGGAAAAGAAAGCCGGCAGGAAAAAGAAAACGGCGCTTTCCTTTGCAATCGAATTCTTTGTTAAAATCGCCGTAACCGCATTGATTGTAAGCATACTTTGCATTTTTATTGTGGGCATTTACGTGAATCATTCGAATTCCTGTTATCCCATGATTAAGGACGGAGATCTGGTAATTACCCTGAAAATCGCAAAGATTCTTACGAATGATGAAATAGCCTATAAAAAGAACGGTGTCATTTGTTTCGGAAGAGTGGTGGCAAGGGCTGGCGATGTCGTGGATTTAAGCGATGACGTCCTTACCGTAAACGGATACGGGGTTTTTGAAAACGTTGTCTATCCGACAACGGCCGAGGGGGCAACCATCACCTTTCCGTACACGGTTCCGAACGATACCGTATTTGTTTTAAACGATTACCGTTTTGATGCAACGGACAGCCGTATTTACGGCGGAATTCCTCTTTCCGAAACAAAGGGCAGGATTATTCTGCTACTCAGAAGAAGAGGATTTTAGTAAGGTAACCTGCTCCGAGAGGAGCCTGATTATAAATTAATTACATGGAGGTATTACAAATGAAAGGAAATGCCATGAAAAAGCTTTTGGCATCTGCCGCGGCACTCTTGCTAACGGCAGTTGTCATCGTGCCGGGCGTGGGAACGCTGAAGGCAAACGCAGTGGCCGGAAGCAATTATCTTACGGCCAGAACAGAAGCTGAAACGATGAAAAAGACAACGTTTCAGAAGAATTTCCAAATCAGGAATGATTGCAACATTCCCGATGCAAGCTTCAAATTCGAAGTAACACCGGGTACCGCAGTTGCCGCAACGGAGGATACCATTGTGGTTTATGCCGGTGTGATTCCCGGATTGAAAATCACTCCGCTTACCGGAACGGCAGTAACCGCTGCAGCCGATGCCGGTGATGTTGCCGCAACGCTTGACTATAATGCACAGACGAAAGAAAATGCGGAAACGAAGCAGGCTGACAAAACTCAGTGTGACAACGTTACCTATTTTGCTCCCACGGGTAAGGATTATTACATTGCCACCAAGACGGTGGAACTTGATTTTACAAACGTTGTATTCACCGAACCCGGTGTATACCGCTACGTCATCGAGGAAGTGGAGAAAACCAATCGCGCAATTACCTATGATTCCAAGGCAAGAACCCTGGATGTATTCGTGGAGGATGATACGAAAGTAAATCAGTCCACCGGTAAAGAAGAGAAGAAGCTGAAAATCACCGGTTATGTTCTTTATGTTGATGAAGTAAAGACCGCTCCCAAGGACGGAACAACCACTACTACCGGTACCGCTTATGTCGGAGAAGATGAGCAGAATTCTCTTACCCCGAACGGACTGGAACCCGAGAATGCGGTTAAGTCCCTCGGCTTTGTCAATAAGTATCCCACAGCCAGCCTTACCTTCGGTAAAGAAGTAACCGGAAACCAGGGCTCCAAGGACAAATACTTTGAGATGACTCTGGAAATCGCAAACGGTCCAGCCAATGCCGTTCTGGTAGTTGATTTATCCGAAGCGGATAAAAATATTGCCGCGAACCCGAATAAGGCAACCACAAAGATTAAGAGCGCCGTAGCCCAGCCCGAAAGCATTACGCTTAATGCAAGCGGAGCCGGCTCCGAAACATTTTATTTACAGGACGGACAGTATATTACCGTTTACGGTTTTATCAAGGACATGACCTTTACTCTTTCCGAAGAGAAAGAAGAATATACGCAGATTGCCGGTATCGATGCAAACTTATCCGGAATTGATTATGATTCCGCACATACCGGAAATGATGAGTTAAAGGATGATATTTCCGCTTTTGATGCCGATACCAATCCCGTAATCAGCGGAACCTTTACTCCGGCAACCACAGGCGGAAACAATGTGGTATCCAAGTATACCGGTTTCACCAACCATAAAGAAGGCGTTATTCCCACCGGTGTAATCCTTTCCGTTGCACCCTGGATAATTGCGGGCATGGTAATTCTTGCAGGCATTGCATTCTTTGCAATCCGTTCGGGAAGAAAATACGAGGAAGAGTAACAGTCAATGAAGCGATTCTGGATATGGATGAACATCATATACGAGAAAGTTATGCTGGGCATATTCATTATTGCGCTTCTTGTTGTGTTTTACGGTCTTTACGATGCGTGGTATGTCTATCACAAGGCCGGCGATGACGGATATTTGAAGTATAAGCCGGCGGTCGGAGAAAGCATAAACGAAGAATCTCCGATTACGGAAGATATGGTAGCCTGGATTACGGTTGACGGAACCAATATCGATTATCCCGTAATGCAGGGAAGAACCAATTCCGAATATTTAAACATCGATCCTTACGGAGAATATTCGCTGTCGGGAAGTATTTTTTTAGACAGCAGAAACAGCGGCGATTTTACGGACGATTATTCCATTCTGTACGGCCATCATATGGAGTACGGAAACATGTTCGGCGCGCTGGACGATTATCTGAACGAAGAGTATCTCAACTCACATAACAGCGGAGAACTCATCGTCGGAAGAAATGCGGATGCCGTATATCGAATCGGTATTTTTGCATGTATGAAAGTGAACGTATACGACAATAAAGCTTTGGATCCGAATTCGTTTGAAACGATTTATGAGTATATTCAAAGCAATGCACAGATCCTAAATACCTCCATGGAAAAGAGCAATCGTATCCTTGCACTTTCTACCTGCACAGAGCCGGTTTCGAATAACAGACTGATTGTATTTGCTTATATTTACGAAGAGGCAGAGAAATAAAGGTGAAGCGCAGACTGAAAAATAGAATATTGAGCGGACTGGCTGTACTTTTGATCCTTTCGTCCTTCCTGCTGCCGGCACTGAATGTGCGGGCGGAGGGTGATTCTTTGCCTGAAGCGGAAGTAGTTGAAGAAGTTTTGGAAAATGCCGTAGAAGAAAGCTCGGAAGAAGCCCCGGAAGAAGTTCGCGAAGACGGTTTCTGCGTGCAGAGCATTGAGGTGCATCCCGATGGTGAAGAGAGCGACAAACGCGTCGTTTTGGAAGGCCTTATGCCGGAGAATGTCACAGCGGAAGCGGTGGACGTAACTGAAGAAAGAGACAGCAATGTCATTGCGGCATATGATATTACGCTTACCGACGGGGAAGATGAGTTCCAGCCGGAGAAAGGAAATCCGATCAGCGTTGAGATTTCGGATGAGAGAATTTCAGCGGATAATGAGAATCTTCAGTTATGGCATATTCTTGATGACGGAACCAGGGTGCGCGTTCTTGATTTTACGGTTGAGGACGGTAAAATTAGCTTCGCCGCTACAGGATTCAGTGTATACGAAATCGTGGATGCTCCGGCGCCGTTTACGCCTGATCCGCAGGATATCTCGGATTTGAGCGGATTTACGGGAACGGATTCCGATAAGGGATTCTATTTCTATTATCTTTCCGATGGAAAGAAAAATTATTTCACGAATTCTGATAACGGTAGTGGCTGTCTGACTGAGAAAGCATCCGTTCTCGATGCTTCGATATGGTATACACAGAAGGTCGAAACAAATGAATCATATTACAAATGTTATTTTTATACATTTGTAAGCGGAGCAAAGAAATATCTTTATAATGTCGGTACGAGTAATAATGTCGGACTGACGGATAATCCCGATGAAGCCACGGTAATTATAATTACATCGAACGGTAATGGCTCCTTCTTGATGAAACACGATACTCAGAATAAATGGCTTCAACATTCCAATAGCGGAAAAGGCATACGTTTTTTTACGGATCATAATTCTTCGGCCAACAGCAGTATTCACGCAACCCTTGCTTCTTCCGTAAATCCTGCGGATGATGTTTACGGTTTTGACGGTAAATCTTTCGGATTAATGAATTATCAAAACGGAACATCCGGTAATGCCTTAATGGCAGAAGCAAACAGTAACGGTAACGCATTAAAAGCAACTGCGCTGATTGTCCGGAAGAATACCGTGGATAAGGACAATATTCTGTTTGTTGCGGCGAACAGTAATATCACTATCTGGACTTTCCATTCCACGAAAGAAGATTATTACACATTATCGACATCCGTTGGCGGAACAACAAAGTACCTAAAGATGATTGCAACTGCGCTTTCTCTTACGGAGAACGAGAGTGAAGCGACGGCATTTAAGGTTACCCCGAAAGACGGTAAAATTAAGCTTGCCGCTGACGGAAAAGCAGTGACTTTATCCGGAAGCACATTTAAACAGGATAACGATAAAGCATATAACACGCAGTACCAGAATCTGGTTGAACTTTCCAGCTTGACGGAAGATGACTTCGTGGTTTATTCCGCATATAAGGTCGGTATCTCCGATAAGGACGAGACGACGGGAGAATATCTTGTTCCGAATCAGGCACAGGTAATTGTTTATACACGTATCTGGGATGATACCAACAAAGTTTACAATTTCTATGCGGTAGATCATGACGGTAGTCTGATTCCCTGCTACGAAAGAGGCGATAACATCATGTGGGTCGGAAGCAAGATTAATACCCTGCTTTGGGATTTTACAGAGTATTATAATTCCGACGGCACTCCGAACTATTATTACGAACTTCAGAACAATTATTCCGGAAAATATCTTGCACCGCAGATTAAAGACCACCAGGTTCTTGCGGATAATAAAATCGGTATCAACCTTCCTGGAAGAAGAGACGATCAGTATTACACCACCATTCTTGCCTGGGATGATCCGTATTATTCCTATGCCGGAATCAAAACCGATTTTACAAACGGAATCATTACGTCCTGCCCGAAGAAAGAGGCGGAAACATTCTATGTTGCCATCATGGAACCGGTTGTGGATCATCTAACCGAAGTCGAAACCGTTGATAACGAATTGTACGGTATCAGGATGAGAATGAAGGATTTTAAAGACCGAGTAGATATGAGTAAGTTTTTCGGAACGGATACGGGTGGTACCGACCCTAAAGTCGATGCGGGAATTCTTTCTACGGATCTCGGAGATGACGGCTATCCGAAGACGGCATATGATTCGACCACGCCCGGTTATGTAAAGGATAAATCGCTTGCGGAATTCTTTGATGGAGCCGAAGGCGTAAACCATCTCTTTTTGGAAAGCACATATGGCGCAACCGGCTATTTTGAATTCGATTCGACACAGGCATTTGCCACCTTAACGGACCAAAAAGATGCCAAGGGCAATCGCCTTTTCCGAGTTTATGAACAGCTTGGTACTGTAAACAATCCGCCAAGACCTTCCCTGAAACATGGTCAGTTCTTGCCTTATAATGATATCAAGGCAGGTTATTATGCGCAGGGTGACGCTTTCAATAATTACGATGCACTGTTGAATCCACTTTCTGAAGAGGACCCCAGAAAGGGAGAAAAACTCTATCGGGTTGATGACCCGAATTATCAAAATGCCATGGAAATTACGGCCGGATTCGTGCAGACGCCAAACGGATTAGATGCATGGGGCCATGATATTATTTTTGAGTTTACCGGAGATGATGATTTCTGGCTTTATGTTGACGGAGAACTTGTAATCGATCTTGGCGGAATTCACCCCGCGCTTGCCGGAAAAGTTAATTTCGCAAACGGCAAGGTTGTTGTAAACGGCGTAAATACAACGCTTAAGGAGATTTTCTACAATAATTATCTCGGACGCAATCACACCGCAGCGGAAGCACAGGAGTATGTTGACGGAATCTTCAAAGAAAAGAAAGTGGGAGAGGAAACCTACTATGTATTCAATGATTATTCCGAACACGAGATGAAGGTTTATTATATGGAGCGTGGTGGAGGTGCTTCCAACCTTCATATGCGATTTAACTTAAGTTATATCACTCCGGGCAGCGTTATGCTTTCCAAAGAGATTACGGGACTCGAGAACCTTGATGACGATATGGACTTTTCGCTGGTTGAATTTCCGTATCAGATCTGGTATAAGATGCCGGATGACGAGACCGAGTATCCGTTAACCAACGATAATCAGCACATTCGTGTCGTATACCAGAATTCCACACAGAAAGTGGAATTCCGCGAACATTATACGCCACCGAACGCAACCGTGGCATTCGACAATGTTTATTTCATCAACCCGGATATGGTTGCCGAAATCCGGTTTATTGAGAATACGTATTCCTACAGAATTGTGGAATGCGGAATTAATACGGAAGTTTACAATCAGGTTACCGTAGAGGGCATTGATGATACAAAAATTACAGTTTCCGATGTTCCGGGAAATGATGCCAGAAAGAGTTATGCAATTCCGTGGGCAAAGGTAGAGGATAGAAAGACGGTTGTTTATCGTAATCATGTAAATCCGCTCGGCATCCGTACGCTTTCCATTCACAAGGAACTGCATGATGAAAAGGGGCAGTTACTGTATGCCGATCAGGATAAGACGACGTTCTCGTTCCGTCTTTACTTAACCAACGGCGCGGATGACTGGGATAAACTTGCCCTTGCCAATATGGTAAAATACAGGGTTCGCGACAGGTATGATAATCTCTGCAAATGGGATGTGGATTCCGGTACGTTTGTTTCCATCGGAAAGGAAAAGTATAAAGAGCTTACCCAGAAGGAGAAAAACTTAGTAACCTTTGAAACATCCATTAACGGTCAGATTTCCAGAATTCCTGCGGGATTTACGGTTGAAGTCCCCGGACTTCCCGTCGGTACCATCTTTAAGGTGGTAGAAAGAGAGAATGAGATTCCTCTCGGATACATGCTCAAAGGGTATGAAAGAGACAAAGACAGTTATGAAATTGTAGACGTAAACAGTGTTAATGCAGGCAGAGTCAGATTAATCGATTCTCCTTCGCTGACGGTAAAGAATCAAAGATGCTGGGAAATTCAGGTTGAGAAGGAGTGGTCCGACAGGGACTATGTTACATTACATGACAGCATTTATACGGCAGTATATGTAAACGACACTTTCCTTAACGGTACCGTAAGACAGATTAAAGACCCCGGAACCACCGTTCGTTATACCTTTGAAAGCCTTGATCCCGGAAGTGAGTTTGCGGATTATAAGGTCTATGAAGTGAAACTGAATAACCCGACATTTGATACGGAAGGTAATCTGGTTGACTATGAAAGCATTGCCGAAAAGATTGAGGACGGACATCCAACAACAATCGGTGCTATTGCAGAGGGCAACTCCGTGATGCTGAATTACAGTTATTCGGTTACTTATGAAAGCAAAGCTGCCGAGAAAACCGCGGAAGGTGCTCCGGAAGGCGGAAACATCAGAGAAGATAAAATTATCAATACCCGTTCCGGCGGAATTGTTATCTCCCTGTATGAAATGGGCTCCGATCCGAAAGTCGCTCTTGCGGGCGGAACATTCAGCCTACAGAGAATTGATAAGGCCACCAATACAACCGTGGATGAGGGTACCTTCAAGTCCGATTCAAAAGGTCGTATTACTATTCTCTACGATTTTAAAATGGCCGATGAAGCGGAATATATTCTTACGCAGATTGCATCACCCGGAGGCTATATCGGGCTGGATAATCCGATTATCTTCACTATTACCGATGCGAAGGAAATTGCGTTTGGCGATCAGAATTCCGGTGAGTGGAGGGATTGGAATAAACCGGCAATCGATACGGATAAGCTGATAGCCTATATTAATGTTTACAACAAATCCTACTCCATTGAAGTATATAAATACGACGGTGCCACAAACGGTGTCAGCGGACTGAAAGAAGCCCACTTTGAACTGCACAGGGCGGTTAACGGCGGACAGGGAGGAAAAGTAAAAGACTATGTTCCCATGGCCGGATATGAGGATTTGGTAACCGGTGCTGACGGTATCATCGCGGGTATCAATCATGAACTGGCGCCGAACACCTATTATCTGACAGAGAAAACGCCGCCTGCCGGTTATAAAGGACTGGATGAGGATGTAATATTTGAGATTTCGCCTCTCGGCGAGTGGACACTGATCAGTTCTCCTGTTGGGTCGGGAGTTGAGATTGTGCCCACTCCGGTGGGAAATACCATAAAGTACAGGCTGAACATTCCGAATACCAAGGAAAACGAGGCAATACTTACGGTTAGCAAAACCGTGGAAGGCGGATACGGAAACAAGGCAGAAGATTTCAGCTTTGTCTTTAAGACAAACGATGCGGATACAACGGAGTATGACTATGCCGTCCGGGACGAAAACGGCACCGTGACGGGCGGATATAAGATTTCCAACGGAAAAACCTTTACGCTCAGCCACGGAGAGAGTGTGTTGATTTCCCTGCCGGAAGGTACGGAAGTAACCATCGAGGAGTTCGATTATTCCGTGACCGGATATCTCACCACCGTAGCGGTAGATAACGCAGCTGCGGTAGAAACCAGGAGCGTTACCGGAGTGATTTCTACGGATACCGTTTATGCTTTTACGAACTCCAAAGAAGCGCTTGTTCCGACCGGCGTCTGGATGCCTCTTGGCGGAATGATTACACTTGCGGTGATTCTGCTTGCGGGTGGAATGATTCTCATCGCCAATAAGAGAAGATATCTCAGAGAACTGTAATGTTATGTTAACCTAAAAAGGATTATGTAAACCATAATCCTTTTTTGTTTACAAAAAGTTTAATTTTTAGAAGAGGTTTGGACTGATAAAATAATAGAAGTTCGGAGGCTCCTGTGCTATAATGTCTTTGTTGTAAAAATATGCTGTATTAAGGAAGCAGAACCCGGAACCGAAAGGGAGGGGTGGTGCTTGCTTAATTTGTCATTTTTAATTTCGCAACAACCGACCTTATTTAAAAAATAATTTAAAGGAGGATATAGGCGGTATGGCAAACAAATGGGTATATTTATTCACAGAGGGCAGTGCTGACATGCGTAACCTCTTAGGCGGCAAGGGTGCAAACCTTGCGGAAATGACCAACATCGGTCTTCCCGTTCCCCAGGGCTTCACCATTACCACGGAAGCATGTACGCAGTACTACGAAGATGGCAGAGAAATCAATGCCGAGATTAAGGGACAGATTGATGAGTACATCGTAAAGATGGAAGAAATCACCGGAAAGAAATTCGGTGATCTCGAGAATCCCTTACTTGTTTCGGTTCGTTCCGGTGCGAGAGCTTCGATGCCCGGTATGATGGATACAATTCTGAACCTCGGTTTAAACGAAGATGTTGTAAACGTAATCGCTGAGAAGTCCGGAAATCCCCGTTGGGCATGGGACTGCTACAGAAGATTCATCCAGATGTACTCCGACGTTGTTATGGAAGTCGGCAAGAAGTACTTCGAGGAATTAATCGATCAGATGAAGGCGGCAAAGGGCGTTAAGCAGGACGTTGAACTTACCGCTGATGACTTAAAGGAACTTGCAAATCAGTTCAAGGCTGAGTACAAGGCAAAAATCGGTAACGATTTTCCGTCCGATCCGAAGGAACAGCTCTACGGCGCAATCAAGGCTGTATTCCGTTCCTGGGACAATCCCCGTGCGAATGTTTACCGTCGTGACAACGATATCCCTTACTCCTGGGGAACCGCTGTAAACGTACAGTCCATGGCATTCGGTAACATGGGTGATGACTGTGGTACCGGTGTTGCATTTACCCGTGACCCGGCAACCGGCGAGAAAGGTCTTTTCGGTGAATTTTTAACCAATGCACAGGGCGAAGACGTTGTTGCAGGTGTTCGTACCCCTATGAAAATAGCCGAGATGGAGCAGAAGTTCCCCGAGGCATTTGAACAGTTTAAAAAAGTTTGCAAGACCCTGGAAGATCATTACAGAGACATGCAGGATATGGAGTTTACCGTAGAGCATGGAAAACTCTATATGTTACAGACCAGAAACGGTAAGAGAACCGCACAGGCGGCTTTGAAAATTGCCTGCGACCTTGTAGATGAAGGTATGAGAACCGAAGAAGAAGCGGTTGCAATGATTGATCCGAGAAACCTGGATACCCTTCTTCATCCCCAGTTCGATGCGGCAGCATTAAAGGCTGCCACACCTGCCGGACGCGGACTCGGGGCTTCTCCGGGAGCGGCCTGCGGACGTATCGTATTCTCTGCAGAGGATGCGGAAATTTGGGCAGCAAGAGGAGAGAAGGTGGTTTTGGTTCGTCTGGAAACCTCTCCGGAAGATATCACAGGTATGAAGGTTGCTCAGGGTATCTTAACCGTTCGCGGCGGTATG